>Ga0302320_10013269_pt1 | contig 17235 bp, 11 predicted proteins | sample Bog_T0_3_FD_202130 | JGI IMG/M metagenome (GOLD analysis project Ga0302320, IMG submission 202130) | Peat permafrost microbial communities from Stordalen Mire near Abisko, Sweden - Bog_T0_3 | ecosystem: Environmental > Terrestrial > Soil > Wetlands > Peat | place: Sweden: Abisko, Stordalen Mire...
GCTTACCGACCCCTGGACGATCACCACATCCCGCCCCTGACAGACTTGGCGAAGAAGATCCCGCAGACGAACCGCAATCTCTCCCCGAAGAACCTTGTAGCGGTACTTCGTCACCCAGATCACGTGGCACTTTACATCCCAAACCGAGTGTGAATTCTCCCTGTACTCGACCATCTAACCATTATCCAGCACAGATGCTGGAAGCTCTCCGCCTGAAAGGCGGAGGGCTTAGACCCGGTGGCAGAAGCTAAACAGAACCAGCCGAGCGTCGAAAAGCGGCGGGCTCTGATCCTCCAAGGGTCGGCCAGCGAACAGTTCAGCCGTTCAGCCAGACTGCGGGACTTTCTTCATTGTGTCGATAAGCAATCGTTCCTGAACGGTTGCGCCGAGATCCATGAACGGGAGATTGGAGCCAAGGTTTTTGGGCGCTCTCTTTCCTATGATCGAAGTCAGGACAATATTGTCCGCGTCAACGCCACGGAATCCCGCAAGCCACTCCACACGCAAAGCTTTTCCTCGCCTCGAAGTGCTTCTGAGCACCTCGCAGTTGAGCGGAACCTCCTTTCATGCCGAGGTTGGCGCTTATTGATCCGGCCCGAAATTACAGGCGCTCCGTGCCCCACCCTTTCCGCGTTTTCTGCGGAAAGGGTGGGAAGCCCATCACACTATTTAAGGGCCGGAACAATGGAAGACGTCTCCAAACCTTCGTTGAAGCTTCCCTCGTTCCGAGGCGGAGAAGACCCCTCCGTCTTTTGTGCTTGCACCCCACCGGCTGCAACAGCCGCTTGACCTTGAAGGAGAACTTTTGATGCAATTTGAAAATCCCGGGCGACGATCGTTTCTGAAGACAATGGGCGCTGCAGGCATGTTGTCGGCGCTGCCCGAGGCAGCTTATGGACTGCATCCCGGGAGTGAGCAGATTCCTCATGAAGTTGCCGCGCCCGGTCCCGGAGCGGACGAGAAGCCGAAATACTCCGTCAAGTTTGCCGTGATCGGACTGGACCACGCGCATATTCTGGGCATGACGGCAGCCGTTATTCGCGGCGGCGGCGAGTTGACTGCCTTTTATTCCGCGCTTCCCAAAGCCATCGACGGTTTTCGCAAACTCTATCCGAACGCGCGTCTCGCAGCGAGCGAAGATGAGATTCTGAACGACCCCACCATTCAACTTGTGGCAAGCGCCTCTATCCCCAATTTGCGGGCGCCGTTGGGCATTCGCGTCATGCGCCACGGCAAAGATTTCCTCAGCGACAAGCCGGCCATCACCACACTCGAACAGCTTGAAGACGTTCGCAAAGCGATCACCGAGACCGGCAAAATCTTTGCCATCATGTACTCTGAACGCCTCGAAGTCCGCGCCGCCGTGCAGGCCGGTTACCTGGTCAAGCAGGGGGCCATCGGCAAGGTCGTACAGACGATAAACATTGCGCCCCATCAGGTGAACGCGCCCAGTCGTCCCGATTGGTTCTGGGACCCGGCGCAGTATGGCGGCATCCTCTGCGATATTGGTTCGCATCAGGCCGAGCAATTCGTTTATTACACCGGATCGACGACCGCCGGAGTAACCGCCTCGCAGATTGCCAATGTGAATCATCCGCTGCATCCGGCGTTTCAGGATTTCGGCGACATGATGCTGCACGGCAATGGTGGCGCGGGTTATGTCCGCGTGGATTGGTTCACACCCGATGGACTCGGGGTATGGGGCGACGGAAGGCTTTTCATTCTCGGCACCGAGGGCTACATCGAACTGCGCAAGTATATCGATGTGGCAGGACGACCGGGCGGCAACCATCTGTTTGTTGTCGATCGTCGCCAAGCTCGCTACATCGACTGCAACCAGGTGGCGCTGCCATTCGGCCCGCAGTTGGTGGCCGACATCGTGAACCGCACCCACATTGCGCAGGATCAGCAACAAGCTTTGCTGGCGGCGGAACTGGTGATCACGGCGCAGAAATACGCCAAGATGCTTTCGATCAAATAAGAGGAGACCTCATGAGTGCAGCCCGTACAACTGTCGCCGCGTCGCGGAGAACGTTTTTGAAGATGTCCGCAGGAGCCGCTGCCGTTACGGCGTTTCCCGCGATTGTCCCATCGACAGTCTTCGGCCAGCTCGCGCCCAGCAACCGCATCAATGTGGGAGCCATCGGCGTTGGCCGTATCTCTCGCGTTCATGACTTGCCCGGGATCTGGCAGTTCGACCAGGCACGCATCATGGCCGTCTGCGATCTCGACAGCAAGCGCGTGGATGCCGGTAAGGCGCTGATCAATGGCTACTACGCGAAGAGGACAGGCAAGGATTACGACGGTGTGCTCGGCTACCAGCGCTATCGCGAATTGCTAGCCAACAAAGACATCGATGCTGTAGTCATCAGCACGCCCGACCATCAACATGCCATCCTTGCGGTCGATGCGGTGCGCGCAGGAAAAGATGTCTATCTGCAGAAGCCGGCTTCGTTGACCATCGCCGAGGGCCGTGCGATGAGCGACGCGGTAGCAGCGTCCGGACGAATCCTGCAAATCGGATCGCAGCAACGTTCCTGGAAGCAGTTCCATCGCGCCTGTGAATTGGTGCGCAACGGTCGTATCGGCGCCATCAAACATGTTGAGATCGGCCTGCCTGGCGACCCCAGCGGACCGGATGCTCCTCCCATGCCTGTTCCGCCCAATCTGAACTATGACGCTTGGCTGGGATCGACACCCGAGGCTTACTACACGGAGATCCGCGTGCATCCGCAAAACGATTTCTCGCGGCCTGGATGGCTGCGATGTGAACAGTTCGGCGCGGGCATGATTACCGGTTGGGGTGCGCATCATGTGGATACGGCGCATTGGGGCATGAACACCGAGCTCACCGGCCCTGTCGAAGTGTGGGGCACGGCGGATTTTCCCACGCATGGCTTGTGGAATGTCCACGGCAAATTCCTCACCCACGCGATTTACGCCAACGGCGTCACCATGGATATTAGCGGAGACTTTCCCAACGGCATCAAGTTCTATGGCACGGAGGGTTGGATCTTTGTCACGCGCGATGCCGAGGTCACAACCAGCGACCCGACAGGAAAGCCCGTCACTCTGCAGCCACTGATGGCCAGTAATCCGAAGATACTGGACAGCGTGATTGGCCCTGACGAAGTGCACCTCTACGAAAGCGCCGACCAACACGGAAACTGGCTGGAATGCATTCGAACTCGCAAGGCGCCCACCGCTCCGGCCGAGATTGGCCACCGCGCCTGTTCCACTTGTTTAATTCATCACATCGCGATGAAGACCAAACGCAGGCTCCATTGGGATCCGATCAAAGAGCGCTTCCTGAATGACGACCAGGCCAACTCGATGCTGTCGCGCCCGCAGCGCCCTCACTATGCAATGAGCGTCTGAAGCTTTTGCTTGGGATCGCTGCGACTCCGGCAACAATCGGGCCCCGCGCCGCTATGTCGATTGAAGTCACGGCGTAGTGCAAAGGAATCCGCGCATGTTTGTCGATTACCTTGGCTTTCGGCGAGCTCAGGGAATCGACAAGCATGTGGGCCATGAAGCCCTCCCGCGGTTTCCTTTCCCAAACTGCGGGGATGCCGGAATTGGAGACAATTCGCCCAATGAACAGGGCGTCACCGCGTGTTTGCTAACGGCTGATTCGAACGGCGAATTGCACAACGCGAGGGTCTGTGACAGTGCTGGTGATGGAGCCGAAGGCCGCGGAACCGAAGCTGCCGCTGGGTTGTGAAAACGCCGGGGTGTTCGTGATGTTGAAGACTTCACCTCGGAACTCGGCGTCGGTTTCTGCAAGGATTTTGGTGTGCTTGACGAATGCAATGTCCAGGTCGCGATAGTCTGGTCCGCGCACCGGATTACGCGAGGCATTGCCAACCACAAATTGTGGAGCTGTAGAAAATGCGCTGGTGTTGAAGTAATGGCCCGGCGTGCGCAGGGATGGCGCAAGCGAGGTATCGCCCGCGACATTGGGCCGCTGCAAGGCAAATCCCGCGAAGGCGTTGTTGTTTGTTGCCTGCGTCACCGCGACTGGCATGCCGGACTGCACCGCCATCACGGCGTTCAGCGCCCACCCGCCGAGAACGGTGTTGGCCAGACGGTCGGCGGCAAAGCGATGTCCGCGACCCATGGGAAGTTCATAGGTGCCGCTCAACGAAGTCACGTTGGGCATGTCTCCACTGGATAAATCCCGCTCCAGTCGCGGATTGAAAGTGTCTGCTGCGATCAGGCTGCTTGCATTCGGAGACGAGAGAACGGTCGATGAAAAAACGGAAGACGCATCGTCGATCAATTTGGACCGCGTATAGGCGAACAGCAATGAGAAGCCATGATCAAAACGCTGCTCCACCTTCACTTCGCCCGCGTTGTAGTTCGTGGTGCCGCTGTTGTTTCTACACGTAGCGACATTCAGGAAGCGCGGGTAAGGCTTGAGCAACTGAGCCTCGGTTACGGTTGCTGTACCGATAGAACTGGAGATGGGAAGCTGCCCAAAATAGGGGTTTGCGACCTTGGTCAGCAGAGACGCGCCCTGCGACATCTGAGCTTGTGTCAGTTGATTCAGGTTCGAGTCGGGGATTCCCACATGCACAATATGCGAGCCTACATACGCCACATCGACAGAAAGGTTCCTGGTCAGTTCGCGCTGCACCGCGAGATTCCATTGTTGCGAATAGCCTGAGCCCGCGGTGCGCTTCACGGTATAGACACTTTGCCCCAATCCAGCATCTGCATTGAGCGGAATGGCCGCGACCGTTGGACCTTTGGAGAGCGTGAAAGCGGCATTCACGCTGTCTTGTGTCTTCTGCTGCACATTCTGGATAAACGGAAATTGCGGAGTGGTAAAGGGCGTGGTAATTCCTGACTGGTCGATGAACACAATGCCATATCCGGCGCGCACCACGGTTTTGGGCGTGAGCAAATAGGCCAGCCCGACGCGCGGTGCAACGTTGGCATAATGCAATTCCCGAGCGCTACGCGAGTTGCCGTTTACGCCCAGATAGTCCAGTTGTTGCGTTTGCAGATTGAAGACCGCTCCTTGATTGTTCTTTTCTACCGAAGGAAAGTGAAGCGTCCAGCGGGCTCCGATATTTGCGGTGAGACGATTGGAAACCTTGTAATCGTCCTGCAGAAAATATTCTTCGATCTGATCGCGGGGGCGAATCTTGCTGGTTTGCAGATCGATCTGAAACGTGTCGACTTGGCCTAGCAGGAAGCTGGCGATGGCATTGCCGCTGTTGGTCACGCCTTGCTGATCGGTGCCGGTTGTGGTGAAGGCAAATGAGCCTGTGGGGTTAGGGGGCGAAACCGTATTGAGCTGGTACCAGCGCATATCCGCACCGGCCTTGAGCGCATGGCGGCCTTTGCTCCATACCACCGAATCGACGAGTTGCCACACCGCCGTCTGATATTGCGCGAAGGTGCTGGCCGAGGGACCAAGTTGCTGGAAACCGGTGAAGGTAAAAAGCGGCAGGGCATTGTTGAAGGCCGCATTGGTGGGGATTCCCGGGATTCCAAGAGCGGAAGAAGCTGTATTGGAGAGTGTGCTTCCCTCAATGTCGTTGCCGCGGCGCGTATATCCCGCGCGAAAGTCGTTCAGCAGATTTGAGGAGAAAGAGTGAGTCTCGTCGAAGACAGCCTGTTGCCCGAGCACATTGGACAAGCCCACGACCCCACCCGCGCCAAGCACCGAGCCGGTAATCGCGCCATTGCCCCCAGGAAGCGGAGCGACCGGTAGCTCGACCTCCTTATAAAAGGAGTAGCGTGCGAAGGCGCGGTCGTGGGTCCGGTAGACGCCATCCACGCGCGCATCGAACTGGTTTTGGTGGTCCTGATCGGTGGCCGTGCGGGTGTAGTTATTCGCAGCCGCATTCAGATTCGTGGGTATGGGAAACATTCCCAAAAGCGCCTTCGCCGCCGCATCGAAGGGTGTGGTAATGACGTCGCCGGGAAACTCCTGACGCACGGATTTACCGTTCACCACCGCAGTGGTGGCCGGGTTGTAGATCTTCGACACTCCGGTGAAGATGCCCGCGCGCTCATTCAGGGTGGGAATCGTGGAGATGCGGGTAACGCCGATGGCCTGCTTCACTCCCTGATAGTCGCCAAAGAAAAACACTCGGTCGCGAAGGATCGGTGCGCCCAACGTCGCGCCATAGAGATTGCGCCGATACTCCGGCTTCGCCCCGGTCGTGGCGAAGAAGTTGCGCGCATTCAGATCCTCGTTGCGCAGAAATTCAAAAACGCTGCCATGCAATGCATTCGAACCGGATCGCGTCGACACGTTGACCACGCCGCCGTTGAAGCGACCGAACTCGGCGGGAACGTTGTTGGCTTCGACAGTAAATTCCTGAATGTCGTCGAGGATCGGGAAGAACGCCACCTGGCCTGGTTCCGGCTGCAAGGCAGAGATACCGTCATAGAGGTATTCGTTGGTGCGCGGCCGGCCGCCATTGATGCGAGGCAAGAGCGTGCCGGGAGGAAGCTCGACGCCCGGCGCTTGCGTCGCCAGCTGAATGAAGTTGCGCGTATTGAGCGGCATCGAAATAACCGTCGCCTGCGCGATGCTCGTTTCGATGTTGCTGGTTGCCGCCTGCAACAAAGCAGGTTGTGCACTGACCGTGATGCTTTGATCGACAGGGCCTACGCGCAACACCAGATCCGACTTGACTGTCGTCCCCGTCACCAATGTGACTCCGTTTTGTGTGAGTCGGCTGTACCCATCGGCAGTCACCTCGACGCGATACATTCCAGGGGCCATGTTATGAAAAAGGTAGTCGCCCGAGCTGGTTGATAGCACCGTCTGGCTCACATTGGTCGCAAGCTGCGTCAGTTGAATCGTCGCGTGGGCCACAACTGCGCCGGAGGTGTCGACGACCCGGCCGGTCAAGTCGGCAGCGACCTGTCCGAAGCCTGGAATCAAGGCAAGAAAGATGAAGGCAAGAAGCAGGAAGATGCGATCCTGCACCCGACGGGTCCGTTTAGAAGAGGGGGGTAAGGAGAAAAGGATGATCATCTTTCATTCTTATACGACTGCCTATAATGATTCAATATGTTTTTTGGGCAGGATTCGTTTTTTGCCTCCCCCCAGCGGAGTATACTCTGGCCTCAGGATCGGATTTCACACAAGAAGAGGGCGATAAATGTCTGACGCAGATGTGCTTCTTACTCCGAGAGAGGCTGCGACAGCGCTCGGCGTGAGCTATCCCACCATCAAACAATGGATACTGGCGGGAAAGATCCAGACCGTGAAAACTCCGGGCGGCCACCATCGCGTACCGCAGAGCAACCTTTCCCTATTGCAAAAATCGACACCCACAACGCTGCAAGTCGAATCCCGAGAACGGTTTCGCACGGTCAGCGGGCGCAACCAACTGGTCGGCAAGGTGGTCGAGGTAAAGATCAGCGGACTGCTGGCCAAGGTCGTGCTTGCCATTGGCGATCAGCAGATCGTTTCGATCATCACCGCGGATGCGGCACGAGAGATGCAGTTGCGCAAGGGCCAAACGGCCGCCGCTTTGATGAAATCGACCGAAGTGATGATTGTTCGGGTGTGAACCAAGACGGCAATCCGGCGTCTTGGCAACGACAGAAACGATTCGATGCAGTGGGAGCGCGCCCGGCGCTTTCATTTTCTCGTTTCCCGAGAAAACGCATTTGCGCACTTGAAGTCTTTGCTTTTGTCTTCTGCGCCATCAGACAAGGCAAGTTGCTCGGCCAGTGTGCAGGCGGCAATGGAATGCTGCCACCTTGGTCCATCCCAGTGCACGTTTAATCTACCTCCCGGCAAATACCATTCGCCCGGATCAAAGCTGCTTGCTGAAGAGTACCTGACGCATTGCCAACCAACCAGGAGCAACCCCAATCCTTGGACGCTGCAGGGTCACGGACCTGGCCTGATCTCAAGTTCGTTTGGGTCGAGGAGGCGGAACGAAGTTCTCCACCCCCCGTTTTCTTGGTGATTCGAGAATTGAAGACGACTGTGGCAGGAAATGACTCTCAGGCGGCTAACAGTGGCGAACTGCGGCATCCGCTTCGTTCGCGAGGGTCTGCAGGGCTGTGAAGAACTCCTTTGTCTGGCCGATGAAGAGTCCGCTGGCGGTGAGTCCCTTGACAGCGGCCCTCGCGCCGGCGAATTGATCGGTCAACGGACGGATCGTGGCGCAACGGGGAAGATGCGGGCTAATGAACTCGGCCGGAACCGGGAAGATCAGGCTGGGCTGAATGCTGGGATTGAGTGGGCTGAAGAAATTAGGAAATGTCACGCCGAGTTTTTTGTCCGTAAGCGGCGCGACTGGGGCTTGCACGCCATTGCCTGCGAAATCGACCCATTCCAGGAAATGCGCTATCTCGTCTCCGCCGATACCGAGCGTGATTTGGAGGACCTCCGGGTCGCTGACCTTCTGACTGAGGGCAGCGTAGAGACTCGAGCCGCCCTGTTCGATCTGGCCAAAATGAAATGCAGCAATGTTTGCAATGGCCTGGATGTGGTTGGCATCGTCAAAATCGGCATCGGTTACCGGAATCGCGGGCACGTTGTTGAGCTTGACAGCTTGTGGATAGGTTGCTCCGGCGTCGGGATTGGTTCTGCTGCGATAGCGGACGTACCAACTGGTGTCGACGTTGAGTTGGTTGAGGTTGGTGAGCCGTGAGTTGCCCGACGATCCCGTCGCGCTGCTCCCCGGCAGAATGAGAAACTCACTTAGGTCGACCGGCTCGGCGCCCTTGGACTCGAGGTAGCCGTTGAGGAAGGCCGCGTGGCTCATCTCGTCCAGCGTGTTGCTCGATATGTACTGCGGACCATCCGAATCGAGGTTGGAAAGGGCGGCCTGGTAAGGATTCAATGTCTGGTTCGGGTCTACCTCTATGGGGAAGTTGTTACCGATGCCACCCAATTCTGCGTACTGCACCCATAAATCGCTTTCCAACAGCTCGGCTGCGGCGAGAAAGCGCAGGATGGCGATGTCTCCCTTGTCCAGACTACCGCCGCTACTTTGGGCAAAGGCCGGTGTTCCTTGTCCCAACAAACCGGCGCCCATAGCTGCGCCACCTGCCAGTAATCCGCCCTTCAATAGGGAGCGGCGATTTACTGGACGTTTCGTGAACTTTTCCATGCTCTTCCCTCCGCTTAGTGAATCGAGCGCGCTACAGCGAAACCAGAGTTGGTGCATCCCGAAGGCAGGACATCAAAGTCGGCGCGACCATCAGGGCGCGGCGACCTTGTACGAAACTCACCGGGTCACAGGAACTCTGGTTTCGCTCTAAGTGAGCGGCCCTGACCCAGAAGGTACTTGTGTTCCGATGGCCAGTTGTCACGGACATGTCAGTTGATTGTTGTTTTCCGCAGACTTGGCGGCAACTCGTCTCCGACCCGAAATTCCGCCTTTCCTTTGTCTCTGACCGGCTCAAAACGGATCGTGTCCGATTTGGCGACTAGAACGAAGCCGCAGGCGCCGTGATCACTGCAGCATTGGCTGGTGTGCGGTTTTGAGGCCGGGATGGGGCGGGAGTTGTGGGCAGCAAAGAGGCGTATGCTGAAGCAGCCATGACGAACCTTCCGGAATTCGGCCAGTTCGGGACTCGTTGGCAGCCCGGTCAAGAAAAAGAGTATTGAAATTCCACATATAAATATCTATAGGGCGCCACCGCGACCGTGACCACGGCAAACGCCTGCGGCTCCCTTCTAGCCTCCTAATCGAAACCGACTCGAACGATGCTCGTGCTCATCCTGCGGAACCGTGCGCGAGTCGGTTCCGATGTAGGCTAGCGACAATACGACCGTATTGCGGAGAACAGTCAAAATCAGTGGTCGGGATAGACCTTTTGGGGGAAGTTCAAGTGCATCAGAAGCGCACCTGTTGACGTTTCAAGTACGTCTCCCTTAGCAGTGGCAAGAACTTTTCCGGAAGGACTAAACGCTGACTCCCAGCCTTGATCGAGTAATGCGATGCCCTCACAGAGCCGACCTGTTACTCCTAATCTCATTAGTTGATGGCATAGCCCTGTATCCGCATCCAACGCAGCCACGCAATAGAAGCATGAATCACACGCGTTGTAGGCCAGCTTATTTGCGCCTTGGTCGATGCACCATTGCACCTCGCCTGAATTGAGGTCGATGAGACGAATCCCGCCCATTTGTTCGTTTGGGTGTAGGGGATTCTTAGGCTCAGCTATGCACAGCGCTTCCGGCGAGAAAGCTGCGTCAAGCAGCGAAAAAGAGAAGGGGTGAATTTTGAACTCGCTAGGTCCGCAGACCAGGTAGCGTGGACCACCCTGCATTATTAGCTGATGGACGGTGTATTGGCTCCCCCAGATTCTTCTCGCACGTTTCACACTTTTGAGCGTCTGTCCGGTCCCCACGTCGATGATTCGCGCTGAAGAACCTTCCACTCCACAGTAGATTTCCTGACCAGAGCCGCTGAGCCCGACGTATTGAATATGCCGTATTTCCTCGCGGTTCCAAAGAAGTTTGCCGTCTGGAACCGAATATGCCGCTAAGCCCCGCGGCCCTCTACCCATTTGGCCCCATGCTCCAACAATGCACACCTTCCCATCAGGAGTGAGAGACAGTCTCCTCCCGCCAAAATCCAACATTGTTTTGAATTCTCCAAGTTGCTGGCCTGTTTTCCAAGACCATATTTGAACGATTTTTTCAAACAATGCCGCAGCGACAATCGAGGACTCGTCAGTTATTGCTAGGTGTCGGATAGCTGATGCCTGCATAGCTGAATTCTAGTTGTTTTGCCTCGGATTTCCGCTCTTGGTGTATGACCGGCTCCCCGGTATTTACTTGTTGATGAACAGCCTTACCCTCCTCTGCCATGAATGCAATTGCTCATTCCCTCGATCTGCCAGTGGAGGGATTGCATTGCACTGGATGGCAGCACTACTCGGCTTCAGCAACCGGGCGCCTCGGAGAAAAAATAGCCCCACCTCGCAAATCGAAGGACCGGGAAGCTTGCGGAGGGTCCGTTTTGAGGTTACGCCCATCGGGCAATCCAGGCCGTCCGTGCTTGCTAATCTGCTGATTTATTGACCCCTTTGGATGCCGAATACCTGCCCCACTTTTTCGAGATAAGATCGACCTATGAACGAGAAACGTTGGGTCCTCTTGATTGCCAGCGAGCTGGGTGGCACGGAGTCGGTCTCCGACCGCGCCATGGAGCGGCTGGTCAATGCGATTCGCGAAGAAGGGTACGAGGTGGTGCGCACTTCGACACCCGAAGACGGGTTGGCTCTGGCCATGTCCGATCCTTCGCATAGTGCAATTTTGCTCGACTGGGATCTTGAAGGGGACAATCAATTCGACCAACGCGCCGCGCTACAGATCCTTCGCGCCGTGCGTCGCCGGAACAAGAAAATTCCCGTCTTCCTGATCGCCGACCGTACCCTGGTCAGCGAGTTGCCGCTGGAGGTGGTCCGTCAGGTCCACGAATACATTCACCTCTTCGGCGACACCCCTGCCTTTATTGCCAATCGCGTGGACTTCGCGGTCGAACGCTATCATGAGCAACTGCTCCCGCCCTACTTCCGCGCGCTGAAAAAGTACACGGACCAGGGAGCCTATTCCTGGGATGCGCCCGGACACATGGGCGGAGTCGCCTATCTCAAGCACCCCATCGGCATGGAGTTTCACAGCTTCTTTGGCGAAAACCTGATGCGCGCCGACCTGGGCATCTCCACGGCCCCCCTTGGTTCCTGGCTCGATCACATCGGCCCTCCCGGAGAATCGGAGCGCAACGCCGCCCGCATCTTTGGCGCAGACTGGACATTTTATGTTCTGGGCGGCTCGTCCACGTCGAATCAGGTTGTCGGCCACGGCGTAATCGCGCAAGACGACATCGTGCTTGCCGACGCCAACTGCCACAAATCCATCGCCCACGTGCTTACGGTGACGGGAGCACGCCCGGTCTATTTCAAGCCCACCCGCAATGGCTACGGCATGATCGGCCTGGTCCCCCTATGGCGCTTCCGGCCCGAGTCGGTGCAGGATCTGATCGCCAAGAGCCCTTTCACCGCCGGCGCTCCGTGCAAAACGCCTTCCTACGCGGTGGTGACCAACTCCACCTACGACGGCCTCTGCTATGACGTGGACAAGGTTGTCGAGCAACTGGCGCAGAGCGTGCCGCGCATTCACTTTGACGAAGCTTGGTACGCCTATGCCAAGTTCCACGAGCTCTATAACGGACGCTATGCCATGGGCGTCCCGGAAGATATGCCCAATCGCCCGGCGCTCTTTGCCGTGCAATCCACGCACAAGATGCTGGCCGCCTTCTCCATGGGCTCGATGGTGCACGTCAAGCTAAGCGACCGCGCACCGCTGGACTTCGACCAGTTCAACGAGTCGTTCATGATGCACGGAACGACTTCGCCCTTCTACCCGCTGATCGCTTCCCTCGACGTGGCGGCGGCCATGATGGACGAACCCGCCGGTCATACGCTCATGAACGAGACCATCCTCGACGCGATCAATTTCCGCAAGGCGATGTCGTCAGTGGCGCATCGTCTGCGCGCCGCGGAGAAAAATGGCGATGGATGGTTCTTCCGGCTCTATCAGCCCGAACTGGTCAAGGACCCGGAAACCGGCGAGACGCTGGTCTTCGAAGAAGCGCCGGACCATCTGCTGGTCTCCACTTCGAGTTGCTGGACCCTGAAACCGGGGGAAAACTGGCACGGCTATCAGGACGCGGATATCGCCGATGGCTATTGCATGCTCGACCCCACCAAGGTCACCATCCTCATGCCCGGCGTCAATGCTCAGGGAGTGGTTGAGAAATTCGGGATTCCTGCCGCGATTCTTACCGAGTTTCTCGACGGTCGCCGCGTGGAGATTGCCCGCACCGGCGACTACACGATTCTGGTGCTTTTCTCGGTAGGCACCAGCACCGGTAAGTGGGGCACGCTGCTGGAGAATCTCTTCGAGTTCAAGCGCTTGTATGACTCGGACGCCGATTTGACCGAGGCCATGCCCGAATTGGTGACGAAGTATCCCCTGCGCTATCGCAATGTGACGTTGCGGGAGCTCAGCGATCAGATGCACGCCGCCATGATTGAACTGAACTTGTCGGGGTTGGTCAACGAGGCCTGTGACGAGGATTTCGATCCGGTGCTCACGCCGGCCCAGGCCTACCAGAAACTGGTGCGCGGGGAGACGGAAAAGGTGCCCTTCGAGGAGATGGCCGGACGCATTGCAGCCGTAATGCTCGTACCTTATCCGCCGGGCATTCCGATGAGCATGCCCGGGGAGCGCTTGGGAGATGCCTGTAGTCCGGTCGTCCGCCTCATTCTTGCCATGGAGGAGTTTGGGCGTCGTTTCCCTGGCTTCGAGCGCGAGACTCATGGCATTGAAGAGGGTCCCGATGGAAGGTACTGGATGCGCGCGGTGATTGAAGAGACCAAGAGCGGCGATCACGACTAGGCCATTGTCGGTTTGAGCGTGAAAAACTTCGCATCTCATCCTTCCACGGTCTTTGCGGAAGGATGAGATGCGAAACACCATCACGGTCGGCACGTTGTCCAAAAATGCACAGCGATTGATCCGGCCCGTAATTACAGGCGCTCCGTGCCCCATCCTTTCCACGTTTTCTGCGAAAAGCGTAGGAAGCCCATCACACTATTGAAGTGCCGGATCAGTAAATATCCTCCAGCAAGGCCGAGGCTTTACGAAGATTGGCCCCTCGAAGGGGCCTGGTCAACCGTCTTGCCAAGGGAAGCTCATTGCCAGCGCCAGTTTTGGCGCCCGCGCCGTAGGCGCAGTGTTTGCTAGCCCCGCGTTTCAACGCGGGGTGAGCGAAACCAACGATTTGCCCGGAGTCCCATAGGGACGGCGCCCATGCTCCGCGTCGCTCGAAGAATTCTGCGAGGGGAAGAAGGTAAAAACTCAAACCGGGAACGACCTCGGTAAACGTCAAACTCCTGCTGCCAACCCGGCAAAGCCCGGCGGTTCTCCCTTTGGAAATAGATCCTTTTTGCCGGCAGAATCTTGCGCCGCAAGCCCTGCGTCCAATTCCTCCAGTTCACTTACGCCTTACAATGGCAGCATGACTGCGGTTGTCGATCCCTCGCCTTTTCGCATCGTCCACACGGTTTGTTCCCACGACTGCCCGGACTCCTGCGCAGTTCTGGTCACAGTGGATGAGACCGGCCGCGCGATCAAGGTTGCTGGCGATCCCAGCCAGCCCGTCACCCAGGGGTTTCTCTGCGGAAAAGTCGCCAAGTATCTTGATCGCGTCTACGCGCCCGACCGCATTCTCTACCCACTTCGCCGCAAGCCGGGCGTGGCCAAAGGTCCGCTGCAACGCGGACACGAGCACGAGTCCTTTGAGCGCATCACCTGGGATGAAGCGCTGGAAGGGATTGCCCTCCGCCTGCAGCAAACCGCCGACCGCTACGGTCCCGAATCGATACTTCCATACAGCTACGCCGGAACCATCGGCGTGCTAGGCTATGGGTCGATGGATCGCCGCTTCTTCCATCGCTTGGGCGCAAGCCAACTCGATCGCACCATCTGCGCGGAAGCAGGCGGGGTGGGATGGAACCTGGTATATGGAAAGAAGTTCGGCACTCCCACCGAAGACTTCCGGCTGGCCAGGTTGGTTCTTGCATGGGGCGCGAATATCCATGGCAACAACATCCACCTGTGGCCGATGATCGAGCAGGCTCGCCGCAACGGTGGGCGTCTGATTGTGATTGATCCCTATCGAACCCGGACCGCGGCCCTCGCAGACTGGCACATCCCGATCCGCCCCGGCACCGATGCCGCACTCGCCCTGGGAATGATGCACGTCATCCTCAACGAAGGCCTCGAGGACCGTGCCTATATCGACGAGATGACGCACGGCATTGACCAGCTCCGCGAAAGAGCTAAAGAATATCCCCCCGAACGGGTCGCCAACTGGACCGGCATGGCAGCAGCCGAAGTTGAGCAGTTGGCGCGCGAATACGCCACCGCGCAACCTGCCGTGATCCGCATGAACTATGGCGTACAGCGCAGCGAGAATGGCGGCACCGCAGCCCGCGCCATTGCCATGCTGCCGGCTCTGACAGGCGCATGGCGGCATCGAGGCGGAGGTGGGCAGCTCTCCACCTCCGGAGCCTTCGCCTGGGACAAGCAGGCAGTCGAGCGTCCCGATCTGGCGCTGGCGTCGCCGCTGCACAGGACAGCACGCTGGGTGAATATGTCGACCCTCGGCCAAGCCTTGAACGCCGGTTCGCCGAGCGCCGAAACGCAATCCAAAGGGGATCCGGCCGTGCACGCCCTGTTTGTCTACAACTCAAACCCCGCTGCCGTCGCGCCAAACCAGCACGCGGTCCTGCGCGGATTGAAACGCGACGACCTCTTCACCGTAGTCCACGATCTCTTCTTCACGGATACGGCGGACTACGCGGAATTCATCCTGCCCGCAACCACGTTTCTCGAACAGACGGATATTCAGGGAGCCTACGGCCATTACTATGTGCAACTCTCCAACCAGGCGATTGAGCCGCCCGGTGAGGCGCGATCGAATCTCTGGCTCTTTGGGCAACTAGCGCAGCGCATGGGCTTCACCGAGGAGTGTTTCCGCGACACCCCTGAGCAGATCATCGCCCAGGCGCTTGCCATTGGAGCGGATGGCCACTCCGCCAACACCGGCATGGAACATATCACTCTTGAGGACTTGCGGCAGAAAGGGCACATTCCGCTCAGCTTCCATCGGGAGCCCGAGACCCATCCCTTCCAGCCCTATACAGTTGGGCCGAACTCCACGCCTCCTCCTCCTACGCCTTCGGGCAAGATAGAGTTCTTTTCTGAAGTTCTTGCAGCACAAGGTCTCGATCCTTTGCCCGCCTTCATCCCACCTACCGAATCAAGATGGGGTGAGAAATCCGCCCGCCTTCCGCTGGAGTTCTTAAGCCGCAAGGCCGACAACTACATGAATTCGACCTTCGCGCATTTGGATGGCCATCGCAGGATGGAAGCGCGTTTGGCCCAACGCCTCGAGATACACCCTGTCGATGCTGAAGCGCGCGGCATTGCCGATGGGGATACGGTGCGCATCTGGAACGACCGCGGTTCCCTGCACCTGACGGCCTTGGTCGATGGCAGCGTTCCTCCCGGTGTCGTGGCAGGCCGAATGGATTGGGCAAAACTGCATCCGGAGGGCTTGAATGTGAACGCGCTGACCAGTGAGAGGCTCACCGATCTGGGTGCGGCTCCCACCTTCTATTCCGTTCTTGTCGAAGTGGAGAAAGCACCGGCAAAAGTTGCTCAAAGTTAACGGGGTACGGCCAGCTCTTGGCAGGGGCCTTCAGGTTCGCAATGGGGAGCGATGATCCGCAGCCGCCTTCGCTTATCCCAGCAGATTGATTGACCCCGGGAGGGAGGCAAGAGAATCCGAATTGGCTGTGATGCCGCCGGAACCGTTGGGATCGAGGGTGTACTGGACAAGCTCTTTGAGTTGATTCCAGGCATCGAGAGAGCCCATCAAGGTCGTTCCAAGCAGCGAATCGATCGAAGTCATGGGGATGGTGGTATCGGTCGGCTTCTGCACGTTCGAAAGACCGGGAAGACTGCCCGTGCCGTTGGCAAGGTCAATGACTCCCTGAACCCATTTGTCGGCTCGACGTTTGTCCTCGCCCGCATTGTCCGCCGCAGTCCCGTTCGCAATGCCCGTAATTTGCGCGGCGAAATTATGGGCGCTTGGTCTGGAGTAACCCTCGACAGCCAAACCATCTTGCACCAGGACGGATTCGTTGCGTAAATCCGAATCGATGGTGAAAATGTCCTGCTGAAGTTGCTTTACGGGCACTCCGAGGGCGTGTTGCATGTCCCAGACTGCTTCCAAAGCATCAAACTCAGCGGTTTGAGTATCCTTAGACAATTGCGCGGCTACGGCTCCGGGAGAGTTGCTCTCGGCGTCCGAGAACGCGCTTTTGGCTGCGCTTAGATCCCCCTTATGCACCGCATCTCCGAGAGCGGCGAGTTTGCTGAGAAAAGGATCGGCGGCAACGGTTGGATCCTCACCCTGCGAGTTATCAAGGGAAAGGGTGGACATATATTGATTGAGATACAGTCCCGCAGTATAAAGGTCACCCCGGTCAAGACATTTATTCAAAAAAATCAGTAACTGTCCAGACGCGTTGAAGTCAATACCCCCGGCAAAGCCGGGGGCTTGATTTTGTGAGCCGCTCAAAGCGGCTAGAGCGGGGACGCTAACGCGGCCCCGGTTGGGTTAGCCACCTATTCGGTGGCGGATCACTTCCACAGGT
>Ga0302320_10013270_pt1 | contig 17235 bp, 7 predicted proteins | sample Bog_T0_3_FD_202130 | JGI IMG/M metagenome (GOLD analysis project Ga0302320, IMG submission 202130) | Peat permafrost microbial communities from Stordalen Mire near Abisko, Sweden - Bog_T0_3 | ecosystem: Environmental > Terrestrial > Soil > Wetlands > Peat | place: Sweden: Abisko, Stordalen Mire...
TCAATGGCGCCTGGAGCATCACCAAGGCAACCTCGACAGTCACGGTGACCTGCCCGGCGAGCGTGACCTATAACGGCGCTGCACAGACACCTTGCACAGCGAATGTGACGGGCGTGGGCGGCTTGAACCAGACCGTCGCGGTCACTTACACCAACAACACCAACGCGGGCACTGCCACAGCCACAGCAACTTTCGCAGGCGATGCCAATCACGCGACGAGCACCGGCACTTCAAACTTCACCATCAACACCGCGGCGGTTACCGCCACGGCGGGCAGCTTGACCGGTGTGTATACCGGCGCAACTCAGACTCCATCGGCCTGCGTCGTAACGGGCGCTTACAAGGGAACCCTGGTCTGCACGGATAACCCAGCTTCTGTGGGACCGGCGGCGGGCACAGGATCGGTAGTGCCAGTGGTGAGCGGCGGCACGCTGACCAACTTCAACATCACCCTGGTCGACGGAACATGGACCATCGCCAAGGGAACGGCGACAGTCACGGTCACCTGCCCGGCGAGCGTCACGTATAACGGCGCGGCTCAGACACCTTGCACCGCGACAGTGACGGGCACCGGCGGACTCAACCAATCGGTCGCGGTCACCTACACCAACAACACCAATGTAGGCACGGCCACAGCCAGCGCCTCTTTCGCGGGCGATGCAAGTCACTCCGCGGCCACCGGCTCTGCGACATTCAACATCAACACCGCGGCCGTAACGGCAACGGCGGGCAGCTTGACCGGCGTCTACACCGGAGCCGCGCAATCGCCTTCCGCTTGCATACTCACCGGCGCCTTCACCACAGGCCTCTCCTGCGCCGATAATCCGGCATCGGTAGGACCTGCGGTGGGCGCGGGAACGGTAACGCCAGTCGTGAGCGGCGGTACTGCGAACTTCAACATCACCCTGGTCAACGGTGCATGGACCATCGCCAAGGCAACTTCGACGGTGACCGTGACCTGCCCGGCAAGTGTCACGTACAACGGCGCAGCGCAGACACCCTGCACTGCGGCCGTCACCGGTCCCGGCGGCCTGAACCAGGCACTCACCGTGACCTACACCAATAACACCAGCGCCGGCACAGCCACGGCCAGTGCCACCTACGCAGGCAGCACGGACTACGCAACAGCCACTAACTCGGCCACGTTCACCATCAACACGGCCGCTGTCACTGCAACGGCCGGCAGCCTGACCGGGGTCTATACCGGGGCTGCGCAAACGCCTGCAGCCTGCACACTGACCGGCGCATTCACCGGCGGCCTGACCTGCGCCGATAATCCGGCATCGGTCGGACCGGCAGTCGGCACGGGAACCGTAACGCCAACCGTGACCGGCGGCGGCACGAACTTCAACATCACCCTGGTCAACGGCACCTGGACCATCTCCAAGGCAACGTCCTCGGTGACGGTGACCTGCCCGGTGAGTGTCACCTATAACGGCGCGGCACAGGCGCCTTGCACAGCAACCGTAACCGGCACTGGCGGCCTGAACCAGACGCTGCCGGTGACCTATACCAACAACACCAACGCCGGTACAGCCACGGCAAGCGCTACCTATGCTGGAACCGTGAATTACGCCGCGGGCAGCGGTTCGGCAACCTTCACCATCAACCCTGCTCTGGCCACTGCAACGGCAGGCAGCTTGAATTCTCCAGCGAACGGATCGACACAATCGCCTTCGGCCTGCACCATCACGGGCGCATACACGGCCGGCCTGAGCTGCACGGATAGCCCAGCTTCGGTTGGACCGGCGGTCGGCTCCGGCACGGTCACCCCAGTAGTGAGCGGCGGCAGTGCGAACTTCAACATCACCCTGGTCAATGGCTCGTGGAATATCACGCAGCCTTCGTTGACGACGACCACAACAACGGTGAGCTGCCCAGTGGGCGTCTCGTATAACGGCGCAGCGCAGACACCCTGCACAGCGACGGTGACCGGCTCTGGCGGATTGAACCAGACCCTGACCGTGACCTACTCCAACAACACCAACGCGGGCACAGCCACAGCCAGTGCCAGCTACGCAGGAAATACCACATACGCGCCAAGCAGCAATTCGGCTACCTTCTCCATCAATGCCGCAGCGGTAACGGCCACGGCGGGCAGCTTGACCGGCGCTTATAACGGTTCGGCGCAAACGCCTTCGGCCTGCGCCGTCACGGGCTCCTACACAGTGGGCGTTAGCTGCACCGACAACCCGGCATCCGTCGGACCGGCCGTAGGATCGGGAACAGTTACGCCAACAGTGAGCGGCGGCGGTGCGAACTTCAACATCACCCTGGTCAACGGCGCCTGGACCATCACTCAGGCAACGCCATCGGTCACAGTAACCTGCCCGGTGAGTGTCTCCTTCAACGGCGCGGCACAAACTCCTTGCACGGCGACAGTAACCGGCGCGGGTGGTTTTAGCCAGACCTTGGCGGTGACCTACACCAATAACACCAACGCGGGCACGGCCACGGCCAGCGCCAGCTACACGGGCACGACGAATTACGCGGCGGCCTCGAACTCGGCCACCTTCACCATCGCCCCGGCAGCCGTAACAGCAACGGCGGGCAGCTACAGCGCCCCGGCGGACAGTTCAACTCACGCACCGTCGGCCTGCACAGTGACCGGCGCATACACGGCCGGCCTCAGCTGCACGGACAGTCCGGCATCCGTTGGACCCGCAGTCGGCTCGGGTACAGTAACGCCCGTGGTGACCGGCGGCGGTGCCAACTTCAACATCACCCTGGTCAATGGCTCGTGGAATATCACGCAGCCTTCCTTGATCACAACCACGACAACGGTGACCTGCCCAGCGAGCGTTACCTTTAACGGAGCCGCGCAGACACCCTGCACAGCATCCGTGACCGGTTCGGGCGGCCTCAACCAGGCGTTGACGGTGACTTACACCAGCAACACCAACGCGGGCACGGCCACGGCCAGCGCCAGCTACGCGGGCAACACGACCTACGCCGCGAGCACCAACACGGCGACGTTCGCCATCAACCCCGTGGCTGTAACCGCAACCGCAGGCAGCTTGAATGCTCCTGCGAACGGATCGGCACAGTCGCCTTCGGCCTGCACCATCACGGGCTCATACACTGCTGGCCTCAGCTGCACCGACAGTCCGGCTTCTGTTGGACCAGCGGTCGGTTCCGGCACAGTAACCCCCGTGGTGACTGGCGGCAGTGGCAACTTCAACATCACCCTGGTCAACGGCTCGTGGAACATTACGCAGGGAGCGTTGACCCCGACCACAACCACGGTGACCTGCCCGACAAGTGTCTCCTTCAACGGCGCTGCGCAGGCACCCTGCACGGCATCGGTGACCGGCTCGGGCGGCCTGAACCAGACGTTGACCGTGACCTACACCAGCAACACCAACGCGGGCACCGCCACAGCCAGTGCCAGCTACGCAGGCAACACGACCTACGCCGCCAGCAACAACAGTGCGACGTTCGCCATCAACCCCGCAGCCGTAACCGCAACCGCAGGCAGCTTGAACTCACCTGCGAACGGATCCGCACAATCGCCTTCGGCTTGCACCATCACCGGCGCCTACACAGCCGGTCTCAGTTGCACGGATAATCCGGCATCGGTAGGACCCGCAGTCGGCTCGGGCACAGTAATTCCAGTAGTGAGCGGCGGTAGTGCGAACTTCAACATCACCCAGGTAAATGGTTCGTGGAATATCACGCAGCCGTCCTTGACGACGACCACAACCACCGTAATCTGCCCGGCGAGCGTCACATTTAACGGCGCTGCGCAGGCAGCCTGCACGGCATCTGTGACCGGCGCTGGTGGTCTGAACCAGACGTTGACCGTGACCTACTCCAACAACACCAACGCGGGCACAGCCACAGCCAGTGCCAGCTACGCAGGCAACACGACCTACGCGCCAAGCAGCAACACCGCGAGCTTCACCATCAACCCCGCAGCCGTAACCGCGACCGCGGGTAGCTTGAATGCTCCCGCGAACGGGTCGGCACAATCGCCTTCGGCCTGCACCATCACCGGCGCATACACGGCCGGCCTTAGCTGCACCGACAATCCGGCCTCGGTCGGACCGGCGGCCGGCTCCGGCACAGTAACTCCCGTCGTGACCGGCGGCAGTGGCAACTTCAACATCACCCTGGTCAATGGAGCCTGGAGCATCACCCAGAGCGGCTTGACCTCGACGACCACAACAGTGAGCTGCCCGGCTAGCGTCGTCTATAACGCAGCAGCCCAAACACCCTGCACGGCAACAGTAACTGGCGCAGGCGGACTGAGCCAGACGCTGACTGTTTCCTACACCAGCAACACCAATGCGGGCACGGCTTCGGCAACCGCCAGCTACGCCGGCAACACCACGTACGCGCCAAGCAATGGCTCGGCAACCTTCACCATCACGCCGGCGCCAGCGAACGTGACCCTGGGCAACCTTGCGCAGTCCTTCACGGGTACGCCGCAACCGGTATCGGTTACGACGGCCCCCTCCGGTCTGGGCATCTCCGTCCTCTACAGCAGCGGCAGCTATCCTTCGAGCACCACGCCGCCAACCAACCCGGGCACCTATACGGTGACGGCCACGGTCACGGATCCGAACTACGTCGGCTCGGCGACGGGCTCCCTGGTCATCTCTTCGGCAAGCACTGGCCTGACGCTGGCACTTCGCAGCGGCACACCGGAGCCCTCGCCCTACGGGATGATGGTGTACTTCGATCTGGGTCTCGGCGGCACGCCGTGCCCCACCGGCACAGTGCAGTTCAATGTGGATGGATCGCCGGCGGGCTCACCTGTGACGCTCAACGGCAGCTCGTGCACCAGCCCGGTCACCTTTGCAACAGCGACGCTCGCTCCTGGCTCGCATACTGTCAACGCGGTTTACAGCGGCGACGGAAGCCATGCCGGTGGCACCTCCAACAGCGTCACGCACGCAGTGGTGGCAGACACCACGGCCGTGACACTCGCAACCTCGGCAACCAATCTCAACGTGGGCCAAACGGTTACCTTCACGGCGACCGTGACACCCACTTCGCTCGATCCCAGCGCACAGGGCCCGGCGGGAACCGTTCAGTTCTCTGACGGTGGCAATCTGCTTGGCACAGTCACGCTGTCCAGCACCTCGCCCTACACGGCGGTCTTCCCGACGTCTTCCTTGGCGGCTGGACCCCACAACATCACGGCAACCTACGTAAGCAGCGACGGCGAGTTCACGGGCAGCAGCTCCAGTGTTTCGGTAACGGTGTCGGGAACCTTGATCGCTCCCACGATCACCTGGTCCAACCCCGCCAACATAACTTATGGAACGGCGCTCGGTACGACGCAGTTGAATGCCACGGCAACCGATCCATCAACGCATGCAGCGGTGGCTGGCACCTTCGCCTACACCCCGGTGTCTGGCACAGTGCTTGCGGCCGGAACGGTGAACCTCAGCGTGACCTTCACGCCTGCGGATCCCACCACCTACTCATCGCAGACCGCGACCGTCACACTGACGGTAACGGCCGCAACCCCGACACTGTCGCTGACATGCACGGAAGTGAACTACGACGGCAATCCTCACGCCTGCGTAGGCACCGCAACGGGCCTGGCCTCAGCGGCCGTCAACGGCACCTGGAGCTACTCACCAGCCACGGAAACAGCGGCGGGCAGCTATCCGGTAACAGGCACCTTCACCAGCACGGACACCAGCTACCAGGGTGGCACGGCAACAGGGACGCTGAAGATCGATCCGGTGGCGGTGACCGCGACTGCCGGCAGCTACAGCGCCGCTGCGGACGGTTCCGCCCACGCACCATCGGCTTGCACGGTGACCGGCTCCTACACGGCCGGCCTCAGCTGCACCGACAGCCCGGCTTCGGTCGGACCGGCGGCCGGCTCCGGAACGGTAACCCCCGTGGTGACCGGCGGCAATGCCAACTTCAACATCACACTGGTCAATGGCGCCTGGAGCATCACCCAGAGCGGGTTGACCTCGACGACCACCACCGTGAGCTGCCCGGCGAGCGCACCGTATAGTGGCGCAGCGCTGACACCTTGCACGGCGACGGTAACCGGTAGCGGCGGACTCAGCCAGACGCTGACCGTTGCCTACACCAACAACACCAACACCGGTACGGCTACGGCAACCGCCAGCTACGCAGGCAATTCCACCTACGCGGCAAGCAACGGCACGGCCACCTTCACCATCAACCAGGCGGCACTTACCGTTGCGGCGAACAACGCAACCCGCGTCTACGGCACCAATAACCCGGCATTTACGGGGACGGTGAAGGGGGCGGTGGGAAGCGACACGTTCACCGAAACCTTTGCAACCACCGCAACCATCACAACCAATGCCGGAAACTACCCGGTGGTTCCCAGTGTCACCGGCTCGGCGTTGAGTGATTACGCCGTCACGGTACAAAACGGCGTGCTTACCATCACGCCGGCAGGCACTACGATCACGATGACCACCAGCGGGGCTTCCGTCACTCCGGGACAAACCGTTATGCTCACCGCGGATGTGACCTCGGTGACCACCGGTACGCCAACAGGTTCCGTAGCCTTCTATGACGGGACCACATTGTTGGGCACGGCTCCGTTGAACGCGGGCGCCGCAACGCTGAGCACATCGGCGTTCGTCGCCGGATCAACCAACTCCCTGCAGGCCGTCTATAGCGGCGATATCAACTTCACCACCAACACATCGTCTACCTCTACGGTAACGGTGTCCCCGCTGGACTTTACACTGACCGTCCCCGGATCGGCCAGCCAGACAATCACCCGCGGAAGCAGCGCTACGTATCAGGTGATGGTGACACCGCTTTATGGAAACTATCCAGGTCCGGTTAGTTTCACGGCAAGCGGCTTGCCGACCGGTTCATCGGCCACCTTCAGCCCCTCGACGATCACCAGCACCGCCGGTATTCAGACCATAACGCTGACGGTCCAGACAACACAGGTCGCCAAAGAAACGGCGCCGTCCATCGGACGCAAGATGGCTCCACTCGCCCTGGCCTTGTTCCTGATTCCATTGTTCGGGACCAAACGGCTGAGGCGGCAGGGAAGCCGGCTCAGCAAGCTGATTTGCTTGCTGATCCTGCTCGGCAGCACACTCGCCGGAGCCATGATGACAACCGGGTGCGGCGGAGGAAGCATCGCCGATATCGAACAGTTCTTCACGATAACGGTCACTTCGACGAGCGCCAACGTGCAACACACCGCGCCTCTGACGCTGGTGATTAAATAACCCATCGAGGAGACAGGCGATGCATGCCTGTCTCCTCGATGGCTTCATCCTTTGGAGACAACTGTTCCCCTGCAACGCATAGGTCTGCGGAGGGTCGATCGTCCGGTCTCCGTCGGAACGCGGTCACCAGGGAAGGCCATGCGCGTTTCAGGCAACAGGAATCGGGAGATGTGACAAACCTGCAATCGCTGGACGACCGAATCGAGTCGCTGGAAAGCCTTCGAAAGCGGACCAAGAGCCGTCCAATACCGGAAGCCTCACCTTTTGGTAATCACCCGTTTGTTACGTTGGGTACCTTAGACAGACGATTAAAACACATTAATCTCCTTTGTTTTGACTGAAATCTGAGATAGTATTCTCGCCAAAGCCACTGTAAATTCCCCTCAAGGTGCGGTCGAGAATGAATACAGATAAGAGCATCGCAGTCCTCCTTGTCCACGAGAGAAGGATGGTCAGCGAGCTATACGCAGAAGCGTTCGACCGCCGGCCCGGATTTCACGTTGTCGCCGAGGTGCGCAAAATCAGTGACGCTGTCCGAGTCGTCCACGAGACAGCGGTCGATGTCGCACTCATCAGCTCGACACTCATGGAAGGTACCGACAATGGCCTGGACGCGCTCCCGCAAATTCGAGCCGCTTCTCCCGGCGTCAAACTGATTGTCCTCCTGGAAGAAAACGACAGTCGCTTTGCGTTAGTCGCCTTTCGCGGTGGCGCCGATGGCGTCATTAGTCCTGCGATCGACGGCTTCAGTTGTCTTTGTCGTTGCGTAGAACAAGTTAATGCGGGTCAGGTTTGGGCCAATAGTGCGCAGTTACACCAGGTGTTGGTAGAGTTTTCTCGGCGCGCGTCGGTCCAGGTGGTTAGTAACACGGGCGCAGTATTGCTCACCCGGCGAGAAGAAGAAATCGTTCACCTTGTTGAGGACGGGCTGACCAATCGGCAGATCGCCGTGAAACTCGGGCTCAGTGAGCATACCGTAAGGAACAATCTCTTTCGCATCTTCGACAAGTTGGGCGTGTCCACCCGTGTCGAACTGGCGCTCTACACCGTGCGTCATTCTATCCTGGCTCCCGAAAAAGAACATGCGTTGCGGAAAAGAGACTCAAGAACGCGCTCGCGCAAGAAGCTCCCTGTAACGGAATTGGAAAACATGGCGAAGGTCGGTTCCCCTCTCACCCAATAGTCAAGATGTACAACGGGTAGCGCCGAGGTCCTCACCGTTCCCGTCTGTTCGGGCGAATCAACCGCGAGTGCCAGGTCTCGTCCGCCATGGCGGAAGACTAGAGTGCGAATCCGGCCCACCCAAAATCCTTCCCACCAATTCCTCCTTCAAAAGGGTGCTCCACCGCTGCACCCTTCTGACCGCCATCCCGCGAAACTGCCTTAAAAAAACCACACAATATCAACTTCCAACTGGCCTCTAACTCGCTGGACAAATGCATGAAGTTCCTTGCGGTCCAGGACGATGAATCCTTTGCGGAAGTGCGTAGCGATTGCGATACGCGCCGTCTCCGATCTGGTGCGCGAAATGCAAATGCTTCCTTTCAAGGTCATCCTTTTCGGCGCTGCATTCGCTGCCGCCAATCTGCTGGAAGCACAGTCCGCAAAAGCGTCGATCAAGATTGGCTCTGTCGCCCTGGCAAGAACCCACGCATCTTTCGATCGCGGACCGATCGCCCCATCCCGGATCCTGCGCAATATGACCGTTTTGCTTCAGCCGGGAACTGCGCAGCGCGCCGATCTTGAACAATTCGTTGCCAGCCAGCAGGACGCCACCTCGCAGAGCTACCATCGCTGGCTCACTCCCGAGCAGTACGCGGAACGCTTCGGCGCATCAGGCGCAACAGTGGCGAAGGTGGCCGCATGGCTGCAGGCGAAGGGCATGACAGATATTCGACCGGCACGGGGCCGCATGTTTGTTTCATTCTCCGGGAGCGCAGACCGGGTCGCGCGCGCTTTTCAAACAGAGATTCATGAGTTCGATGTCCGCGGAGTCCACCACTATGCGAATGTCGTGCAGCCTTCCGTTCCAGCGGAGTTGCAAGATGCTGTCGCGGATGTCACTGGACTGCACGACTTCACCCCGGAACCGCAAATCGTGCATGGCCCGCAACCAGAGGCCGCGGGCATTTCGCCGGGGCAGAATCTTCTCGGCCCGGGAGATCTGGCAACGGTCTACGGCATGAACAGCCTTTACAGCCGCGGAATTACCGGCAAGGGCGTGACCGTCGCGGTCCTCGGTCAAACGCCCATCGGCCTCTCTGACTATCAGGCCTACCGGCAATTGTTCGGGTTGCCGACGAATGATTTCCAAACGCTTCAGGCACCCGGCTCTGCGACTGGAACCAACAACCCCGTCGATGCGGAAGAGGCCACACTAGACCTTGAAATCATCGCTGGCGTAGCTCCGGATGCAACCGTCATCTATGTCTGGGGAAGCTCGGTGAACTGGGCGCTGCAATGGATGATCGACGATGTTCAAGCGCAGGTCATCAGTGAGAGCTACGCGGGGTGTGAAGGGCCCGGCGACGACTTTTACCAGACTCTCGCGCTCCAGGCCAACGCCGAAGGAATCACGTGGGTGAGCGGAGCCGGCGACTCAGGCGCAGCCGGATGCGATGGGATGGGGTCCACGGCGGCAAGCGGAGGCTCCTTCGCGGAAGCGCCCGCGACCGCACCCTCTGTTACCGCAGTTGGAGGCACCGCATTTGCGAGCGCCAATCCCGGTGAGTATTGGAGTACCTCCACTCAGCAAGGCGCGGCCACGGCTCTCTCTTATATCCCCGAAACCGGCTGGAGCTCTGCGCAGTCAGTCTTTGGCGGAGGCGGCGGCCTCAGCTCGATCTTTGGCAAGCCCGGATATCAATCCGACTTTTCAACGTCGAACACCTCCCAACGAATGGTCCCTGACGTCTCGTTCGCCGCGTCTCCTGTCAGCTCTCCCTACGCCATGATTCTCAATGGCAGCGAGATTGCGATCGGTGGCACCTCGGCTGCCACGCCACTCTTCGGAGGCATCGTCGCACTTTTGAACAGCTACCTAGTCTCCAACGGCAACATGAGCGTGCCGGGATTGGGGAACATCAATCCGACGCTTTACCGTCTGAACGAGACTGCACCGTCGGCTTTTCATGACGTCGCGATCGGGAGCAATGACGTCCCTTGCCAGGCCGGTTCTCGGGATTGCTCCGCGGGGAAAATCGGATATCCAGCGCAGCCTGGCTATGACCTTGCCACAGGGCTCGGAAGCGTCGATGCCTACCTGCTGGCATCGAATTGGACGAGCGCAACGTTGACACCAGCCATGGCGACCCTGAGTGTCTCCGTGGCGGAGATTGAAGCGGAACAAAATCTTACTTTGACCGTCACTGTCACCTCTGCCACGGGCCCCCTCGTCGGAAGCCCGGTGCAGTTTTACTTCACAGATCCGACCAACAATAACGAGCCTTGCCAAACACTCCTTGCGACAGTGCCCACAGGCAGTGCGGGAGTGGCGACGTACACCACCAATTTCCTGCCACTTGGAGTCAGCACCATCGAGGCGATCGCCACCGGTTCCACAACCGCGTCGCCGGCCCCGCCAGTCAGCACTACTGTCCAGGTGGATGGAATTCCGAGCACGACGGTGGTGCAGACTCCAACCGGATCTTTCCGAGTTGGCCAAACCGCAACCTTCCACGTGCAAGTCTCCGTGCCGAATGGGCAGCCCTTGTACGGGCCCGACAAAAACGAAAAGTACTACTACGGCGGACCGGGAATCTCGCTTTACACAAGCGATGGCCTGCTGGTGTCAGGACCGATCGCGCCGGACGAAACAGGCGCCGCCACGATAGCCACCAATGTCCTGATCGCCGGGAATAACAGCTTCTACGCCGTCTATTCCGGGAACGACTATGTTCTCCCCTCGCAGTCTCCAACTGTCACCGTGGCGGCATCCAATTCCGCCCCAAATGCACCCGCGGATTTCCAGATAGAAGGCCCGAGCTCCGTTACGATTTCAGGCATTGCGAGCAATGCGATTTCGCTCCAGCTTGTTCCCGTGAACGGCTTCAACCAACCCGTTCAGTTCAGTTGCTCGGGGCTCCCCGCAGGAGAATCGTGCAGTCTGCCTGCAACCGTCACGCCCTCCTCGGAAATGGCGGTCATGTTGACCATCGCCTCCACAAGCACCGTGATCGGCGCGGGACTTCCCGGCTGCCTGCTGATTGCTCTTGTGATCCGTCGAAAGCGAAGGTTCGTTGCCGCATGCATGCTGCTTGCGGCCACGGTCATGGTCTCCGGCTGCGAAGCCGTGACGAAGGATGCGATCTCGTCTCAAGCTGGAACTCAGAGCTATCCAGTGACGGTAATGGCAACCTCTGGAGCGATCTCCCACCAGCTTGTCATCAACGTGACACTGAGTCGGTGATGGCTTCTTGAGTGGCTGGCGCCTCGGGGCGAATGACACAGCGCAAACCCACTCGCAACTCTCCTCGAGGCAGCCTGTCGCTTTTGTTGTGTCGTTTTGATTCCACGCGCCCGACTACCTGGTTGCGAAATACCCCGGTCCATTCAGGTCATCCAGCAACCCTGGTCCTGTCGGTTCCCAACCCAGTTGCTCACGGGTGCGTTGGCTTGAAGACGGATTGTCCGTGGCGGCAAAAGCTCCGAACCAACTGAACAGCTTTGCCCCTTCCTTCGCTGAGATGCTGTCAACCGGAATGCTTAGTTGCCGGCCGATCACCTCGGCGATGGAACGAAATGGGATGCCCGCTTCGCCCACACCGTGATACCTCGTCCCCGCAACACCTTTTTCCAGCGCCAGCCGGAACAGCCGAGCTGCATCGCGCCGATGCACAGCGGGCCACCGATTCTGCCCGTCCTCGATATAAGCGAAGCGGCCTTTCTTGCGCGCAATGCCAATCAGTTGAGGAACCAGTCCAGTATCGCCATCGCCGTGAACCGATGGCGCAAGTCGGAGCATCGTCGCACGAACGCCCATTGAGGCCAGCGCCTCGACATTCTCCTCTGTTTTCGCTCGCGCGATGCCAGACGAGAGAGGATCGGGCTCATCCTCCTCCGTCGCCGGTTTCCCGGCACGAAATCCAACATGCGAAAGGCCCATGGTGCCGAAGGTTGTAACCAGTGGCCGGCCTGAGCCCTTCAAGGCGGCGCCAAACGTCTCGATGGCGCGCCGGTCCGCTTCGGCGGAGACCTTCATGAACCGGCCGACAATGCCCGTCGGCAGTCCGCCGAAGAAAACTCCCATACGCTGCCAGAATGGGATCTGTGACGGGCTGTGCATGAATGCAAGGTGGATCACCCCATCGGCTGCCGCGGCCGCACTGCGCAGGCTTTCCATATTGGCGAGGTTGCCGGGAAGCGGCTGGATCCCTTTGGCCGAAAGCGCCTTTGCGGCCTGTTCCGTTCGTGCCAGGGCGGTGACTGTGTGTCCTGCCGCCATCAGCTCCTCTGTGACTGCCGATCCAATGAATCCTGTAGCGCCTGTAACAAAAACTTTCATGGAACTTCTCCTTTTCTCTGCCCAACCGATTCTGATTCGTGGCCCGCTGGGCTGTTTTCCGGTCCACTGATGACAACTCTAGCCGGAGAAAACAGGACCGTCTATAATCGAAAGTCTATAAAGGATTATCAGGAGTACAATTTGGATCCGCTCTCTCAGATCATCTCTCTCTTGAAGCCGCAAGCGGTCGGCTGGCGCGTAGTCGAGGCTCACGACGCCTGGACTATCAGCTACCGCCCTACCGATGTGGTCGTCTTCGGCCAGGTCATCGAAGGGAACTGCCTTGTCGAACGCGAAGACGGCATCAGTTTTGATCTGGAGGCTGGTGACTTCCTGCTCATGGCCGCGCCGCCCAACTGGACCATGGCTGCGTGTGGTGGCGGCGCCCCTGTCGACTTCAAGGCGGCTATTGAAAATCCTGCATTGCTTTTGTCGCCGGCACAACCGGGTCACGTAACGCGTTTTATTGCCGGAAACTTTGCCTTCGCAGCCGCCAACCGCGATCTCATCTCGACCCTGATGCTGCCCATCATCCACGTACGCAAAAAGGAAATTGCAGCGCAACGGTTGGGCGCAATCCTGGCGTTTCTCGGCGACGAAGCCATTGCCGACCGGCCTGGCCGTTCGCTCGTGCTTGATCGTCTCTTGGAGGTCATGCTGATTGAGGCGCTGCGCTATCGTCCCGCTGAGATCGGCGATGCTGGCCGTGGACTGCTGGCGGGCCTGGCGGACCCGAAAATCGGGCGCGCGCTCCGCATCATGCACGCCGACACCAGCCAGCCGTGGACCCTCGTTGCCCTCGCTCGTGAAGTGGGCATGTCGCGATCCGCCCTCGCCTCGCGCTTCGCTCAAATTGTCGGCGTTCCGCCTATCGAATACCTTGCCAACTGGCGGATGACCCTTGCGAAGAGCGCTTTGGCAACCTCGGAGGTGCCCATGACGGAGATAGCCGAGATCGCCGGTTATCAGTCGGTGAGTGCCTTCAGCACAGCGTTCAAGCGCGAAACCGGCCTCTCGCCATCTTTCTATGCCCGCTCTCTTCAGCAGTCTGTTTGAAACGGCGTTCCTGTCATCGCGAAGTGTTTAACTTTGGAAACCCCAAAACGCCTGGTCAATGGATTGGCCACCTGTTCGTCGCGATCATTGGCATTTTCCTGATCTGGTGGATGCTGCGACTCTTCGTGCTTTGATCCGCGGTTTCTCTAGCTCACCGCAGAACCACGAGCGTTCTTCAGCCATTCCGACATTTTCACCAGGTCCGCCAAGGACGCTGCCTGCATTTTTCGCATCACCTGGCTCCGGTGCAGCTTCACGGTCACCACACTCAAAAAAACCTTGTCCGCAATTTCCTTGTTGGTCAGCCCCGCGGTCACAAGGTTCATAATTTGTCGTTCGCGCTCTGACAGCGAGGCTGTTCTGGCCTGAAGGTTGTGCGCCAGTTCCTCATCGCTGCGCCGGGTGCGATCCTGCGCGAGGGCCTGCTGGACTGCGTCAAGAAGTTCCTCGTCCTGAAAAGGCTTGATGAGGAATTCGACCGCACCGGCCTTCAAAGCTTTGCGAACCATCGGCATATCGCCATGCGCGGTCATGATGATGACGGGGAAGGCCACGCCGTTCTGCGCCAGGTAACCTTGCAGTTCAATGCCGCTCATTCCTGGTAGTCGGACGTCGAGCACGAGGCAGCCTGCGAATCGAGGGTTCCAGCTTTCAAGGAATTTTTCCGCCGAAAGATACTGCCGTGTTCGCAGGCCAGCCGATTCCAGAAGATCGGACAGCCCAGCAAGGATGGCATCGTCGTCGTCGACAATATGAACAGCTTCGATGGTGTCCTTTGCGATGCTCATTGTCCTTCCGCCTTCAGCACAAATTGAAATACGGTCTGCGCGTCTGCGCGTTCCGCCCAGATTTGCCCTTCGTGCGCTTCAAGAATGCTGCGGCAGATCGCAAGGCCCATGCCTGTGCCCTCGGACTTTGTGGTGACAAAGGACTCAAACATCTTCGTTCGCAGTTGCTCAGGGAATCCAGGCCCAAAATCACTCACGGAGATCAGCACCTCATCCGGGGCACGCAATGCAGTGCTGATCTCCAATACCTTCGGGAATCCTATCTCGGCCATCGCCTCCATTCCATTCGTCACGAGGTTCAGCAAAACCTGCTGGATTTGAATGGGGTCAATCGGAACCATCGGCAATCCGTCCGCAAGGTTCAGCTTCAAGGAAACGCCGCGGCGGATTGCCTCGTCGCGTAGCAGGCGCGCAAATTCCTCAATAAGCACGTTGATGTCTGTCGGTATCCTCACATAGTCCGCCTTGCTGAATAGCGAGCGAACCCGTCTCACCACTTCAGCGGCGCGAGTGGTTTCCTGAACGGCCTTTTCCGCTGCCGCGGATGCCCGTTGCATGTTCGCCGGTTCGGCCAGCAGCCAGCGCCGACAGGCGGAGGCATGCGTAAGCAGCGCCGTCAGCGGCTGGTTCAGTTCATGTGCGATCGACGCTGCCATCTCCGCCAGACCCATGATCCGGCCTGACCTGGCAAGATCCTCCTGCGCGCGCAGCAGACTCTGCTGGGTTCGATGTTGCTCTTCGATGTCGATGTGGACACCGTACCAGCGCGAGATTTTGTCATCTTCCGAGCGTTGTGGAGTGCTGCGCACCAGGAACCAGCGAAAGATTCCGTCTACGCCACGCACTCTGACGGATACTTCGAACGGTTCCCCCGCCAGCAATGCCGATCTCCACATGGTCCGGAAGATGGGCTCATCTTCGCGGTGAAGCACGGCGACGAAGAAATCTCCATCGGGCGCCTCCGATGTCCCGCCAACGTAATCTCGCAAATGCTGGTTGCAGTATTCCACGCGGCCACGTGGGTCTGCGCGCCATATCTGTTGGGGAATCGCTTCTGTGAGCGTGCGGAGCGTGCGCTCGCTCTCCCTGATCTCCAGATTGGATCGTTCCAGCTCCGCCGTGCGAACCTTCACCTGGACTTCGAGTTCATCGCGTGCCGAGCGGACGGCGCTCTCTGCTCTTTTCCTCGCCGAACTCACGATCGATATGGCGATTGCACACAGGATGAAGGCGGCAAGAAAGCTTTGGGATCCTTTAGCGACCGTGATCGAGTAGAGCGGAGGAATGAAGAAGTAAGTGATCAGCAGGGAAGAGAAAGCGACGGCAAGAAAGCCTGCAATCACGCCTCCAAACCAGGCGCTCCCCATGATCGCGCCAAAAAACAGAAAGACGAACGGATACGCGATGATGTGCTGCAGGGGAAAGGTCCATAGCAGTGCCACAACGACGAAGCCGATAGCGATGGCGAACGGCTTTAGCGCGTATTCGAAAGTCCATTGATTAAGCCGGTTCGCGTTTGCGGAGGTAATGAAGGCTTGATCCCTGAGTCTTTATAGGGTAATGGATGGATCGACCCGCAAATCACAAATCTGCGATGGGATAGAGCAGGAACGCAATAAATCCCACTGGATGGACTGCAGGCAATAATCGACAAGGCAAGACGTTGGATCAAGTGGGGTATCCAACGCATGGATCGAAATTGCGCTTCGTTTGCAGGTTGACGGCTTCGACTTCTTGATCTACACGAGCTCGCGGATCTTGTCGTGAGCATTCGTGATTGCGATCTTCAGGCTGTTCGGCTCGCCGCGCACCAAAGCCTCAGCCAGTTTGATGGCCTGGGATGCTTTGATTTTTGCCGGCATCGGCGGCGTGAATTCATCCACGACCGCTTCAATGAGCACAGGACCGGTGCGTGGGATGACACTATCGAGCAGAGCACCACAGGTAGCCGGATCTTCGATCTGGATGGCATCGATACCGCAACCCCGGGCGATGGTCACAAAGTCTGCAGGAAAAAGGTCGCAGCCATATTCCGGGTTGCCAAGGAACACCATCTGCTCCCACTTGATCTGCCCAAGAGTGTTGTTCTTGATCACGATAATCTTGATGTTCAGTTTGTAGGCGGCCACGGTAATCAGTTCCCCGAGCAGCATGCTGAGGCCCCCATCGCCGATGATGCAGAAAACAGGCCGGTCAGGGTACGCGATGGCAGCGGCAATCGCGTAGGGCAGTCCGCAGGCCATCGTTGCCAGATTTCCCGAGCAGCTGTGCTTCTGTCCGCGCAGCGCTGGAACATATCGCGCCCACCAGGTGGTGATGGTTCCTGAGTCGGAGGTCACGATCGCATTGGCAGGGATCCGCTTGCCGAGCTCCCAGCCCACGACTTGCGGTTTCATCGGCTTGTCTAGTCGAGTACCGCGCTCCTCCATCAGTTTCTGCCACTCCGCCTTTGCCCTCTGAGCCTTTTCAAGAAACTTCCTGCCATGCTTCTCCAGAAGAGGCAGCAGCGCGCGGATTGTATTTTTTGCATCGCCCACAAGGCCGACGTCCGCCGGATGGCGAAGACTGATGCGCTGCGGATCGATGTCGATCTGCACACACTTGATCGAACCAGGCTCCGGCAGAAACTCCGTGTACGGGAACGATGTTCCCACCATCAGCAGGGTGTCGCAATCTTCGATTGCATCCTGCG
>Ga0302320_10013271_pt1 | contig 17234 bp, 15 predicted proteins | sample Bog_T0_3_FD_202130 | JGI IMG/M metagenome (GOLD analysis project Ga0302320, IMG submission 202130) | Peat permafrost microbial communities from Stordalen Mire near Abisko, Sweden - Bog_T0_3 | ecosystem: Environmental > Terrestrial > Soil > Wetlands > Peat | place: Sweden: Abisko, Stordalen Mire...
CCGCCCGGCTGGTCCTGGCCGGCCAGCGCAGGACGTTCGACAAGGCTGCGTATGTGCGCGGGCTGCTCCGGCGCTTCCACCTGGAGGACCACTTCGTGCGGCTGGGCCCTCCCGATGCCGCGCCGATGGTTCCATGAGCGCCCTCGCACGGAAACTTTCGCTCTATGCCTGGGGAGCCGGGCGCACACTCCGGCTCGGGCGCCCGGATGTTTCCCTTGGGTTCCTGGGGGGGATCGGCGACGACCTCCTCTGCACGGCCGCGATCGACGAGTGGCTCAGGCGCGGGGCCCGGCGGATCTGGTTCTTCACGCGCCATCCCGGGCTCTACGGCCACCACCGTGGCCGCGTGCAGCTCGTGCCCGAGGACGGCCGCTACGCACGGCTCGCGCAGCTGCTGGGCCGGCCGATGCGGTCCCTCAGCTATTCCACCTATGATGCCGGCCTGGATCGGGACACCCCGCTTCGGGAGCACATCCTCGCGGACATGTGCCGCAGGGCGGGGCTTGCGGGTACGGTTCGCCTGCGTCCGAGCCTCAGTCTCTTTCCGGCCGAGCTTGCCGGCGCCGAGCCGTGGGCCGACAGCATCGTATTTCAGACATCAAGCCTCACCGCCTCGATTCCCATGAAGACCAAGCAGTGGTCCGCCGACCGCATGCAGGCGGTGGTCGATGCCTACTCGGGAAGCTGGCGCTGCGCCCAGATCGGATCGCCGGCCGACCCCCCCCTTCGCGGGGCGGACGACCTGCGCGGGAAGACCTCGCTGCGCCAATCGGCGGCCGTGCTTGGGCGCGCCCGCCTTTTTGTCGGGACGGTCGGGTTCCTCATGCACCTCGCACGGGCCGTGGACTGCCCTGCCGTCGTCGTCTACGGGGGCCGCGAGCCTCCGGAATTCACCGGGTATCCCTGCAACCATAATGTGGACTGCCGGCCCGCCTGCTCGCCCTGCTGGCAGCGCAACCGATGCGATTTTGGCCACGTCTGCATGGAGGACATCAGCGCGAACCGTGTGATCGAGTCCGTCGCCCGGATGCTCGATCGCCCGCGGGGGCCGCTCGCCGTCCAGGAGGCGACCCTGTGAGCATTGAGGCTTCCGTCGCCATGGAGGCGCCCCCCCGGCCGCGCCTCAGGGAGGACGGCGTCGAGGCGCTCAGGGGGCTGGCCGCCCTGATGGTGCTCTACTGCCACTCGCTGGCACCCATGACCGAGCTCGACCCACGCTACCGGCCCTCGGCGCTTTTTTGGAGGTTCGAGACGGGCCAAGGGGCCGTGCTCCTCTTCTTCGTCATTTCCGGATACGTGATCGGCCTCACGAACTCGGGGCCGTTCAGCCCCGGCCGGGCGCGCAAGTATCTGCGCCGGCGGGCCGTCCGCCTCCTTCCGCTCTACTGGATCGCAATCGGGCTGAGCGTTCTCAGCCGCCCCAGGGATTCCCTGGGGTCCGTCGTCGACAACCTGCTGTTCCTCCAAAACGGCCTGCCTTACTTCCATTGGCATGCCTCCATCCTCGCCAGCAACAGCAATCTCTGGAGCCTGAACTACGAGGTCGTGTACTACCTGGCGTTCCTGGTCGTCTGGCAGCTCGAATGGCGGCCGGGCATCGTCGCCGCGGCCTGCGGCCTTGTGTCGGCGCTCGGTTTCTTTTGGACGGCGGTCCCTGGGTTCCTGACATGCTACGCGGGTGGTGGCGTCTTCTGGTTCGCCGGCCTCTGGCTCGCGAGGCGGCCCCAGCCCATTTCCATCACCGGAGAAGCGGAGCCGTGGCCGGCCTTGCTGTTGCTGTATGTGGCGACCTGGAAGCTCAAGCCGACCTTCCTCCTCCTGCATCGGCTCGGCGTTCCGATCCCCGACCATTGGGTCGGTTTGATCTACTTCGACTTTCTGCCCGTGTGCGTGGCCCTGCTTGCGATTGCGAGCGGAAGACGATTCCGCGGCTGGCGGACGGCCAAGTGGCTTTGCCTCGCCCTACCAGCAGGCTACTTTGCCTGGCGCGCATCGCGCGGGTTGCTGTTCGAGGATCCAAACTTCCACGTCCCGCTGGCGCTGACCGTGGCGGCGGCGGCCCTCTGGTGGTGGCGCCCCGCGCTGGTTGGGATCGCCAGGATGGCGGCCGTCGGATCCATCTCCTACGCCATTTACATTTTCCAGCGGCCCGTACAGTGGTTCGTCCTGGACTGGATCCCGCTGCCCGCCGGGAGCGCGGCCTCGTTCAGCATCCGGATGGTGGTGTTCCTGATCCTCACGTTCGCCGTGGCGTACCTCATGGAGCATGTGCTGCAACCCCGGGTCAACAGGGCCTTCAAGGGGAGCCGGTGATGCCGCAGCTGACAGCCATCGTCTGCACGCACCGGCCCCACGGAGGGCGGCTGCGGCGCACGCTGGAGGGATTGGCCCGCCAGACGCTTGCGCGGGACAACTGGGAGCTGGTGCTTGTGGACAACGCCTCGCCGGAGCCGGTTGCATTGCCCCCCGGGATCCGGGATTCGATCCAGGCCCGCCTGATTGTGGAGCCGGTGCTCGGCCTGTCCTCGGCCCGCACGGCCGGAATGCGGGTCTCGCAGGGATCCCTCATTGTGTTTGTCGATGACGACAATGTCCTGGATCAAGGGTACCTCGCACAGGTTGTGCGCATCTTCGCCGAGCACCCCACCCTTGGGGCCATCGGCGGCGTCAGCACCCCTGAATTTGAGAAGGCGCCCGCCGCCTGGCAATCGGAGTTCTTCGGGCTGCTGGCGCTTCGCGACCTCGGGCCTGAGCCGAGGATCTCCCGGGAAACGCGCGCCCCGGGATCCGGCGTCGATGGATATCCGTCGTTTGCCCCGATCGGCGCCGGCCTTTCCCTGCGCCGGGAAGCGGCCGAAGGCTGGGTCACGTCCGCGACGGGGCGCCGGGGCCAGGACCTCACCTCGGGAGAGGACAACGACCTCGTGCTCTTCATCCTGGAGCGTGGCTGGACGGTCGGCTATTTTCCGGAGCTGCGCCTGACCCACCTGATTCCCGCGGGCCGGCTCGACCCGGGTTATCTTGCACGCCTGAACCGGGCGATTCAGAAGTCCTGGGTCCACGTCCTTGATTGCCATGGCGTATGCCCATGGCCCCGGCTGACCCCGCTCGGTGCCGCCCTGCGCGGGGGAAGGGCCTGGCTCACCTACAGGGTCTGGTCGTCCCCGGCCGCACGGGTCCGGTGGCAGGGGGCCTGCGGGCATTTTGCGGGGCGCGTCGGCATCCGCAACCGGGGAAAAGCGCCGTGAAGCCCCTGGTCTCCATCCTCATTCCCTGCTACAACGCCGAGGCCTGGCTTGCCGCGACGCTTGAGTCGGCCCTCGCGCAGACATGGCAGGACAAGGAGATCCTCGTCGTGAACGATGGCTCCAGCGATGGATCCCTTTCCGTGGCCCGCGGTTTCGCGGGCCGCGGGGTCAAGGTCATCGACCAGCCGAACCAGGGCCAAAGCGCCGCGTTCAACCGCGCGATCGCCGAGTCGCGGGGCGACTACCTTGAATTCCTTGACGCGGACGACCTGCTCGCGCCGGACAAGATCGAGCGCCAGGTTGCAATGGCGGACGGCTCCGTCGACAGGATGATTGCCGGGGAGTGGACCCGCTTCACGGCGGATCCGGCCGAGGCCTCATTTGAGCCCGGGGACCTTTGGCGGGACAACCTGGATCCGGTCGAGTGGCTGGTGACCTGCTGGCGCCAGAACCTCATGATGCACGGCGCCGCCTGGCTGATCCCGTCGGCCCTGGTCCGCCGCGCGGGGGGCTGGAATCCTGAGCTCTCACTGATCAATGACTTTGAGTTTTTCTCCAGGCTCATGCTGGCGACGGACCGGGTGCGCTTTTGCGGAGGGGCCCGCTCCTACTACCGCTCGAACCTGCCCAACAGCCTCAGCGGAAACACAACGCCCAGGGGCTGGTTGTCCGCCTTCACCTCGCTGAGTCTCGGGACGGGCAGGCTCCTCTCCGTCGAGGACAGCGCACGAACGCGGGACGCCTCCGCCGCGGTTTTCCGGTACTACTACTTCTCAGCCTACCCGGATGTTCGGGCCCTCCGGGCCAGGGCGAAGGTGCGGATCGTGGAACTCGGGCACACGCTGGGCCGGCCCGAGGGCGGCCCGGCGTTCAAGGCCGCCGCAGCCGTGCTCGGCTGGCGCATCGCGAAGAGGGTCCAGAAACTCGCCTACCGCCGCGGCTACAAGCAGCTGGCGACCCCGTGGAAATGATCAGCCCCGGCACACTGCTCCTCCGCTTTTACCACACCCCGTTGGGAAGGATCCGGAATTCGCTCAGGAACGGCGGCCCCTGGGCTGAGCGCAATACGGAACGCCAGCGCCTGGAGATGGAATCCGCCGCGGGGAGGCTGCCCGGGCTGCCTGAATTTCCGGGCACCGAGCCCGTGACCCTGCACCTGATGACCGGGCGCAGGTTCTGGTACCAGACGTTGTTCTGCCTCCACTCCTTTGCCCGCACTGCGCAGACGTCGGTCCGGGCCGAGCTCTACGACGACGGAAGCATCGACGACGCCTGCGCGGACCGGCTCCTGCGTCTGGGCCCCGGAGCCCGCATCCATCCCTATTCCGAACTCCGCGCCGCGCTCGACCTGCGCTTTCCCGCGGATCGGTTCCCCACCCTTCGGGAGCGCTGGCTCAACTATCCGAACCTGCGAAAGCTCATGGACGTCCATGCGGGAAGCTCGGGATGGAAGCTGGTGATCGACTCGGACCTCCTCTTCTTCCGGCGCCCGGGCCTTCTGCTCGACTGGCTCGCCGCGCCGTCGCATCCGCTTCACGCGGTCGATTGCGTGGAGAGCTACGGGTACAGCCGGGAGCTCATGAGGAAACTTGCGGGCGCGCCGATTCCCGCGCTTGTGAACGTCGGCCTCTGCGGGCTTCGCAGCGACGGTCTGGACTGGGCCGAGATCGAGAGATGGTGTTCCGAGCTGATCGCCCGGGAAAAGACCAGCTACTTCCTGGAGCAGGCCCTCGTCGCCATGCTCGTCGCCAGGCGCCAGCCCTGCGTCGTCGCCCCGGCCGCGGACTATGTGACGATGCCCTCCCGCGCCGAGACCCTGGCGCCGACGGCGGTGATGCACCATTACGTCGCCGGGTCCAAGCGCTGGTATTTCCGCCACGGATGGCGGATCGCGGCGGCCTGACGAAAAACGCAATGGCTCGCGCCTCTGTCATTCTCATCCTCGCCTCCGGCCAGCTTTGCCGTGCCCCCCGGGTGCTCAAGGAGGCCACGACCCTCGGCCGGGCCGGCTATGACGTCACGGTCATGACCGTGGCCGACAGCGCGCGCTTTGAAGCCATGGACCAGGAGATCCTGAAGTCGGCTCCGTTCAGGAAGGTCACCCTCGACATGCTTTCCAGGTCCGGGGTCGCCGGAGCCCGGGTCTTTCAAAGCCGGCTCGCCACCCTGATCGCGCGCCGCGGGGCGCGCTTCGGCCTTCGCTCGAAGCAGGCCTTCGGCCCCGCCCGGGCGCTCGCGCGGCTGGCCCGGGGCTTCGAGGCCGACCTGACGATCGTGCACACGGAGATGCCTTTCTGCATTGGCTGCGACCTGCTCGCCCGGGGCCGCCGTGTGGCGGCCGACTTCGAGGACTGGCATTCGCAGTCGATGCTGCCCGAGCAGGAGGCCACCCGCCCGATTCCGATCCTCGGGAATGCCGAGCGCCTCCTGATGCGGAAGGCCGCCTACAAGAGCGCCACCTCCGGGGCGATGGCAAACGGGCTCCAGGGCGCCTTTGGCGGATCCCTGCCCATTGTCATCACAAATTCGTTTCCGCTGCAACCGGAGCCCCCCTCCCGCGCACCCGGCAACCCGCCCTCCTTCCTGTGGTTCTCCCAGACCGTCGGCCCGGGTCGCGGCCTCGAGGGGTTTGTTGACGCCTGGGGGCAAACGGCCCGGCCGAGCCGGCTCTGCCTTGTCGGGGATGTCGCCGAGTCCTACAGGGCCGCCCTCCTCGGCCGCCTCCCCAAAGGCCCGCGGGACCGGGTTGAGTTTCTGCCGCTGACCCCTCCCGGAGCCTTGCCCTCGATGTTGGCCATGCATGACATTGGTCTCGCCCTGGAGCCGGATACGCCGGCCAACAAGGACCTGACCATTTCCAACAAGATCCTCCAATACCTGAACGCGGGCCTCGCCGTCGTCGCGAGCCCCACAGCCGGGCAGCGCGAGGTCCTTGAACGGGCAAAGGGTGCTGGCGTGCTCGTCGACCTGTCCCGGACCGGCGAGGTGGTCGCCCGGCTGGACGGACTTCTCTCCGACCCTTCGCGGCTCTCCGCGATGGGGCGGGCTGCGCGAAGGGCCGCCGTCGACACCTATTGCTGGGAACGCGAGGCTCCGAAGCTCCTCGACGCTGTCGGCTCCGCCGTGGCACGGCCCAAGGGAGATTCATGAACCTGAGAAAAAAAGCAAAACGCTGGCTCTACGGCAGCTGCCCGGGATTTCGCGGGGTTCTTCCGTATTGGGGCGAACGCCTGCACTTCCCGCCGCATTCCGTCCTCTTTGAGCGCGCCTGCGAGGAGGGCATCTACGAGTTCGAGAACCAGCGCCTGCTCGCGTCGATGCTCAGTCCGGGCATGTGGTACTTCGACATCGGGGCGAACCTCGGCCTGATGTCCGCCCCGCTGCTGCATTGCGAGCCGACCCTCCAGGTCGTCTCGGTGGAGCCATCGCCGCGCATCGCCTCCTATCTCGCACGCACCATCCAGGCCAGCCCCTGCAGGGACCGGTGGCACCTTGTGCAGGAGGCGGTCGGCGCGGTCGAGGGGGAGGTTGAATTCAACGTCTCCGGCGAGGGGGACGGGTGCTACGATGGGACGAAGGACACGGGCCGCGGCCCCGGGTCAAGCAGGGTCAAGGTGCAGCTCACGACCCTCGACGCCGTCTGGAAAAGGTTCGGCTCCCCGGGAAAGTGCCTGGTCAAGATCGACGTCGAGGGCGGTGAAAGCGACGTCCTCCGGGGCGGGCTGGCCTGCCTGGCGGCGGCCCGACCCTTCGTCCTCGTCGAGTGGAACCGGACCAACCTTGCGGCCCACGGCCGCGATCCCGACGGTCTCCCCGCGCTTGCGAAGGGACTCGACTATGAAGTCCTGAGTGTGCCGGCCCTCCTGCCCGTCTCCAGCCTTCCCCTCCTCAGGCTCCATATGAACCGCGGGGAGTATTTTGTCCTCGCTCCGCGCGCATGAGAATCCTGCTCACCGCGGATCCCGAGTTGCCCGTCCCTCCCGTTGGCTACGGGGGCATAGAGCGCATTGTCGATGCGCTCGTCCGGACCTTCAAGGCGCGGGGGCATACGGTGGGCCTCGTCGCAAACCGGGCCTCGACCTGCCCCGCCGACATCCTCTTCGGCTGGCCGGGACGCCTGTCGACGTCCCGCAGGGACTCGCTTTCCAATGCACTCGCCCTCTGGCGAGCGAGGCGCGCCTTCAGGCCCGACGTGCTTCACAGCTTCTCCCGCCTTGCCTATCTGGCCCCGCTGCTCTGCACGCGGCTTCCGAAGGTGATGTCCTACCAGCGCCACACCGGCGGCCGCCAGATCGGTCTCGCGGCCAGGCTTGGCGGCACGACGCTGCGCTTCACGGGATGCAGCGACTACATCTGCCGCCTTGCCAGCCCCGCCGGGGGCGTTTGGCGCCCGATCCCAAATTTCGTCGAGCCGGACAAGTACCCTTTTGTCGCCAGCGTGCCGGCCGACGCCCCCCTGCTCTTCCTGAGCCGGGTCGAGTCGATCAAGGGGCCTGATGTGGCCATCGCCGTGGCGCGGGCCGCGGGCCGCCGGCTCATCATTGCGGGAAACCGGGCCGAACAGGGCCGCGAGCGCGAGTTCTGGGACAAGGCCGTCGCGCCGCACCTCGGCAGGGACGGCATCGAGTGGGTTGGCGAGGTCGGCGACGCACGGAAGAGGGACCTGCTGGCGCAGGCCGCCGCCCTGATTGTCCCGATCCGCTGGGACGAGCCGTTCGGCATCGTCTTTGCCGAGGCCCTGGCCGTCGGATGCCCGGTGATCAGCTGCGCAAGGGGGGCCGTGCCCGAGATCATCGAGGATGGAACGACCGGGTTCTTCATAAGGACCGTTGAGGACGGCGTCGAGGCCGTGCGCAGGCTGGCCGGGATCGACCGGGCCGCCTGCCGCAGGGCGGTCGAGGAACGGTTCAGCGCGTCCGTGTGCGCGGGCCAGTATCTCGAGCTCTACCGCGAGATGCCTGGCACCGCGAACAACCATGCGTGACACCCCCCTAGTCCGCGCCGCCCGCCAGCGCATCCGGAGAATCCTGCACCGCGGGGCGGCCCTGGCCCTGAGGCTGCGAAGCCGCCGGTACCCGCTGGAAGCCGGCGCGGTGTCGCTGGTTTTCGCCCCCCACCAGGATGACGGCACGCTTGGGTGCGGCGGCCTGATCCTGCTGAAGCAGCGGATGGGCCTTGCGGTGCGCATCGCCTACCTGACGGACGGCAGCCACTCCCATCCGGGCCATCCCGTCCTCTCCCCCGCCGACATTGCCAGGGTCCGGAGGACCGAGGCCGAGGCGGCCGCCGGTGTGCTTGGCGTCAAACCCTCCGCCCTCTTCTTCCTGGAAGCCCCGGACGGGCGGCTAGACCGGCTCGGCCCGGTGGAACGGGACTCCCTGGTCGGCAAGATCGCCGCCGTCCTGTCCGATGTGCGCCCCGATGACATTTTCCTGCCGTACCGCAAGGACCGGAGCTCGGAGCACGAGGCCGGGTTCACGCTGGTCATGGAGGGGATCGCCCGCGCCGGCGTCCGGCCCAGGGTCCTTGAGTACCCCATCTGGTCTTGGTGGGATCCTCGCGCCCTGATCAGACCCCTGCTCGGCAGCGGGAGGGTCTGGCGCGCCGGAACAGCGGATTGCCTGGAGCAGAAGATCCTGGCCCTGCGTTGCTACGCCTCGCAGATTGAGCCGACGCCGCCCTGGGCCGATCCGGTGCTCCCGCGCAGCTTCCTGTCGTACTTTTCCTCCGGCGAGGAGTTCTTTTTTGAGGTCGATGCCCATCCGTTCGCAGTGCGAAAGGATGCCGCGGCGAAACAACGTGAAGCCGGACCGCCCGCGCGCCAAGGCTCCTCCCCTTCCTGAAAAAAGTCCTCATCATAAGCCCGCATTTTCCGCCGACCAACGCGCCTGACATGCAGCGCGTGAGGATGAGCCTGCCGTACTACCGGGAGTACGGATGGGATCCCGTGGTGCTCACGGTGGGCGACGCGTGGCAGCAGACCGTCAAGGAGCCCAACCTGCTCTCGACGGTCCCCGCGGACGCCCGCATTGAGCACACCCGGGCGCTCTCCCTCCGCTTGTCCCGGCTTGTCGGCGTCGGCAACCTCGGCATCCGGGCGCTTCCCTGGACACTCTGGCGCGGATGCGCGCTCCTGCGCCGGGAAAAGTTCGACCTGGTGTTCTTCTCCAACACGCAGTTCATCACGTTCCTGCTGGGCCGCCTGTGGAGGTTCTGGTTCGGGGTTCCCTATGTGATCGACGTCCAGGATCCGTGGCGGACCGACTACTACGAGCGGCGGGGCTCGCGGCGGCCGCCAGGCGGCTGGAAGTACGGCTTTGCCCGGCTGTCGGCCTGGGCCTTCGAGGGCTGGTCGTTCGCGCGCACCGCCGGGGTCATGAGCGTCTCGCCCGCCTACCTCGTGGAGCTTGCGGGGAGGTATCCAAGTTTTGCCGAAAAGCCGCAGGCGGTCATCCGGTTCGGCGCAAGCGCCGACGACCTCGTGCGGGCGCGGGCCCTCCCCCCCTCGACCCTCGGCCAACCGAGGGTCAACTCGGAAGTGCACTTCCTGTACACGGGAGCCTCGGGCCCCGTCATGCCGCACGCGATTTCCGTGCTTTTTGCGGCCCTGCGCAGCTACCGGGCCCTCAAGCCCAACCTCGCCGCCAGATTGAAATTCCATTTCATAGGCACCAGTTACGTCGCAAGCGGACGCGGGAAGCCTTCCGTCGTCCCGCTGGCGATGGAGTTTGGCGTCGCCGACCAGGTCGACGAGATTCCCCATCGCATCGGCTTCCTCGACTCCCTGCGGCTGCAAATGGATGCCGATGTCCTCCTCCTGCCGGGCTCGAGCGACCCCGCCTACTCGCCGTCGAAGGTCTACCTGTATTACCTCGCGGGGCCCCCGATCCTCGGCCTCGTGTTCAAGGACAGCGTCATGGAACATCTTCTTCTGGAGCTGTCCTGTGCGACGGTGGTGAGTTTCCAGGAGTGGGAGAAGAAGGACGATGCTCAGGCGGGGATCCAGGCCTTCTTTGACCTGGCCCTCGCGGGGTTCCCTCCGGGCTCCCTGCCGGTCCGGAACGACTCGTACTTCAACGCCCATTACCTTGCCCGGGAGTTGACCGGCGAGCAGTGCAGGCTCTTCGAGCGGGCGATTGCCTGGGATCGGACGCCGTGACGCAGTCGCCCGCAAAGGATCGCGTAGGGACCCTGGATGGCATCCGGGGTGTCGCCATCCTGATGGTCGTGGCCGGCCACTCAGTGGAGAACTATAGCCCGATGGGTCCCGGCCTGCGCCGGTGGCTGACGGTCTTTTCCAATCCCAACGGCGGCGTGCGGCTCTTCTTCGTGCTCAGCGGCTACCTCATCACCCAGCTGCTCCTGCAGGAATTTGCAAGGTCGGGTTCCATCCGCCTGGGGCGCTTCTACGCCAGAAGGGCCCTGCGAATCTTCCCGGCCTTCTACGCCTACCTGATCGTCGTGGCGGTTGTTTCCTTCTGGAGTCCCGGCGGGGTCAATCTGCGGACCTGGCTTGCCGCGGCCACCTTCACCTGGAACTACGCCCATGAGTGGATATCGCTTCCCCAGGAGGGCGTTTGGAGGCTCGGTCACCTCTGGACCCTTGCGGTTGAGCAGCAGTTTTACCTGTTTTGGCCCGCCGTGCTCCTTTGGGCAAAGCCCGGGCGCGCCCTTGCGGCCGCCGTAATCCTGGCGCTCTGGTGCCCTGTGGCAAGGGTGGGAACCTACTTCCTGTTCCCTCCGGAGCGCGGGTACATCACGATGATGTTCCACACCGGGGCCGACAGCATCATGATCGGCTGCATCGCAGCACTGGTGCTGCAGTCCGATTCGGCGAGGGACCGCCTGCGCTCCTGGGGCTCCGCCGGTTCCGCGGCGGCGGCCGCCTGGCTGCTGCTGGCCTCCCCGCTCGCCGGCGACCGGTTGCACGGCTTCCCCGTGGCCGTCGGCTACACCCTGGATGGGCTCGCGGCCGCGTGGATCATCTCCTCCGCGCACCTCGCGCCGGGCCCGTTCGCACACCGCTTCCTCGGGCGGGGCCTGCTGCCCAAGCTCGGCCTGATCTCCTACAGCCTTTACCTGTGGCAGCAGATGTTTCTCTCTCCGTCGGGGGCCATGGCCGGGGGCCATGTCGTCCTGCCCCTCCTGGCCGCCGTGGTCGCCGCCTGCCTTTCGTACCGGCTGATCGAGATGCCCGTGTTGCGCTTCCGGGGAACCCGGCCGAAACTGACTGCGCCAACGGGCATCCACGAGGCAAAGCTCACGTGAGCACAACCGGCACCAGGCAGCATGTCGACCGTTTCGGAATGGTCGGGGACTTGGCGTTGAGCGTCCGGCGCATGATCAAGCGGGCGTTCCTGCCCCTCGTGGGGCTGTGCCTGGTTGAGACCCTGCTGCTCTGGTTCACCGGGCAGAACAGCACCGCCGCCTTCGCCATGCTCGCCGTGGGCACCTGTGTCGCGCTGGCGAGCTGGAAGGGGCAGGGAAAGGGACTGCCCCTCATGCCGATGATGGTGGCCCAGACCATGCTCATCTATGGTCTTCCGATCGCCATCGGCCATGAGTTCCTCACAGGGTATTCGGAGGACTACATCACCAAGGCTGGAATCGAGCTGCTGGTGTTCCTGGTGTGCCTGACGGGATTCTGGCGGCTGGGGATGACGAGCATCATGCCCGGGCGGAGCCTCGCCTACGTGCTGCGTGAGTTCAACAAGGACGGCTACAAGGCGATCGCCAAGGTGGGGATGGTGCTGATCGTGTGCACGACGGCCTACCAGCTCCTGCAGAGCCTTGGCCTCCTGGACTCTTTCATGAACGCGCTTCCGAGCGGGGCCTCCTCGGTGGTTACCACGCTGGTGATGAGCGCGACGGTCTGCGGCTTTTTCATGATGTCCATGGTCGTGGGCTCGGGTGAAATCACCAAGTGGAGCCGCGGGGTCTTTTGGCTCGTTCTCGCCTTCAACTGCCTGATCGCGGCATCCGCCTTCCTGCTCTCCACGGCGGGGGCCATGGTGATAGCCGTCCTGATCGGCCTCTTCTGGAGCACGGGAAAGATGCCCTGGGTCTACCTGACCGTGGTCATTGCCATCCTGGCCTTCCTCAATATCGGCAAGTTCACGATGAGGGACAAGTATTGGCGGATGGACACCAACGACCCCATACCGCAACTGGATCTCCGGCAGATGCCGGGCACCTATGTGGAGTGGATCCAGGCGAGCGCGGTGCAGCTGTCAGGGCCCGGGGACATTCCCTCCGGCCTGAACCTGAACCAGGAGATGATGGCCAAGAAGAAGGCCGCGCAGGGCGAGAGCCTGCTGAACCGGGTCAACAACCTCGAGAACCTGCTCTACGTGATCGACGCCGAGGACGCCGGCCACATCGAGCCCATGCATGGCGAAACCTACTTCATCATTCCGGCGCTCCTGGTTCCCCGCATCCTCTGGCCGGACAAGCCGCGCACCCACGAGGGCCAGGTGCGACTGAACGTGCACTTCAAGCGCCAGGACTTGGAGTCGTCCTACGGCACGTACATAGCCTGGGGGCTGCTGCCCGAGGCCTATGGCAACTTCGGGCCGATATTCGGCTCGGTCTTCCTGGGGGCGATGCTGGGTTTCCTGAGCGCCTGGGTCGAGCGCCTCACCCAGAACAAGCCGATGCTTTCCCTGGAGGGCCTCACCTCCTTTGCCCTGTTTCTCAGCCTGCTTAATTCCTACGAGATGGTAGCAAGCGTCCTCGTGACGGCCACCTTCCAATCCATCCTGACCATCACGATGGCCTTCATGCCGTTCATGACGCGGACGGACGTCATCAACAGGAGCCGGGAACAGGAGACCTGAACTTGCCTGCCCAAACCCGACTGGCCGTGGTGGTCTCGCATCCGACGCAATACTACAGCCCATGGTTTCGCTGGGTTCGCGCCCGGAGCCAGGTCGACCTGCGGGTGTTTTACCTGTGGGACTTTGGCGTGAGGCCGGCCCGCGACCCCCGCTTCAACACGACATTCCAGTGGGACGTGGACCTTCTCTCGGGCTATGAGTCGGAATTCGTCCCAAACCTTGCCGCGAGCCCCGGCGCCGAGGGGTTCTTCGGGTTTCGCAACCCACTGCTTCCCTCCAGGCTTTCGGCCTGGCGGCCCGATGCGGTCCTGCTCTTCGGGTACAAGTGGGCCTCCCACCTGCGGGCGGCCCTGTGGGCGCGCCTCCACGGCGTGCCCATCCTGTTTCGCGGGGACTCCCATCTTCTCGGCCGCGGAGCGCCCCGTCCGGCGGCGGCGCTGGCGCTCAGGCTGCTGTTTTCCCAGTTCGCGCGGTTTCTGTATGTGGGCGCCGCGAACCGGGAGTACTTCGAGGCCCTCGGCGTGCCCGCGCGCAAGCTGTTCTTTGCGCCCCATGCCGTTGACCAGGGCCTGTTCGACCCCGGCAGGAGGGAGACGGTCGACGCCGCGGCGGCCCTTCGCGCACGGCTCGGCATCGCGCCGGGCACGCGCGTCCTGCTCTACGCGGGGAAGTTCGTGGCCGCGAAGCAGCCGGTCGAGCTTCTCAGGGCGTTCCTGTCCCTTCCCCGCGCGGACGCCGCCCTGGTCTACGTCGGGGATGGCGAGGAGCGGGCCGCCCTTCAGGAGTGCGCCCGCGCGCAGGATCCGGCGGGCGGCAACACCATCCACTTCCTGCCCTTCGCAAACCAAAGTGAAATGCCGGCCCTCTACCTCGCGGCCGATATCTTCACGCTGCCGTCCCGCGGCCTCTACGAGACCTGGGGGCTGGCGGTCAACGAGGCCATGCACATGGGCCTTCCCTGCCTGGTCAGCGACCGGGTGGGCTGCCAGCGGGACCTCGTGACGGATGGCGAGACGGGCTGGGTGTTTCGATCCACCGATCCCGGGCACCTCAGGGAGCGGATGGCCGCCGCCCTCACGGCCGACCTCGCTCCCTTCAGGCAGCGCGTGGCCGCGCGGATCGGGGGCTACACGTACCGCCAAACCACCGAGGGCCTGATCGCGGCCCTGGGCAGCCTGGCTCCATGAGGATCAACATCGTCATGGGATTCTTCCTGCCGATGCCCCCGGCCGCGGGGGGGGCGACGGAAAAGTCCTGGCACCGGCTGTCCGTCGAATTCGCACGGAGGGGCCACGAGGTCACCGTGGTGTCGAGAACGTGGCCCGGATGGCCGGACCGGGAGACGATCGAGGGAGTCCGGCACGTGCGCATCCCGGGCCACGACCACTCGTCGCGCCTGTCCCAAAACCTCCGGATGGACTTCTTCTGGAGCCTCCGCGCCGGGAGGGCCCTGCCGCCCGCCGAGGTCACGATCGTGAACTGCGTGGCGCTGCCTCTCTGGCTCGGATGGTTGCGCGGGTCCGCGGGCCGCCTCGTCGTGATGACGGGCCGTGTGCCCAAGGGCCAGTACCGGCTTTACCGCCGCGTCGACCGCATCCTCGCCGTGAGCACCCCCGTACGGGATGCCATCCTCGCGGAGAATCCCCGCCTCGGGCCGCTCATCCGCGTCTGCGGCTATCCGATCGATTGGACGGCCCTTTCCCGACCCCGCCCGGGCCCGCCCTCCCCGCGCCCGGTTGTGATCGGCTACGTCGGCCGGATCCACCGTGAGAAGGGCCTCGATATCCTGGCTGGGGCCTTGGGCAAACTCGCGGCGATTCCCGGCCTCCCGCCCTGGCGGGCGCTTTTGTGCGGGCCCGTGAGCGTCGCCCAGGGCGGCTCCGGCGAGGCCTACGCGCGGGACCTGGCGAAAATCCTGGCGGGTACGCTCCCGGTTGGAAGCTGGGACATGTCGCCGCCGGTGTACGACGAGGAGACCCTGGTCTCACGGTATCGGGAAATTGACGTCTTCTGCTATCCCAGCCTCGCGGCCCGGGGGGAGACCTTCGGCGTGGCGGTGGCGGAGGCCATGGCCGCGGGTTCCGTGCCTGTGGTCTCCCAACTGCCCTGCTTCTCCGATTTCCTGAGCCCGGGCAGGAACGGGTACGCCTTCGACGCCGGGGCGTCGGACGCCTCCGGACGGCTTTGCTCCCTCCTCGCCGCCATCCTCGCGGATCCCGCGGGGCGCGCCCGCATGGCCTCCGAGGCGCGCGCCGGCGTGGCTGGTTACGATTTTGTCCCTTTTGCCGATCGCCTGCTGGCGGACTTTTCGGCATGGATGTAGCCGGGAACCACCCCATGCAACTCTGCCATATCGTACCCAGCCTGGAGGAGCGCTACGGCGGGCCGAGCAGGTCGGTCCACCGGCTGTCGCTCGCGCTGGCGAGGGAGGGACACCGCGTGAACCTGCTGACCACCGCGCCCGGCCCCGGGAACTCCTTCTCGATCGAAGGCCTCCAAGTCGAGACTTTCCACCGCGACTGGCCCCAGGCGCTGTGTCCCTCGGCGGGCCTTCGGAAGCGTGCGCTCGGGCTCGAGGGAACGGACATCGTCCATCATCACTCCCTGTGGCTCAGGACGCTGCACTACGCCCACCAGGGCGCGCGGCGGTCCGGCGCCAAGCTTGTGATCTCACCCCGGGGCATGATGAGCCGGTGGGCGTGGCGTCATCACGGCTTCAGGAAGATGCTGGCCCGCCACCTGGTGCATCCCGGGGCGCTGGAATCGGCGGACGGGTGGCATGCGACCAGCAGGGAGGAGGAGGCCGACATCAGGGCCCTTGGATTCGAGCAGCCGGTTTGCGTCGCCGCCAACGGCGTCGATGAGCCCGACAGGGACGCGACGGACGATGCCGCGCGCAGTTGGAGGGAGCTCTGCCCCGAGGTGGCGCGGCGCCCGGTCGCGCTCTTCTATTCCCGGTTCCACAGGAAGAAGCGCGTCCTGGACCTGATCGACGCATGGCTCGCGAACGCCCCCCGGGACTGGCTGCTCCTGCTCGTCGGGATCCCGGAGGAATACACCCCGGCCATGCTGGAGGCCTATGTCCTCAGGGCCTCCGGTGGCGACCGCGTGCGCGTCTTCTCCGGCGCAGGGCGGCCGGCGCCCTATGCCGTGGCCTCGCTCTTCGTCCTTCCCTCGCACAACGAGAACTTCGGGCTGGTCATCGCGGAGGCCATGGCCCACGGCGTCCCGGTTGTCGTCACCGACACCACGCCCTGGGCGGAGCTCAACCAGAACCAGCTCGGGTGGTGCGTCCCCTGGGGGAAATTCGGGCAGGCCATCGGGACCGCCTGTTCCGAGCCGCCCGCGGACCTTCGGGCGCGCGGCGGGAAGGCCCGGGACTGGGTGCTGCGGGAGTATTCGTGGAAGAAGCCCGGGCTCGCGCTCGCGGAATTCTATGCCGGGCTGAAATCCCGGGGCTCATGAACGAGAAACCTCCACGCCCGGGCGCCGTTCTCGAGAACCTCGTGCTCCTGCACACGGGGATCTTCCTCGTCGTGGCGACATGGCTCTTCGGGGGCAATGTCCTGTGGGTGCGCCCCTACCTTGCGGCCTGGGGAAGCCTGGGCATCGCCCTCGTGCCGTTTGCCGCGACCGGCGGCGCCGGGGGCCCCAGGGGATGGACCCGAATCGCGGCGCTGTGGCCGCTGGCGGCCTTCAACGGTCTCGTGCTCGTCTCCTGCCTCACTCCGGGATTCCACTCGATCCACAGGGGATCCCAGGACCTGTACTCGGTCACCCCGGTCCCCGCATGGCGGCCGAGCGCCGCGGTCCCGTCCGCGGCCCTGTTTGCGCTGTGGCTCTTCGACGGGATCTACCTCTCGTGCTTCAACCTCGTCCTGGCCTTGCGCACGAGGAGGAGCCTGCGGGCGCTGCTGATGCTCGGCGTGGCCAACGCGGTGGTCCTGTCCGTAGTCGGAACGGCACAGAAGCTCACCGGCGCCCAGGGCCCCTGCTTCGGGCTGCTGGTCACGGCACAGACCTACTTTTTCTCGACGTTCATCTACCACAACCACTGGGGTTCATTCGCGGTTCTGATGGCCGCGGCGTGCCTTGGCCTGATCGTTCGCCAGGCGCGCCGCATGCGGGGACAGACCTTCTTTCGTTCCTC
>Ga0302320_10013274_pt1 | contig 17234 bp, 12 predicted proteins | sample Bog_T0_3_FD_202130 | JGI IMG/M metagenome (GOLD analysis project Ga0302320, IMG submission 202130) | Peat permafrost microbial communities from Stordalen Mire near Abisko, Sweden - Bog_T0_3 | ecosystem: Environmental > Terrestrial > Soil > Wetlands > Peat | place: Sweden: Abisko, Stordalen Mire...
CTGGTCCTGCGCTGAATCATGGACACGAAGACGATGTCGTTGGTGGGATCGACCCAGAACCAGGTGCCGGCGGCGCCATCCCAGAAAAAGGTTCCCTTGCCGTCGGAGAGATTGGCCTCCGGTGGATCGGAGATGACGGCGCAATCGTAGCCCCAGCCAAAACCGGGACGGATGACGGAAAGGCCGATGCCGAATTCGCCGGTCATGATAGCGGCGGGGACATGGACTGAGGTCATGAGCTTGACGGTGGATGGAGCGAGGACACGCTTGCCGTCGAGTTCGCCGCCGTTGGCCAGCATCTGCGCGAAACGGTAGTAATCCTCTGCCGTGGAAACCATTCCGCCGCCTCCGGAGGCCATGGTTGGTTGGGCTGCGTAATCGCCTGCCGGGTTGGCGACAAGCTCTCCCTCGGGATTGGCACGGTAGTTGGTGGCGAAGCGGCTGCGCTTGTCTTCAGGCACGAAGAAGCCGGCGTCGCGCATGCCAAGCTGCGTGTAGATGTTGTCGCGATCGAAGTCCGGGAGCGATTTGCCCGTGAGTTTCTCGACGATGTAGCCCTGGATGTCCATGGAGTTGCTGTACAGCCAGCCTTGACCAGGTTGATAGAGCAAAGGGATCTTGGCCAGCTTGTCGATCATCTCCTGCAAGGTTGCCGATTGCATGACCTTGAGGTCGTGATACATGGCGTCGGCCGGCGTTTTGCCGTTGCCGTAGCTGAAGCCGGCGGTGTGAGTGAGCAGCTCGCGCATGGTGGGAGCGTGATCGGGATCGACGAGGATGGGTTTGCCGTCGGCGTCGACGCCCTTCTGGACTTTGAGGTGCGCGAATTCAGGGATGAATTTGGAGATGGGATCGGAAGGGAGCCACTTGCCCTGTTCGTAGAGAACCATCATGGCGACACCGGTGACCGGCTTGGTCATGGAGTAGTCGCGGAAAATCGTGTCCTTGGTCATGGGTGTCGAGGTGGCGATGTCGCGCTGGCCGTAGGTGCGGTACTCAACCACTCTGCCGTGGCGCGCAAGGATGGTGACGGCGCCAGCGAGCTGCTTCTGGTCGATTTCGTCCTGGATGAGGGCGTGAAGGCGCTCGAGGCGCTCGGAGGAGAAGCCTACGGATTCGGGCTTTACGACGGTCAGGTCGAGGGTGTGGTGGGCGGGCTGCTGCGCTTGGGGTGGGTGTGGCTGCTGGGCAGGGAGAGAAGTCAGGGCGGCAAGGGTGAAGGCGAACAGGCTTGCAGTGGCTGCTTTACGGCAATGCTGCATGGGAATCCTCACTGGTAGAAGGGACGAGGGGGAGAGTGGATTGGCCTCACCACGCGGGAACGAAACCATGATGGGTGTGCGTTGTTTGAGCATACGTAAGTCTTTTGTTTTGCAAATTGGTCAAAAAGCAGTTTTGGCGTAAGTGCTTTGTTTAGCGGGTCAACTTTGGTGATTTCACAAGTAAGATGTTTTTTATCAGCTACTTGAAAGAAAAACCGGAAAATGGCATGTTTCGTTGGGATGGGCTGTTGGGTTTTTTCGTCCGAAATGCGCTTTTGGCGGGTGGTTCTTTCTGATCCTTCTTGATTGTGCTCCGAAGGGGAGAAATGAACTGCAAATTGGGCCAGAATTCTTTTGGGGCCGAACAAACTGGGTCGCGTGGAGTCGGGGCATCGACTTCGGGGGTAAAGTCCCTCTGGTCTCGGTCCACGAAGAGACAAACTTGCAATTCGACACCGGGAGGCTTCTGGGTTCGTGGATCCCAGGTCTCAAAGTCGAGACCTGGGGCACCCACAGTTTCATCGAGCCGTGGGCCGGCAATCTGCCGGCTGGAGGCTAGTAGATGAGCTTGAGGGAGAACTGGATCTGGCGTGAGTTGCCGGCGGTTTTGCTGATCTCGCCGAATCCGGAGCCGTTGAGGATGTTGGCGGGCAGGCCCATGTTCACGATGTTGAACAGGTTGAAGAACTCTGAACGGAATTGAAGGTCGACGCGTTCGGCTCCGCTCTTGCGGCGGCCGAAGGGCGTGTCTTTGATGAGGGCAAAGTCGTAGTCGTAATAAGCGGGTCCCCGGAAGCTGTTGCGCCCGAGTGTGCCGAAGACGCCCTGGTTGGGTCCAGTGCCGCCCGAAACATTGATAGGAATGGAGAAGAAGTCCGTGGCGTTATTTGCGCCTTCTCCGAAATAGTCCTGCCGGTTGTTTCGCGCGGTGGAGAGGTGCGGCTTGGCGATCTGGTCGGGGCGATCGACACCGTTGGAACCAGCGCCGGTTTGCTGGATTCCGCTGAAGACTGTGAACGGCGCGCCGGAACTAATGCTGGAGATGCTAAGCAGCTCCCATCCGTAGGTGACTTTTCTGCTGATGGGGTTCAGGAAGTTCACGCTTTCAAGATGCAGGTCCTGCGCCAGGCTCAGGCTGAAAGAATTGGCAGCGTCGAATGCCGACGGGCCCTTTTCTGGGTGCGTGTCATAAGGGTTCTGTGAGAAGCCTGAGGCGACAGCTCCGGTGGAACCTGTCCCACCGATTACCAGGCTGGTAGTGTCCAGGGACTTGCTCCAGGTGTAGCTGGCCTGTATGCCGGGACCCCCGTGGCCGAGGGAACCGGAAAGCGAGGTTTGCAGCGCGTGATAGCTGGAGTGCGCGTCGTTGGTGATGACGTTCTCTACGCCGAATCCGCCAGTGACGTTTCCCGCTGAATCGAATTGGGTGTGCGGCGCAAAGGCGGGGCTGGCGCCAGGATATGCGTTGGGGAAGCTGTAGCGAGGAAGCTTCTCCGCGGCGGTGCCCACGTATGCGGCGTCAGCGGTGAGGTTGCCGAATTTGCGCTCAAGGCCCAGGGTCCAGGTGTAGAGCGTGGCGTTGCTGAAGTTCGGATCGATGCCGCTGAGGTTGAGCGCGCTGACTGCGCCGCCAGGGGTGAGAGCAGCCATGTCTTTCTCGAAGCGGTCGACGTCCATGACGGTATTGGCGGGAACGGATTTGGTTTTCCCGTTGGGAAAGATGTTTTGGCCTTGCGGGTTGTATGTGGTGGGCAGCTGCGAGGGTGTGATCTGGTAGCCGTATTGAATGGGAAAGACGGCTGCGGAGACGAGGCGGGGATAGATTACAAACGGCGTAGAGCCGGTGAGGAAGTTGTCCTGCCAGATGTTGGGAGGAATGGTGGTGATGGCGCCGCCGGCATGGGCTGAGAACTTTGGCGTGACTTGCCACGAGGCTTGAATGCGCGGAGCCCAGGCCTTCCAGTCGGTGCGATAGCCGGGCTGAGGATTGACGACATACTGTTGCTGTCCACTGATGGTTTGGAAGCCGCCCGTGCGGTGGGCCCGTTCTGTGATGGGTGTGTAGAGTTCCCAGCGGACACCGTAGTCGAGGGTGAATGTTGGAGTGAGCTTCCAGGTGTCCTGGAAGTAGCCGCTGATGTTGTTGCGGCTGATGGCGGCGGGGCCGATATGCTGGCCGCCGGAGATGAAGCTGGGCGCCAAAGCCACTGTGTAAACAAAGGCGCTGCCGGAGAGGAAGCTGGAGAGCGTGTCCGGGAGCGGATCGCCTACGTTGATGTTGTGCATGCCGCTTTGCGACGGAATGGCTTCCCGGGCATACGCGGTGCCGCCGCCGAAATCGTATTCGCCGTTGGGGCTGATGCCGAAGTAGGTGGTGTCGCGGTTCATACGGACTTCGATGCCTAGCTTGAATGCATGGGCGCCCTTGACGTAGGCGACGTTTTCACTGCCGTGGAAGAGGTTTCCGTAGGCCTGCATCACGGAACCGCCGGCGGAGTTGAACGCTTCATAGAGACCGTCGTTGAACTTGACGGCAGGGTCGACGGGATCGCTGGTGGGAAAACCGGGTGTGGAGCGCGTGATGCCGATCAGGGACTCGAAGGTCAGGTGCGGAGTAGCAGTATGAGTCCAGGACCCCATCACGTTGCGCTGCCGGTCAATGTACTGGATTCCAAAGGATGGATCGACGGCGGTCTGGTCGGGATTGGTGGTGGGACCGGTAAGGTTATCGAAGTTGAAGCGGGCGAAAAACTGGTCCTTGGTAGACAACTTGTGATCCAGGCGGATGGAAAACTGGTCTGCATCGGTGGCGACTTTCGAGGCAGTGGCGTAGGTGCGTCCGGCAAACGGGCCGGAGGGGTCGTTTGGCTGGGGATAACGAGCCAGAATAGCGGCGATGGGGGAATCCACAGGAACGGTCAGGGTATCGGTGCTGCCGTCGGCGTAGGTGACGGGGTCAGTGCCGGCACGCTCTGACGCGGTGGGCACGGGCATGACCTGCGTGGTGCCGAGCACCTGGCGGAAGCCCTGGTACTGAAAGAAGTAGGAGGAGGCTTTGCGACCATCGTAGAGATGCGGGATATAGATGGGGCCGCCGTTGGTGAAGCCGAACTCGTTGCGGCGGAAAGGCGGAATGCGGCCAGGATAGGCGGGCGTGGGGTGATCGAAGTAGTTGCGGGCGTCAAAGGCGGAGTTGCGGACGAATTCAAAAACCGAGCCGTGAAAGCCGCTGGCGCCGGAGCGGGTGTGGATGTTGGTGAAACCAGCGGCGCCACGGCCGATCTCGGCAGGCATCCAGCCGGAGCTCGAATCGATGCCTTCGACGGCGTCCACGTTAAAGTTGGAGAATGTGCTGCCACCCATCTCCGGGTCGCTGATGTCGGCGCCGTCCATGGCGAAAGTGGCTTCAACGCCGCGCTGGCCGTTGATGGCGAATTGGGCGGTGAAGTTGGTAGCGCCATTGGCGTCGGTCATGGTTCCGGCGGCGAGCAACAGCAGCGAGCTGAAATCGCGCTTGTTGAGGGGCAGCTCACTGACGGCTTCGCTGGAGAGTTCCTCGCCACCAGTTGCGGCCTGTCCTTTGAGCAGAGCGATGTTAAGTTCTCCGCGAACGGAAAGGGTGAGGACGACTGAGGGCACGGCGGGGATGAGGTCGACGGGCTGGGCGACATCGATGGTGCGGCCGTTGGCTTCGACTGTGAGATGGTAGGGCCCGGCGGGCAGAGGGGCAAGCTCGAACTCGCCATCGGCGGCTGTGGTTGCTTCGGCTTTGGCAGCAGCCGTGTTGCCGGTAAGGCGGACCTTGGCGTCGGGGATGGGAGCGCCGGCGGCATTACGCAGAATCCCTTGCCAACTGGCGGACACCGCTGGCTGCTGCGCGCTTGTCGCGGTACAGAACGAAAATGCCGCCCCGAATACCAGGATGGATAAGTTCGCAATGAAATGGATGGGTGGACTTTGCACCCCGGACTTCAAACTCAAATTAATTTTCACGAGAGCTCGGCCTTCAAGATGATGTGCTTGGCCTGGAATAATTCAGGTAATTTTCCTATGGTTTTCCGGGTCAATTGGGATTATACCGGCACTCAACCGCAAACGATTGCGCCGGAGAGCTGTTTTTGAAGGTCTGTATTCTTGGAAATGCAGGCGACTATGAGAAGTGAAACCAAATCCGCATTGCTCCAACGGATCCGATTTTGGCTCGTTTTATTTATCGCCGGTCTTGTGCTGAGCGGTGTGACCACCTTCCCACTCGAGCGGGAGCTGGTGTTACTGAACCATCTGCTTGGAGTTGCGGCCCTTGCGCCGAGCGGTGGCGAGCCGGCGTTCCATACCTGGCTCCGGCGCGTTCTGGAGGCGTTGGCAACCACGAATCGTAATTACCCATTTCTCGCGTATGGCACGGATTGGCTCGGATTTGGGCACCTTGTTATCGCCTTGGCATTTATAGGGCCCTTCCGTGATCCAGTTCGAAACAGGTGGGTTCTGACCTTCGGCTTGATAGGCTGTGCGGGCGTTATTCCGCTGGCCCTTATCGCTGGGCAGGTGCGCGGAATTCCTTTTTATTGGCGGATGATCGATATGAGCTTTGGCGTATTCGGCGCTATCCCGCTGTTGCAGTGCCTGCGTTATGTAAGGCGGTTGGAGCAGATGGGGTGATTCCCTTTAGAGTTTCATGCACGACGACGGACCGTTGCCAACGGTCCCTACAATAGATATTGACGCATGACGAATTCAGAAACCGTTCCAGATCCGAAGCAAGACTCTGCCACCGATACGATAGCGGCCATCTCGACGCCGCCGGGACGGGGCGGCATTGGCATTGTGCGCTTCAGCGGCGCGCGCGCCACAGAGATTGCCGCGCAGTTGGTTCGCCTGCGGCAGCCGCTGGAACATGGGCGGGCGCGGCTGGCGGATGTGCTGGAGGGAACGGATTGCGCATCAGGGGAAGAGGACCCAACACGCATCGATGAGGCGCTTGTCACCTGGTTCGCAGCGCCTAATTCCTATACGGCAGAAGACGTGGTGGAGATAGCGGCGCACGGGTCGCCGGTTGTGTTGAAACTGTTGCTGGAGCGAGCGCTTGTCCTGGGGGCCCGGCTGGCTGAGCCAGGGGAGTTTACCGAGCGGGCGTTTCTTTCCGGCCGGCTTGACCTCACCCAGGCGGAGGCGGTGCGGGACCTGATCGAGGCACAGACGTTGACGCAGGCGAGGCAGGCTGCCAGCCAGATGGGCGGTTCGCTCAGCAGGCGCGTGGCTCCGGTGAAACAGGATCTGGTGGAGCTGATCGCACTGCTTGAGGCAGGTATCGACTTCGCCGAAGACGATGTGGATGTCGCGCCAAAGACCGAAATTGCCCGGCGCATTGAAGGATTGACGCCGCCCCTGAATGCACTGGAGGCTTCGTTCGCCCGAGGACGAATTGTGCACGACGGGCTGACGCTGGCCATTGTGGGAAGGCCGAACGCGGGCAAGAGTTCACTGTTTAACCGGCTGGTGGAGCGGGAGCGGGCTATTGTGACGGCTACGCCGGGGACGACGCGAGACCTGGTGACGGAACGGATTTCGCTCGATGGCATTCCTTTGGAACTCGTAGATACGGCGGGCCTGCGCGAGGGGCTTGAGGAAGCGGAGCAGATGGGCATTGCCCGCAGCCGCGAGGCGTTGGCGGATGCAGCACTGGTGCTGGTGGTGTTGGACGCGACGCAGCCCCTGAACGACGAAGAGCAGGCGTTGGTGACGGCCGTCAAGGGCCGGCCGGCGCTGGTGGTCGTAAACAAGTGCGATCTGACGGAAGCGGACGCGGCGGCAGACGTTCAAGGGGTGCCCGCGCTACGGACTTCCGCGTTGACGGGCGAGGGGATTCAGGAACTGCGGGAACGAATTCTGGCGCTGGCCACGGGTGGTGCAGCATCGGAGCCAGGCATGTTGACCAGCCTGCGGCACCACCAGGCGATTACGACAGCACTCGCCGCGCTGCAGGACGCAGAGCAAGCCAACGCGAATGGAATTCCTCACGAAATGATTCTGCTGGATCTTTATCGCGTGCTTTGGGCGCTGGACTCGCTCACGGGCCAAACGACATCTGACGACATTCTGAATCTGATTTTTTCCACCTTCTGCATCGGAAAATAACCCAGCTTCCAGCAGGGTCCAATGAAATGTAGAGAGCGGCAGTATTTCCGTGACAATAGGCTATTTAGTGGGGCAACTCACGGAAGGGCACGAAGGCAACTCACAGACAACAGAATCAAGGCTCTCAAGCCACAAGCGAAACCGTATCTGGTAAACGATGACAATGGGCTTTCGCTGGACGTGCTCGCGAGCGGGAAAATGTCCTGGCTGTTTCGCTATCGGCAGAGCGGGAAGCAAGAGCGGGTGAAGCTGGGGCAGTATCCGGCCATGAGTTTGAAGACTGCACGAGCCGCACGAGACGCAAAGGCTACCGAAGTGGCAGAGGGCGAGTCTCCGGCGCGGGCGGCAAAGCTGGCGCGGGCGGGCCTGACCACCAATCCCACTGTGAGAGTTCGGGGAGCGGTACTACAAAGAATAAGTGGTAAGGAATTGGAAAGACCGCAAGAGCATTCGGCGCTATTTGGACAACGAGATTTCCCCCCCGTTCGGAGAGAAGACCATCAAGGACATTGAAGCCTTGGACGTGCAGGCGCTGGTTTATAGGAAGCGGGACAACGCGCGCATCGCGGCGGCCATGCAACTTCGCAACGTGATAAAGCTGATGTTCGCCTATGCAATTGAAGCCCAACTTGTCACTGTCAATCCCGCCGTAATGGTGGCAACGCGGTATATCGACAAGCCACGCAAACGCTCCCCATCCGCGATCCACTCCGATCCGCCTTGTATCTCCTTCCACACTTTGCGCATTGCGTCCTGTGTCGATCGCCCTCGCCGATATCCGAAGTTGGCTTCATCGAATACCGGTTCGAAAATTGGCTCTATCCGATTGAGCGGTGCCTGTTGGCATACCCTGTCATAAATCGTTGGTATTCCCAGCATGCGATACTCGCCCGGCTTTCCCACTTTCGGGATCTGCACTTGCCGCACCGGTCGTGGCTGATAGGTGTCTCCTTTGAGTTCTCTGTGCAACTGGTCTAACTGCTGATCTAGTTCCACCACAAACTCTTCCAGATTCTTCCCACCGACTCCTCCACTACCCCGGTTGGACCGTACCTTTCCCCAGGCCATCTCCAGGTTCTTCCGCTTGTATACCTTGTCCCAGTAGTGTCCGGTTAGAAGTCGAATAGAATCATTTGGTTTGCCGATGTGCAATTTCCCGTTGTGTCGAGTTTTTCGCCAAGGGCGCATAAAATCGGGGTTTTCTCGAAGATCGAGACACTCAGGATCTGTAGAAAAGTGTAGGGCGAGGCCTCGACGCCAAGCTCCTTCCTCACGATCGCGATCAGCAAATAGGTTGAGATGGCCGCCCAGATTTGCGTCTGACGGCGTTTTCACTGGTGCCCAGGAATCGCTTGATGCGCAGATGCTGCTTGATCCACTTGAAGAACAGCTCCACCCGCCAGCGGCATTTGTAGAGCGCGCAGATGGTCGCAGCGTCGAGCGCCGTGTTGTTGGTTAGGAAGACAAGTGTCCTGCCGGTCCCTGGTTCGCGATAGCGAATGCGCCGCAGATGCTCCGGGTAGTGCTTACCGGCGTAGAAGCCGTTGAGCCGCACGCGTCGATCGCACACGATGCCGCGAGTGCGATCCGCCGGCAGCGAGTAGACACGCCGTGCGTCCATCGTCTCCTTGGCGCGTGTAACGAAGAAGGCGCCCGCCTGATGCAGCGCGAAAAGCCGCTTGTAGTCGATGTATCCGCAGTCCATCACATAGATGCTTCCCGCCTCGACCGGTAGTAAGTCGAGCGCGCGTACGTCGTGCATCTTGCCGTTCGAGATGCGAATGAAAGATGGAATCGCGCCGCGCGGATCGAGCAGCGTGTGCAGCTTGATGGCGGCTTTGGTCGTGCGGAAGTGCGCCCAATCAAAGAGGCTCAAGCAAAGGTCGATAGTGGTTGAATCCAGCGCGTAGACAGCGGCGTCCAGATCGTTCAGGACTCGCTTCTCGGCGTAGAGACGTCGGGCCCGGGCGATCAGTTGCAGTGCGAGTGCTTGATAGATGCGCCAATCGCGACTGTTGAGCGCGTCGGCCAACGTGGAACGGGCTGGCGCAGAACGCAGCCCCTTGTGAAAGAGCTTTGGCGAGTTGGCGGCCAGAGAGGCTTCGATGTCGCGCAGGCTCTCACGCCAAGTCAGTTGCGAAAAGGCAAGGATACGAAACAACGAAACAACTCGGTGGACGACAGCTTGCGCGTACCTGCATCGCCATGGTGCCGGGCCGCAATGCGACCGAAGGTCTTCCAGGGAACAAACTCCACGATCTGCGCGAACAGCGTCTTGCCAGCGTTCATGGCGCCTCACTGGAGGCAGAGTAATGGCGGCACACTCAATTCAAATCATGGACAGGAAAAAACGATACAACTCATGCAGAAAAAGTGCCTTGCGGGACGAGAAGCGGAAATCTACCGGACATTACTGACCTTGTCCATTAATGAATGGACCTTCTTTGCACCCGTCGGGTTGATCCAGTCCGACAGTCTCCTCGGGCGGAAATATACGGGTATTTCACTCATGGAACTGATCCACCTTTCCGTCCTTACTCACTGCCTTCCTCTTTCTTTCGAGCGGCCTTCCCCGACCCATTTCTGTCACCGGTTGCCCGGTCGCATGGCTTTAACCATGCTTCAAGTACCAATCAGCCGTCCGACGACTGACAGCGCATCGCTCGCCAATTCGCCTTCGCTTATCTCGCCGCGGTGGTGGACCGGTTCAGCCGCCGGGTTCTGGCCTGGAAGCTGTCGATCGCCATGGAGACTTCCTTCTGCATCGAAGCGCCGGAAGAAGCTCTTTCCATGAATGAAAAACAAGAAGTCTTCAACACAGACCAAGGCAGCCAGTTCACCAGCGAGGCCTTCACCAGGCGGCCGAAGGAAAACGGAATCGCCATCGACATGGACGGCAAAGGCCGCTGGCGTGCTAACGCTTTCGTCGAGCGAGTCTGGAAATCTATCAAGTACGAGAAGGTCTATCTGCACGCATATCCCTCAGTCAGCGAGGCCAGGGGGTGGATCGGCAAATAGATCTCGTTCTACGACTCCATCCGTCTCCACTCCAGCCTGTAGGCGCTCACGCCCGATCAAGTATGCTTCAGCCGTCTGTCAGGATCCATGGCAGCTTAAGAGCAAAAACAAGAACTTCCACTTAAGAAAAAACAAGAACTGTCCGAACAACCGGGACCACCTCAGTGTGCCTGGGTACGCCCCTTTCCAACACAGTTCGGACCGTCTCACAGTGGTCTTCCACATAGAGCCAGTCGCGTACGTTCCGGCCGTCGCCCTTCTGGGCACCTAGCCAGCAATCCCGCTTATTCGAGGCTGGAGTTGGCTTGGCAGCACACCGGCCTCGACACGCCGTATTCCTCCGTCGCGCTGACCACCGAAGCATTATTGATGGAAGGGGTTCGACAAGCGAATGCTGCTCCTATGCCTACCTTGCTTGCGCGTTCAAAATGGGCAATGCTCCTCTGTGGCTCATGACCTCCCCATAACGACTTTCCAGAAGAACTTTTTGGCCGAAAAAGATCGCGCCAAATTTGGTAATGTGTGCGTTGTCGACACTCAGCAAGCGGCCGCCGGAATCCGTTATCGGAATGTAACCATCTCTTACGATCGGTTTCATTAGCGAGACATATTCTTCTTTCGGCACGATTTCTGATTCTTTCGCGTCCAACTCAAGAGAATTACTGAGAACCTTGATCCATTGATTTGGCCGATCCTTGGGCCGAAGTCTTATGATCCAGTTCTCGTTATAGCCGAAACTCTTCAGACCTATATAGAACAGATGTTTGTTTCTTTCGCGAGTAAACCTGATGTTGTCAGCGATGCAGCTTTCGGTAGCGTGGCCACTCGCGAAAACAATAACATCGGCGGCGTCATATAGTCTTTCTGCTGTTGTGTTCTCGAAAGGAGCGATGCACTCGGAGAAATCGTCTCGATACACGATATCTACGTTTTCGACATCGAAGGTTTCTGTCGTCATGTTGACAAAGTCCCTGCCGTAACTGTTGCCGATGACCAAGAGTTTAGATTTCCTATCGGAAGGAAACTTGTCGTTTTTCTTTTCAAAGACTCTCTCGTTGTATATCCTCTTATCCAGATCGGCAGCTGTGACCTTTGAGGTGTCATATATCCTGGACACTATTCCATAGTCACGGTCCAGGTAAAATCCAAATGATGTAAATGCTACCGAAAAAGCCAGTGAAAACGAAAAGATTGCGATTCGACTGACCTTCTCCCTGTTGCGGCACGGAATCTCAATGAAACGCCATGTAATATGGGCAAGAATGAACGTCATGACCACTAAGATAGAGTAGATGGTTATTCCAGGGGGCTCTTTCGAATAGACTCGGGCAAGGGAGAAAAGCGGCTGATGCCACAGGTAAGAACTGTAGCTTATCAAGCCAACACCTACCATGGGCCCCCAGCCCAGTATTCTTCCCACTACGGTGTTTTCCGAGGAAAACACAATAATCAATGCTGCTCCCAGCGTTGGCGCTGTCAGGTATAAAATGCCATGAAGTGTGTGAGTGCGACCAATAAGAAACACGGAAGCTACAATCAGGCAGAAGCCTATTCCGCTAAGCAGTTCGCTCCAAAAGCACTTGCTGTTAGTGCTCTTCTTCCCGATCATGTAAAACGCGGCAAGGGCACCTACGAGAATCTCCCATGCGCGTGTCGGCAAAAGATAAAAAGTGAATTCTGGCTTGTTGAACATTCCCCAGTTGGCTGCGGCAAAACTTAAGAAGGCGCCGAGGCCGAGCACTATGGCCATCCGTTTTCTGAAAAACTTCCACCCGAGTATCATTAGAGGCGGAAAAAGCAAATAATACTGCTCCTCGACTCCCAGGCTCCACGTATGAAGCAACGGTTTAAACTCGGATGCCTGGGCCCAGTAAGTGGTTGTCTTTGCCAACAGTATGTTATTGGAAAACAGCGTCGTGGCAAGGATGGACTGCCCGAAGTTCTTTAGGTCGTCCGGCAGCATCCACGCATAGGCAAAGATGCACGTGACAGCCATCACGAAAAACAGGGCCGGGAGGATTCTCCGCGCTCTTCTTTCATAAAAACACAAAAGGCTGAATTTATTCCGATGCTGATCGTGAAGAATGATCGAGGTGATGAGATAGCCACTAATTACAAAGAAGACATCGACACCGATAAATCCGCCGCTGAATGTCTTAAGACCGGCATGAAATAATATCACTGGGACTACCGCGAGCGCCCTGAGGCCATCAATTTCTCTTCGATAAGTCAATCTCTTCCCTCCTCTTTAGACCCAGATAAGCTTATGTTTTTGCCGGCGTGCACGCTCTCCTTGCCACTCTGACGCGGGTCTTCGGAGAAATGCAGTCCCATCCTCCGCCGATTCGGTCCTATCCGACTCTTTTGTCTTGATCGTCAGCCTTCTTTAAGCATTTAATTATGCGCGGATGTATAGCTATGCCCGCTTGTTTCAAGCTTTAATAATCGAACACGCTTTCGTACGGGATCATATACTTAGTTACTCTTTGCAACATATCGCGGTCGAGATCCTTTCCTGTTTTCACTGCCAGATCCCAGGTATTCATCTCGACGCCCGCGGGTCTGTGAATCGAAACCGCAAACTCCTTTGTTCTGATATCAAATGAAAGACTACTGTATGGCGTGCTTTGCAATGCTTCTTCAATCGACGTCCTCAGGACATCACAGTCTGAAATTTGTGGGCCCCTCGAACATTTCATTCCTGTCTCCGTTTGCAGGCTGTAGGACAGGCCATAACCATCCCGCCGGATTCTGGAAAGGACTTCCCGCAGATTGTTATTCTCTGCCGCGTCCGGTGCAATTTCCAGAAAAATGGAATTCCGTTTTTCTGCGGGGATCCTCTGATCCAGATAGCTCAGCAGAAGCTCCAGCGTCGGATAATTTGCGTTGGTTAGGTTCAGCCATAACTGCGTCGGTTGCTTTGTTTGCAAATCCAACAAGCTATCCAGCGTCAAGCCGCCGTTTTTTTGCGGCGGACGATAGACAAAGACCTGGTGTCGTTGCGGATCGACCACCAGATCGGCCGCGATGCACAAAAACGCCCGAGAGGCGTCACTGAATTTCAGCAAGCTGTCAGCGCAGCTAGCGCAAATCCTGCCCTGTTGTTCCGCTGGCAGCGATTGAATCAGCTTCCTTTTGACATATAAATCGATGTCCGCCGGTTCAATACCGCCGAGGCTCCTCTCGTTGCCGTCCACATCGATCACATGCTGTTTCCCGCCATAGGAACGCAGGCTCGAATAGCGGTCAGGAATACGGTCGAGGGGCCCAAAGATCGAGAGCGATGCCCTGCGATCGTCGCTGACGCCTGCGATGTCGAGAATGGAATCGGAAAGCCACGTCGTGCCATACCTCTTATCCTTGTTGGCTAGCGACGCCTGAAATTTATCCTCATAGGCTTGCCTGGCCGCGTCGTTAAAATAAACCAGCAGCGGCACTTCTATCTTCCGGAAACTCGGTCTGTTGGATTCGTGCCCAGTGGCATCCAGCACGTCCTCTCCATGGTCCGAAAAGTAAATCAGCACAACCGGCTGCTTTTGAGCCGCCAGTTGCCGCATGGTGTAGACAAGATTGTCGGCCACATAGCTCATTGCATTTCGATAGCAGACGATGTCATCCCGTTGCCGGTTATGGCTGAGAAGAGGAAGCTCTCCGTAAATCGCGGAAAAAGGAAGAGATACGTCCGGGTCGGGGATCCGGCTGACCGCCGTCCGGGGAATGTTGTCGCAGTAATCTGCATGCCCGGCCTGGGAATGGAAAAACACTACCTCCCTCTCCGAACCGTTCATCTTTAGTTTGTCCAGCGCCAAGGGAAGAACCTCGTCGTCCTTCTTTTGCAACGATTGAGAAAGCCCTGGGCTGTCCTTGTTTTGTATGTAGATGTCGTCCGCTTGCTGGCCAAAAAGCGCTCCAACCCACTCATACGCAGGCTTGTTCGAGATCCACGCGGTGGCGATCCCATTCGCTTTGAGCACCGAAACGAGGTTGACCCGCGAAAGGTATTTGTCGTCGATCAACTGGTCTCGCTCTGGATCCCCGGCGATTGTCAAGGTCCGGATCAAGGCGAGAAAGGTGTGTGAGTGCGGACTGATCACATCGGAAAACAGCACCGCATTCTTGTTCAGTTCGGGATCGCGCAACCTGCTTTTCAACTCCACATAGAGGGCATCGCGGTTACTCGATTCCCCGATGTAAATAAGCACCGCAGGAGCCGTCTGCTCTCGCTTGAAGTGACTCAATCCCCTTTGCGTTCCCTGGCGCAGGTTCCGCTCATACGTGGCATAGCTGCTGCGCGACTCGAAATAACTCGAGATATCGACATACAAGCACAGAACCAGCACAAGCAGCATGACAATGGAGGATGTACCCGCTATCCAGACGCTGGGCTTATAGATTCTGGTCCTGCCTAGATAGTCGAGACAGAGCAGAGTCACAATGAGAGCGAACACACAAAGCAGATGATCCGTACTCGGAAAGGATGTCTGCAGAAATTGATGCGTGTAAATCAGTGCCTGATCCCACTGCGTCCGCGTCACTTCCGCGACTGAGTCTGAGCCGATTTGACGTGCCGCCCCTTCAAATAAGCTCAGGAGCGCGACAAGCATGGCAGCGAGAGGAATCGCAATTCCTATACTGCGCTTCTGCTTTGTTATGAATGTTCTCCGGTTGATAAGAATCATTCCCAGCAACGTCCACAGGCTGGAGGTGTAGATATTGGTGCTGTATATTACTTTGCTTATCAGCGCGGCAAGGTGGCCATGGCCCAGAATGTCGAGGATTTCCTCAGGAAAAAAGCGAGAAAGGACTGCCTCCACGGGGACGGCTAGCATCGTCAAGTCCAAGGCACGGCTAAAACCCGCCTTTAGAGGAGTAGCATGGAGAACTTTCTTGTGTGCCGTACCAATGTCGTCAGTGCAAGCCAAATCTTCTACCCTTAGTTTCTTCATGAGAGTGACAGGTTTCTCTGGCCCGTCAGGTTCGGTTTTGTGTGATCCTGAGGTTGGATAGTTCCATGGCCAGATCGATGCGGACGACTTTGGTGCTGCTCTTACCCTTTCTGGTGAAGCCAATTCGGTAATAACGGCCGTACTTTTGTAGGAGTGTCGCTTTACCGCGACATCCTGGAGAACTGCATACGATGTACTGCATTGAAAGGAGGCCTGTCCGCAGTGCCCCGAGTCCGACGAGGAATCAACGACTCAGAAGGCTAGATACCTCTGACGCTGGACAAGGTTTTCTCGGAGGCCTTGTCCGGCCTTCTTTCGAAGAAGTCATCGAACAAATCGAGAACGTTCAGGAATACGTATGCATCAGGCAAACTGACGGGATGATGACTGTGCCTTAATCATGATCCCGTTCGGTGCTCGATCCTTCAGTGAGACACGCCTTCGCGGCGAGCGACTTTTACGATGGTCAGGAAGAGTATCTTGATGTCTAACCCAAACGAACGTTCCCGTAGATACTCACTATCGAGGCGAACTTTATCCGGGATCGACAGCTCGTCCCGACCGTTCACCTGTGCCCAACCTGTGATCCCAGGGACCAGTTTATGAACACCGGCTTCGGTCCGCAGCGCAATCAAGTCGTCCTGATTAAACAAGGCCGGACGCGGTCCAACAAGGCTTAGATCGCCCTTCAATACAGAAAACAACTGTGGCAATTCATCAAAACTGCTTCGGCGAAGGAACGCCCCGATCGGCGTAAGATAAGCGCCTGGATTGGAAAGCAGGTGCGTTGCAACTTGCGGCGCATTGGTCTGCATGCTTCGATATTTCGGCATCCGAACTATACTGTTATCGCGCCCCACTCGATCGGACCAGTACAGTATCGGCCCTTTGGATGTGAATCTGACTGCCAACGCGATCAAGACCATCGGAAAGACCAACACAGCCAAAAGCACGCCGCATAGAATAAGGTCAACAAACCGTTTGATTGTGTAGTTAGCGGTCATATGGCACTGAGGTCTCAGGGTTCCAGAAAGCGCTGCAACCAACGGATCTGCTCAGCGAGCTAATTGGGTAAGTCTAACTCACAGGCAGCCATATCATTTGCCAGAGGATGAATTCGGGGAATGGCCTCGTTTTCGTCAAATCCAGCCTGCCCCGCGCTTGCGCAACCTGGACCAACGCGGCATATATTTTTGCCCACTACGCTGACAGTTCGTTGCTTGATGGACTATGGACTCTACACAGATTGCCCCGTCTTATCGGTCTTCAAACTGACGGTCACAACAGTATTGCGATATAGATAAACACAAGACGTGCCGTCATACCTTTTCATATATGGCAGACAGTCTCAATGAGTATCCGCGCTGCTGAATCTATCGAGAAGCATCGCGAGAGTATCCTTTTTGGGCTGGTGCGCCCGGCCCTTTGATCACTCGCTTATCCGAACTTACATAATACTCGGCTAACTTTAGATAGTAGCGAGCTAATACTGCCAGGTGGACAACGCACTTGATTGTGTGACCACTGCCAAAATAATCGTAGGTCTCGCTGAATAGAATTAAAGCGTTGTGCAGATCGCGAATGGACTTGCGAGCCGTCTGGTTGACGCTTTGGCTGCCGAAATGGACAACCTCTGCACAAGGCGCGTAATAGACTTTGTAGCCCTTCTGTTTCAACATAAAATTGTAAGCCCAGTCGACAACAAACAGTTGGAAACACTCGTCGAGCATTCCGGCCTGTTCCCATGTTGACCTTCTGATCACAAATGCCGTGGTCCCAATACTATCCACTTGTTGGGCCATGGAATAGTCAAACTCCGTGGCATAGAGGTTCGTCATTAACTTACTCCGCGGAAATATCTTATGCCAATTTA
>Ga0302320_10013276_pt1 | contig 17233 bp, 14 predicted proteins | sample Bog_T0_3_FD_202130 | JGI IMG/M metagenome (GOLD analysis project Ga0302320, IMG submission 202130) | Peat permafrost microbial communities from Stordalen Mire near Abisko, Sweden - Bog_T0_3 | ecosystem: Environmental > Terrestrial > Soil > Wetlands > Peat | place: Sweden: Abisko, Stordalen Mire...
AGAAAAGTCATTGCAAAAATTAAGATAAATAAAAGATAATGTTTCAACAGAACCAAAATTGTTCAAAAGAAAGATATTTTCGAAGTTAATTATTTGGAAGGAATTCCATGGATAATATATGGTAATTGCAAAAGAAACTTCATCGGAGTCAGTGAATTCCAGCCTATTGTTTTCAAATAAGAGCAAACTTATATTTAAGTAATTTTCTTGAATAGCTGATGATGATGTTCCATAATAGAAAATGATGTAGTAATATGTGAAATTACAAGAAGAAAAAGTTAAATTGTAAATATTCATCTGGGGAAAGCTGTAAATAGTGTGAGAAGTGGTTTCTTCATCTAAAGCATTTGTAAAATTACAATTTTCGAAAAATTGATTGTTGATGTTGATGAAAACTAATCCAGTCAAATTAGAAAAATCAATTGTAAAAAAACCTTGGCCTACGATTGTGACGTTTTGAAACAAACTATCATTAATTGAAATCGAACAACTTTGTGAATATACATAAAGGAAAGAAGTTTGAGGGAAATAAACATTTCTCAATGTGATATTTTGAAAAATTATAATATTTGATTCGTATATAACTATAAAATCTTCACTTTCAACTTCACTATCGGAAATTTGAACATTTAAAATATTGCAATAAGTGGATTGAACCATAAACACTGGGAACATTGTAAATATTGAGTCATAAACCGGCAAGTCTCCATCAACACTCCGACTCAAAAAACTGATTTCCATATCATCAATGGTGAAATTGGAGGCTTCAACAAAAAAAAAGAAACAAAAATGATATTGATTTTCTAATTCAACTTGTTTGACAATTTCCAAATCAATTAATTCATAAGTCATGGATTCAGCTTGTAATATCTTACAAGAAAAAAGGCTAATAATTTCAATTATGAAATAAAAACCTGGAATACAACTACCACCATAATTATCGAAAATATCATTTAAACTATCCAAGTTGAAATTTGAGCTAAGTTCATAATTTAGCAACAAAAATTCAAGATTTCTAAATGTTAGTATATCAAAGCCGGAAATCGTCATCCAACATCCCAGATATATTTGTGAAATCAAAGAGTTGTTTGAATCATAACCAATTGGTTGAAAAAATAGGGAAAAGCCAGCCAATGAACTGATTTTGCTTTTTAATTGACTTTCGAAAGAAAAATTAAATGAGTCTCCGCTTAAAAATACGGGACCTGAAGTATCAAACTCAATTATGATATCAATCGAAGTAACAGCGAATTCGTTCATAATATAAGCTAAATCATTGTTTTCCAAATTATCAAGCAAATTTCCTAGATCTTCCAGACTAAAAACTGTAAAACTGTCAGTAGAGCTTAAATTATTTTCGCGACTCAGAAACTGTATTCTAATTTCTTTAAAACTATCACATGCTGTCCAATTGTTTGGGCAATATTTACATCTTTTCAAGTCAGAATCAAAAACAAAGCCATCTAAGCAACCAATAGATTCCGTAAAATAATTAATATAATCATAGGAAGAGGTCATATCGTAAGGAGATAAATTTCGTTGGGTTGTGCAATTTTTTGAATTTATAGGACAATAAGAACAAGCTGAATTATTTCCGAAATTTAAAATCACACCTTGCATGGATTGCATTTCATTGTAAAGTGTAATATATTTTTCGGTTTCGTTCAATTGAGGAAAAGTATCGAAGGTGGTTCCTTCATTGATTAGATACCAATAGATTTTTTTCTCATAATAAAAACTTTGCAAATTGGAGTTCGAAATGTATCCATCATCAATGAAATTGTTTGAAACCAGGTCTGAACAAATCCCACAATTTAAACAAGAATTTTGTAGACAGATTTCGCATTTCTCACATTCCCCCCAGACATAATTATCATTTGGAGAGAGGAATTGCCCCGGAGAACAGCATTCGTTATTAACGCTGTCAAAAGCATCGGCATTGTTTGGACAACTCAAGCATTTTTTCATTATATCAAATGACGATTGATTCAATAACAAATTTTCCAACAGAAGTGGAGTTGTCAGGAGAACGTCAGTCATGTTAAGAAACACACTTGGAGAAGACAAATATCCTTCATAAAATGTGGAACAGCCTGATTGGTTTGTAAGGCAATTTCCTGAAATATCAGGAGAGTAGCCTACTGTTTTGCATTCTTGACAAAGAAAAGCAGATGAATTCGCTGTGTCATTCCTCCAAGGATTTTCAGAAATTATTTTCGAGCATTCGTTTACATAATCTGATGTTGTAATATTCGAATAGTTGGAGAGAGGCTCACAGATACCTGAAAATATATTCAAAACATAATTATCTTGGCAGCGTCCGCAAAACATTGTTTGGTTTGATAAATAGCAAGATTCACAGTAGGATGGGCATTGTTGACAGGACTTTTGATCAATATCTCCAAATCCATATCCAATTTCACATTCATAACATAAAATAACGAAAGGAAAATTTGGATTGTTTAAATATAAATTGAGTGGATTTACAATTGCTAGAAATGTCCAAGAATTTGATATTTGGATAGCATTCTGACAAATATTGCAATTGTTTATTTGACAAACTTCGCAAGTGGTATCATATTTATCATAGATGACAACTTTATTATTGTCACAAGTGTAGCAAAAAGCTTCAGAAAATGAATTGTTTCTGAATGTGCAACTTGAACAATCTTTAATATAATCGGAGCATTGCACACATTCGTAGTTTATCTCACCTAGTAATTCTGGACATGATAAGCATTGTATAGTCCAATTATATTTTTCGACAGAGAGCAAGAAATCAACATTCATTTTAAAAGATAATAAATCTTCATAAAGAACTGGATCGGTAATATTCCCATAATAACAAGTGTTGCAATTTGAATCTATGAGACAATTTTGGCAAGAATAATTATTTACCGAATTCCATTTTAGATAAAAAGAAGGATCTGAACATTGTAAACATTCGATGAAAGAATTACAAAGGATGCAATTTGGAGAACATTTTTGAAATACTTCATTATTTGTATCAATGTAATAAGCAACACCAGTATCAGAGCAGAGAAAATTGGTGGACCTAGAAAAAAAAAATCATCAAAGAAAAATAATATGAAATTGCAAAAAATACCAATCGTCATAATTCAATAGGCAATCAATGCAATCTTCTGGACATTGTATGCAATTATTGTCTGAATTCAAATAATATCCATAGTTGCACCCTGTACAATCAATCATTGTTTTTTCTTCATCAAATTCACATTGCGAGCAATATTGTGGGCAAGTAAAGTTGCATTCTTGCTGAGAAATTTTTAATATGCAATCCTTTTTTGAAAAAGCAGGACTAAAATATGAAATTTCATCAAACTTTATTATCAGAAATATTCTTTTACAAATAGTCTTGATAAGAGGGAAGCTCAAGCGTTAAAAAACAGCAAAGACTCATTCGGATTATGAAAAATATGGATTTCATTTTTCTTGATTAAAAAATTTTATTTTAGAGTATAATCTTTATAAAATTTAGCAATTGTTTGAAATTTATTAAATTTTGGATAATTTATTTTTGAACATCTATGCCATCTCAGATTTTGAATCCAGGATTTCTTACAAAAAAACATGAAAAATATTGTAAATTAAATTAATTTTTTGTTTTTCAAAATTTAATTTTTGAAAGTTTTTGTTCCTAATTTTTCCGATTAAATGTTGTAATAATTTAAAATCGTTGATGTGCTATTTTGAGGGGTTTGAATAATCACTCCGTTTTTCTTTAAAAAAAAAGTTGTACCTTCATTGAATCTTTTTAAACTTTTGTCATTCTCATTTTTTTGACTTAATTTTGCACTACCAGCATAAACGAAGAGCACCTCATCACTGGAAGAATAAAATGGTTTTTTTTCATATGAATAAATCATCTGATCATCTCTTTGGATTTCAAAAAAATTCACTTTACATATATCACCAGCATTCTCCTTCACAAACACTTCAAAAAGAGTTTCACTTTTGATTAAATGACCTGCAAAGATATCTTGAATTTCATTCAAAAATTTCTAAAGATTAAACATTTTCATAGATCGATAAAAAAAATTAACTAATGTCATTAGAGAAACAAGTTGGTTTTGCTTGTTTTTGCATAGCCAATACAAATAATTTCTTGAGCTCACAAGAATATAAAATTTTTCCCAAAAGCATTCATTTGAGAAAAACAAAATTTTGTTTAATGGATCATAGTTAAAATTCGTTCCTTTTTCATATATTTCATGTTGAACTTTTGAATATTCATCGTAACTAATTTCATTATTTAAATTCGGTTCTCCAAGAGCGAGTGAAATCTCACATAAAAAAATTATTGAATAGCTCAAAATAGAATGTTTATTTAATTCGAAAATGTGAAAAAGTTCTGAATTGTAGCCACAAAAAATGTGTTCTTTTAAATTTTTAATTCCTTGCAAATCTTTCTTTAAAGAAGGAGTTGTTTTTAAAATAATTTTTATGTTATACTTCTATTTTAATAACAAAGATGGATGGGACATTTGAAGAAGTTTTTTCAGCTTTGTCATTTTGAATGTTTTTTAAGGTTTGAAAGTCTACAAAATAAATTGAGCTATTTTTCAAAATTTTTGCATAATCTATAATGATCATATTTCTTTCAATTTTGGTTTCGATTTTTGAATTATTCAAATCGTTTGGATTTTTATCTGTCGAAATTATGATTTTGGAGAAAACACCAATTATCCTAAAAAAAAAGTTTCAGATTTTTTTCTCATTTTGGTACCCTAAAGATTGACACACAAATAATCCCTTGTAGGAGAAGTCCTGTTCTAGATTGAAAATAATTCTTTCTTTAAAATTGGAATCATAAAAAGCAATCTAAAATAAATAAAAATGAAGAAGATCTTTTTCTAAAAGAAAATAAAATAATAACTTTTTTGTTTGGAGATTCTATTAATGCAGCAAAAAATAAGTCATGTTTTTGTAATCTAAAAGGTTGAATTTCTTGAATTTTTTGAAAAATGGTGAATTTTTCAATTAAATTTTTGGTGATATTTTTTTGAAAATCCTCATTTTGAAAGACGGAAAATTTCAAATCATTACATCCAGCCTTCTGTTTAATTATTAAAAAAGAACTATAATTTTTTGATCGTAAATTTTTTGAAAGATCTGTGTCAAAAATGTCTAATTTAATTTTTTATTTTAACAATGATCCAAAACAATTATAAAATACGAATAAGTTTTTCATCAAATTGCAAAAATGGTTTGACCAAAAATGCTTGGAGATTCAACATTTCAATCCCAAATTTTTCACTTCGTTGCTTGCTCAATATTTTTTTTTCGAATCTTAAGACATAAACCGATTGATTATCAAAAATCAAAATGAGATCTGAGCCTATGAAATTTTTAAAATGAAATGTTATTCCCATTTACTTTTCTCTTTATTTTCGAGATATTCTGGATGAAGTAATGTAACTTTTTGTTCTCCCCAAAGAAGTTGAGAATTGGTCATCTTAAATATGAAAACTTCCTCTTCTATATTTTTTGCAACATCATTATTTGCAAGAATTATAATGAGATTCCCTTTTGATGTCGAGCAAAATGTCAATGAGAACAATTCGTAGTCCAAATAAATTAAAGAATGAACAATCGATTCAATTTTTTCATGGAACTCTAGATGTATCTAATAAATTTAATATTAGGATGTCTCATACAAAAAATATACCTCATCTATTTTTTTGACTTTGTCATTTTGAGGAATTTTAAAAATAGAATTTGTTTTTTCGTCAAAAAAAGAGAGAAAAAACTTATCATAACTATTAAGAGGAAAAATTGATTGAATTTCCTGATCGAAAACTTCAATAATATGGCTTTGAAGACAAATTTGGTTTTTCATTCTTTCTTGAACAGTTTTTTTAAAATCCATGGTTAAAATGTGCACTTGGTCATGAAGAATTAAAATTACCTTAATTTTTACTTCACACTAAGAAAAAGTTTAAAAATTACTTTGTTTTTTAAGACTGATGCTGAATTTATACAAATTTCCTCTGGAAAGCCAAGTAGGGTTTTTAAATCTGTTTTTATTGCAAATTGTTCTTGTGACTTTTCATCTTGTCCTGTGAAGTTCATCGAGGATGATGTAATCTAAAAAATAATCATTAAAACCTAATTAAAATGTAGACCTGGATATATGCTTTACACAATAAACCTTTGTTTTCTTGAATTTCCACTTTTTCCAAAATTATTGTTGCTTCATTAGTTATAAAATCCCCAAAGAAGAGGTTCTTTGAACCATCAGATATTTCAATCAGAAAGGTGTTTTTTTCAAATTTAATTAGCAGCATCAATGATATTCCAAAAACCCTTGAACTGAGAAGATAAATTGTTTCAGATAATCTATGATAAGAATTTAACAATCAACATTTTTCTGTAATTTATTACTGAAAAAATGTTGAGTTTCTTATTATCATGTTCAGGTTTGAATCAGAAATTTCAAAAATGCTTTCAGTTATTTCTTTTGCATCATAAATGCTTCGAACACTCACAACTTCAGTATGTTTTTTGTACTTTCTAATTGATAAAGGGAAAATTAAAAATGAAATAGAAATTTATTACATAAATCCATGAATATGAAGCCACAAATTTCGTTCTGATATAGAAAAAGAACTGAAATCACTTTTGAATGGAGGAAGAATTTCAATTTTTTTAAAAATTTCCTTCTTTGAAAAATCACACTCAATAAAATCTAGATTCATATTTTCGGAATAAGTAAACAATCCATCTTTGACAATTAAAATCTTATAAGCTATTAATTTTTCTCTTTCTATATCAAGAATAACCTAAAAATTTAATAGATATTGTTAGATGTGACTAAAATCAATAACATTTGAAATTTCCATGTTCTTTTTATTTTGATCTATTCTAATTCTCTTAAGATTTAGCCTTGTTTTAAAAAGTTCTTCAACTAAATGACATTATTAGAATTACAATAAATAAAAAGTAAAAAAGTAAACTGAAGATCAATCCAATATTATCAAAAACTGAACTCAAAATTTCCATATTATCTTTTTCGTAAGTCTCAACTATCTATTTTCTTTAAATTTTCAATTATTTAAAAATTTACTTTCATTTCATCATAATTTAATTCGCATAAAGTAATATTTCCCTTTGAAAAAAGAACCAAACCATTATCCAAAAAATAAATTTGTCTGAATGAATTAGAAAGAAGTTTCAAAAAAATCTGTCCTGCCATGAAAGTTTTTTCCTTTTTTTGCAAAAGCAATGAGAATAAAAATAATTCATTAATGAAAGAATTCTTCTCAATCAGCATCAAGATCTCACATTGTTTTAAATCATTAAATTTTAAAGAAAAGTCTTTTATAAAAATGGCATCATTTTTGAAGGGGTAGTTCAGAGATATTTCATATAGGAATAAATCCGCTTTCACTTTTAACTATAAAGAATTTATTGGACAAAAGGGTTTTAGAATTTCAACCTCGGATTTTGTAAAATCAAATAGGAATTTCCAAACTATTAAGGTGTCAAGCTTTTTAAATGAGAAAAGCGTATAACAGTAATTTTCCTCGAGAAATGTTTCAGATTTTCTAACTTTCCTATCTTTGATTCCTTAAAAAGTCAATTATGAAAAAAGAAAGAAAAATTTTAACTTTTTTCAGGTAATTTCGATACATATTCTTCATAAATTTTAAATTGCGCCGATTTCCAAATGACATTAAGGTTGATTTGTTTGGTTTTTACTTCATTGTTAAAATGCAATAAAAAACAATGATAAAGGGAATCAACAGCGAACAGATAGAAATCTTGCGAATCTAAAACATTTGGATTTTCAAGAGATATTTGTTTGAAATGTATAAAGTTGATTTTAGCTATTTCCTCATTATTCTCACATTTAATAAGTTGAAAAGAATTTGACATTTGATCAGGAAAGAAGGAAAACTTGTAATTCTTAAAGTAGCAATTAGAAAAAAAAGTAAAAGGGGAATACTCGATAAAACAAGACAAAAAATTGATTTCTTTTTCGAATTTTAATCAAGAGAGGAGCATGAAGCATGTCAGTCTTTATTTTATAAAAATCAAAAAAAAAAATTTAATACTTGAATTTTTTCTTCGTCAAAAAAGATAATAAAAAATAACGAAAGTAAAAAAAAAGTTTCGTTTTTTCAAAATCAAAAAACAACAAAAATGATAATAACGATCGATTTTACAACCTTGGATAAATTAAACCAGTGAAGAAAGACTTTATGGAAAAATAATGCCTGAAATTTGTTTTAAATGTGAATTAGCTTTATCCATCCTAAACTGAGTTTTATATTAAAAAAAAAATCAAAACAACTCAAAAAAATCTGTTTTTCAAAAAGGATTTCAGGATTTTTACAACTTGAATTTATAATTATATAAATATATTAATTATAGTTTCCAATGTTTGAATTTCTTAGATAATATGCTTAAAAAAAACGTTTTTCTGAGAACAACTAAATTCAAAGCTCCAATCTTGCAAATTCAAGCTAAAGGGAATGCAATTGCTCACTCTCAACCCAAGGAAACCATCCAGCCACACATAGAAGAATCTCTTCTTTCCAACCAAAGTTCTTCAACACGTACTGGGTCCAGAGAAAAAATCCTTTCAAAGAATACCAACACAACGTTTGCCTTATCAGAAAGTCAAACCTCTTCTACAAACAAAATGGAAACCAAAGTCAAACTAAAAAAGAGTTTCGAACCTCTTGAAAATCAAAAAAAAAGTGGATAAAATTTTAAACCGGGGAAATTATTTTAGGAATTTTATTTCTAGCTGAGATCAAGCCTCAAAGTTTCTCAAACAATGAGTCAGAAAACAATACAATCTTGAACGATGAATTCAAGGTCGAGAGTCTCATCCATAACGGTTTTCTAAACCAAGTGAAAAACCATGAAATCACTTTCCAAAAGGACCCTTCAGTGAAAATGAGTTTCGAAGTGCAGGATAAGTAAAAGCTTAGAAGAAAACTATGTTATTGTAAATAAGTTTTTTTAAATGATTTTAGGGAAGAGTTCAAAGACCAAAATTCAGATGCCGAAAAAAGTTCAAGTAAATTGCCTAAAAAGAGAACAAATTCTGGGAATAAAAATGTAAAAAATTTTGACTTTAAACAAGCAAATCTAGAAGAAAAATGTAAAAAAAAATTAAAAAGTTATTGAACGATTGAAAATTAAATTAATGAAACAGCACAGACGAAAATTAAATCAAACGCCTCATTAAATGACATGAATTATGTTAATGGTATAAAACAAATTAATAGTTGATAAAATTTCTATGATTTCTATAGAAGCGTATAAAAAATATGGAGACTTGAATAAAACAACCATGATTAAAGTATTATCTCTTATTAATTAACAAATTAATAAAATTGAAAAACAAAACAGAAAATAATGGAAGATAATGCAAAGTTGCAAGAAGAAGCAACACGAAGTGAAGAAATAATTAGCATTTTAATAGGTAATTTTAATAAACCAATTTCCTTATCACATCATTATAGATGCCTGGAGTATTCAAAAGGAAAAAATGCAATTTGAAAAAAGCAAATCCTCAATCAAATTAAACCAAGACATCCAACCGAATGTCTTTTCTCAAAATAATCACAGTGGAATGAAAAAACAAGTGAATTCAATGGCAAATCTTCAGGCTGCAGTTCCTAAATCCACAGATAACATCATAAGTCAAAGATTCAATTACAAGAAAGCCCTTAACAATGAGAATGAATCTCAACATGTCCCTCAGATTCTGTCTAATCAAACTGGTAAATTCATAAAGCCACGAATTTTAAAGACAACAACACCATATAAGTCTGAAAAAAAGGAAATAATAAAAAAGTTATCAGAAAAAGAAATGCATTTTGAAGACCTCAATAGTTTCAAAGTCATTTATAAATTCGAAGAAGAAGATAAAAACAAGTTGCCAGCTATTAATAATACCAATAAACTGAATTCCGACACATCCAGCCAAAATAGCTTCAACAACACTTTTAACCCTTTTAATCAATCGATAAAAACTAAGATGAATTTGGAAAATAACGATTTCAAATTAAGTGATAAAAAGCTGTTCAAAAACCCCACTTCTCAAAAGATCACGACTTTTAATAATAATCCTTCTTTCAATCACAATCTCAATAAACAACCCATGATCAATATCAACAAAATCAACGTTATAAGCGAATATTATCAAAATGAACAGACTGGCTCAGGCAAGCAACAAGATAAAAAATCCAATCAAAATTATAATAAAACTGGGAAACTGGAGCCCATCCAATTCAATGAAGGCTCTTCAAAGAATTTAAGAGGGGAATTTAAAAGTGGACCGGAGAAGGAAGTGAGTAATATACAAAAAATTAAATTTCCAAAAGAAATATTTTGTTCGAATATTCCTAAAAAATATATAGTTTAAGAGCCTAATACAAAAATTTAATTTGAATTATATCAATTATATTATTTTTTTGGGATGAATTTCTACTTTTATGAAAATTAAATCAAAATTTTTAAGAAAAGGTGTGTTTTGAGCCAAGTGTTGTTTAGATTTTTGAGAGGAATCGAAGTCAAATATTTCATTTCATTAAAAAATTATTGAGAAGGAAGTTTAGAATTCTCAAGAAATTAAAAAAACAAGCGAAACCAAAAGTTTGAATCTCCATTGAAAGAAGATTTGTTTCTAGAACAGAGGCCCATATTTCCCCTCTATAACAATCGGTGATGGTGACATCTTTTAAACTTCTACTGGAACGAAATTGTTGAACTAAAGAGCTCGGGGTTTTCAATATCCTCCTGGATCAATTTGTCCATATCGACCTTGAATATCAGAGATGAATTTGTCTAAACTGAATTAGTTGTAATTTGAGTTGTAGAAAAAAAGATCGGTTGCTTTCATTTATTGCTTCTTGGTAAAAAAATAGTTGATTTTTTTTTTGTTTAATGGAAATTAAAAACAAAAATGGGGGAGATGTATTTCTTTTTTTAAATAAGGGTCAATTATTATATTTTCAGAAAATTTTTTCGTTTTTTCAAAAAAAAATTTATATGAACAAAAACTCTTAAAAATTAAAAAATAAAAATTTTATATACATTTTTATATTTAAATTTTTTTTTTAAAATCCTCTAAATTTAAGAGGAAAATCCTCCAATCCTCCAATTCAATCCTCTAATTTAAATTACTTTTAAAAAAAAACATCTTATAAAATAAATAACATCTTATCTTTTTTTTTAATCAAATTTTCTTCTTCTCAATAAATTTCTTCAGCATTTTCAATTTCTCCTTATTTCTCTTATTTTTGCTCGATCTATTGAGTTCCCCTGCTTCCTTTTCATATTCCTTCATTTTCCTTATTTTCCCTTCCAGATCAATTCCATTAATCTCAATCAAATTCTCACATAAACCAATCAATGTTTCTTCTCTCATTAAATTCTTCTTCAAACTTCCAAGTGCCTCCTGATAAACGATAATGCTTTTATCCAATTCCTTGTTTTCCTTATAAATCTCCCCTAATCTCCTCATAACTTTGCCTTCAAATTGGGTGTTTTTGAAGAAATTCTCACGATTTCTCTGAATTTCCGCATAAATCTCTTCAATTTCCTTGACTTCTCCCTTGAAATCTCCTTTTTCTTTTAAAACACGAGCCAATTTCCACTTAATCCTCATATTTTCACTAAAATCCTCGATTTGCCTTGAAATATCCAAGGCTTTTCTAATGAATTCCTCAGAAATCTCATATTTCTCAATTTTCCTCATTATTTTGGCTTTTTCTCTATAAATCTCGCTAAATCTCTTATTCTTCTCATTATCTTTAAACAATCTCTTATAAACCTGCAAGGCCTGATCAATGCAGGCTTCTGCCAATTGGAAATCCTCATTTCTGGAGCAAATTCTGCTCAATAAAATCAAACAAAGGCCTGAATTTTCATTAAAAAAGCCAGTTTTTCTGCTATTTTCTAATATTTTTTCCAATAAATCCCTTGACTTCTCAAAATCGCCTATTTCTAATAAATTTTCTGCATAAATGGTCTGATAATTCATGAGAAGAATCTCGTTTTTATTAGAAAATTTAAGATAATTTAAGGCTTTTTCTAATGATTTCTTAGCGGAAATCGAGTCTTTACGGGCTCTTAATAATCCAGCGAAGACTTCATAAACTTCAGCGAAATTCAAATAGATTTTATTAAGTTTTTCCTTATATTCTTCTAAGGAGATATCTCCGAATTGATTCAATGTTCTCAATAGTTTTTGGCTTAATTCTTCTTTGATTTCCTCTAGAAGATTAAGACTTTCAGCGGTTCGACCTGAAAATCTCAATAAAGAAGCCAAATTCAATGAATTCCTCAATAAATGTTCATGAAATTCGTTATTTTCAGGTTTTTTCTCTAATAATTTCACTAGAAGTCTTATAGCTTCTTGATAATTAAAGAGACTAGGCTCATATTGGAGATTTCTCTTATAGATTTCCCCTAGATTCTCATAGACTCTAGCCTGAAGGAGTTCTATCCTTATTTCATAGTCATTTTCTTTATTAATACTAAGAAAAGAGCCTATATATTGCAGAATCTCGAGACTTTTCTCAATAGCTTTGGAATATTGAAAGACTCGAGTGTAGACTTCAGAAACAATGAGGCTTTTTTTGAGGATTTCAATGAAATCATCATTTTTCTCAAGAATTCGGCTTTTCCTCAGCTTTATCAATTCTTCAGTCTTCTGAATAAATGCTTTTTGGCCTAATTTAATAGAAATTTCCTCATATTTCAAGGTTTCTAATAGTTTTTCTATGGAAATTCGTTGATTCGGGTCTTTTTCAAGCATTTTCATGAGAATTCTATCTAAAGATCTATTATTATTGAGAGTTAATAGGACCTTATCTCTTTCTAAAGAATTATCAAAGGATTTCAATTGATAGATAGCCAAGGCTATTGAATAAAGATCTGATATCCAAGGGTCATAAATAAGACTCCTAGTATTTCCTTCATATGCAAATAGAAGCTCTGGACTCATAAAAATAGGACTTCCCTTTATACTACATTTAAAGGAAAAGTCATCAAGGCTTTTTTCAAAGACCTTAGCTTCACTAAAATCCCCGATTTTCACATTAAACTCCTTTGTTAGGAAAAGGTTCTCCAATTTAAAGTCTCTATGAGCAAGGGATAGGCTCTTCAATTGAGAAAGTCCTTGAATTAGACTTGATAATATGAAAAGAAGCTCAGAATCTTCGAATTTCTCATTGATTTCTTGCCTTAAAGATAATAATTCTCTTAAATCCATCAGCGAAAACTCTAGAACTATCACTAAATATAATTTCCCTTGATCTCCCTCAGAATCATCTAAGTAAAAATCAAATAGATTGAGGAAATATCGATTAGAATCTGGAGTTTTGGTTAGAATCTGCAAAACTATGAGCTCGCGAACCGAATTCAAATAGCTTTTATCAGAAAAAGTCTTAAACTCAAGGAATTTCAATGCCACTTCTCTATTATTATTAGCGTCTATAGCATGAAAAGCCTTCCCACGACTCCCAAAGCCGAGAAATTCGATTATTTCGAAATTGAAGTTCTCGGAATTAGAACTTTTCAATGGGATTTCATTAGGGATTCCATAATTCCTCGATATCTTCTGGAATTTGGTTTCATTTATTAAGGTGGAATGCGAAAGGTCGATATTATTGAGAAAAGGCAGATTTAAAGGGACTTTCTTTTCTGAAGACCTGGAATTTAATGAGGAGAGGTTCATTACTTTGGAATTTTCAAGGGTTTTGTCATAACGGGGAAGATATTCAGAAGACTCTTCAGTTTGGATGATAGTCTTGTCAAGAGCTTCCATGACCAGAAAAAGTCTATTATAAATTAAAAAATTCCTTAATTTGTTTTCTAAAACTGCTGCGAAAAATCAAAAAATGACCACTCTTAACATGGAGGAAATCGAAAAAACCAATTTCCAATCGTTTCGTCTGCCTGATGATTCACTTTATTTCGGTGAGATCGCCTGGATAGATCAATCGGGCCATTTCATAGGTATATTTATCCATTTTCTTCTAAATAAAACTCTTTAAAATCTATGATAGACCATATGATCGTACAAGAATACTTCCAAAAGCTCGAAAAACAAGAGGAAATGATTCGATTAAAGGAAGAAGAAGAAAAAATAGCTAAAAACAAAGGCGCGAAACAACCCGTGAAAAAACCCGCGATTCAAGAAGAAGAACAAAAGGAAGTTGTTTTGATACCCCCTAATCAATATAAGAGGGTGAGACATGGGGTGGGAGTTCAGCTTTTCCTTAATCAGGAAGGAGGAGTGCTTTGCAAATATGAGGGCAATTGGGATAGGGATAGGAAACATGGGGAGGGAAGGTGTTATTTCCCCGATAAATCATATTATTTCGGACAGATGAAATTTGATGTCATGGATGGGTATGGACAATACACCTGGTGCAACGGGAATATGTATCAGGGAAATTGGAAGAATGGGAGGTTCGAAGGAGGGGGGAAGTTTGTGCATCAAGATGTAAAATTTTTTTTTTTTTTTTAATTATACTTCTTTTTTTTTTCTTTTTTTTTTTTTTATCGGGGCAAAGAAAAGATTAGAGGTGGTGACGGGGGCTGTTTAAAAATTTAAAATGTACATTTTTTAACAGAATTTTAAACATTTAAAATTAAATTCTAAATTTTTTGGACTTAAATTTTTTTTGGGGGAGGGGGAGTAGTTTTTTTAGAAATTTGAACTTTTTTTATTTGTTGTATCAATATTTTAACATCTTATTTGAAAACTTGATATTAGGGTCATACTGTTCAAGGTCTCTTTAAAAACAACTACTACCAGAAAGAAAGTGCTCTCTTCATAAATCCGATGATGTCCCAAGAAGAGCTCAACACATTTATCGATATCTGGAAGAAATCCGATATTATAAAAGAGCGCAACTTTAACAAAAAGCTCTTCAACTACGCGATGGTCTCGACCTTCGAGGAAGTTCAAGAGAACATCTCGAATTCTCTTAAAAACAAGCGAATCCCATTAATTCTCAGTTCAAAGCAACTTGCGATTTCCAAAAATGAGACTTTTACCAATGTTTCTTCCATAACAAAAAAGTCGTATTCTGAAGAAAAAAATGAATTCAATTTGAGATATGCCTATATGTTGCGGAAAAGGGAGCAACTAAGGCCTTATATGGAGCAGACCAAAAGGAATTTGAGTGAAACTATGGCCAAAGGTGGTTGTTTCGTGATAAACATTGATGATTATGAAGAGGAGGTCTATGAGGAGAATTATGACCCTGACATTCGTGAGTTTTATAACGCTTCACAATTCCCTTCAATGATATGGTTCCCTGAGAAGTTCAATAGGCCAGAAGTTTATAATAAAGTGATATTTGGGACGGATATCAAAGTTTTCGCTGGAGTTTCTAAGGGATTCCAAGTAAAATTTATTAGAAATTTAAGAAATTTTCTGTTTAAATATATAGCCGATCGTCTGGTCTAAATATAGAATCGATCAGGAATTGGACCGAGGCAAAGTGTTGGATCGGTTCAAAGCCAGATTTTTGAATATCATACCACTAGAGAAATGCGATTTAATACTCATGAAGGAAGAAATCAAAGAAGAACCGATTTTAAATAAAGAAGAAGACATTCAAGAACCGATTTTAGATAATAACTCAAAAATTAAAGAGAAACCTAAGAAAATTTAAATTGATAAAGAATTTATTAAAAAGATGCTAATTTATTAAAAAGTCCAAGAAAACTAAGAATAAGAAGAAAATAAAAAATTTATTAAGATTTTTGGCAAAATCAAAATAAATTATATTGTTTTTTTCAGACAAAGGAATGATTTAACGAAAAATCCGAAATAAAACTTTGATTAATAATAAAATTTATTAAAAATTGTGAAAAAAACCGTCATTCCTATATATACTGTGATAAAATTTATTTTGAAATCATAAAACATTTTCCCAAGAAATTATCTCAAACCCACATGCGCAAGAATTTCTTCGCAATCTTTTCCGGCTTCAAAGGCCGCGAGTTCGAATCACGAGAATTCGAGCTACTTCCTCCTAAGGTCGGTGATTTCTACTTCGCCAACAATTCTGCCAATGTTCCAAACTTCGTTTATAATCTTCTGGTCTCCAAATTCATCCATCTCATCAACAAGAAGCCAAATTATCGGAATTGTGGCCGATTGGACCTGGCTCCAGACAGAGAATTGCAATATTCCGTATCTGAGATCAAGGCCATTTTGCAGCTCTATTTCAACAGAGAAGATGCTGATTGTTCGGTCTTATATATCACAGGCCATGGTACTCCCAAAGGAGAGGTGATATTATGGACTCCAGAAGGTGATGTGGCCATTGATTTTGTGTCCATTGCTCAGATCTGGGACAACAGAACCTCAAAAATCAGAAACAAAGAACTGTTGATCATTGTTGATGCATGTTTCTCTGGAAATTGGGTATTTGCCAATAAGTCTCTTGACATTTTTGTGCAATCAAGTTGCGGAGCTAGCAAAGCTAGAGACATCCGTTTTGGAGATAATGTGGTCGGGAGTGTCTTCCTGCATAATTTTCTGATGGCAAATGGACAGACTGATTGTTTCTTCGAAGGGGCCAATCAGAAGCCAGAATGCAGCAATTTGCCACCAGATCAAATAAGCAGAGTTCGAGACGTCTTCGAATTGGACATCATGAAGAAAAATTGGGATGAGTTCAAGTTGGGTTTCAAAGACAAGGTGCGATCCTTTGGAAGAGAAGGCATTATTTGGGAAGGACCGCCAAAGGAAATCTTAGAAAATGATGGAAAAAGAAGCTTAACTGGAAGCATTATCAGAGAAGAAGGAGTCAAAAGATCTGGATTACCTGGTGGACCTTTTGGGGGACCTCCTCCTGGAGGACCCATGGAAAGACAATTCGGAGGTCCTCCTGGAGGACCCATTGGAGGACAATTCGGAGGTCCGATTGGAGGACCATTTAGAGAGCCGCTAGGAGGACCCATGGGAGGACCACCTTTGGGAGGATCTCTGGGGGGACCTATGGGGGGACCTATGGGGGGACCTCTGGGAGGACCTATGGGAGGACCTATGGGAGGACCCATTGGAGGATTTGGAGGACCTGGATCTGGATTGGGAGGAGGATTTCAATCAGGAGGAGGAGGAGGAGGCAGCTATAGCTACACCACCACCTCATCTTCCATTAGGAGATAGAAAAGTATTAATGAAGTAAAATTAAGAAGAGATTTTAAATAAAAAAAAATTTTA
>Ga0302320_10013277_pt1 | contig 17233 bp, 4 predicted proteins | sample Bog_T0_3_FD_202130 | JGI IMG/M metagenome (GOLD analysis project Ga0302320, IMG submission 202130) | Peat permafrost microbial communities from Stordalen Mire near Abisko, Sweden - Bog_T0_3 | ecosystem: Environmental > Terrestrial > Soil > Wetlands > Peat | place: Sweden: Abisko, Stordalen Mire...
GCCGCTTCCCTACGCCTACGATGCGCTGGAGCCGTACATCGACAAGGAGACGATGACGATTCACCATGACAAGCATCACGCCGCCTATGTGAAGAAGTTGAACGAGGCGGTGGCGCAGCAGCCGGAGCTGGGGCAGATGGAGATAGCGGATATCCTCAAGGACCTGACGAAGGTGAATGAGGCGATCCGGAAGACGGTGCGAAACCAGGGCGGCGGGCATTACAATCACAGTCTCTTCTGGCAAATGATGAAGCCGGGAGGAGGGGGCGCGCCACAGGGTGACCTGGCGAAAGCCGTGGCGGGAAAGTTTGGCAGTTACGGTGATTTCAAAACGAAATTCACGGCGGAAGCGATGGGGGTGTTTGGCAGCGGATGGGCCTGGCTGGTGCTGAATGGCAAGGAACTGGCCATCGAGCAGACGCCAAACCAGGACAGTCCGATCTCACAAGGGATGACACCGCTCCTGGGCATCGATGTCTGGGAACATGCCTATTACCTGAAGAACCAGAACCGCCGCGCCGATTATATCCCGGCCTGGTTGAACGTGGTGAACTGGGATTTTGTCTCGGAGCGGTACCAGAAGGCGATGGGGTAGGGCGAAAGTTCATCCCGAGACCGGAGGGTGTGACCATTGGACGTCGTGCGATAACAACCGGCTTCCGGGCAATACCGTTAGCAGTACAGTGGCTTGTTGACGGCCTGTTGCTGGAACAGCCCGTATTAAAGCAGGCGAATGACTTATGAGGCTTCACCGCGATCAGGCGCGTAGGCCGAATAAGGAAGCGATTGAAAGCCATGGGGGCGCGATTCGCTCGTTCATGCGAAGCAATCGATCCAGAAGGTACCCACTCGATGTAGTCGTTCGAAAAGCTGTATCCCGTCACCTTTCTAAAAAACACGAGGTCAGCTGGCCGGTTTGCGCGAGCATCCTCGTTCTTCAAGTTATGAAGCGATACGTGATCGACAGGGTGAGGTGTCTTGGGGAGGCGCCTATAACCCATCATTCTCTTCTGAACTGGCAATTCGTGGTAGTCACGAAAGGGCAATGCGGTGTAACCCTTGGCAATTGGAAAAGGCTGCCTCTGCAAAAACAATGCCTTTGGATTTTCCCCCCAGGCTTCGTGCACGGCTGGCATGGCGACGACGCGGAGTGCAATACGCTTTCGTTTGAACTTGAAGAGATCCCCGTACAACTGTTTGCCGCCATGAAGGACATGGATTATCTGTCAATTGAACTTACACCGGAGCAACTTGCCGAAATCATTAATATGAATGCGATCATTCATCCGGACTTTTCTGCCATTGATTTTGTGAACGAGCTGCGGTTTGATCGTGCGATTGTGCAAATGAGCGTGATTGCCCTTGAGACACTGACTGCAAACGCTACAGAGATTGCCCACGGGCGTGCGGAGAAAAGAATTCAAAGCGCTGTCGAATGTTTCAGGAGCAATCTGACGGATCGGGCGGCGGTGCGGTGGAAACAAACGACGAAGGCCGCCGGTGTTACATCGGCAAAGCTCCGCTCTATGTTCGTCAACATTTTCAATAAACCCGCCCATCAGCTTATGAAGGAGCTCCAAATCGAAGTCTCGACCGAATTGCTTGAGAATACAAGCATGCCGTTGGATTCCTTCTCGGCGAAAACTGGATTCAGTAGCTAACGCGCGTTAGCCCGTCACTTCGCTGCTCGGAAGGGTTGTTGTCCGCTTGTATGGCGGCTCATGATGCGTCGGCTCTGCGGCCAGCTGGGGTTGGCTCACTTCTTTCGATTGGACGATCACTTGAGCAACGCCATTGAAGTCCCCGGCGCCAACGGTGCCAGTCATTCCGGCGGCAGCCTCGTATTTCACCACATCGCACCACCAACGTCCAAAGGTACCACAACTTTGCGCTGACTCCCAACTGAGTTGACCGCTTCTCGAATCGGATCAGACTCCAGTATGCAGCTATCTGTGCGCCACCCCGAGCCAGGATTTCCCGGAAAACGGAATAATTACCCTGTGTTACGATGTCCCCAGAAGAATACACCCAGCGTCGACTTTATCATACTTTCCACCATCCCCTTTTCAGTTCGCATTTGTTCATTCAGCTCTTTGGCTTCTCGCCTTCGCTCTGATGTGAATTCGGCAGCGTTACCGCCTCGAGTACTGACCTGAACATGTAATCGCCCGAGCCCACCTGATAGAGCAGATATGCTCCGTCCTGCCGCAGAAATCTTACACCCACAGATTGAATGGCCGGGCGCCCACCTTCCGTCACGGCGCTAGCGTCAATACCGGGCACAGCCACAACGGCTCCGGTATTGGGCGGAATGATGACATGTAAAGACACGGCATGCCCTTTCCGCCGCCATTCGCTGACAATTCGACCGTTGATCGAATCATACGCAGCCTTTACCCACGTTAGATTCCCGACAATTGCGGGCCTTATGATAATCTTCTTAAATCCAGGCGCATCTTTGTCGGGTTGAATCCCCGCAAGGTCATGATATAACCACTCGACTATTTGCCCGGACATGAAGTGGTCCTGCGAAGACCAGCCCGTAGTCCCGCCATCCCATCGTTCGGTGAGGCTCGTGCAGCCTTCTTTAACTTGCATGCCGTATCCTGGCTTGTCGCTTTGATTGTTGATGCTGAAAACAAGATCAGAACGGCCTTCGTCAGCCAGCGCTCGCAAAAGGTACCGGTAAGCGACTTCCCCCGTGGTGAACGAGTTTCCGTGGTTTTCGAGATCTTTTACGATTCCCTGAAACACAGATTCCCGATTCTCGGGCTCCACGATATTCATTACAAAAGGAATCGCGTTCGACGCCTGAGAGCCGGTGGAATATTGTCCGGTGTTCCAATTGAAAAACTTTTGATTGAATGACGCGCGAATGGAATCGGCAAGTGTCTCAAACTTGGAGGCGTCTTCGTCTTTTCCAAGGATTGCAGCAATCCTCGACATTACCTGTGCGTCCTGAAAATAAAAACAGGTGTCTGTATTTGAGACAGGTGTCAATTGTGGTGTCCACGGCGGCTTCGGCCCTATATCAAACCAGTCCCCAAGACCGCCGGCCATCGTGCCGTCGCGCGCTTTGGTTGAGAGGTATTCCAAATAATGCTTCATCTGCTCGTAATACCGAACGAGGACCTGCTTGTCCCCGTAGAATTGGTATTGTTGCCATGCAACCATTATAAGTGCGCTCCCCCACTCTGTCGAATCACGGAATGCTCCGCTGAGCCGCGTATATTCGGGAACGAAATTCGGTATTAATCCAACCGGCGTCTGATCATCTGACATGTCGCCCATAATTTTATTGAAGAGAGCCTCCATGTCGAAATCGTAGCGAAGCGCGGGTCCATTCAGGTGATCTTCCTCCAGCCAGCCAAGCCGCTCGCGATGCGGGCAATCCGTCAAAACGCTACCCATGTTGTTCTGTTGCGCCCAACGAACGAGGCTGTAGATCTGATTGAACAGTTCGTTTGAACACGAAAAGCTTCCAACCGCCAAAGCGGATGAATGGACCGCGCAAGAATCAATGGATTCGGCCACTGGTAATTGACCTCCCGGCGCCCCAGGCAGCAACTCAACCTGTAAGTATCGGGCTCCATGCCAGAAAAACTTTGGCACAAACATTTCCGTACCGTGTCCACATAGCGTATATTGCCACCATGCAGGCCTTACTTTGTCCTGTGTGCATGTCCGTCGATTTACCGTGCCGTCGGGATAGAGTACCTCCGCAGGTATCATGCGTATGGTGGAACCCGGCGGTCCCCAGGCCCGCAATATCGGAATCATGGTCGCATTTTGTCCAAAGTCATAGACACTGACACCCAATTTGATCTCTTTGATGCGGATCGGTTTGAATATCTCGCTCGCCCGGACCGGCGGTGCGGCTTCGCTCCCGGGGATCAGTTTGCCGCCGGGCGCGGTGAGAATGGCCGCCGGGGCCCATGCCGCTTCTACTTGATCCAGACGGGCATCGTAATCTTCCCCGGCGTACATATTTGCAAAGGTGGTCGATCCTGCAGCCGTCTTCCAGTTCCCATCGGTAACGATGTGATCGATTTCGCCGTTGTTGTACTCCAGCCTTAACATCGCGATGCCCTTGCGGGGGCCGAATGAATTTGTGAATTTTGTGTAACGCCCCGGTGCTGGCTGAAGATTGTAGAAGCCATTCCCGAGCAGCATTTTCAACCGATGAGATTGTCCCCTATTTAGTTGCCTCGTGATATCGTAGGTGTCGTAGAAGCAGGTCTTTCGGTAGTCGGTATATCCTGGCTCGAAAAGATCATTTCCCACCTTTACTCCGTCGAGATCGATCTCCTGCTGTCCGAGACCGCATGCGAATAACACAGCTCGTTTTAAGCCCGGTTTGACCGCAAATTCCCGCCGCATTTCGGTTGTCCCATTCGGTCCATCGGCATTGACAGCGCCACCGGGGACAGCCTGCTGACGCGTTTGTGAACCTCCCACGGCGGCCCCGATCCACGCAGCGCCATCCCAATCCGCTTCAGTCAACAGCCCCATTGTCCACTCTGCCGCAGCACTCCATCCGGAAGGTTTGCCGGTCTGGTCCCAAATCCGAGCTTTCCAAAAGATCTCCTGTCCCGATTGAAGAGAATGCCCCGCATACGCTACCTGGGTATTTTCCCCGGAATACACCCGGCCGGAGTCCCAAAGATCTCCCGTATCCCGAGCCAAGAGATCAATCGACGAGGCCGCAATCACCTGATAGGCGCTCTGAATCACTCCCCGTTCCTGCGATTGAAGAATCCAACTCAATTGCGGTCGAGGACTATCCACACCGAGCGGATCTTCGTACCGCTCGCAACGCAACTCCGCTGGAGCCATTGCATCCGCATTGCGAACGCCGAAAGACATGGCCATTACAAGGCAACTCAAGCAAAAATATAGAACAAATCGGTGCATTACAATGGGCAAGGTAACCATATTGGAACAATCACGGCTGAATCATGATCCGATAAAAGCGCTGGTTTACCTCGCCATCAATCGGAATCGTAAATTGTAAAGCTCCGCCAGTACCTGCCTGAGGAGAAATATTGGCGACGTTCTGCCAGGACCCAGAAGACAAATCGTCGCAATACTGAAGTTGGTATGTGTGCCCCAGGACCGAAGCTCGCACCGTCAAGCCCGCGTTCATGCCGCTACCTGTGCCCGATACTGCCAGGCCCGGCGCAATTGCTTCGGCAGCTGTCACCGGGCCTGCCGGGATTGCTGTAACACTATTGGACAGCGACCCGTCACCCGAGTCATTAAACGCGGATACATCGTAAGTATAGCTTGCGCCATTGGAAACATTCGTGTCCGTATATGTCGTCGCGGTGGCGCTGCTTTGAATAGTCGCACCCCCTCCACGGCCTGCCAGGCGATAGACGTGGTACCCGATGATCCCGTCCACAGAATTCCATTGGAGAACAACCTGGCCATTACCGGCGACTGCGTTCAGGCTCCCTGGCGCAGGCGGGGGCAATGCAACAACTTGAACATTGTCTATAAACACTGTATTATCGCCTGTATTGGCATTCGTGCCAACAAACGCCAGCATATGTGACGGGGCAGCATTCGCGATGAAGCTGGCGGTGTAACTTTCGTATCCGAATGCAGATGCGCCGGGCGCGAAGGAAGCGATTGTAGTCCCATCCACGACCACATTCCATGTTTGCCCCCCATTCACATAACCCTGACGCTCAGAGGCCAAAAATGAGATATTATAAGTGGCCCCAGACGTAAATCCGCCAATCGCCTGCGAAGCAACGCCGGTCCCTTGAATAAATGCAACCTGGATCCCCTGCGGAGCGGGCGGATTGCCAGAATTGAAAATGCTGCTGTTGCTAGTAATCCCGGAACCGTTTGCCCCAGATTGCGGGGAGAATAGCCAGACGCCGCCGCCAGGATTGTATTGATAGGTGCCACTGACAAGCGCCGGAACTTCAAAACCTCCATTTGTCACAACGGATGGTGTGGCGGTGGTTTCATAAGAATTACTACTGGCGCCTGATCCATTCACGGCAACTACGATATAGTAATAAGTTGTGCCGTTGTAGACGTTCGTATCTGTATAACCATGCGTGGTGATGTTGTTTGCGATGGTCGTGTAGGGGCCACCTGAAACTGTAGCCCGTCCGACACTGTAACTGCTAACTCCCGATATGGCGCTCCACTGAAGACTGACCTGCCTGTTCCCGCCAACCGCGGCAAGATTACCTGGGGCCGGTGGAACGGATTGGCTCATACGCACTGCATCTATTAAAACCGTATTGTCTCCGGAGTTGGCGTCGGTGCCGGCAAACGTGAGCGATTCGGTGCCGGCGGTCGCCACGAAGCTAGCGCTGTATTCCGTGTATGCGGTAGCGGATGCGCCAGGAGCGTAACTTGCAATCGTAGAACCGTTGACGAGCACACTCCATGTCTGCCCGCCATTGACGTAAACCGCCCGTTGCGATGCCTGAAATGAAATGTAATAGGTCGCGCCCTCAATAAGCCCAGTAATCGTCTGGGATATGCTGCCTGTTCCCTGCAAAAATGCGACCTGCGAACCATCCGGCGCATTAGGATTACCTGCATTGAACGTCGTATCGTTGGATGTGAGCCCAGAGCCATTTTTCCCAGATTGCGGGCTAAATGTCCACGGAGCGCCACTGGGATCATACACGTAACTGCTCGTGACGGGGGTTTCAAAGCTTCCATCCGCCACAGGCGACGGCGTAACCGAGACTTCGTTCGACGTGGAGCTCTGGCCGGCGGAATTCACTGCAACGACGACGTAAAAATATGTCGTTCCATCAATGAGACCTGTATCCGTGTAGCCGGGACTTGTAACATTGCTGGCAATCGTGGTGTAAGGTCCACCGGAGGCCGTGGCGCGCAAGACATTGTATCCGCCGGCCGCTGCGACATTATACCACGATAGTGTCGCGGAATTGGGATTGGGAGATGCGCTTAAATATCCAGGGACAATGAGAGCGGGTATGGAACTAAAGATGTAATTCCCGGATCCCACGCTATAACTTGCAACGCCATTCTGCATGGAAATGAATTGAACGCCGGACGACCTTGAGGCAGGGACGCCACTTTCCAAAACCGAGGCCGTACTGCTTGTAGGGACATAGACGGTTGCCGTCGCGCCCACCGGGATGCCTACATTGAGCGTCATGGTCCCACCGGTGAGCGCCCAGTTACTGGAAATCGGCCCGAGAACCGAATTGTATGTTGCGTGTACCCAACTAAGATCCCCGCAGGGGGTCGGTTTAATAATTACCTTCTGATAACCCGGCCCGGCAGGGTCAACGGCGATGCCGGCGAGATCATGGTAAAACCACTCGATAATCTGGCCCAGCATAAAATGATCTTGTGAGTCACTGGGATTGGTATTCCACGCTTCGGTGCAGGCCGTCGCTCCCTGCGCCAGCATATAACCGTATCCCGGCGTTTCGGACTGGTTATTCATCGTGAAGACTATATCGGCGTGTCCGTTGTCCGTGAGAGCGCGGAGCAGGTAACGGTATCCAATATCTCCGGATGTGAGCCGCGTTCCCGCAACTTGTACACTTTTGATGAGAGAATCGACCACACCTGGAACATTCGAAGGTGCAACGAGCCCGACCGCAAGCGGCATGGCGTTTGCCGTCTGGCTGCCTGTGGCGTAGCTGAATGTCAAGGGATTGAAGTACTCCGCATTAAACGAACTCTGAATTTTGTTTGCGAGAGCGGTGAAACTTGCCGCATCCGCCGACTCTCCAAGAAGTGTTGCGATTTGCGCCATCGTTTGAGCGTCGAGATAATACGTCGCTGTCGCCGTCACTCCGAGTGGCGTTAGTTGAGCCACACCCGGAGCATTAGGGCCAAGATCAAACCAATCGCCAAGACCGTAATTTAGGATGTTATCGCTGCTGGCCTTGCTTGTCAGGTAGGCAAGATAGGCTTTCATGGTGTTGTAGTGGAGGCTCAGCGGCGTTGGATCTCCGTCTGCCATATATTCCTGCCATGGAACCTGAATGATTGCGCTTCCCCATTCCGGAGAATCGGTAAATGCGCCGCCATAAACCCGATAGAGCGGAGTATTGTCCGGCACCAGACCACTCGCGTATTGACCTTCCGCCATGTCGTCGAGTTCCTTATTATAGAGAACGGTCAGATCGTGCTCGTAGCGCAACGAGGGGCCGTTGAGGTAATCCTGTTCCAGCCATCCCATCTTTTCACGGTGAGGGCAGTCCGTCAGGTAGCTGACCTCGTTGTTGGATTGCGCCCAGTCCACGAGCGTCCGGATGTTATTGAAGAGGGAATTTGAGCAACTAAAAGAGCCGGCGGTAGTCGAAGTCGTGGAAATGGCACTGCTTTGGATGGATACCATCGCTGGGAGCGTGCCGGTCGTCAGTCCGTTAGAATCGTAAAGATTGGCCTGGATATAACGGTAACCGTAATAATAGAAGCGCGGCGAGTAAGTTTCCGTGCCACTACCAGCCAAGGTATAGTCCATGTAGCTCCCAATGGCACTGGAACCGTTCGACGCACTTGCCTGCGTCACGGTCCCGTTGGAGTTCAGTAATTCGCCCGGCACAAGCTGGACCCTCGACCCGGCCGGACCCGTGACGCTGATCTGCGGAATCTGTGCGGCATTCTGCCCGAAGTCATATACCACGGTGCTTTTGCTCAGGAGGGTCGCGCGGACCGGCTGGAATACTTGATGAATAGAAAGAGGGAGGGCCCCGCCGGAAGATCCCTGTAATTGCCCGCCTGATCCCGAAAATAGAGTTGCCGCGGACCATGTGGATGCGTTGAATCCGGCAACATTCCACCCCGCCTGATATAGTCGGGCATCGTAATCCTCCCCGCCGTAGATGGAGCAATATGTGATTGGCCCCGTAGTAGTTGACCACGTATTATCCGAGCCGATAATCTGAAGGGTACCGTTGGAGTACTCCAACCTGATCTGGACGATCGCCTTGCGTGGGCCCGACGTGCCAGTCCAATCGGAATAGCGGGTACCGAACGCGCTGCTGCTGCTGACGTTGTACATTCCATTCCCCAGCATCAAGCCGATCGCGTTGGTCCCACTCTGCTGCAACATCGAGGTAACATCGTAAGTATCGTAGAGGCATGTCTTAGAATATGTCGTCCAGCCGGGAGTTAGAAAATTTGGGCCGACTTTTGTGCCATTGAGCGACATCTCGTACTGGCCCATTCCGCTCACATTGATCAGCGCCCTGGTCAGACCGGTGGCCACGTTGAACTCCTTTCTGAACAAACTGCTCTGGTTTGTATCCTGGGGTCCTGTGATCCAACTGGCCTGCCATGCCGCCGGGCTCAGTATACCCATTGTCCAGTTCGCAACAGGACTCCATAACGAAACCACCCCGGCGGCATTCCAAGCCCGCACCTGCCAATACACTTTTTGAGAAGTCTCCAGTGCAGCCCCGGCGTAAAGCAGGTGGTTCTGTTGCGCGGAGGAGACCTTTCCGCTGTCCCACAAATCACCTGTTCCTTGTGCGAGGAGTGATGGGGACGAGGCGACCTGAATTTCGTAAGCTGTTTGCGAATCGCCGCGCACACTTGAGTTCGATGTCCAACTCAAGCGCGGTTGCGCAACATCTATCCCAAGAGGGTTAATTCGGTATTCGCACCGAAGATATTGAGGGCTCAAAGTGAGGCTTTGGGCATTGCAATTCGCGATGAACGGGATGCAAACCATGAGCACCATCAGCATATTCACGCGATGATCGGTCTTACGCGTTGGGGCGATGCCTCGTCGTCGGGCGAAAAGGCCGGCGTTGAAAGCATGTGCGAATTCTGGGACCGAATGATTCCGTGCTCGCGGCGGGCGAATGAATTCCGAAGGAAATGCGCTCATTTTACTCCGCTTTCGTTTCTAAAACAAAAGCCGCCGCAATGTCCCCACATTGCGGCGGCAGGTTCATGTTTCCTATCCCCCAAGCCGATCCCCATCGGTGGTTTATGGTCACATGAATGTTTAGATGATACAGGATATAAGATGCTCGTTTTCTTGCAGTATGATTTCATGGCACTGCCATGCTTAGGGTCACTGCGGCGGCGCATCATGCGCGATGATGGTTCGGGCAGTTCCTCCATTGGTCGGATCGTTAGTGCCAGCAGTCAAATCGGGATCGGCGCTCACGGAGACCGCCATACCGACACGCAGGTCGCTCATCTGGACAGTTTGCCCATCGATTTCAATGTCGGTGAATTTATCGACCTTGTAAGTCTTGGTCATTCCCATATCGGATTGGTCTCCTATTGCCTCGCCTTTTTTCGGTCCCGCAGCCTTGGGATAGGTAACGGAGATGGTCGCATCAGCTATTGAGGTAATAGTGGCTTCTGTGATCTTGACTGGCTTTTCCCTGCCATGGCCCTTGGCATCGACTGAAGTTGGAAGACCAACGCCTATGGATAGACAAATCACAATCAGGATTGATGCGGGAGAGGTGTGGGGTTTCATTGAAAAGCCAGATTTATGCAATCAGCGCGTTGTCTTAAGCTAATCCCGCATGTTCCGGGAGTGCTTCCGAAGGCAAAGTATACCGGCCCCGGCGAGCATCATCGCCCAAGTGCCAGGCTCCGGAATGGCGGACGCGACAATCTCTCCGTCCGAGAGCTGGACCGCGCCAAAATTTGTATTGTACGCCGTGCCATCGATAGTGGGATCAACGAAAGTAATGTCAGCCAGCTGCGCGGTGGTCAGGGGCGCCGGCGTTACACCATCTTCCCCGGTAAACAAGATTTGGTCGGAGCCGCCGCCGTTGAGATCCACGCCATTGCCGGTCCAATCGGTAATTGAAAGGGTACCGGTCCAGGGATTGGCGCTGCTATCGAGGAAATTAAGGGTGTCGCCAGAGCCACCGATGTCCAGGGTGGAGGCCCCGATTGCCACGGTGAGATCACCCAAGAATAAATTCAATTGCGCCGCCACCTCGAGCGTGCCGGCGCTGAGTAAAAGGTGCGCGTTGCCGCTGATTGCGCCGCTGCTTACCAGGTCGAGGGTGCTGTTGTTGCTTACCGCGGCTGAAGCGGTTCCAAACAATTCTCCGCTGACAATCAAGGTGCCGCCGCTGACAGTGGTAGCCCCTGTGTAAGTATTATCCGCCGATAAAGTCTGAGTGCCGGGGCCGGTTTTAGTCACATTGCCGGTGCCGGAAATGACCACGGCGGACGTCGGTGTGCCGAACCTGTTGTAAATCAATGTGCCGTTATCGGTGATGCCGTTGCTGGCGGTAATGGTGCCGTCTTTGCCGGTTGTTCCGTTGCCCAATTGCAACGTGGCGCCCGTATCAATGGTGGTGGGACCGGTATAGCTGTTGGCCCCGGTGAGCGTGAGAGAGCCCGGCGACACCGTGGTATCGGTAACCGTAAGGCCACCATCGGGTAAACCTGAGGCATGGACCAACGCCTGCCCGATGCTAATGTTGAACCCGTCGGTATTGACGATCGCGCCGCCGGCTCCGACATTGGCCGTCAAACCAGTGAGTGCCGGCAGGAAACCGGAAAGTGTGCTTGCATCGTTCTCAAGCGGCTCGAGGACGCCGCCGTTGAAATTGATGCTCGCGCTCTGATTACCCACGCTGGATTTCTCGAAGTAATCCAGAGCGAGGGTGCCGCCATTAAGGTTGAGCGCAAAAGATCCGGACTGGCTGGTGCCGGGACTGGCGTCATACAGGTCAAATGCACCATTGGCAGTGACAAGCGTGGCCGTGTCGCCGGCAGTACCAATGGTCATTGATGAGGCCCCCGAAGGGCGATCTCCGCCGTCGCCGTGACTGATTGCGCGTCCGTTGGAGTTCGCGTTGGCAGTCAACTGGGCCCCGCCAGTAACCGAAAGGTTACCAGCATTTCCATAAATGGTGCCGCTTCCACCCGTTGAGGAAGCAACGTAGAGCCCATTATTGGAAACCACGGTCCCTCCAGTGATGTTGACGGTTGCCGCACCTTGCTGCCCGGATATGTCGAGGTGCGTGGTGAGATTTGTCGCACCAGACAGATTCAATGTCCCATTATAGACTGTCGTATTCCCGGTATAGGTGGCGTCGGAGAAGCTCTCAGTGCCTGTGCCGTACTTGCTGATACTGCCGGCGCCGCTCAGGTTGCCAGTGTAGGTTCCTGATTCATTCGTGTTGCCGAGGGTCAAGGCGACCGCTCCCGAAGTCGAAGCGAGGGCAAGGTTTTGCGAACCACTCAATGCGCCAAACGTCGCCGCGCTCAGGCTGCCGAAGCTGAGGACGGTGCCGGCGCCACTGTAGTTGAGGACGCTATCCTGCAGCGCGAGACTGTTGGCGAGCACGATTTCCGAATTGCTGCCCACCATCGTAGTCGTTCCAGTATAGGTGTTTGCTCCGCCAAGCACCAACAAGCTGCCACCGGCCACCGTCAGACTACCGACGGCTCCCGAATTCGAAGTCGATAAATCGCTGATGGTGCCCGCGTACTGCATGCTGAGGCTGCCGTTGCCCACGGTGAGCGATGTTGAAGTGCCAGCGGTGGCATTGCCGAGGACAATCGCAGTGCCCGCCCCGGTATCACCTCCAACATTGAGGGCGGCCAGATTAGGCGTGGCGCTCGTAAATTGAACGGTACCGCTCACGAGCTCCAGGCCGCCAGTGGCGGAGGAACTGTTACCCAACCCATAATTGTTGGAAGTCAGCACGGTGCCGCCGTTGATCGTCGCAAGGCCGTTGAAGTTATTGGAGGCCGATAGGATCAGCGTCCCCGCTCCGATCTTGGTAAAGCCATCCGTCCCGTTGATGGGGTTGGCATAGCCCTGAGTGCCAACAATATTGTAAATCAGCGCGCTGTTATTGGTGATACTGGAACTGCTAGCGATCGAGCCGTCCGTGGTCCCATCGCCGATCTGCAAGGTTCCCGAGGTAATTGTGGTCGGCCCCGTATAACTGCTTGAGCCCGTAAGAAGAAGGGTTCCACCCCCGGCTACAGTCAAACCGTAAGCGCCGCCAATCGGACCTCCGACACTCAGCGTATTCGCGTCCACCGTCACCGTGGGAGTTACACCGAGCGTCACGGCGCCGGTCCCAAGGTTCAAATTGGTGCTCCCGGCAAAGGCGAAGCTTCCATTCCAATTTTGGGAATTATTGGTTGAGAGCGCAACCCCGGAGCCGCTGTCAAGCGTACCACCCGTGATCGCAAGCGGTCCCGTCCCAATGGCCGATGCGGTATTGAGCACCAGTGTGCCCGCACCGAGCGTTGTCCCGCCGGAGTAGGTATTCGCCGTGTCAATCGTAACCATGGCCGATCCACTGGCGATGAGCGAACCGCTCGAGATTCCGTATCCGCCGCCGCTTGTGATGGTGTAATTGAGAACATTGTTGTTAAAGGTGACGTTAGTAGGCGCCACATTTGCGTCCAGAATATTTACCGTCGTCGTGCCGCCCGCCGTGTCGTTAAATATCACCGTGTCGGAAGTTTTGAAATCCGTGACAGTACCCGCATTCTTGAGTTTCCAATTCGAAGCCCCCCCAATGGTATCGGTTGTCCAGCTCCCATTCTGGAGACCGGTCCACACGGGGGTATCTCCCACGATATCCAGAGCAATGTGGTTGCCCACGTTGATAAGACTGGCGCTCTGCCGGTCGCTGAGGTTCGCCACCGTTCCCTTGATAAAATCCGTGAATCCCTGGCCGCCGATCGAACCGGCGTAGCTGATCAGGTAATAAGTGCCGGATGTCCAAACGAGGTTTGAAGCATTAACCGTAACCAAGCCGCTTGCGTCAACGGCGCCACTGCTGAGATTTGTCGTCAGGAGAGCCGGGCTATTACTGCCAGAGACGGTCAGGCTTACCGAGGCCGCGCCATTAAAGGTCAACGTTCCAATCGTCAACGGACTGCTGAGCGATGCCGAGCTCGCCGATATACTTCCGCCGGTTCCGTCTCCCACCGTTACAGTGCCGACGCTTCCCGCACCAGCCAGGGTGCCGTTCGTGAGAACGATAGAGGGCGTCAATGCGGTGGAACTGTTTTGAATGAACTCCGCGCCGTTGCCGTTAATCGTGATACCACTGCTTGAATTGATCGATGCGGCGCCGCTCAGAGTCAGTGTGCCGCCGGTAACAGAGGTCGAACCGCTATAACCGTTCGCCGCCGTGAAAACGAGGTTGCCCGTGCCAGCCTTTGTGATGCCATACCCCACACCACTGATTGCGCCGCCGACCGTCAGATTGCCCGCACTGACGGTAATCGTGGGGCTCGCGCCGAGCGTAACAGCGCCGGTTCCCAAGCTCAGATTATTGCTGCCCACGAATCCGAAGCTTCCGTTCCATTGCTGCGCATTGTTATTGGCCAGCGTCATGGCTGCGCCACTGGTATTGTCGAACGCGCCGCCAGTGATCGTCAGCGCCCCGGTGCCAATCGCCGCGGCGTTGCTCATGTCCAAAGTGCCGGTAGCGAGCGTTGTGCCCCCCGTGTAGGTATTTGCCGCGTTGAGAGTCAGTGAGCCACTGCCCAACTGCGCCAGCGCGCCGGTGCCCGAAAGAGCCGCGGCCGTAAAATCAGTGCCTTGCGTGACCGCGTTCGAGCGATTAAAAGCCAGAACCCCACTGTTAGTAATGGCGCTGGTGGTCGCCAACGAGCCGGTCGTCCCGCCGTTGCCAAGAACAATCGTGCCCCCGGAGAGGATGGTACCGCCCGTGTAGGTGTTCGCGCCCGCCACCACCAGTGTAGCGCCGCTCGCTACCGTCACCGTGCCCGAGCCGTTGGCGATCGGTCCCGTCACCGTAGTGGTGCCGGAGCCCTCCACAAGGATTGGCCCATTGACTCCCGCGCTCTGGGTAATGCCGGCCACAATCAGATTTGCGGTTGTCGGATTCAACGTCAGCGAACTGGGGGCGGTAAGCCCAAGACTAACCATGCCCAGTGAACCCACGTTGAGGCTATAGCCGTTTCCACCCGTCACATTGAGCGTGGTGTTCCCGGTGGCGAATCCGCCGGGAGCGAATGTCAGGACCTGGCCGGTGGCACCGGTCAGGTCGTTCACGTCAAAATCGAAGGCAGTACTCCCGACGCCCAACAGACTGTTGCCTCCCGCAAAGGTCACGCTGGTGTCCGAACGAAGCTGCACCGTGACTGTCTGCACCCCCGGATAGGTGTTCGGCGCCCCAAACCCGCTCGCCGCCGAGGTGAGCGCAAAGGATGTGCCGCTGACGATGTTGCCTGAGTTAGCCTGCAACTGAAGCGTTGCGCCGGAATCCAGCGTCGTCGCACCCGTAGCGCCGCTGTTATTTCCCGTAAGGATCAGCGTGCCAGCGTCGATGGTCGTCGCGCCCGTATAAGTGTCATTACCAGTCAGCGTCAGCGTACCCAGGCCACTCTTGGTCAGCGCGTTCGCGCCATTGGCGACGATCGGCATGCTGATCGTCAGATTATCCGAGGAAAGATTGGTGCGGATCACCAGTTCAGCGCCGGAAGTCGCGGCGCTAAGGCTTGCGCCCCCGCTTATGGTGGAGGCGCTATTGCCCGAAACAAGGATGCCGCTGGCCTGGAATGCCGCTCCAGAGGAAAGCCCGAGCGTATTCGCCCCCATGTTGAGGGTATTGACCGCCACACTGCCCTGGCCGGTGATGTTGCCGGTGAGGGACACATTCACCCCCGAGGAAAATGGGCTGTTGGCGGCTGAATAACCGGTATCACTAGATCCGTAGGCGCGAACGAATCCACCTGTGTCGTAAGCCGCATAGCTGCTGCCGTCAAAAAACTCGCCGACGTTCAATAGAGCCCCAGCAGTTGGCGCCGAGGTGAACTTGATGACATTGGTGCTGCCGTTGGCTCCGCCATTGGTCACAAAATTACCCGTGGCGCCGACAGTGCGCGCAGCCAACGAGGCGAAGGTCAGGGTGGTGTTTCCGCTGGTCTCGTATGTGGACTCCACAGTGCCGTCGCCCCCGCCGAAAGTGAGCACACCCATGCTCTGGCTGCTTCCGTTGGCCTCGTCGAAATTGACGATCCCGCCATCAAGGCCAAAAGTGAGCGCACCGCTTGTCAGGGAACCCGACGTTCCGTTGCCTATATTCAGGATGCCGCCCTCGACGGTTGTAGCGCCCGTGTAGGTATTGGCGGCGGTAAGCATCCAGGTGCTGGGACCATATTTGACCACCGAAACCGCCTTCGTCCCCCCGCCTATCACCCCGGTCACGCTATTCCCAGCGGAATCGCCATTCAAATCCACGATCGTGGGAGCAGTGTTGTTTCCGGCTATTCCGGCGAAGGTTATATTGCCGGAAGTGGGGACGAAGGCATCGGTTGTGGCGCTCGAGCTGACCGCCGCCGTGGAGAGATGACCCAACGCCAGGGTGTAATTATTGGCGCTTGTGATGTAGATGGCCGTATTGAGAAGAGTAGTACCGGCGGGTGCAAAAGCGATGGTGTTCCCCGTGTTGCCGGCAGTGATGGCTCCAACGTCTATCGTGACGAGGGCACCCGCATACGGACTGACGCCGCCCAGACCTCCAAAATAGTTGCCGCCCGCAAATGTCACATTGCTGTCTGAGCGCAGTTGCAACGTGGAGCCGTTGTTCAAAGTCAGCTCGTCAGCGGTTGTAGCTTCCGGACCCAGTGCGTAGGAAATTCCGCCGACGGTGTTGCCAGAATTTGCCTGCAATTGCAGGGTAGAACCCGCCCATACATTCGTAACGTCCGTATTCAGGGGCCTGGCTCCATTGCTCCCGGAGAGGATGATGGTGGCGCCCGATGTGCCGGTAATCACCCCCGTGGAACTGATATTCCCGGTAAGCGAGAGCGTCCCCGCGCCGGTCGCCGTGAACCCGCCGCCCGTGCCGTTGATATTCCCGCCCAGTGTGATATTTCCCCCGCCGCCGCCCAGCGTGACCGTCCGCACCGCTGTCGTCGTAATCAGGTCATTGATCGTTTGCAGACTCGTGCTGTTGTTGGTAATGCCGCCCGTGAGGGTAAACCCGTTGGTCCCAACCGTGCCAGGGTTGATCGTGTACGCCGGCGAACCGGCACTGAACGTGATGCCGGCGACGCTGTAGGTCCCCGGCGTCATCAGATTATCCGTCAGGATCGTCCCGCCAGTGCCAGTCGTGGCGCCGAAAGTAATCGAATCACCGGACGCCGGCACCGCATTCAACGTGTCCGACCAGTTTGTTGAAGCATTCCACAAATTTGAGGTTGTACCGGCCCAAGCATCGGTCGCCGCTGAAGCCAGACGTGGGCTCAGCAGCGACAGCAACAGTGCCGAGAGCGGTAGAACGAC
>Ga0302320_10013278_pt1 | contig 17232 bp, 15 predicted proteins | sample Bog_T0_3_FD_202130 | JGI IMG/M metagenome (GOLD analysis project Ga0302320, IMG submission 202130) | Peat permafrost microbial communities from Stordalen Mire near Abisko, Sweden - Bog_T0_3 | ecosystem: Environmental > Terrestrial > Soil > Wetlands > Peat | place: Sweden: Abisko, Stordalen Mire...
TGCGCCCTCGCGGACGCCGACGCACGGCTCGGGGCCGATGCGGTTCGCTACTCCTTCATCGTATCGGACTTTCACCGACTACTCCCTGCCGGTCTCCCGGCGCACTGTCCCGGCCATCCACGCGGTTGGGCAGGCAACTTCGTTATCCAAGCAAAAACAACGCTATGTGCAGAGCCGACAGGCGTAGCATCGTCACTTTCGGGATGCGTCCAAGCGGAGCCGCGTGGATGGCCGGGACAAGCCCGGCCACGACGACGTCGCGGCTTCACGGCCCGCAAAAGCGCTTATCTTAGCGCCTATGGGTACAAGCTCGGCCATGACGGAAAGGGTGTTTGCGCGTCCAAGAATTCTTATTCTGGCGCCCATGGGTCGCCGACCCCGGGGATGACGTTGCCAAAACCCTCACAAAACCAGTCGCCTACGTTCCGATCGAGGTCAGCGACCTCGGCTACAATCCCGCGCTTGCCGGGGTTTTGCCCCGGCTACAGCTTCCGCTCACCCCTTGTGCTCATAGAGCAGCCGGGCGCGGATGGTGCCTTCGAGGTCGCGGATGTCGGCGAGAATCTGCTGGCTGTCGGCAGTCGACGCGTCGGCGTCGAGCACGATGTAGCCGATCTCGCCGCGCGTCTCGTAATACTGGCCGGCAATATTGACGGCGTTGCGGGCGAACACTTCGTTGAGCTTGCCCAGCAGTCCCGGCGCGTTGCGCTGCACCAGAATGAACCGGGTTCCCCGGGGGCGCGCGGGCAATTGCGCCTGCGGGAAATTGACCGAGCCGACCGTCGAGCCGGTGTCGCTGTAATCGATGAGCTTGCGCGCCACTTCGTCGCCGATGCGCTCTTGCGCCTCCTCAGTCGAACCGCCCACATGCGGGGTGAGGATGACGTTGTCGAGCCCTTGCAGGGGCGAAACGAATTTCTCGGCGTTCGACTTCGGCTCGACAGGGAAAACGTCGACGGCCGCGCCGCGCAGCCGGCCTTCTTTCAGCGCCGCCGCCAGCGCGTCGAGATCGACGACGGTGCCGCGGCTGTTGTTGATGAAATAGCCGCCCGGCTTCATCGCCGCGATTTCGGCGGCGCCGATCATGCCCTGGGTCGCCGGCGTCTCCGGCACATGCATGCTGACGATATCGCTCTGCGCCAGCAGCTCCTGCAGGCTGCCGACGGGTTCGGTGTTGCCGTGGCGCAGCTTGTCGGTGTGGTCGTGGAAGATCACCCGCAGGCCCATCGCCTCGGCGAGGTTGGAGAGCTGCGAGCCGATATTGCCGTAACCGACGATGCCGAGCGTCTTGCCGCGCACTTCGTGGCTATCCGTCGCCGACTTGTCCCAGCCGCCGGCGTGGGCCTCGACCGAACGCGATGGGATCCGGCGCAGCAGCATCACGATTTCGCCGATGACCAGTTCGGCGACCGAGCGGGTGTTGGAGAACGGCGCGTTGAAGACGGGGACGCCCATCTCCATCGCCGCGTCGAGATCGACCTGATTGACGCCGACGCTGAAGCAGCCGATCGCCATCAGCCGGTCGGCGGCGTCGAGCACGGCGCGGGTGAGGCGGGTGCGCGAGCGGATGCCGACGATGTGTACGCCCTTGATCGCCTCCAGCAGCGCCGGGCCTTCGAGCGCCTTGGTCAGCCGATCGAGATTCGAGTAGCCGGCGTTCCGCATCATCTCGACCGCGCTGTCGTTGACGCCCTCGAGCAAGAGGACGCGGATCTTGTCTTTCGACAGCGAGAGTTGGGTAGGCGCAGGAAGGCTCACGGTCGGGGGCTGCCGTTCGAGGAATCGGAGGGCGGATGCTTTGCGCGGCGCGAAGCCCAGGTCAAGCCGCAGATTTCATCACGCGCTGAGCGCCACGCGCGCCGCCTGAGCCGACTCCGCCCGGGACGCTCGCACGATCTGCGCCAGTTTCGCCACCGCTCGCTCGCGCAGAAAATCCGGAATCGCCTCGGCCGCCATCGGTCGCGCGAACAGATAGCCCTGCACTTCGTCGCAGCCGCATTCGGCGAGCAGCGCCTGTTGTTCCGGCGTCTCGACCCCTTCGCCGACGACGTCGAGTTGCAGCGCCTTGCCGAGCGCGACGATCGCTTCGACGATGGCGCGGTCGCGGACGTCGAAAGCGAGGCCGCGCACGAAGGAGCGATCGACTTTGATGGCGTCGATCGACAGATGTTTGAGGCGCGCCATCGACGAATGTCCGGTGCCGAAATCGTCGATGGAAACGCGCACGCCCAGCGCGCGGATTTGCTTGATGATCGCCTCGGACTGTTCGAAATCGCGCATCGCCATGCTCTCGGTGATCTCGATCTCCAACAGCCGCGCCGACATCGCCGAGCCCGCCAAAGCGCGTTCGACGCTTCCGATCAGGTCGGGATCGGCGAACTGCCGCGGCGACAGATTCACCGCCACGCGCAACTCGGGCAGGCCGTCGCGGCGCCAGGATTCGTTCTGCTGGCAGGCGGCCTCGATCACCCAGCGTCCGATCGGCACGATGAGGCCGGTGTCTTCGGCGACGTCGATGAATTTGTCGGGGCCGAGCAGCCCGAGTTCGGCGTGGCGCCAGCGCAGCAGCGCCTCGACGCCCGTCGCCTCGCCGGTCGTCAACGAACGCTTGGGCTGGTAATGGAGCACGAATTCATTGCGTTCGAGCGCGTGGCGCAAAGCGCTCTCGAGTTCCAGACGCTTGATCGAGGGCGGACGCATGGCCGGCGAGAAGGCGCATATGCCGTTCTTGCCTTCCTGTTTGACCTGATACATCGCGGCGTCCGCGCATTTGAGCAACGAGTCGGCGTCCGTAGCGTCGGCAGGATACATCGCCAGCCCGATGCTGGCGCTGGCCGTGCATTCGTGACCGTTGATCGCATAGGGCGCGGCCAGGGCCTCGCGTACGCGCTCGGCGATGATCATCGCTTCGCCCGTGTCGGCGGCGTCGTAGAGAATAGCTACGAATTCGTCGCCGCCGAGCCGCGCCACGACGTCGCTCTCGACCAAGCTTTCCCGCAAGCGCGACGCCGCTTCGGTCAACAGGGAGTCGCCGGCGCCGTGGCCCAGCGTGTCGTTGACGAACTTGAACCTGTCGAGATCGATGAACATCAAGCAGAACGGTTTGCCGTAGTGGCGCCCCAACTGGACGGCGTTGTGCAGCAGCCCGTCGAACATCATGCGGTTGGGCAGGCCAGTGAGGCTGTCGTGGCTCGACAAATATTCGGCGCGCGCGCGCGCCTGTTCGCGGTCCGTCACGTCCTCGAAGATGACGACGGCGCCGCCGTTGCTCGCAGGACTTTGAGACCACGCGATGACGCGGCCGTCGTCGAGTTCCAGCCTGGCGTCGGCTTGTCGGGCGCCGCCGCGCAATTCGTTGAGCATCGCCGCCATGGTGGTAGCAGAAGCGCGCCGCGACGAGGCCGCCGCGCCGATGAGATCGGCGAGCGCGGCCCCCGGGGTCAGAGCGTTCTCGGGGATATCGAACAACTCGGACATCCGCTGATTGGCGAGCACCAGACGCATCTCGGCGTCGATCAAGCAAAGGCCGTGCGACATGTGGGTGAGCGCCGCGTCGAGACGCTGGTTCTGTTCGGTCAACGACGCCGCGAGCCGCTTGTTGTCGAGCACCAACGTCAGCATGCGCTGGCCGCCGCGGGAGAGATCGCTGGTGATTCTGACGGCGGCAAGCCAATAGAGCGCGGTGAAGACGGCAAGAACTTCGTAGGCGAGGCCGCCGCGAAGAGCGGCGCCGACGATCGACGGACCGAGAACCAGCGCGACCGGCCAATGCGCCATGGCTTTCCGGGCGAAGTTGCGGCCGAGGACTCCCGCTGTGTACCCGATAGCCGTCGCACCGACAATGAATTGGCTGAGCGGATCATCTGTGCACACAAATACCAGAAATGTTGCCCCGCCTAACGCGACCGCCGTCGCCATTGCACCCACACCGAATCGGCGCTCCCAGGCCGCGAATACAACCCGGTCGTCGGTGGCGCCCGGCGGATTGGCGCGGAAACGGCGAAACGTAGCCAGACGAAATGCGCCGGTCGCGACGTTCAGGATCGCAAGCCAACCGATGAGCGATTGACCGGTTCGCTGAACCGCGACCACGTCCGAGAGTATGGTGCAGGCGATCGCAACGAGCAGCGGGCCGACGCTGGTGAACAGACTTTCGACTTGCGCGGCATAGACTTCGGCCGGCGGCTCCGCGTCAGGGTCCGGTCCGACGTCCAGCAAGGAGAGCTTTTCCGACTCAAACATAACTACAGGCAGCCGAACTTGACCCAGAGGGGGAAAGGGCGAGACTCTCGAAAACGGGCGCGCCAAAACTGCGCCTTGCGAAAGCGGCGTCATGCCGCCAGCGGCGCGCGAGTGTTGAAAACTCAGCGCCTTCGCATTACACTGCGTCGAACCGATTAATTATGCGTCGCGCGAATGCGTGCCCCGGCGTCTCGCGGGGAGCCTGACGCGACGGCAGTTCGCCGGACGTTCGTCGGAGCGGTTAACGACCTGTTTCGCAGGTGCGAAAAATATCGCGCCGAAGTGGTGAGCGTTCTTGTGGAATCGCCCAGCGCTCTTGGCGACTTCGATTTCCGCCGGCTTCGTGAACAGCCAGCTTCCCCTTTCTTGCGGCGCGCTAAGTGATCGCCGCCTTCTGCAATTGCACCAGACTTGTCACGCCGACGCGCGCCAGCGCGAGCATCTGCAGCAGTTCCGCTTCGCTGAACGGCGCGCCCTCGGCCGAGCCCTGCACTTCGACGAGGCCGCCGGAGCCGGTGATGACGAAATTGGCGTCGGTCTCGGCGTTCGAATCCTCGGCGTAATCGAGGTCGAGCACGGACGCGCCCTTATACATCCCGCAGGACACCGCGGCGACGTGGTCCTTGAGCGGGCTCTCCTTGAGAATCGAGCGCTGCGTCATCCATTTGAGGCAGTCGTGCAGCGCCACCCAGGCGCCGGTGATCGAGGCGGTGCGGGTGCCCCCGTCCGCCTGCAACACGTCGCAGTCGACGGTGATCTGGCGCTCGCCCAGCCGGCCGAGTTCGACCACGGCGCGCAACGAGCGGCCGATCAGGCGCTGGATTTCCTGAGTGCGGCCGGACACTTTGCCCGCGCTCGACTCGCGCCGGGTACGGGTCGAAGTGGCGCGCGGGATCATCGCATATTCGGCGGTCACCCAGCCGCGTCCCTGGCCGCGCAGCCACGGCGGCGGCTTGTCTTCGAGCGAGGCCGTGCACAGCACATGGGTCTCGCCGAAGCGCACCAGGCACGACCCCTCCGCGTAGCGGGCGACGCCGCGCTCGAGCGTGACTTTGCGCATTTCGTCGCGCGCGCGTTGCGAAGGACGCATGTCGTCTCCTGAGGCCGAAACAGGCCGGGCGTCAAAAAGCGGCGCCGGCGATTGCTTGACAGCGCTCTAGCACGATTCGAAACAGGGGGAAGCGATGGAGAGCCGGGGCGATGAGCGAAACTTTCGACGTAGTCGTAGCCGGCGGCGCCGCGATGGGCTCTTCGACCGCCTATCACCTGACGGCCGACCCGGCCTTTTCCGGCCGCGTGCTGGTGATCGAGAAGGACTTTTCCTACGCCAGATCAGCCACCGCGCTGTCGCTGAGCTCCGTGCGCCAGCAGTTTTCGCAGCCGATCAATATCCGCGTCGGCTTGTACGGCGTCGAGTTCCTCGAGAAGGCGCGGGAGACGCTCGCCGTCGACGGCGACGAGGTCCATCTGCCGCTGGTCGAGAACGGTTACCTGTATCTGGCCAGCGAGGCCGGGGTCGACATCCTCAACGCCAACCACGAGGTCCAACGGCGCGAGGGGGCCAACGTCGTTCTGCTGAAGGCCGACGAAATCGCCGCGCGCTATCCCTACATCTCGACCGAAGGCGTCGCGCTCGGCGCGCTCGGCCTCTCGGGCGAGGGCTGGTTCGACTCCTACCAATTGCTGCAGGCGTTCCGCCGCAAGGCGCGCAGCCTGGGCGCCGTCTATCGCGAGGATAGCGTCGCGGAAGTGCTTCGCGAGGGCGCGCGGGTGACCGGCGTCCGGCTCGCGAGCGGCGCGACGGTCGCCTGCGGCGCCTTCGTCGATTGCGCCGGCGCCTCGGGAGCCGCAGCGCTTGCGAGAAACCTCGGGGTCGAAATCCCCGTGCATTCGCGCAAGCGCTGCGTGTTCGTGTTCGAGTGTAAGCAGCATTTCGCCGATTGCCCGTTGGTGATCGACCCGTCCGGGGTCTATTTCCGCCCGGAGGGTCGCACGTTCCTGGTCGGCGGCCCGCCGCCGGAACCCGACCTCGACAGCGACGAGTTCGAGGTCGCGTGGCCGCAGTTCGAGGAAACGTTGTGGCCGGCGCTGGCGCAGCGTGTTCCCGCCTTCGAGTCGATCAAGCTCGCGCGCGCCTGGGCGGGGCACTACGATTTGAACGTGTTCGACCATAACGCGATCGTCGGCCGGTTGCCCGGATACGAAAACGCCTATCTCGCCGCCGGTTTCTCCGGCCACGGCGTCCAGCAATCGCCCGCCGTCGGCCGGGGTCTCGCCGAACTCATCGTCCACGGCGGCTACCGCGGGCTGGATCTCGCGGATTTTTCCCCGGAGCGCATCGCCGCGGGGAGGAGGTTGTTGGAACGCAATGTGATCTGACGGTCAAAAGATTGACGCTTGGTGCGCTCCGCAAAGGGCAGGAATCGACGCGGAAGATAAATCGAAGAACCCCTTCTCCCGAGGGGAGAAGCGCTGGGGCGAGGGGATTTTGCCGCAGGATCAATACCACCGTGACCCGCTCTCCCTGCCCCTCTCCCCACGGGAGAGGGGTTCCACGCCAACCATCCCGTTCCGCGACGTCCGCTGGGGTCAGGGCCTCGATAGGCCGGACCGACCTGGCGCCCCATTCTCTGCATGCGCGACGGAACGGCGATATCGACCCGACGCTGGCCGCGCTCGCCCCAACGACGACACGGATTGACGGAAGCCAGAAAGTCATTTCAGTCTGTCGTGTCGATCGGCCTCGCGTTGCCGCGCCGATTGGCTCGAGCGCCGCTCCTGAGATCCGGATCGCGCCGACCCCGGACGCCGCCTGAGAGTCAAGTGATCGAAACCGACCCGACGCCAGACCATGAGATCGAGCGACTCGAGGCTGAGATCGAAAGCCTTGGAGAGGCGATCCGGCGTAGCCGCAAGCTCGTCCTCGCCGGACGCGTTTGCGCCTTTGCCGGCGCCGCGTTGTTCCTCGCCTCGATGCTGGGGCTTGCGACCTTCACACCGTTTCGGGTCCTTGTCGGGATAACCGGCGCGCTCGGCGGGGTGGTTCTCATGGGCAGCAGCGGCGGCAGCACCAGGCAGTTGGAGCTTTCGCTGAAAGCGACGGAGGACAGGAGGAACGCGGCGATCGACGCCTTGGAGTTCGGCGAGTTCGCAGACGGGACCTCCCCGCTGGACGGCGGAGGGAGTCGCAACCGCCTCTAGCGGCGCGAAAATCCCGTCCCGAACCGGTTTCCTTCAGCCCTGGGAACAGGCCAAGGCGGGAAGGGAGCGCGCGCGGCCTTCGTCTCCCCGCCGGTGGCCTAGAGCGCGCGAACAGGATAGAACGACGGCGGCGGGATTCGGGCGCCAGCGGCAAGAGCGGTCCGAGCCGCGGGGAGAGGCCGTAGATGAATGTTCTCGTGCGCCTCAGCCGACCGTGGTTTGCCGCGCTCGCTTTCGCGTTTGCCGCCGTCGTCGCCGTGGCCGCGCCCAACTTTCCCGCGCTGACGGGCCGCGTCGTCGATCAGGCCGGCGTGCTGTCGAGCGGGGTTCAGGCGTCGCTGACCGCCAGGCTCGCCGATCTCGAACAGAAATCCTCCATCCAGCTCGTCGTCGCCACCGTCTCCAGCCTGGAAGGCGTGGAGGTCGAACCCTACGCCAACGATCTGTTCCGCGCCTGGAAGCTGGGCGAGGCGCAAAAGAACAACGGCGTGCTGCTGCTGGTGGCGCCCCACGAACACAAGGTGCGCATCGAGGTCGGCTACGGGTTGGAGGGCACGCTCACCGACGCCGTCTCCAAAATCATCATCGTCAACGCGATCACGCCGCGCTTCAAGGCCAACGATTTCGACGGCGGCGTCACCCGCGGCGTCGACGACATCATCACCACGCTGACGACCGACGCCAGCGAGTGGCAGTCGAAGCCCGATTTTCGCTCGCAACACGCGGCCCAAAACAATAATTCCGCGTTGCCCCTCGTGTTCTTCTTCGCCATCATCCTGCTGATCATCGTCAGCAACGCACGCCGGGGCGGCGGATACCGATCCTCCTCGGTAGTTCCCTGGGTGGTCGGTTCGAGCGCGTGGCGCGGTTCCGACTCGTCGGGCGGCGGCGGGTCGGGCGGCGACAGTTTCTCCGGCGGCGGCGGCTCGTCCGGCGGCGGCGGCGCTTCGGGGGGCTGGTGATGACGATCGACGAAGACGACCGTACAGTGATTTCGGCCGCGTTCGACGCGGCGCAGCAGCGCACCAGCGCGCCGTTGCAGGCGGTGCTGGCGGAGACGTCGTCGGACTATGCGCTCGGACCGCTCGTGGCGAGCTTCCTCATCGCCCTGGCGGCGCCCTGGCCGCTCATCCTGTTCACGATTCTGCCGACCCAGAGCATATTCACCGCGCAGCTCGCCGTTTCGCTCGTGTTGCTCGCGCTGTTCTCCCTACCAAAGCTGCGGATGGCGTTGACTCCGGCGCGCGCGCGGCGCGCAATCGCCCACCGCGCGGCGCTGACGCAATTCGTCATCCGCGGCGGCGAACGCGCGGCGGGACGCAACGCAGTCTTGATCTATGTCTCGCTCGCCGAACGCTACGCCCGCGTCATCGCCGGCGAGGAGGCGTGCCGCCATATTTCGCAAGCGGAATGGCAGAAGCTCGTCGATGCGTTGACCGCAAATATCGCGGAAAACGGGGCGCGCGCCGCGCTGGTCGGCGCCGCCGTCAGCGCCGCCGACTTGCTGGCGCCGCATTTTCCTGGCCAAAGCGGCGGCGCGTCGCGACTCGCGCATTTCCACCTCGTGTGACGCTCGGCCGCGCACGCGCGGCTTGAGATTGCCGGGGTTTGTGATTAACCACGATTCTCGGGCGTCGGAGACGCGGCGGCAGGAGACCGGTTCACGATGCTGTTGAAGACGATGAGCGCTTCGGCGCGCGCCTGCGCCGCCGGAATGTTCGGGCTGGCGCTGGCGATGAATTGTGCCCACGCGACGCCCTATCTCGTCGTCGACGCCGCCTCGGGCCATACGCTGATCGAGAACCAGGCGACGTTGCCATGGTACCCAGCCTCGCTGACCAAACTGATGACGACCTATGTCGCGCTCGACGCGGTGCGCCAGGGCCGGCTGACGATGGATACGCCGCTTACCATGTCGATGCGCGCGGCGCGTAGCGCGCCTTCCAAGATGGGCTTCGAGCCAGGAACCCTGGTCACGCTCGACAACGCCCTCAAGATGCTGATGGTGAAGTCGCCCAACGACATCGCGGTGATGGTCGCCGAGGGCGTTTCCGGCTCCGTGGAGGCCTTTGCCGACGAGATGAACGCGACGGCGGCGAAACTCGGCATGACGCAATCGCATTTCGTCAACCCCAATGGCCTGCATGATCCCGAGCATGTCTCCTCGGCGCGCGACATGGCGCTCGTCGCCCGCGCGCTGCTCGAGGAGTTTCCCGAACACGTCGATCTGTTCAGCATCGGCGCGCTCCAACTCGACGGCATAGTGATCGCCAATCACAACGGCCTGCTCGGCCATTACGCCGGCGCCGACGGCATGAAGACCGGGTTCACCTGTTCGTCCGGTTTCAACGTCGTGGCCAGCGCGACCCGCGATGGCCGCAAGCTCATCGCCGTCGTGCTCGGCGCGCCGACCGTCCACATGCGCACGCTGGAGACGGCGCAGTTGCTGGAGCGCGGATTCAACCAGACCGACGCCGGCCCGCAGCTCGCCGAACTGCCGCGCGCCCAGGAGACGAAACCGCGCGACATGCGCCCGGACATCTGCTCGCGTCGCTCGGCTGCCGCGATCGAGGCGGCTGAGGAGGAAGTGTTCGCCCCGCCGAAGGCCGTTCCAGCGCCCGTCGCCGCCAACGGACGCGGCCGCGGCCAACAAGCGCCGACGCCAGCGGAGACGATCGCTTCGGCCGAGGAGCTGCTGACCCGGGCAAACCCGCATTTCGACCCGGTCCCGGTGTTCGTTGGCGCCAAGCCCGGCTGGAGCGGCCCGGTGCTCGCCGCCAAACCGACGCCAGCCGCGCCCCCCGCCGCGGCCAGCGCCTATTCCGCCGACAAGCCGGCCGAGGCGCAATCGGCGCCGCTGGCGCTGCAGGGCGCGGTAAAGCCGCCCGAGCCGCCGAAAAAGGTCGCCGCCAAGCCACCGGAGCCCAAGCATTACCGCGTCGCGGCGAGGCCACGGCCGAAGGCTGCAAAGCCGGCTAAGAGCAAGAACGACGACTAAGCCGCGACGACGCGGACCTGCACGTCGCGCGGCGGCGCATTGTAGGGGGCGCTGGTGACGATCAGGCCGGCCCCGGCGCGCACGTAATCGGCGGCGTTGGCGGCGTTGACGCCGCCGGCGGCGGCGATCAGCGCGTCGCTGGAGGTTTTGCGCGCGTATCCGGCGGTCGCGGCAGTGGCGTCGACACTGAATTTCTCGAGTTGGATGGTTTCGAAGCCGGCGTCGATCGCCCGGCAGGCTTCCTCGACGGACGAAACCTCGATGGCGAGCCGCTTCTCTGGCGCCGCCTCGCGCAGCCGCTTCGCCAGCGTCGCAAAATCGGCGTCGGGCAGGAACGCGCGGTGTTCGGCGAACACCAGCAGCGTCTCGGAAAGGCCTGTGCGGTGCAGGATCGCGCCGCCGGCTTTCACGGCGAAATGGCTGAGCAAGCGGTCGCCGGGAAAGGTTTTACGCGTACAGGCGACCCGAATTTTCGGGTTTACCGCCTCGACGGCGTCGACGATGGCGCGGGCCGCCGTCGCCAGGCCCGAGAGGAATTCCATCTCGGTTTGCGCCGCTTTCCAGGCCAGATGCAGCGCTCCCGCCGGTCCCTCGCCTTCGACGAGCAGCGCGCCCTTGGCGACGCGCGCGCCCGAGCGGCAATGCGCGAGCGCGACGACGCCGGCCCGGCGACAGAGCGCCGCCGCCAGTTCGACCCCCGCGATCGTCATGTCCGCTCGAGCCGAAAAGCGGATGCGGCCCGGGCGGTCGCCGATATCCAGCGCTTCCGTCGTCAGATCGCCCGCCGGCGCGTCTTCGTCGAGCAGGCGCCCGGCAATCGTATCCCAGTCGAGCGCCACGGCCGATTATTCGGGCACGCCGACGATGACGTCGGACGCCTTGATCACCGCACTCGCCGGCTTGCCGATCTCCAGGCCGAGCGCTTCGACGGCTTCATTGGTGATCGAAGCGGTGATCACCGCGCCCTGGCCGATCTCGATCTTCACATGGGCGGTCGTCGCGCCCAGGGTGATCGCGACCACTTTGCCGGAAAGCACATTGCGGGCGGAGAGTTTCATGATCTCTGTTCCTCTGAATGCGGAGTCGCGGACCCGCGACGCAGGCGCGGTTGCTTACACCTGCGTCCCCGAGAGATCCATGCAAGCGGCGGGCCGCACATGCTATTGTCGCGGCGACGGGCGATGTGTCGCCTTGGAGACTTTGGCGCCGCCCCTCACCCCGGGTGGTCGACCCTGAGCTTACGCAGATAGGCGACCATTTCCGCGCTGTCCCAGTCGATCTCGCCTTCGCGGAACAGCAGCGGCGTTCCGTCGCCGCCCAGGATCAGCGTCGTCGGCAGGCCGCGGGCGCCCACTTCTTTGGCGATTTCGCCGGGCGGGTCCAGATAGAGCTTCAAATGGCTGAGACCCAGTCGGGTAAAGGCGCGCTTCGATGCGGTGTCGCCGAGTTCGTCCTTGGTCACCGTCACGATCGCAAACTGATCGGCGGGCAAGGTCTGGGCGAGCCGGTCGAGCGAGGGCATCTCGTTCATGCACGGCGGGCACCATTGCGCCCAGAGATTGAGCACCACCAGCTTGCCACGAAACGCCTCGATGGACACCGGCTGTCCCGCCTCGTCGAGGAACGGGCTCAGCCGGGCCGGGCCGTCGACCGCGACGCTGTGCAGGCCGCGCCGCTCCGGATTGTTCAGATGGACATAGCCCCGGGCGCCAACCAGCACGATCGCCAGGATAAGCAGTCCCGCCGCCAACTTCGAACGGCTGTTCAGCCGGCCGATCACCGGCTCGCGTCCCCCGGATTCGCATGCCGCGTCAACGCGCGGAAAGCGACGACGATGAAAGCCGCGCCGCCGGCGATCGCCACCAGAGCGCCGATTCCATGTACCCCCATGCCCAGCTTCGCCACATTGACGAGCGGCGCCGCGTCGGTCGGCGTCTTGCGCAGAGCGCCATAGCCCCCGGCGACGAACATGCCGAGCGAAGCGACCAATTGTCCGCCGCCATAGAGCCACAGCAGCGCGTTCGCCGCGCGCGGATTGACGGCGGGACGGCCCAGCGCCTCGAGGCCGTAGGTTAGAATCAGCCCCATCCCGGAAACGCTGATCGCGGTGATGACAGCATGATAATGCGCGGGCGTGCGGGTGTCGGAGGCGTCGATCGCCAGGCCCATCACCCCGCCGACCGCGAACAGCAGCAACGAGACCGCGAGCGCGGTGAACGCCGGATCGCGCCAAGGACCTCGCCGCCATCCGTCCGACCGGACAACCGCCGCAAAAACAGGAACCGCGACGATCAGAGCCGGGGCGACAATGCCGAATTGCAGCGTGCGAAAAGCGCCCTGCAGTTTGTCGCCGAACACGTCGAAGGCGAAATAGAACGGCAGCGTGGGCAGCGTGAAGGCGGCGACGATTCCGACGCCAACCTTGAACGCCTCCGGTTCGATCGCGGCCTCGCCGACGCTGCGCCGCGCCAGCAGCGCCCAACAAGTGAACATCACGGCCGCATAGGCGAAGCTGAGAATATGGCCGCCGCCCCAGTTGAACTCCTCGCGCGCTGTGACGATGTCGCTGACCCTGGAGATCATGATGCCCGCGGCGAGGAAATTCCACAGCGCGGCGACATAGGCGATCGAGATGGCGCTGGCGGCGAAGCCGAGCGGCGACAGCTTGTTCTTGCGCCCCGGCAGGTTGACGAGGTGCCGCACGACGGGCGCGAGGATGCCGACGGCCAGCAGCAGCAGTCCGATGTCGTAGAGCGGATGCCGAATGACCGGGATGTAGTTGAACAGTTCGGGGTCCGCGCCGGGCAGGAAGGCGGGGATGAACAGACAGGGGAACGAAACCAGCGCCAGAACCTGTCCGAGACGCCCGAGCCAGGCGAGTTTGACCGGTCCCTCGGCCATGTCGTACGTGCCGAGCGCGACGACGAAGGCGAGGACGCCGAGCAGCCAGACCTCCAGCGAAAACACCACATGGACGACGAGGCCGCGATAGAAGAAGTCGTCGGGCCAGGGCAGCGCCGAGGCGATGAACGGCGCACGCGACAGCGCCAGCAGGATCGCGAACACTCCGGCGACGCCAAGCGCGCCGACGGCGAACGCCGCCCAGCCCAGCGTCTCCGAGCGCGCTCGGCCGGCGGGAATCGTCGCCTCGCTCATCGGTTTACGCCCCGTGGTAGGGGTAGATGTGAATGGCCATCGCATAGACCACAAGGCCGGAGATCGACACGAACATCCACAGCGGCCACGCCCAGCGCGCAAATTTCCTGTGGGTTTCGAAGCGGCTCTTGAGCGCGTTGAAAAACGCCACGGCGACAAGAACCGCGGAGGCGACCGCAGCCAGGACGTGAATGACGAGCAGGGTGAAGTAGATCGGCCGGATCACACCCTCGCCGCCGAACTTCGCCAGCCCGGAATTGGCGTGATAGGTGAAGTAGATCGCGAGAAAGGCGACGCCGAGCGCGACCGCGACCTTCATGGTCCGTCGGTGCCCGTCGCGGTCGCCGGCGCGGATACGGCTGTAGCCGTAGGAAAGGACGACGACCGTCGCCGCATTGATGACCGCGTTGATGTGCGGGAGATCGTGAATGGCTATCATGAGCTGGCGTCAGGGTCCGAATTTGATGATCTTGATCATGATGCTCACATACATGAGCAGCGCAATCGCGAAGAAGAAGGCGAACATAAGCCACGGACCGCGGGTGGGGCGTGGCGTGGGGCTTGTTGGTTGGTCCATTTGGGATCGCCGGTTGAAAGGGAAAACGGCTCCCCGCGCAGTGCGCGGAGAGCCTGTTGGGGTCTACGACCTCAGACGTGGTAGTCGTAGGGCGTCCAGGTCTCGGAGACCACGACGTCCTTGGCGAAGTTGCCCGGACCGGGAGGGCTCGCCGTGTGGGTCCACTCCAGCGACTTCGAACCCCAGGGATTCGTGCCGACCTTCTCGCCGTAGATGGCCGACCAGATCCAGCCGCCGAGCATCAGCGCGATGCCGACGGCTGTGATGAACGCGCCATAGGTCGCGACGTGATGATACGGCGTGAACTCAGGGAACATCGTGTAGCTGGCGTAGCGGCGCGGCATGCCCTGGACGCCGATGATGAACAGCGGCCAAAAGGTGACCTGAGTGCCGACGAGGTTGAACCAGAACCCCACCTTGGCGACCAAGCTATCGGCCGAACGTCCCGTCATCTTCGGGAACCAGAAGTAGACCGCCGCGAACACCGAGTAGGTCGCCATCAGGCCCATGATGAAGTGGAAGTGGGCATGCACGAAGCTGGTGCGCGCCAGATGCACCGTGAGCGACGTCATCGCCAACGGAATGCCGGTGAGGCCGCCGACGAGGATCAGCAGCAGGCAGAGAGCCACGTACTGCATTGCGACGTTGAAGGTGATCGCGCCCCTGAAGAGCGTGCCCCACAGCGAGATGACCATCAAGCCGACGGGCACGGAAATGAGCAGCGTGGTCACCATCATGCCGATGCGCAACCAGTCCGGCATACCGGTGACGTACAGATGGTGGATCCACACTTCGCCAGAGATCAACACGAGGACGCACATGCCGCCGTAGACAGCCGCCTTGTAGTTGAAGATCGGGTTCTTCGACATCGTGGCGACGATCTCGAACAGCAGGCCCATCGCCGGCAGGAATATCACGTACACCGCGGGATGCGAATAGAACCAGAACAGGTTTTCATAGAGCAGCGGATCGCCGCCGCGCGCGGCGTCGAAGAACCCGGTTCCAACATAGCGGTCGAGCAGCAGCAGCGTCACGGCGGACGCGAGCACGGGGACGAAGATCAACTGGATGAAGAGGCCAGTGAAGATCGACCACACGAACATGTTGAGCTGATTCCAGCCCATGCCCGGTGCGCGCATATACAGGATCGTGACCAGGAAGTTCACCGCGCCGAGGATCGACGAGAAGCCGATCAAGTGCACCGTGAACACATAGAACGACAGGTTGCCCGGCCCGGTGATCGAATACGGCGCATATCCCGTCCACATGATGTCGGGCTTGTCGGGGATCACGAAGGTCAGCAACGCGACGATAATGCCGGCCCAGAACAGCCAGACGCTCAGCGCATTGACGCGTGGGAAAGCGACGTCCCGTGCGCCGATCATCATCGGCACCAGATAGTTCGCAGCGAAGCCGGTGAGACCCGGGATGAGGAAGCCCAGAATCATCGCCGCGCCGTGGAAGTAGAGCGCGGTGTTGTAGGCCGAGGCGGTCGTGAGGTCGTGGGTAACGTCGCCGACGAAGTAGTTGACGATGCCGTTGTCGGCGCCGTTGTACTGCGTGAGGCGGATACCAATCGCCTCAATGCCGGCGACGACGAAGGCCGCTACCGAACCGATCAGATAGAGAATTCCGATTCGCTTGTGATCGGTGGTGAAAATCCACTCGGTTATCTTGAAACCTGACCCCTCATGGGCAGGCGTATGTGTCACTGCGGTCATGTTGCCCTCGAAGATTTGATCAGATCGCCGGATCGATGGTGAGCGAAGCGAAGGACGGCGCCTTCAGGCTGGCCTTCTTCTTCGAAGCGAGCCATTTATCGAAGTCGGCCTGCGGTACCGCCTTGACCGGCGCATTCATGACCGAATGGCTGTCACCGCAGAACTCCTGACATGTGACGAACGTTTCGACCGCCTTATCCGGATAGAACCACAGATGGTTGATACGACCCGGGACGAGATCTTCCTTCAACCGATAGTGCGACAAGCCGAAAGAGTGGATGACGTCGGTCGACGTCAGGCGCAGCACGATCGGCTTGCCTACGGGAACAACCAGTTCACCGGACTTGATCCCATTGCCGTAGTCGAATTCGAACGACCATTGCGAGCCGACGACTTTGACTTCCATCGCGCCGGCGGGAACGGTGCGCTGAATGTTCCACAGCGACCAGCCCTTAGCCGCGAGCAGGAAATCGTCGGCCATGAACAAGGCTGCTGGCACCAACGCAAAGGCGAGCGCGACGCCTGCGGTCAGCGGCTTGGCCGTGCCGACAGCGTTCGGTCCCTTGGCCCGAAACTTGATCAACATATACACAGCAAGCAGCCCGAACACGCCGCCGATCACGAACAAGTCGATGAGCACATCGCCCCAAACGACTTCCCAGGCGTCGGTCGGACTGATGATCCCCTTGCCCTCTTCTGCGGCGAGGCTCGGCCCCGCCAGCAGCAGCGCATACGCCGCCGCGCCAATTCGCGTCACGATTCTCATTCTACACCCTCCGGAGTTCGGTGCGCCGGCGCGATCGGAATAGGAACGCGGACCCGGCCAACAATGTGATTCCGGTCATCAACGCGCCGAGGCCGACGAACACCGGAATGCTCACGTGATATTTGCCGTCTAGGTAGCTATAGGAATAGCAGAGGCTCACCGCGTATTCGACAACCTGCGAAGGACGAAAGTTGCCGTTATACGCGTCGAGCACGGCGAGCTCGACGTCCTGAGCATCTACGTTTTGCTGGTAGAGAACGCGCGCGAGCGCGCCCTCCGGCGAGAAGAACAAGAAGGCGCCGGGATGCAGGAAGGCGCCGTCCTGACGCGACCAGAAGAACTTGAACCCGATCTTCGTGGTTTCCGCCTTGAGTTCAGCTTCATTCTTGAACGTCGCGAAGGTCCACACGGAAGCGAGATCGCCGACGAGATCCAGATGTTTCTGAAACACGCCCGTGGTCTCCAGATCATCCCTGCGATCGAACGAGATCGTCAGCAGATTGAAATCGACCCCCGGACGATAGCGCTTCATCTGCCGCAGCAGATCGCGCAGCGTCGCGTTGATGATCGA
>Ga0302320_10013279_pt1 | contig 17230 bp, 14 predicted proteins | sample Bog_T0_3_FD_202130 | JGI IMG/M metagenome (GOLD analysis project Ga0302320, IMG submission 202130) | Peat permafrost microbial communities from Stordalen Mire near Abisko, Sweden - Bog_T0_3 | ecosystem: Environmental > Terrestrial > Soil > Wetlands > Peat | place: Sweden: Abisko, Stordalen Mire...
GTCGTCCGCTTGATCTGGTCGAAGTCCACTTTCATAAGTCCTTGCGGACGGCCACGAATGACACCCATTGGCCGGTTTTTTCGTTGTACTCCCCGCGATGGCCGTCCGTGTCCAGCAACCGCTGCCAGCGTTTCTCGGCGGTCCCGGGTGAACGGAGCGCCAGCCGTATCATGCGTCGGCCCCGGTCATACCAGCCGCAGAGGGATTTGAGGCGGTCGTCCCATCCGTGCTGGTACGCCTCGCGCACGGTCAGTCGGCCCAGGCCCGCCAAGTCCTTCGGCACACCCGCCGCCAGCGCGTCCCGTTCCCAATCGTCCCAAGGATACTGGCCGTAAATGCAGTCCAGCACTTCGGAGTCGAAGATGTCCAGTGGACGGCGGAACTTTTTCATCGCGGGCGATTTCTCGGCGGAGGCCGTCAAGCCCGTTTTTTGAAGTTTTGACATGCGACATAATTTGTAGCAATGATACGAACTGTGCAAGCTCTTTGTTCCAACCCTACGAACAGCATGTATGCTCTCCACATGCAAACAGGCAGACCATCGAAGCGGCCACGTCCAGCTTTCGGAGAACGTCTCCACGCTCTGCGCGAGCAAGTCGGACTGACGCAAGCACAGGTTGCGGACAAGCTCGGCATCTCTCCGAGGGCTTACGGATTTTGGGAGCGTGAGCCGGTCGCGCTCCGGCCCGAACAACTCACGACTCTCGCCCAGGTGTTGGGCGTAACGGCAGATGCACTGCTTGGGCTGCGTCCGGCCAAGCAACGCGGTTCTGGTCCCACCGGCAAAACACGGCGCGTCTTCGAGGCCGTGAGCAAGCTGCCACGCCATCACCAGCAAAAAATCGTGGATGTGGTCGAGACGTTCGTGGCTGGACACCAGAACGGCAACGGTCACACCAACGGCGCGAACGGCAACACCTGATTTTTAGCTGTACCCCCGACGGCACACGCAACAGCTAAGGAGAGGAACAGCCGACGACCGCCGCGCTTTTGTCCCTCGTTCCATCAAGCGAATGCGCCCGCTTTCGTGCCGCTGCACACACTTGGATTTTTCCAGAGCCGGAAGGCTTCAAGGATTCGCTTCGTGTTTCCTAAGCGCCGCAGTTTCCGGCGACGCGAGCATTGTCAAGGTGGAGGCAGCGGGGGACGGGGGCACTACCTTGACAAGCGCAGCGGAGCCATACACTCGCCAGCGGCAAACACGAAGCAGACACGGCATTGCGAGCGTTCTGCTCGCCCACGGATTTTTGCGCGGCTGCGCTTCACCCGTCCTGCCTCGGACTGGGTACACGAAAAAGGGCGCGACTGCGCCCCGTGCGTTTACAGGAACATATCCGTCGAGTCGTTGTAAGGCCGGAAGCTCGTGCGGTTTTCCCGCCAGCTTTTCCGAATGAGTTCTTCGGTGACGCGCGTGTCCGGCGCGTAACGCACCGCGTAGGCGTACCCCTCTGAGTAAACGATTCCGGTCAGGCCCAGGTGATGCCGCCGGATGTTGATCGAGTCTATCTTGGATGATTTTTTCATACGCTTCCTTTTTGGTCGGGCGACCATCCGAGAAGCGCAGTTGTCAAGGTGGAGATGACGCTGGCCAAGGGGCGCAAGGGGCCAGCGGCATACTACCTTGATAACGAGCATCGCAGGATACAATGAAGCCAACCACGGAAGCGGATGACGAACATTCCCAGCCCGCCGCGAATGCGGCCACCGTGCGCCTGGTGGCGTCCGCAAGGATTCTGTCGGTGCCAAGTCCGCGAGCGTCCGGGGGCGACGACACTCTGACTGATTTGGTTTCGTCGTCGCCCCGGAGAGCGAAGCGGACGCCAGCACGGACAGACTGACTTTCATCGGCACAAAGCAGGCGCGTTCCTGGCGTGACGCTTGCCGGTTTCGCAAGCGGCATGACAGGAACGGGCCTGCGCGTGCTCCCGGCTTCTGCCGGTCACACGGGCAGATTGAAGCGGTGCTGGCGCGTGGGCGCTGCCGGTTTGGTTTCGACGCTTGCCGCTGGTGCTGCGGGCTTGCCGTCGCCATTGCCGGTTTTCGGCGCGGCCTTGTGCCGTGGCTTCTTCTCCCCGCCCTGGGCGCGAATGTATTTTCGCAGCGTCGGCTCGCTCACCGTCAGGCCCGCGCTGGTCAGTTCCTTCGCCAGCACTTGATAGCTCACGTTGCGCGTGCGCCGGGCGGCAAGGATTTGCTCGCGCACCTTGTCCAGCAAGGTGAACACCGTTTTGGGCTGCGGATTGTCCTGCTCAGTCAACTGGCCGATGCGGCCCGCCAAGGCCGTGAAGTCTATCCGCTTTTCCAGTTCCGCATAATTTGGCTTCTCTTTCATAATCGTTCTCCGTTTTTGCGCCCGTCGTGCCGGATGGCACGCGCCGGGATCGCGCTCGTTTCGTCCCCCGGAACACCGCCGTTTCCTCCCGGCGACGCATTCGCCGGAGGGGTTGGTGTCATACCCTCTTTCCACTTTTTACTACCACATCCATGCCACTCATTTTGTCCAGGATTCTGGACATTCTGGCCGTGCGTTGTGGACCATATTGACGGCATGAAGCACATGCTCATTGCTGCCAACGATAACCTTTCAGCCCGGTTATTTTGTGTATCACGCACACTTTTTTCTTCGGGCTTTGTGCCATGTTCAAAATTGATGAACGGCCATTGCATCACCGCTGATTCTGCCACGAGGACAGTCAGCAAGTTGTACCGTTTTCATTACAACTTGCTCGTGACGGTTCCGGTAAATTGGCCAGTCGTGAAGCACAGTTCATCACCGCAGATTACCGGCAAAGAGGCGGTCAAGTTGTTCAGGCAACCGAACAACTTGAGCCGGAGATTTTGCTTAACCTGCTGACGTATGTTTACCGGCAAGCCACAGAAGAACCGGGGTGCTGCGACGACCTACTTTGACGAGCATCTGTCGCACAACGATTACTACACGCAGACGGAGACTCAGGCCGGGCAATGGATTGGCGTCGGCTGCGAACGATTGGGATTGCAGCCGGGCGAAGTCGTTACGCGGGATTCCTTCCTCAAGCTCTGTGACAACCTGCACCCGGATAGTGGAGAGCAGTTGACGCAAACCACCATCAAAGACCGGCGCATCTTCTTCGATTTCCAGTGCGCTCCACCAAAATCGGTTTCGATTCTGGCCGTCACCATGAATGACCAGCGCATCATCGAGGCCCACAAGGAAGCCTCCACGCTCGCGCTCCGGGAACTGGAACGGTTCGCCGCCACTCGCATTCGCAAGGGCGGCATCGAGGATAAAGACCGGCTCACCGGCAACCTGGTCGGCGCGGCTTTCATGCACACGTCCTCCCGCGCTCTTGACCCGCAACTGCACACGCATTTTGTCCTGTTCAACGCCACTTGGGATAAGACCGAAAACCGTTGGAAAGCCCTGCAAACGTCCGGCATGTTCGATGCCATCCATTACGGTACGGAAGTCTATCGCAACGAGCTGGTCAAACGGCTGCAAGGCATCGGCTACAAGATTCGCCAGACCAGTTCGGCTTTCGAGATTGAAGGCGTCGAACCGGAGTTGATCGAACGGTTTTCCAAACGCTCCAAGGAACGCGACGCCGCCGTCGCCAAAGAGCAACTGCGGCTCGGTCGCAAGCTGACCAAGGATGAAGTCGCCAACGTCGTCCACCAGACCCGCCCCAAAAAATTGAAGGGCGCATCCGATGAACAGGTGCGCCGACAGCAGCTTGGCGAGATTGGATTTTTTGAGAAGCAGGCGTTGCGCAAAGTGGTCGCCGGTGCTGACGGTCGGCCCCAAGATTTCGCGCAACGGGTCGGGACAGATGAGGCGGTCGAGCATGGCCTGGCTCACGTCTTCGAGCGCAACTCGGTCGCGCCGGAGCATCGGATTCTCGAAGCGGCTTTGGTCAAAGGCCGGGGCCAGCTTGACCTGGCACAACTAAAGGAAAAACTCGCCGCTGACGACCACCTGGTGCGCGTCGGCTCGGAGTATTCCACGCGCCACATTCTGAGCCGCGAGCTGGCCCTGATTCGCACGGTCAATGCCGGCATCGAGGCCGTTGCGCCGGTCACGCGCCGGTACGAAGCGCCGTCCTGGCTCGGCCACGACCAGCGCAAAGCCGTGGCCCATGTGCTCACGAGTCCAGACCGCGTGACCGGATTCCGCGGCCTGGCTGGTTCGGGCAAAAGCACCGCCCTGGTGGAACTGGCCCACACGCTCCACCGGCAGGGTTTCGAGGCCGTGTTTTGCGCGCCCACAGCTTCCGCCGCCGACACGCTGCGCCGCGATGGATTGGAAAATGCGATGACGCTGGAACGGTTTTACAGCGATCTGCACACGCGCAGCCGACTCTCGCCCCGCTCGGTGGTGGTGCTGGATGAGGCCGGAGCCGTGGGCTTGGAAAGCATGGCCAAGTTGTTTGATTTGGCCGTCCGCAGGGACTTCCGCGTCGTGCTCTGCGGCGACACCGGCCAGCATTCCAGCGTCTCTCGTGGCGACGCGCTGAGGATTCTGGAACTGTACTCGGGCTATCGTTTCAGCGAACTGACCACCATCCGCCGCCAGAAGCCCGCCGCGTTCCGGCAGGTGGTCGAACTGGCCGCTGCCAAACAGACCGACAAGGCGTTTGCCAAGCTGCTCGAACTTGGGGCCGTCACGGAAGCGTTGACGGATGACGGCAGGCTCTATCAACGCGCCGCCGACGCCTACCTGTCGGCCACAAAGCAAGGCCGGTCGGCGCTGCTGGTCTCGCCGACGTGGGCCGAGATTGAGGCCGTCACGGACAAGGTGCGCGACACGCTCAAAGCGCAGGGCGTCCTCGGTCAACAAGAAGAAGCCGTGACCGTTTTTGATTCGCTCTCGTGGACGGAAGCGCAAAAGAAAAACGCCAGCCAGTTCGTGCCGGGCCAGCGCCTCCGCTTCGTTCGCCCCACCAAAACCTTCGCCCTGGGCGAAACGGCTGAGGTCGTCAGCATCAAGGGCCAGTCGCTCAAGCTGCGCCGTGCCGATGGCAGCGAGGCCGCTTTTTCTCCCAGCCGTTGCGCCCCGGCGTTTGATGTCGGGGAAGCGCGTGAACTGAAAGTGTCGCCCGGTGACTGGCTTCTGTTGCAGGCCAACCACGGCAAAGAGTTTATCAACGGTGAGCGCGTCCAAGTCCGGGAGATCCAAAACGGCCGCATTGCCCTGGCCGATGGCCGCTCGCTCCCGGCCGCGTTCAACACCTTCACCCACGGCTACGCCGTCACGTCGCACAGTTCCCAAAGCAAGACCGTGGACGAGGTTTTGCTGGTCGCCTCGTCGCGCTCGTTTGGGGCCGTGAACCGCGAACAGTTTTACGTGAGCATTTCCCGTGGCCGCGAGCGCGTCCACGTTTTCACCGATGACGCCGATCTGCTCGCCCGCCGCGTCACCGACTCGCACACGCGCAAGGCCGCTGTCGAGTTGCAGGGCCTGCGCGACGGCCTGGCCAAACTCGGCTTCATCCCCAAAGAACGGCTGGAGGAAAAAACCGCCGCGCCGGTCGTGGAAGATTTCCACGCCGTGCGACAGCGCCGCCCGCTGCGCCAGACGCGCCTGTCAACGATTCAACGGCTCGCCACCGCCGTCGAGGACGTGCGCCGCTGGCTCGGCCTCGACCAAACAGAAGCCGTCAAACAAAAGGAAACAGCCGCCGAAAAAGTCGGCCAAACCGAGTCGGTCAAACAGGCCGAAAAGATTGCGCCTGCCGTCAAGGAAACACCCGGTCAAAGGTTGCGCCGGGAGATGGCACAGCGCCGCCAGCAGCAACATTCACAACGCCGCTCCGGCGGCATTCACATTTAACGCCTATGTTTACCAAAGATGATTCCTGCTACTCCATCTCCGGCAGATACTGCTCCGCCATCGAGTTTTACCTGTCGGAACACAAGCGCCGCGCCTTTTGCACCAGCCAGTTGATCGAATACACCCTGGAACCCAACCCGGACGCGGCGGACGACAAGGACATCCCGCCGCAAAGACTGGCCCTGGTCTTCTCCACCGCCGACGTGGAGGTGCTCGGATGGCGGCTCGGCTCCCTGGCCGACAAGCTCCAGGAAAACAACCTCGCCGCCGTCCGCATCCTGCCCAAACGCTACGCCGAACTGGAGCGCAACCAGCCCTATGTCGCCTTCATCGGCATCACGCCCATTGATGAAAAAAACCCCTCGCCACGAGGCGCAAAATCCGCGCAATAATACGCAACGCCAGTGCGCCTTTTTGCGCTCCATTGCGCCCGCTGTCCCGGCCTGTGAAGCTCCGCTTAGGGGAGATGTCTGACACTTTTTGGCGAACTTTTGTGAGCAGAACCAAGCGCAACACCATGCAATGCTGCCGCTTTGATTCAGCCTCCAAGCAAACTTGCGGGAAAGACTAAATTTGCTTTTGTGTGGAAGAGTAGATCAGTGACCACCCATTTTTCGCCGGTATTGTAGCAGTCAAAATACGCATAAACGGGACCCTTTTCATAATGCACAACGAAGTAAATTCGTTTCACGACCGCGCCAACCGGCACGACTTTTACAATGTCGTAGCCCGTCATTTTGCCATAAATTGATTCCACTTGGGTTAAACCCGATACTGCTGCCTCCCGTGAGGCTTTGTCGTTCTCCAGTGTGCCCCGGCTCCAAATTTCGTACGCTGCTTTCAAGCTGTTCGTTCGATATGTGTTGAGGCCAGAGATAACCACCGAGGGCACGTCGTCAGCCGCTTTCGCCGTCGTCTGCGCCAGAAAAAAAGCGCAGAGCAAAATCATAAAAACTCTTTTCGGGTCTGTGGCCATATTGGTCAGTTTGCCTCGGGTCGCTTCCGTGTTTTTTCGCTTCCAGCATGGAACTCTTGTTTCAACGTAATTCTTAGCCAGTTCAAAATTCTCCCAATTGAGGTCAGGATACCGGCTCCTGACCGCTTTTTCCAATGCGCTCCAATTCTCCATGTCTTCGACCAGGAACCTCCATTGGTTTTCGGTGTTGAGAAAAACGAATCCGATGTAACCAGGTTCGATCCTCATGGCATCTATCGCCAGTACGTCTTCCCATCGTAATGACCACGACAGCCGTTTTCGTCTTCCAAACCAATGGGTCACGGTAACGCCAAAGGACTCATCGTTGACGAAAATGACCTGCCCTTTCTGACAAGAATTTGAGTTGGAGCGTGGCGGGTTCGCTTCGATTGGGGCGATGGTTTTTGAAATCTCCTGAGAAGGCCGGCCCCAGCATCGAAAACTTTTGGAAAGATCATCCTGATTGTCTTTTGCATTTTGAAAATTTTCCCAATCAAAATTGGGATAACGTGTTCGGATAGCCTCTTCCAGAAGACTCCAGTTTTCTGAGTTCGCCGATATGAATGATGGTTGTCCATTTGCCGTCCTAACTACAAGGCCGACATTGCCAGATGCGAGTTGCATCGCATCCATCGCCCGCACGTCAGCCCATCGCAAGGTGCGTGAACTCCACTTTTCGTTGTAATGCGTGAACGTAACGCCAAATGATTCTTCGTTGACGAAAATAATTTGACGGTGCCGAAAACAATTGAGACTAAAGTGCATGTTCATCTCAGAGTTATGGATACCAAGGTGAATTAGGGCCGTAATTCGCATTGTAGGCCGCAGTGCCCAGGGCGTGTCCCGCCATTCCGCCTCCGATACCGCCTCCAATGGCGCCAACGACAGCTCCAACCGCTCCGCCAATGGCCGTGCCCGCAACTGGAACAACAGAACCAATCGCGGCCCCGATACCGGCCCCTGCCCAAGCACCAGCCGTTGCGCCACCGACACCTCCAACCGTAGCGGCGCCTTGCTGGGTCATCGCAAGGTATGGGTCTGGAGCAGTGGCCACGGTGTAAACGCTCATACCCGCACCCAACACAATCAGCCCTTGTCCGCCGTATCTGGCCATCGCAGCGGCATTATTTACTGCCGCCGCCGTGCTGGTGGCATTGGCCAAACTCGGTTCCACGCCGGACACGCTCTGCTCCCACCTATACAAATCCCCGCTCGCTCGCGACAGGGCGGTTGAAGTTTCTGGCTGGTTAAAGTAATCACGAATCGCATCCCGGGTGGGTGAATACCCTCCGTTGTCTGTCACGTATTGGGCAACCCATGCGTTGTAATCGTAGCGGACCTGGGCGGCCTGCTCAAGCACGCCAGCAGCACCAACGACTCCTGTTGTCGAGACAGGATTGGCGCATCTTCCATCCGGGTCGAAGTAATTGACAGGATCACCGCCGCAAAATATCCCAATGGGCATTTCCAGGCTTAGACGCGCCTGCGACTCAAAGGAAACGCCCTGCCTGCAAGGGTTTTCCCGCTCCAGCCGTACCGACGGCCACGACATTTCGTGCAACCTGATTTGGGCGATGGAAGCGTTTTTGACGTTGGCCTGGGCGAGCATCACCACCCCAAAAAGGAACACGACGGCTAGGAAGGAAAGCCGTCGCGCTCTGGAATGATGACCTGCGCCCATGCGGTGAGTGTGCCTGATTGGGGCTGCGCCGACAACGCTATTTGGCGTCGGCCTCGCGCGGGTGGTGCTTGTGGTGCGCCGCTTTCAAGTCGGCGATGGTCAGGTGCAGGTAACGCTCGGTCGTGGTCAAGACCCGGTGGCCCAGGATTTCCTGAACGTGCCGGAGATTGGCCTTGTTCTGCACCAGGTGCGTGGCCACGGTGTGCCGCCACAGGTGACAGGTGACGTGCTTTTTGACCTTCGCCAGCTTCGCGTATTTTTCCACCACGCCGCTGACGCTGTTCTTGCTCATGGGCCGGTGACGGGCGGACAGGAACAGCCGGTTGGTCTGGCTCTGGCCCAAAAGCTCGGAACGAATGGCCTTGATGTAATTTTCCAAAAACGAACCGGCCAGTTTGGTCAGCGGCACGATGCGGTCCTTGTTGCCCTTGCCGCCGTTGACCCGGAGCAGCCCTTCCTCCAGATTCACGTCCGCCACGTTCAGGTTCATCAGTTCGGCCTTGCGGATGCCGGTGGCGTAAAACACTTCCAGCATGGCGCGGTCGCGGTAGCCCAGGACGGTTTGCAGATCGGGCTGTTCAATGATCTTGCGGGCCTCCTGCGGTGTGAGCACGTTGCGCGGCAGACAGTCCGGCTCGCGGGCGTAACGCATTTCCTTGATGGGATTGCGCCCCAGATAATTTTCTTCCGTCAGGAAGGCAAGGAAGCCTTTGATGGCGCTCAGGACGCGGTTCTGCGTCCCCACCGTGCGCGTGGTTCCCCGGTGGCTGGGCTGCGCCAGCAGCCAGCGCAGGAAGTCGTTGACCGTGGCGGCGCTGACGGCCTGCAAGTCGGTGATGTGCGCTTCGACCAGGTAACGCTTGAACTGCCGCAACGACCCCAGGTTGGTGCGGACAGTCTGCGCGGAGAAGTTGAGCAGTTCCAACTGCTGCCGGTGGCGGTCCAGCAGCACGTCATAAGAGGCCAGTCCAGTGTCAATGTTCATACGCGGTCAGAGTCGGTGGTGGCTGGTGCGGTCACAATGGGCGGTCTGCCGGGCTTCACCTTGTATTGGTAAGGCGAACGAAAACGGGTGGGCGCGGGCGCGGGAGCCACGGTGATTTTGAGCCTTGGCCCGGACTGCTGATAGGTGACTTTGATTTCAGGGATGGCGACGCGGGTGTAAATCTGCGTGGTCTCCAAACAGCGGTGGCCCAGCAGCCGTTGCACGTAAGTGACGTTGCTGCCATTGGCGATCATGTGTGTTGCGCAGGTGTGCCGCCAGACGTGCGGCGTGACGTGCAAGGCCAGCCCGGCCGCTTTGCCGTGGGCTTTCATCATCACCAGCATCATTTGCTTGGTAATGGGCCGGTGCGGTTTGAAGCTCGCCAGCCACAACCCCCGTTCCTCGCGGTTTTCCAAGGACCATTTGGAACGCACTTCCTTCAAGTATTCATGCACGTAACGGCTGGCCGTGTGGCCCATCGGCACCACGCGGTCTTTGCCGCCCTTGCCTTTGTTGACGCGCACAAAGCCGTTCTGCGTGTCCACGTCGTGAACGGTGAGCGCGGCCATTTCCGCGGCGCGGATGCCCGTCGAGTAAAACATTTCGAGGATGGCCCGGTCGCGGATGCCCTTGGGCGTCTGCGTATCGGGCCGCTGCAACACGGCCTTGACCTCCGACAAGGTGAGCACGTTGCGCGGCAGGCGGTCGGGCAGCTTGGGCAGACGCAGCCCGACGCACGGATTGACGAGGATCGCGTCGGTGTTCTCCAGGTGCTCGAACAACCGGCGCAAGCTGATCATGTGGGTATGCACCGAGGCCACGGTGTATTTGCCGCAAAGCATGAGCACTTCCTGATAATCGCGCAGGTGCTGGCGTGTGACGGCGCGAATGTCCTCAATGCCGGCGTTGACCAGATGACGGAAGAACTTGTCCAGCGCCCGCTCTCGCGCCTCGACGGTGGAAGCGGATAGACGGCGCACGCGCTGCGCCTCCACGAACTCGGCCAGTAATTTTCGCAGCGATTCATTATACATTTGATGTGCTCCTTTCGGCTCCATTCACCGGGTACAAGTTCCCCGGCAAAACGCTCGAAGTTCCCGGCCCGTTGCGTAAAACCCTTGATTTTACTGCCGGAGATGACGGTTTGACTTCGTTGGAACGGTTCAACGAAGTGCCCTCGAAGTTGGTTTTTTCGCCTCGAAGTGGCGTTTTCTGCCCTCGAAGCAGGCCGGGCCCGCACCCACCTTTTCCCATTCCGAGTTTTTCAGCCTCCTGGCCCAACTGCTCCACGGATTTGAGGCCGGATAAAAAGCGGTCGCCGCTCTCGCCCTGGCCGTCATACAGGAGCCGGTAACGAAACGGCTGGCCCTGCCGTCCGGAGAGTGGCAGCACGTATTCCAGTTGCGCCAGTTCGTCCAGGTGCGTCCGCAACTGGTACTCGCTCCACTTGAGCGCCTCGCGCAGTTCGCGGCGGCTGAACGTGACGGCCTCCGGCGCCGCCTTCTGCTGCGCGGCCTGGCCGGTCACGTAATCGAACACCAGGCGCAGCAACTCCTGGCCGGGGCGCGACAGTTCCGACAGCGATTGGCCAAACAGTTCGGTGGCCAGTTCGTTGGCGATGGCGATGTCGTCCAGCGTGGTCTCGATGTAATCACCGCACACCTCGTCGTGCTTCACGTCGCGCTGCATCTGGTACAGGAACGTGACGGCTAAAATCAGGTTCAGGTATTTCGGGTTGTCGCGGCGCACGGCCAGCCGGTCCTCGGTGTAGGTCAGGAGCGGCTCAAACGGATTGAGGACGGTGACGGGTTTCAAAAGCCGCTGGAAAGCGTGCTGCCGTTGGATGATCGCCTCGCGCTGCTTTTTGCGGCGCAGCCCTTCGAGCGTGTGGCCGTGGCGCTGCGCCTCCAAAATCGCCCGCGTCTGCTCCGGCGATTCGTCAATGCTGGTCACGATGAACCGGCTCCGCGTCTCGGCATCCAGGTCGGGCTTGGTCGTCGTCTGAAAGACCGCCGTGGGGCCGTACACGGTGTTCAACTGCGTGGTCAACTGGCCGGTCATCGGATTTTTCACGGTCGTTTCAATGACCAGCTTTTTGGCGGAGATGAGATTGCGAATGGCGTAATACGCGCCCTCGGCCCCGGCCACTTCCTCCACGGCCAGCACCCGGTTGCGCAGCGAGTCCTCGCCCTTGTAGAACAAGGCCCGGTCGGTCAGCGACGTGAGCTTGATGAGGTCTTCCTCCGGGCAGAGCTTCAAGAGCACGTCCTGCAACAGCGATTTGCCCGCCCCGCTGCCCGACAGGATGAGCAACGCCAGCGGGTCTTCCATCTTCCGGCTGGTCATCACCAGATAACCCATGAGCTTGTTGGTTTCCTCGCCCACGAGTCCGAGCTTTTCCACGTCGCGCAAGATTTCGCCGGTGAGATCGGGATGTTTTCCGAGCTTCAACGCCTCGGCTTGTTCCTCCGCGCTTATCACCGGCCCGGCCTTGATCGGTTCGGGCGATTGCGTGTGCCGCTCCAGCCGTTCGGTGAGCCGGTTCAAGTCCACTTCGATGACCTCGGCGGCTTCGCGGAACAGCCGGGCCGTTTCCAAAATGAACCCTCGCCGGGAACGACTAAGATAAAAATCCACGGTGTCAATGTGGAAGCGCCCCAAGTGGCCCGGCTCCACGCTGACGGCCTTGATGGTCGCCCGCAACCGGGCCGGAGTCGGTCGCTCAATGGCCCGCAACTCATAATGGCGCGCGCCGTAACGCACGGCCAGCCCGTCCGCCGTGGCCGTCACGGTTTCCTCGCCCAACTTGGCCGTGATCTCGCTTTGTACCGGCGCACTCTCAGCCGGGCGCATACTGGCGAGTAATTTTTCAAAGTCCTGCGGACCTCGCGCCGCAAAAAAATCGTTGGCGTCCTTCACGCCCTCCGGCCACGGCACGACCACCGTCGCCACATTCAGCGCGGCCAGTTTTTCTTTTAGCTGTTCGGTTCCATTTCTTCCGGCCTCGTCGTTGTCCAGGCACAGCCACGCCTCGCGCGTCGCGCTCTCGCGCACAAGCTGCTCGTGGTCCGCCGTCCAGCCCCGCGCCCCATAAAGCGCGATAACATTTTTGAAACCGGCCTGCCACAAGCTCATGGCGTCCAGGATGGCTTCGGTGATAAAAATGGTTTTGTTCGTCCGGGCCGAGTGATGGTTGAACACGCCCCGATGCGGGCCGGGCAGATACAGGTGAGGCGGTTCGGCATTGGTAATGCGCCTGGCGTAAATGCCGCAGACGTTGCCCTGGCTGTCCAAAACCGGAATGGTGATGCAACCGCGAAAGTGTTCCTGGCCTTTGGCGTTCAACACGCCCAGCGCCTTCAGGCCGTCAATGAGTTCGCCTGCCTTCGGCAACACGGTCGGCAACGTCCCGTTGCAATAACCAACTTGAAAGGTCGCCAGCAATGCCGGGTCGTCCAGATGACGGCCCTTGAGATAATCAAGGCCCGCCCGGTCCTTGTGGAGCGTCTTGGCGTAGAACGTCGCCACTCGTTGCAGCAACGCGGCCGGATTCGGCGGGGGAACGGGAACGGACGGCGCGGGCGCGGGCGTGGCCGGTGGCGCTGCATTGGCAGGTCGCGCTGCGACTTTGCTGGCCGGTTTAACTCCCGGCACACAACTCAAAAGCTTCAACGCCGCTGCGCGGTCGGTGATGCCTTCCTTCTTCGCCACGAACTGAATGACGTTGCCGGTCGCGCCACAGGCCGGGCAGCGGAACAAGCCTTTGCCGGCCGTCACGCGCAACGAGGGCTTGTGGTCGTCGTGGAACGGGCACAGGCCCACATGGTCCTGGCCGACTTTCCTCAGCTTGATGCCGTAGGACTCCACCACGCGCACGAGATCGGTGGTTCGCTTGATCTGGTCGAAGTCCACTTTCATGACCAGGACACCCACTCGCCGGTTTTTTCGTCGTAATCCCCGCGCAAGCCGTCCGTGTTGAGCAACCGCTGCCAGCGTTTTTCGGCGGTCTCGGGCGAGCGGAGCGCAAGTTTGATCATGCGCCTGCCCTGGTCATACCAGCCGCAGAGGGATTTCAAGCGGTCGTCCCATCCGTGTTGATATGCCTCACGCACGGTCAATCGGCCCAAGCCCGCCAAGTCCTTCGGCACGCCCGCCGCCAGCGCGTCTTTTTCCCAATCATCCCAGGGATACTGGCCGTAAACACAGTCCAGCACTTCGGAGTCAAATATATCAAGAGGACGCCGGAACTTTTTCATAGCCGCCCCTTTCCAAGCTCGGCCAGCAGTTCCTTCACCTGGCGCAAGTCCTCCTCAATGAAGTATCCGGCGCGGGCGGCCAGTTCGGGAGACAGCGATTGCGGGTCGTCGCAGGCATTGAGCAACCCGGCCAGCGTTTCGATTCGGTCACACCGCTCATTCACGGCGTCCAGGGTGTCGAGCCAGTCGGTTTTGGATTGTGGACGGCATTTGGGCCGCGAAGGGCGAACCCCCTTTTTCCGGGAACCCGTCAAGCCGGATTTTTTAGGTTTTGACATGCCCGCAAGTTTGTAGATATTCTTCATACATGCAAGCTCTTTGTTCGATTTCTACAAACAGCCTTTATAGTCCTGGCATGAAAACGGGACGCCCTTCAGATCGTGAACGCCCCGCGTTCGGCCAGCGGCTTTATGAGTTGCGAGAAGCATCGGGGCTGACGCAGGCGCAAGTTGCCGACAAGCTCGGCGTCTCGCATCGCGCCTACGCTTTTTGGGAACGCGAACCCACCGCCGTTCGCGCGGAGCAACTGGCCGTCCTCACCGAGTTGTTTGGCGTCAGTGCTGATTTCCTCATCGGACGCCAGCCCCCCAAGCAACGCGGCTCAGGACCAACCGGCAAGATGAAGCAGCTTTTTGAAGCGGCTTCCAATTTGCCACGCCGCCAGCAGCAAAAGATTATCGGACAGATGGAAGACTTTCTTGTCGCGCGTGGCGCAACCAACGGCACGAGCGGCAACGGTCACAGCAATGGCAACGGCTAAGTAGAAGGAAGAGCCAACGACCGCCGCGCCTTTGCTCGTCGTTTCGCCAAGCGACTGCGCCCGCTTTCGTGCCGCTGCACACACTTGGATTTTTCCAGAGCCGGAAGGCTTCAAGGATTCGCTTCGTGTTTCCTAAGCGCCGCAGTTTCCGGCGACGCGAGCATTGTCAAGGTGGAGGCAGCGGGGGACGGGGGCACTACCTTGACAAGCGCAGCGGAGCCATACACTCACCAGCGGCAAACACGAAGCCATTACGGCATCACGAGCGTTCTGCTCGCCAATGGATTTTTCCCGCGACTGCGCTGGCCTTGCGCCTGATAGCGTCCATCTGGTGGCTGTCCGCAAAGACCTGTCGGTGCCAAGTCCGCGAGCGTCCGGGGGCGACGACACTCTGACTGATTTCGTTTCGTCGTCGCCCCGGAGAGCGAGACGGACGCGGGCACGGACAGGCAGGCGATGCCTTCACCCATCACGCAGCAGGCGCGTTACTGGCGTGACGCTGGCTTTCGTGCTCTCGCCAGCGGCATGACAGGAACGGGCCTGCAAGTGCTCCGGCGTTTAGCCGGTCACACAGTGAGATTAAAACGGTGCGTCCGGGTGGGCGTCGCCGGTTTGGTTTCGGCGCTCGCCGCTGCCGCTGCGGGCCTGCCGTCGCCGCTGCCGGTTTTCGGCGCAACCTTTTTGCGTGGCTTGGTCGCCACGCCCTGCGCCCGAATGTATTTCCGCAGCGTCGGCTCGCTCACCGGGATTCCGGCGCTGGTCAACTCTTTGGCCAGCACTTGATAACTCACGTTGTGATTGCGCCGGGCGGCAAGGATTTGCTCCCGCACCTTGTCCAGCAGGGTGAACACGGTTTTGCGCTGCGGATTGTCGCGCTCGGTCAACTGACCGATGCGGCCCGCCAGGGCCGTGAAGTCAACCCGCTTTTCCAGTTCGGCATAATTTGGTTTCTCTTTCATGGTCGTTTTTCTCTTTCGCGTCCGGCGCGCCGTCTGGCGCTCCGCCGGGATCGCGCCCGTTTCATTGCCGCGAACATTCCGGTTTCCTCCTGGCGACGCATTCGCCGGAGGGGTAAGTGTCATGGCAAAAACTCACACTTCCAGGAGTTCATTTCGGGTCATCAAACCAAACACTACGGATGTCCAGTTCTCGCCATTGGTGGGGTCATCACGCCGGTTGCTTTCGCAACCAACGCTCGCCAGGTGGGGCCTCAAAACGAGGGAGATAAACAGGCAAAGTTGCCTGACCCATGATGGGATAAAGCGGAGAACCCGGAACGTTTCCGTCCTGTCTCCTGTCTAACATTAGCACAACTGCCGCCAGTGTGCTAACGGTTGGATGCGGATTTTTACCGACGCCATGTTTTCAGGGATTCCACAGAAGAACCGGGGGGTTGCCGAGTCGTATTTCGATGAGCACCTTTCCCACAACGATTATTACACCCAGGGCGTGTCTCAGGCCGGTCACTGGATTGGCACCGGCGCTGAACAGTTGGGATTAAAACCGGGTGAGGTTGTCACTCGTGAAGCCTTCCTCCGGCTCTGCGATAATCAGCACCCGGAGACTGGTCAGCAACTCACGCCACAACAGTTTCGGGAGCGCCGCATTTACTTCGACTTCGTGTGCTCACCGCCCAAATCGGTGTCCATCCTGGCCGTCACCATGAACGACAGCCGCATCATCGAGGCCCACAAGGAAGCCTCCGGCATCGCGCTCCGGGAACTGGAACAGTTTGCCGCCACCCGCATCCGCAAGGGTGGCGTTCAGGAGATGGACAGAACCACCGGCAACCTCGTCGGCGCCGCGTTCGTGCATACCACCTCCCGCGCTCTTGACCCGCAGTTGCACACGCATTTCGTCCTGTTCAACGCCACTTGGGACGGCAGGGAGAACCGATGGAAGGCGCTCCAGACCGGCGATATGTTCGGCGCGCTCAACTACGGCACGGAAGTCTATCGCAACGAACTGGCCAAGCGTCTGCACCAGCTTGGTTACTCCACCCGGCGCACGGGCACGGCCTTCGAGATTGAGGGGGTCGAGGCCAAGTTCATCGAGCGGTTCTCGAAGCGGTCACAGCAACGGGACATGGCCGTCAAACGTCAGGAGCAAAAGCTCGGTCGCAAGCTCACCAAACAGGAAGTGTCCCACGTCGTCCACCAGTCCCGGCCCAAAAAATTGAAGGGCGCTTCGGATGAACAGGTGCGGGAACAACAGCTTGGTGAGATCGGTTTCTTTGAACGCCGCTCCTTACGGAGTGTCACCAGCGCCGCCGATGGCGTCGCTAAACCGTTTGCCCAGCACGTCGGCACGGATGAGGCCGTCGAGCATGGCTTGCAACACGTCTTCGAGCGCCACTCGGTCGCCCCGCAGCACAAGATTCTGGAAGCCGCCCTGGTCAAAGGTCGTGGCCAGCTTGACCTGGCACAGCTAAAAAAGGAACTGGCCGATGATGCCAGTCTGGTGCGCGTGGAAGGCGAGTTTTCGACGCGGGAGATTCTCGCCAAAGAGCTTTATCTGATTCGCACGGTCAACGCCGGCATTGACGCGCTCAACCCCATTGCCCGTGATTACCAACCGCCGTCCCGCCTCGGCCCGGACCAGCGCAAGGCCCTGGCCCATGTCCTCACCAGCCCGGACCAGTTCACCGGCTTCCGCGGCCTCGCCGGTTCGGGCAAAAGCACCGCCCTGGCTGAACTGGACAGCGCCCTCGCCCGCCGGGGCTGGGACGCCATTTTCTGCGCCCCCACCGCCGCCGCCGCCGAC
>Ga0302320_10013282_pt1 | contig 17227 bp, 12 predicted proteins | sample Bog_T0_3_FD_202130 | JGI IMG/M metagenome (GOLD analysis project Ga0302320, IMG submission 202130) | Peat permafrost microbial communities from Stordalen Mire near Abisko, Sweden - Bog_T0_3 | ecosystem: Environmental > Terrestrial > Soil > Wetlands > Peat | place: Sweden: Abisko, Stordalen Mire...
GATCTGTCTGGCGGCCTCTAGCACTCGTATCGTACACAATTCCTGGCCTTGGTCGGGAATGGCGTAAAATAAGTGACGCCGCCGAAGCTCCGCTGTCATGTACAGCACGAGCCATCCAATCGCATCATTTTCACTGAGCGAGGAAACACTAAAAGGAAGCCGAGTCGTTTGCCCTGAGAACCCCAGCGAGCACAACAATGAGTAAGCATCAACATTTTCCTGAGCGACCGCAATTTTCAACCAAACGACGTCTTCTGCCAATCGAGCACATTGGCGGTGTCTCTCTTCATCCAATTTCGCGGTCGCCGCCCAGCGTAAATGATGGAATGCGTTAGAGCCAGCTAAATATGCAGCGAGAGGATGATTCCAGTACACGGCAAGGTGGACACGCACGAGTTGAGCATCCGGGCATAACTCATGGTCCAGCATCGCGTACAGAATTTCGGGATCGCCCGATGAAAGAAGACGGTTCAACAGGTCGGGAGAACGCTCTCCTACCTCCATGAGGGCAAAGTCGTTACCGCTTGCCAAGATTAGGTCACGGGAAAAGTCGTGGTTGTCTTGTGTTTGCATCAGGGCCATGGCCACTGGATGGCCAGCAAATGCTGCATTGTGCAGCAGCTGATTGCGATCCCCATCCAGTTCCAATTCAGCGGCACCTCCCGAATACCACAGCATGAATAGTGACAGGCAGGCTTCTGCATCGCCATCGTGGTATCCCTTGATGAGCACACTATCGGCTTCCTTGAACTTGCCCTGCCTGCGCAAGGCCCAGCTCTTCGCCGAGGTCCCCGTCTGCCACCCCTTCATTCTTTTCGCTGCCGAATGAAGAATAAAATTTTCGCCGCCATCAATGCCACGGGGCCGGGAGTAGATTTTATTTCTGCCCCCACCACCACAGGCCGCAGTCGTCGTGCCGGGTGCTCCAAACGAGGCGTGTGATGAGTTCCACAATGTCGCGCGGTGGCCTCGTAACGGGGACGATGCGCCGCCTGAGGCAGCCGATGAAGGTGATCAGGGAGCTCTTTGCATTACCGTCCACTTTCCAAACCACGCGTCTTGGATGCGAATCCCCGAGCCAAAAGCTGCCCATGGCGGTGGCAAAGGGTTTTTGGTCCTTACAGCGCTCAAATGTGGGATAAAAAGTCTCTGCCATTGGAAGCTGTCCCCAAGCCTTGCCATAGCAATACAGTTCGTAAATGTGGTCGGCATCCATTATCAAAGGGGACAGTGGACGAATCCTTAACGCGAATGTGGGATGAAAGCAATGCAGTTGGTCGGCATGGCCATAGGAACGCAGCAGCACGTCCCTCAGCAAGAGTGCGCCCTGTCGGACACTCCGCAGGTCTGCAGGAATGCGAGGATTGAAGCGCAATTTGGCCAGACACCATTCGGCACGCAAGTGACCTTGGTCGGCTGCAATCTCCAGGAGGCGGACAGTCTCACGGAGCGCATTTTCTGCCTCCAGTGGGGGGAGCACTTCGGAATACCGCGCAGTTACATCCTCACTCCAATACTCTTCAATTCCCTCGGTGGTACGGCGTGCGAGATCCCACGCGATAACGGGATGTCGATGGAGGAAAACAAAATCTTTCACATCCCGCAAGTCGTAGCCGTTGAGCCAAACCCGAGCTAGAAGTTCAGGATCATCTTTCGCGCTTAGACTCTGCAGAAAACTGTCGGGGACGAGATGCGCGCATTGTATCCATGACTGAAAAAGAGCCCCGCGGTGTCCCGTCTCCAAAGCGTATTGATGGACAGCGGCGCAATCTCGATTGCGAAGAGGATGCCACATCACTTTCGCTACGGGATGACCCTCGAATTGACCCGGACACCCCGCGGCAAGCCGAGAAATGTGGGCCGAATCCGACCCGTGATGACGATAGGAGGCGCTCCCCGGATAATGCAGAGAGTACAGTGTGATGAGGGCCTCAACATCCAAGTTGGCGGCTCTCGCTAGCAAGAGGGCGTCCGCTTCCTTGTAACGTCCCTGCCTACGCAGTGCCCAACTCTCTGCTGAAGTTCCCGTTCGCCAGCCCTTCATTTTTCAAACTGGGTTGATGGATCGCAAATTCTAGCAGGCCGGCTTATCCGAGGGAAAAATTTTTTCCTTCCCTTACAGAGATAGTGCCTGGTCCATGTGAATGTCAACAGCAACAACAGCAGGCACCCCAGTGAGGCCGCGGGATCGGAGGACCATTGCCCGGCTGGCCCTGATCATCCCGCTCATCATTGTGCTGGCCCTCATCTTGGGACCGGTCCTGTATGCAGTGGCAGAGACTTCGCGGCGGGCCCATCAACCGGGGCCCACAACCAGTGAGCCGCCCACCTACACGTTCCTCACGACGACGACGACGGCGCCAGGTTCGTGCCACACCACTGCTGACTGCCCCGCTGGGCAGGTGTGCGTGTCAGGCCTCTGCACCAACGCTACCACCACCACCCCGAGCAGCTCTACCAGTGCCCTCAGCACGACTGGCACAACAACACCTGGCACAACTACAAGCCATGCGTCAACAGCGACTACTGCTACGACCACAAGCACCACGACGACGGCGCGCCCCGTCACCACCACGAGGACCACCACGGTGACGACTACGACGTCGGCAGCCTTTCCCTCGTGTCAGGCCTGCAGCTTGAATGCCGTGCTGGGTTCATGTGCCTCGGAATATGCTTCCTGCCAGACGAATACGTACAACTGCCCGGTCCTTTGCTATGGGACCTTCCAATTGAATGGCAACCCTCCAGCCACGTGCACCAATGGTTTCATTCCACAGTGGCCCCCGCTTCGGGATTGTATCTGCCGCACTGCCAACATGACGTGCCAGTCAGAGTGCACCGCTTGTGCCTACACCACGGTCACCAGCACCCCAGAGACCACCTCGCCAGAGGCTGCCTGCGAGGCATGCTACACAACGGCCGTGCGTGGTCCTTGTGCTAGCCAGGCTGCTGCTTGCAATGCAAATCCCATTGGAAGCTGTGCCCTCGTATGTGCCCCTTACTACAAGGCCAACCTGTACATCTTTGAGGGCTGTGAGAACGTCACCTATTGGCCTCCACTTGCTGCGTGTCTGTGCCCGTACTGCGGAAACAATGTGACCTGCACAGAGAACCAATGCTGAAGAGGACGCTTCATTAAAATACTCCACATCCCCCCGCTTCAACTGAGACCCACAATGGCATGCGCGGTCATGTTGCCCAGCGCGATCCTGTCAGTGGTCTTGTAGTTGTGCAACACGTGGCCATCCACACGAATGCAGCCATCGGCGATGACGAAGCTGTCTGAGAACTTCACCTCCACAAAAATCTCCGTCCCATTGCAGGTGACGCCCGTGATCTTCCCGGGGCCAATGGCGTTCACTGTGAGTTGGCGAACAGGAGTGGCTTTCTTGGGCTTGGGAGGCACGTAGGGGTATGCCTTCTTGACGGAAACGGGTGCTGCCTTGGCTGTCGTCTTCTTGCCTGTGCCCTTGGCCGACTTGGGCTTCTTGACGGCCGCGGCACGGATCACACTGGACTCTCCAACGTCTCCCCCGGCCTGCCCGCTTCTCGCTGCATCTCTAATCGTTAGTGCCATGCTTCGACCCTCTCCTTTTGGTTGCGTGGAGTAGATACAAAAATTTTATTTTTCATGGAGGACCCGTCGATCAGAGAGTGACCCAAATTAGGGTGAGCAGGAAAAGCATCGACGACAAGGCCCGTTTGGATGCAATCCCATGGGTACCATTCTGGCCGCCACCATCGAAGAGGTTGCTGTAGCTGCAAAACCCTTCCTGAACAGGAACCTGTGGGTTGGTGCAGACGGGCTGTCCTGCAATGCACGTCGAAGGACCGGGTGGAAAAACGACAGTGGGCATTGTGCAACCAACGTCTGAATACTGGGTGTAGTTCACAACAATACCAGACAGGGTGCAGGCATAACCGATGAAAGAGCCAGGACCCGCGTTCACGCATACTCCCAATCGCTCTACGCTGCTGGTACCCCATGAATTGGGGTCGCAATTGACACCGCCAGGGTAATTCACATAGCCACAATACGCACAGCCAGAACAGGCGACTGGATTCGCCAGGGACTCCAAGGTACCAATGTGGCAAAAACCTTGTCTGCTCCCACCTCCGAAACGGGAACATGCAGCCGGCGTGCATGTTGACTCATTGCGTGCCTGAAACCATCCTGCGGTCCCAGAGCAATCCACACTGCTGTATGTCAGGGTGTATGACACGATTTGACCATTCCCGCATGCCACCGCGATGATCGTCATGATCCACAGGATAGTCATTGCGTTTGCGATGGAGTATGGCATGAGGGGTTTGCTCTTTGGTGAGTGTGGTTTCTACCAGAATCCTCTGATGCGGCGTGAGCTGGTATGTAGATGAAAAGAATGCAAGTTGTGCGCACAAAAGACCTTATGCAAGACTCTTTGGTAGCGTTCCCCCAGGTGCTAAAGACGGGATCATGCGGGGGCTAGTCGTGGTGCTGTTGCTGTTGATAGGCTTTGCGTCAGGCACAACCTTTGCAGGATGCAACAACACTCGGGCTGCCGTTTTGGAATGCGTCGAACAGCTGCTGGATCTTGATCACAACGGACAGATTACGCCAGTCGAAGTCGCCGTTGCACTGCGGACGACCTTTACGTTTGTCCCTGACTGGCTCACGTGGCAAATGGTGATGCGCTGCGATTTGAACGAGGACGGCGTGCTTTCAATGGAAGACTGGAACATCAATCCAACCAACATTACTTGTCTGCCCACGCCGAATTGCATCAACATTGCTTGCAGCGTGTGCGTTCAGAACGGGTTTTCCCAGACTAAGCGTGGGATCACTCCGGAGCAGCAACAGCATCCGCATCCTTCTGTTCCTGGCGCCGAGTCGCCCCTATCACCAACACCACACAATGTACACAGGGACGTGTCCAGCAGGAGACCAGAGGAAGTAATAGCCCTCGTGCGGGAAGTGATGGCAGAAATGAAGCAAGACAAAGCTTCGCCGTGTTCTTTTTATTTTGTGCATCACATCAGGCCACTTTCGTGACTAGGTAGGTAACCGACACGGGTTGTGCACGGATACCTTGAATAGTGCCCTGGAAGAAAACGAAAACACCGTAACCCGAAGCCAGGCCACCCGAACCAGCCACACCAGCTCCCTGAACAACGGTAGTGGCGCTCATGGCCAAGTCTATGCAATAACTATTGGGAGGCAGCTGACCGTTGCCAACATAAGAACCTGCCACAAGGTCAAGAACGCCTCCAGTGTTCTCCGTGTCGACAGCCGCATGAGCGAGAGCGTAATCCAAGTTGGTTCGGGCAAAGGCCATGTTGATGTGGTTTGCACTGGGATAAATTCCACCGACTTGACTGGGGCATATGGTGAGCTGTGCGCTCACTTGCACAATGTACGTGCTGCTGTCGGGAGCCGACCATCCGCATGTGCCGAACCCACCGCCGCCCGTGTTGTAATCTTGAAAAAAGCACCCGACATAAATCCAGTCGTTAATGTTGCCGTCAAAGTTGAATTCAGTGGCGGTGGAGCCCGCAATCGTCACGGAATTCGGTCCAATGGGTGCGTACGGTGTGCTGATATGTAATCCATGCGGACCGTTGGCTACCACATTCACTCCCGTTCCACCCTCGAGCACAATGTTCCCGCCAGCCGCAGCCCCTACGCCTTCCATGGTTACAATGGCATTGTTGGTGAACAACAAAGTGCCAGGCGCGGGTGCAGTAATCGTGGTCAACACGTTGGTCGAGATGATGTCGACGTCGTTGCGAATGCTGCCAGTCTGTCCGTTGATGGATTCGATACCCTTTCCAATCGCGTCAAGAGCAGCGATCCATTCGTTGATCAAGACGTCTTGAACCATGCGATCGTGAATGTCATGTTCCAGCGTCGTGGTCAAGTAGGCAATGGCTGCGTCGGAAAGTGCACCCTGTTCTGTGAGCAGGGCATCCCCCGCGATTCTTGCAGCAATTTCGTTGAACAGCACCGTTTGCAGGTTGGTAATGTTCAATATGAGGCTGAGGAACGTGGCCTTGGAGAACACCTCGTACTGCTCGGCCACAATGACTGCATTGGTGAGGTTGGCAATTTCGGCCGCAAAAAAGATATCAATCGCTGTCCGTGCTGCCGTCTCATTTGCAAGGTCCCCGGCGATAATGTCTTCCTCTGCGATACGAGCGGCTGTCTCGTTGAGGATTGCCCAGAAGATTGACAAGAAGTTGGCCTCCCGTGTCATGCTGTCTGCGGCCAGCTCGGCATTCAGTTGGTCTTCCTGCTGTTGCAACAACATGTCTTTCAGTTGGCGGGCCACCGTATCACTGTACAGTTCCTGGGAGAGCTGCACGTCCCTGGCCGCGAGCCGGGCAAAGGCATGTCCATATGTTTGGTACAGGGTCAGACCTCCAAACACTGCTCCTGTGATGATGACGCCGACCAGGGCAGCTGCCAGAAACGTCCAAAGACAACCCTTCCGTAGAGGCGTCCCGTAAGAAATCATCACCCCGCTCGTGCTTATCACGGTGGACACAGCATGTGCGCAACGCAAAAGGAGGAGGACTAAACAGTCGAACGCCTCCTCTTGAACAGAGAGTGCAAATGCGGGCGAATACAAAGACGCCGCATTTTTTATTCTCGGGCACACAGTCCCCACCGAGCAACAGCCCCTTTTTGCTACAAGGTATCTACAGCATCTTTCGTTGACATGCGCTGTTTCTATGCCACGTGCGTGATGTCATACGTGATGCTGTACCAGGCAGCATACTGATTGGAGCACGAAGATTGATGATCTGCGTACGCGGACCATCCGGCGTACAGAAATGTGCCCGGTGCGATGGGTTCAGTGAAGGTGCTACTGGGCGTGGCCGTGCTCAGGATGAGGGTCGTGGTCATGGTAATGTACAGTTCGTTGATGGGACAGGACCCGGCGCAGATGTTGTTGATGGCCATGTAGTCGCTGTCAACCTGTTCCCAATTGGGGGGACTACCTCCTGAGCGATCAATGTGCATGTAGAACCACAAATGCCCATAACAGGCAGCGGGTTGATTGATTGCTGCGCGCACAGTCACTGTCACTTGCACAATGTAGGTTCCAGTGGCGGGCATGATGAAGCCGCAATTTTCGCCTTCCCATGTGGCGTCGAAGATACACTCCTGTTTGTTGTAGATAGGGTTATTTTCTGGGTACGTTGAGATCGGGTCGTATGGGCGACGGTTCCCGTAGACAAACGGGTAGGCACTAGTGGACGGATAGGAGATGCGATTGTTGTTGTATGCACCGGCCTGGGGGAAGATACACCCAACGCAACGAGGACTTGGCGTGGAGATGGGCTGTCCAATGGATTGGTAAATGCCGCTGCCCAAGGGATAGGATATGCTGCCGTAATCAGGGCGGTAGGGAGTGTTTTGCGTTCCCTGGGTACATCCGTAGTTTTGACAGGTCCATCCCTGTCCCGTTCCAAACGCGTCAATGCAATCGTTATCCCATGTGCAATAGTCTTGCACACAACTGCCACCTCTGCAGTGCCACGGCTCTCCCAAAATATTGTTGCATTGAGTTTCGTCAGAGCACTCAGTATTGGTGCATCGCATACCGCTGAAAGATGTCGAGAACCCGCTCTGACATGTCCATTCCGTTCCATAGTTCGCCACGCAAACCGAGGTCAAGAGGCAACCTAAAAATGCGCCGTTCCTCAGATCCACGCCATTGTAAGCTTGCACCTCCGATGTAGACTGTGGGAAGGGATAGACGGCAACCAAGCGCGCATAATTCATCGGGGAAGGTGGCACTGGTCCGCTGTATGAAATGGCAATGATGTTGGGCCCGGGAAAGGTGACGGTCAATCCACTGTCGCCCAGAATCTGCAGGTTGCCAGTCACGTCCGGGCCCACTCCAGCAAGAGTGCGTAGCGCAGTCTGTGTCAGTGTGATCTGATTGCTGGCCGCACCATTTGCAATGACAATGCTCCCGCTCAGCGACTCGAACACCATGTTGTCCGCAATGGGCGACTGCCCGTCAATGGTCAGCAACAGGCTGGTGGTGATGAGGTGTAACTTGGTGTTAATCGATGTGTCCTGGGCTATGCGAGCCGCCACCTCTGCGGTCATCTGGGTAATAAGCAACACCAGGTCTTCGCTGATGATGGCATCCGCTGCCGCTAGTGCTGCTTGGGCTGCAATCCTGGCCGCGATCTCAACATAGATTGCAGTGCTGACCGTCGATACGTTGCCCTCCAGAATGGCGAATTCCTCACTGGAGTACACATCAAAGGCTTGAACCGCGTGCAGGATCGTGGTGTCGTTGGCGATGATAATCTCCAGGAGCGTGTCGTTGCCCATGCGCTCCTCGATTTCTGTGGCCAGCCTTGCGCTGAGGAGTGCGTCACCGGTTACTCTCTCGTAGATGTCTTCCTGCAGACTGGCGTTGACAGCAGCCTGTTGTTGCTCTCGTGTGGCAATTTCGAGGATGAGGGATGCGTTGAGCCTGGCTTCCATCTGCATCAGGGCCATGTCCACAAGGGTGCGAGTGGTGATCTCGTTGTAAATCTCCTGCGCCAGATGCAGTTCCTCCTTGCGCAACGACAAGAAGGTTCCATCATACCGTCGCAGGTACAGTGCCCAGGCCATGATGACGCCAATGAAAACGGCCAGGAAAAAACTGATTGCCAACACGCGTGCTATCCATTGGAACTGCGCCCACGACTGCGAAGGAGGCTGGTGCTCCTTCATCATCGTGTAGGCCCTCCAATCAAGCGAGTGAGCGTGCTCTGTTTCCTCTCCCTTATTCAATCCACCCGCATATGGCGAATGCGGGTGCTTCATTCTTTTGCTTCTATCTCCCCTCAGGCGAGCTGAGTCACGTCATACTCAACGGAGATGGCATCCAAATAGGCCGTGCTTGTAAAGGAATGGCGTGGTTGCCACTGTCTCCACACTGGAAACACGCCAAACCCATCCGGCAACCCCCGACCGTCGAGCACGAGTGTGGATTTGAAGGTGTGGTCTTGATAATCAAGACCCGCACCAGGGAGGTAACCGGGGAAAAACACCTGGTACATCTGCCACACCAAGGATGAACCCGGTTGGTTTGCAGCTGGGTTCGCTATGCAGTCGCCCCTCGTTTGGACGCAGAGCCCCATGGACAGGGCCACCCCATTTGGAGTGGTGTCGTACTGAACGGTCAACGTCAACACTACACGCACCAACCAGACGCCGTAGCCAACCCCTCCAGACGTGGGTACTTGCCAGCCATATCCAGGATTGGGGGCGGGCGTGTTGTAATTGGTGATAAACAGATTCCCCGCACAAGTGGGAAGATTGAAGGCATCAAATTGCCATTCGGTGGTGGAGAAGGTGATAGGGCACGTTTGGTGTATGCTCGCGACCCAGCTGCCATGGTACATTGCATAGTTGGGCAGAGGAGGCACAATGACCAGTCCAAAGGTCAAGCTGTTAATTCCAGGGGTCACGACAACATTTCCATTGGCGAGAATTGATATGTCAAACGTGGTTGGATCCGGGGTCACCCCATCCACTGTTAAGACGGCGTGGTTGGTGATGGTAATGATGTTGGTGCCGCCGCTGCCAATGCTAAACCCAGCGTTGGCAGACACAAAGTTGAAGTTGTGATTCAGCGACGATTGGTTGTTGATTGTTAGAATGCCGTCATTCAAGAAGGCTGTAATGTCAGCGAGTTGCGTTTCGCCCTCCGAGGTCCGCGTGGCAATCTCGGCAGCCAGCTCCGAAGCAAAGAGGGCAATAAAGTTCTGCTGGGCCGTGTCTTGAGCCGACAGAATGTTCTCGGAAGCAATCCGCGCTGCCGTCTCATTGACAAGGTCCTGCTCCAGAAGCGTCAGGTTTTGGTAGGCCGTGATAAACTCTTGCTGGGCGAACACGTTGTAGGCCGTAAGTAGATTGAGCCGATTGGTCAAGTCGGCCAGCTCCGAGAAGGCCAGCGTGTCAAAGGCTTCGCGCTCTTCAATTTCCAAAACCAGGGATGCATTGAGGGCCGCCTGTTCGGCAGTCCGGGCAGCAATCTCCGCATTCACCAGTGACAGCAAGAGGGCATCCTGGGCTGTCCGGGTGGCAATCTCCTCGTTCAGGGCTGCAAGCGTCGCTGCCTGCTCCGCTGTGAGCAAGGCATCCTCCGCTGTGCGAGTGGCGTTCTCTGCGTTGATGGCGGCTTGCAGGGCAGCATTCCGGGAGCGAGCCAGGGCAAACTGAGGGGCAAAGCCATCGTCCTCAAAGTAGGCGATCCATCCAAAGGTCGCGCCCACCGCACACCCAATGATTACAGCAACGGCCAGCAGCGTCCAGCACAGCGTGAACCGACTAAAGGCCCGTCGTTGTTCAAACGATGTCGGCGGCAAAGCAGGTAGCATCGGGCGGGAGGCTTCGGGGAACAGTCAACCAGATTCTGCAGGCTTCATGTATTCCCCCAAGTTTGTCGACATGGAAGAGACACTAGAGGACGACCATATGGAATCTGGGCCCTAAAGCAGCTCGCCCAACCTCTCAGCGAACGATCATGAAGGCTGGCTTGATTCCTGTTCCGGGCTGGACAGATGAGGTCATGGTGCAGCCAGCAGGGAGCATTGCAGTCACCGTGTACCAGCTGCCCACCACCTCCATCAACGTGCATTTTTGGCAGCTGGATCGCATGCTGTTGTCTCTGGTGTGCAACGTGGCTGACTACGGCACTGTGCCCAACCCTGACAGTGCACTGCTTCATCATGCGACGGCGTTCCTCATTGGTCAAATGATGGGATACACCTCGATGGACGTGATGGGTCCCACGCTGGCCTCGTTTCCCCAGGACGGCACCATCAAGTTGCGCACCTCACTGAAGCACATCTACGATGCACTCGGTGGCAGTCGGTTCGCCTCGTCTTGCTTTCTGGCCTTGCAGGAAACCATTGAAGACTACTCCGCCGAGAGAGCTCAGCGTCGCTTTCTCGTCACTCTGCACGAGCCACACAACCCAGAGCGCGTGTACATGACCATGAGCGTGCGCCAGTTGTCAGACCACTTGGCCGAGCATCGTCATATTATGCTCTCGGTTCGTACCCTACTGGAGCCCCTCATTGCTCCATGCTATCGACAATACGCACCTCCGCCAGTTCCCAAGCGCCTGGCCATGTTCATGCACCACGTGGCTCTCCTCATGCTGGCCAAGGAGTTGCCAGCTGTGAATGAGCTCAAGGTTGAACCACTCCCTTCTATGTACGGCATCCTGCAGCAAAATGGCTTTGCACCTGCTGGTGTCGCGGCACAGCAAGGTGCTGCATACGTTGTGACCTTGAGGGGCGCGGATTTTGAACGCCTGCGAGGCTTTCGCGAGAGTCTGGCGCAAGTGACCTTTGGCACAGCGAATGTGGAGGGGCTCATTCATGACTTGGCTCCGATGCACATTGCAGGTCGACCCGGATCACCGGACCCGCCCTCCCCGCGTCGTCCTGGAATGCGACGTTACCTGGGAGGCGATAGCGATCTCGAGGAAGAAGAGGACGGCGACGAGGAGGATGCCTTTCAGGGTAGCCCCATGCAGCTGTCCAGGGGCACGGCAACGCCAACGTCTGAGTTCCCCGTGAGTCCCTGGGGTGGTCGCAATGTGCCGTGGATCACCGACGACGAGAACCAAGACATTATGCCCCGTGGCAGGGGATCGCGCAATGAGAATGCCCGCCCCGACTGGATGACACGCAGCCAGGACCTTGCACCGCCTGCTCCAACCCCCAGCAAGCCGGCAGAACCCAAGAGGCGACTCGTCTTTGCTCATGAGGATGACGACGACGAACAGCAGCAGCAGCAACCCCCACAACCCAAGTCCCCCGATCTCTTTGATCGACCCGCCTGGGATGACGTGGACTTCACGCGGCTGGCTCGAGAACAAGCAGCACAGGCAGATCGTTTGAGCAAGCCGCGGCCTTCTGAAAAGTTTCTCTCTGTCGAGATGGAGCATGCAGCCATCGGCACTCGCTTGGAACGTGTGCTGGCCAACATTGTGGGCAGGGAACCACTTACCCCCGTTGCTGTCATCTATGCTGCTGAGCCCGACCTTGATCGCAGCAAGCAGCCCCTCATGCTGTGGAGGTCTTCCCCGGCAGCAGCCACCAATGTGATCCTCAACATGGCAGTGATCGATCACTACGGACAGAAGCGCCTCGACACCACGCTGGCTCTTGCGGGACCTGCCTCTGTTCGACTGGCATGGCTCGACCTGTTCTCCGACCAGCAGAGCTTGGTGCACTTTCAGCTGAGGAGCGAACATGAAGTCTGGCTGTTGGAGGCTGGCACACGACACCCTGACAAGCGAGTCATCGTCATTCTCATTCAGGAGAACAACATGCAAGCCCCGCAGATGCTCGATCTGCAGCCGCTCCGCTTTGACCAAGAAGCCATCACCGACGTCGTCGTTGGAACGATGATCGACGACGACGACGAGGCGGGATGGCGTCTAGAGTATGTGAAGACTGGAGGCATCGCAGGTGTGCACGAGGAGACAACAGTGTGGGAGGACGGCACCGTGAAGTATTGGGACGGACGCAGGTCCCGCATCACCCCTGCCAAAGCCCGACAGCTGTACGAGTGGGCCATGAAGAGTCGCAAGGCCCCGCCCACCCCCTGCTGCGACTTCTTCAGCTACCACGTGACTATCCGCGACGCTCGGGGCAAGCCCATCATGGCACAGAAAAAGGTGGAAGCGATGCCTCTCGATGACACCGAATAAAATAGCCTTCATTTGTCCTCTTCCTTTGGTGGAGGCTCGGCTGCCTCTAGTTCGTCTGCCTCCTTCCTCAGGGCTGCCGCCACCTCCCGTCTGCGGGCCTTGGCAGCTTTGTTATCGTCCTTGCTATCGGCTTCAAGTCTGCGGCGTTTGTGCTCCTCAATGGCGTCAAACTTGGTGATCATCTGCACAATGGTGGCCACCTCGGCCTTGCATGTGGGACACGTGTTGTGGGCATCCACCCAGTACGAGATGCAGGCATGGCAAAAAGAGGTGTGGCGACAGGGTAACACCATGGTGGTGATGTGCTTCTCCATGCAAATGGTGCAAGCGTTGTCCTCGGCCGAGATGCACATGGCGTCAATGTCTGTGGCCTCGTCGCGTTTCTTTTCCAGTGCCTTCTTCGTTTGCTTGTTGGCGACAAGCCCAGTCAGTGCCTGTTGTTGGGAGCGTTCATCCACTCGAAGGCGAGACCGACGCCGGCGCTCCTGATTTGTCATTGGAAGCACAGGCAACTGAACACCCGATGACGGCACCGCAACTGCGTTGTCGGCTGCGTCAATGTCGATCTGACGCATCTGCTGCTGCAACATCTCCTGGGCCCTCTCGCGCGGATCATTCGGCAAGGGGGGAGCCCGGACGCTGCGATCAGACCGCTCATCGGGGCGTGCCGCGAACATCATGTCGACATACCAGGCCGGCGGCGGAGTGCCCGCTGGACGATTCGAGTGGTTTGCAGACTGCGGCGACTGCATTAAGGGAAACACATTGGAGGGACCTTCCTCGTAATGAGGATAGTAGTCCGGCGGCTGGTCTTGGTAAGCTGGTTCCTCCCCCTCGCCCAAGTCCATGGGGTTCCCCATAAAGTCCATGTTGTCATAATGTGGGTCATTGCGGAGGGGAGGCGCTCTTCGATTCGGCGCTCGAGGAGGCAACTCGTTGCGAGCAGCTTGCTGGGCGGCAGCTGAGGGAACAGCCCTTTCGAAGCGAGGTCTCACTTCCACGTCGTTCACCATGACCGAGACCCGACGCTGATGCGCTCCGATACGACTAAGACGCAAGGCCTCTGCCTCCTCGGGAGTGGCTGGCATGTTCACCACGTGGAAGGGACTGGGCCCTTGCTCGGCGGCCTGGGCCCTCAGCGCACGGAAAGCGGTGGCATCAATGTCGAGCATACGAATAGGAGCCGTTTGGTCTTCCCGGGCTCCGGCGTGGGCTTCGGGTTGTTGTGGCTGTCGAAGGAAGAGGGGCTTCAGCACTTCTCGTTGCATGCCATCCACCATGCGATACCCAAGCACTTCCATCAACATCTCGACGTCCTCGATAAAGACCAGGGCACATGACGGGGGCACAAGCGAGGTGCGTGGGTTAATGTCCCCAGCACTGTACCCGGGGTCGATAAGTCCGATGCAAGGACACGTAACGCGCGTGGCAATGCCCTCCATCTTTCGCTTGCGGGCCAAGTCGCTGGAAGCAGCCGACACAATGATGCCCACCTTGCGCCCATCGTGGTTGCGAAAGAAGCACATCTTGGAGCCCTCCACCTGCATCTCGCTTTGCACTGACTTGACGCCCTCGTCCGTCACCGCGTTCAGCACAGCATCCCGGGCGGCAGGCGTCCGCACAATGAGCACGAGGTCGCATTCGGCCATCTCTGCGCCACCCCTCTCTCAGAGGGGAAAGGGCGGCTTCCTTGCTGGCTATTATTTTTCCTCTCTCGCATAGGAGTACAAGAGGGAAATTTTTTTTTCTCGCTCTCTCCCCGTGGACCACTGGAAAAAAGGAAGGGGTCCAGCTGAAAAGGACACTTCTTCTCCCTATCTGGTGCGTGTTTGTCTACACTGACGACGATGATGATGGTGGTGGTCGTCTATGGTTTTGTGGGAGGCCCTGCAAAAGGGGCATTTGCTCCTCACTTGTCAGACCAAACATGTCAAAAGTACAGCAATCTTTCAGTTACATGTCAAGAGACAAACAAAAAAAAATTTGTTTGCCTCCTGTGACTCGTCTATTTAAACCCCCCTATTGTTGAGAGAAACATTTTATGTGGTCAGAGGGTCTGAAGGGTGGTCATACGGTGTGATTTTCGCGCACACCATCGCACTGAATGTCCCTGTCTCTTCGGCGTGTTCGTGGTTTGTCATGCACCATGTCGTCGTCATCGTCGTCGTGCGCGCAGGGTGTCAATCGGCGTCATTCGAAGCGCCTCAGGAGTGAACCAATCCAGATCGACGACAACACTCCCACCAACAGCAGCAGCAGCAGCGAAGAGGAAGCCGCGGTCATGGATCACGTTCGACGGGGCGAAGAATATGCACCTTCTCTGTGGGATGACGAGGAAGGGGAGGAAATGGATGCGGAAGGACACTCCCTATTTTGTCGCGTTTCTTCAGACCTTCTCTTTTGGATGTTCCAGATGTGGGATCCCTCCATGAGAGCTGCCACGGTGAAAGTATGCAAGCGGTGGAATCGTATCGGTACAGCGGCCTTTGACGTGTTCAAAACGAACAAGGCCTTCCTGTATGGGGTGCTGCTGGACAGCAAACATTTGATGCGCCTGCTGGAAGACCGGCGTCTCCCTTCTGCCTACTTGGAGGATCCCAATCTGCTGTCTGTCATGTTTGGACGCATCAGCGAGCACCCCATCTTGGCGAGCCTGGCCAAGCGAGTCATTCACAGTGGGGATACGTGGATGGCCTGCTACGAGGCTGCGGTGAGGGCCACAAACCCCTCGGCCGTGCAGTGCCTCTTGTTGCATCCTCTCAGCGAGGCGGGAGCCCGTGCCATTAGTCACGTGGCATGCGTTGCCCTGAGCAAGGAGGACGCCACCATCTTGCATGCAGTGTGCAACCGCTATGCTAACCAGATGCTTCCCATCTACGGAGCCACGGCCATGACGACCTGGTGTTGCACCAATGCCTATGCAGTGAGCCTGTCCGAGTTGTTGCGGGTGCCAGCCTACTGTACAGTGGAGAACTTGGTGCTGGTCCTGCGCTATGCTCTTGTGAACCATCTGGAACCCCTTGCCTTTGCTGTGTGGCAAAAGGGTGTGCTCTCCGCTCGTCGGTCTGGTTGGAGCACGCTTTTCAAGGCTTGTGCCCACAATTGGGTGCGCCTGGCCTGCCTCCTCATACAGCAAGGGATGCAACCTGATGACAGGGGCTGGAAGGTGTCGCTGGGCAACGCTGCCACCTACGGACACGTGGATATGTTGCGCCTGTTGTGCAGCGATCCTCGGTGCAATCCGGGAGCTTCTCACAACAGGGCGGTGCGCCATGCCCTGACGCATGGCCAAATGGAAGCAGCCATGTTTTTGATGGCGGACTCCCGTGTGGACCCAAACGATGACGACGCGGACATGTCACATAACTTACTTTGTGGCATCCTTGGGGCTGACGCTGGGGTATCGACGCAAGCCAAGACCGACGCAGTGCGCCTCCTGTTGGAAAGAGGGGCTGACCCCAATTGCTACAACCACGAACCACTAAGGCTAGCCCTGGAGCGAGCTTGCTTTCCTGCCCTGGATGCTCTGGTGCGCTGTGCTCGTATCCGCTTCAGTCGCGGTGAGTTCTATGCTGTGTTGGCGGCCGTGCCCCAAACGGAGCAGTATCGCGAGACACGCAAGGAACTGATGCAAGCCTCCCGGTTTCAAAGCCATTTTCTGTAAAATATCGATGCTTCTGAGCCTTTGTTATTCGGAGACAAACCGGGCATGGAAACCCCTCTGCCAGCACCCGTCATTGAAGACCCCATTACGGCACACTTGAGATGGGCCCGGGCCGAAAAGGAGCGCTCAGAGAAGTCGTGGATGCCTCTCATCTACGGGGACGATGGGACGGGCATGGCCGACGCAGTTCATTCATGGGGGCGGATTGTGCATACACTAGAGGCCCTGCAGTCTGCCGCACGCCTCTCACGGCATCTCTACGGTGACTGCGTGCAGTTGCCCTCGCGGGATCCCCTCAAACTCGCCGACCCCCTTATCCTGCATGCCCTTCTCATGCAACAACTGGACAGCCTATTGACTCGAATCGGGGACCGTCAGAATGTGGCAGGATCCGTGCCACTTGCCGTGAGACCAGCACACGTGGTTGCTGAAGTGAAGGAGGCTCCTGCGCCCCCGGCCGACGATAACGATGATGACAGCGAAGAGCAAGAACAAGGGGGCACATGTACGATTGCATAAAGTGAATCTCTATTGGGCAAGAAGTACCCCGCCCAGCTCGGATGACGTCTGCCCTTGAGAAGGGCGTGACCTACGCCGAACAGGCCGTGGCCGCGGACAATGCACAAGACTATGAGAAGGCCTACCAGCTGTATCGTCTGTCGCTAGAGTGGCTGAACCATGCCCGGAAGTACGCGGCTACCCCGCAGGCTGCCAAACACATTGCCGATGCCATGCTTCCTCCCTTGCAGAGGGCCGAGGAACTGCAAGAACAGCTCTACGGGACTGATGCACAGGCCGCACGACCCAAAGCAGTTGCCGTTCAAGGTCGCGGCGGTGGCAA
>Ga0302320_10013285_pt1 | contig 17223 bp, 9 predicted proteins | sample Bog_T0_3_FD_202130 | JGI IMG/M metagenome (GOLD analysis project Ga0302320, IMG submission 202130) | Peat permafrost microbial communities from Stordalen Mire near Abisko, Sweden - Bog_T0_3 | ecosystem: Environmental > Terrestrial > Soil > Wetlands > Peat | place: Sweden: Abisko, Stordalen Mire...
TCCGCATCGCGGAGGACATGGAAAAACTCACCATCGCCGGGGATCACAAGGCGTTGCGGCACGCGTTTTCCGAGGTCTTGTTGAACGCGCTCCAGGCCACCCAGGGCGAGAGCAAGCGGATCGCCGTCAGCGTCAGCAGCATTGGCACCAATGGCCACCGCGGAGTAAACGTCGAGATTCGTGACGGCGGCTCGGGCTTCTCCGCCGAGGCCGCAAGACGCGCGCCGGAGCCATTCTACTCCACGCGCAACGTGGGTCTCGGCTTGGGACTGACAGTGACCCGGAAGATCATCGAGGATCACCAGGGCCGCGTGGAGATCGCCGACCCCACGGTAAAAGGTTCCGGCGTGGTGCGAATCACGCTGCCCTTGAGCGATCAGAACTAGGCGTCGCGACGATTCGGACGGACACTTGGGTCCTATCCGTCCCGTCGGGCCTGTACGTCCTACCCCTCCGCTTACGTCGCGCTTCCGCAGAGTTCCTTCGTTTCCGCTGCCTCGCCCCCATCCAGAATCGCGCGCACCTTTTCCGTTAGCAATGTCGGGGTATAAGGCTTGTGCAGGAAGCCGGCCCCGTCTTTAAACGGGGACGTCAGCAGCACCTTCATCGCCGGCCGGGAAGAGCAGAGCCACTCGGCCAGTTCATTGCCCGTCATCTCCGCCATCTCCGCGTCGGCCACCAGCAGGTCCACGCGATCGGACTTCCCGGCTACGCTCATCGCCTCCTGGCAACTGGCCGCGCACCGTACGGTATAGCCCTGGGTCTCCAGCACCGTCGTCGCCACGGCGCGCAACGCCGCCTTTTCCTCCACCAGCAGGATGACCTCCGTACCCTTTTCCGTCGGCACCGTACCCGTTGCGGGCACTGCGGCGGGCCGCGTTTCAACGCCCTCGTCACGGAAGCGCGGGAGGTAGACCTTGAAGCTGCTGCCGCGTCCCACTTCACTCTCAAAGCTGATGTGGCCGCCGCTCTGCTTGAGAATCCCATGGCACATCGCCAGTCCCAGCCCTTTCCGTATGCCTGGAGCCTTGGTCGTGAAATAGGGTTCGAACAAATGCTGTTTCGCTTCCTCCGAGATTCCTGAGCCGCTGTCCGTCATCGAGACCGTCACATACTCCTCGGTACTGGGCCCGTCGATGGCATCCAGTGTCGCATCCGCAGTGGCGAGAGTCACCACGCCGCCTTCCGCCATTGCGTCCCGTGCGTTGTGGGCCAGGCTGATCAGAACTTGTTGGAATTGGCTCCCGTCCGCCTTTGCGATGCTATTGTGCGCATTCGGTTTGATCCTGAATTCCACCCCGTCTCCCAGCACCTGGCGCAACTTCGGCTCCATCGCCCTGATCGCCTCGTGGATATCCAGCCGTTCCGGCTTCAGCATTTGCTTGCGGCTGAAGGCGAGCAGTTGATGCGTCAGTTTTGCCGCGTTCGATGCGGATTTGCCGATCTCGACGGCGCTCTGGTACGGCAGTTCGTCCGCCGGCACTACCTGCTGGATCAGATCCGCGTGGCCGATGATCGCCGTGAGCAGGGAATTGAAATCATGCGCGATCCCGCCCGCCAGCTTGCCTACAAGCTCCATCTTCCGCGCTTCGATCAGTTGTTTCTGGCCGTCGCGCAACTCGCGGGTCCGTTCCGCCACCAGTGTCTCAAGATCATCCATCTTGGCCCGCGCTTCCTGCGAGAGCCTCCATTTATCCGTCAGCGCATCGGCGAATTGCAGAACCTCGATCGCATCGAAGGGCTTCTTCAGGATCAGCAGCCGGTCCGTCCGGCCCAGCCGGGCGACGATCTTGTCCAGCGAGTAATCCGAGTACGCCGTGCAGATCACCACCTGCAGGTCCTGGTACTCCCTCCAGATCCGGCTGATCGTTTCGATCCCATCCCACCCGGGCGGCATCCTCACGTCCACAAATGCCATCGCGTACGGACGCCCCTCCGCGCACGCCAGGCGCACCTTCTCAAGGCCCTCCTGGCCCTGGAACGCCGAGTCGATCTCATACCCCTCCGTGCGCTGCGGGCCCGCGTCAGCCTCCCCAAAAAGTTCCGCCGCCGCATTGGCCAGCGCCGCCTTGCCCGGCGCGGCGGGATTCAGGATCTTCCGGAAGTCCTGGTGGATCGATTCGTTGTCATCGATCAGGAGGATGCGCCGGTTCGGTGGGATCGTTGCGTAGTTCATGATATTTCTGAAGTTCTAAATGGCAGTTCGAGGACAAAAGTGGCGCCGCACCCCGGCCCGTCACTCTGCGCCCGCAGCGAGCCGCCGAGCTCCCGGGCGGCAAGCGCGCTGCTGTGCAGGCCGAATCCGTGGCCTTCCTTCCGCGTTGTGAATCCGTGGGAAAAGATCCGCGTCAGGTTTTCCGCCGGGATGCCGACCCCGTTGTCGATGACCTCGATGCGCACGACGCGCTTGTCGTCGGTGATTCGGATCGTCAATAGCTTGTCCATCCGCTCGCTTTCATCGCAGGCGTACTTCGCATTGCGGATCAGGTTGACCAGGATTTGCATCACCTTGTGCTTGTCCACCTCGATGACCGGCTCGGCCTCATATTGCCGCACCAGGTCCACGTCGTGCCGCAGCAGCGCCCCCTTGTTCATCCGCAGGCTGTCCTCAACCAGGTCCACCACCGGGATTTTCTGGCTCACCCCGGCGGAGCTGGCGTAGCTCTGCTGCACCGCCACGATGTCCTTGATGTGTTCGACATTTTTCCCCAGTTGATTCAATTCGCTTAAGATGACCTTGTTCTCCTCCACGAGCTGGACTGCCAATTGGTCCAGGAAGGCCGGTAACTTCCGCCCAACCGGATCCGTCGTCAGATAGACTCCCAGTGATTCCGCATTCTCCCGGATGAACGCGGCGGCCTGCGCAAGGCGCGGCACGCTGGATTGCCGGAGTTGTTCCGATGCCACCGTGGCGGAGATGTTCACGCTATTGAGGACATTTCCCACATTGTGCAGCACACTCGTCGCAACCTCGGCCATGCCTGCCTCTCGGGAGGACACCACCAGTTGCTGGTGAAGTTGCTCCAATTCCTCTTCCGCCAGCTTTTGATGGGTGACATCCACCAGGAAGCCGCGCACCCCGGCGCCTCCGGTCACGGGATCGCGAATCACCTGGAGATAGGATGCACCCCATATCACTCGGTTGTCCCTGGCAATCCATCGGAAGAGCTTTTTGTGGTCCGAGTTTCCGTTGAGCTCCCCCGAGAGCAATGCGCGGTTGTGCACCAGCATCTCATCCCGGTCCTCAGGATGAACGCGACTCAGCCAGAAATCCGGTGTCGAGAGCCATTCGGCCGGCGTATAGCCAAACATCTTCTCCACATAGCTGCTTACGAAATGGCCCTCCTCCATTGCGGGCTTCTCGAATACGAGCGCCGGCACGCCATCCAGGATGTTCGCGAGCCGCTTGCGCTCCGCCGCCAGTTCTTCGGCCAGTTGCCGGGCTTTCTCCTCGTTGTGCACCGCCTTCTGTTCCGCAACACTCCGTTCCGAAACTTCCTTCGATAACTGTTCATTAGTCCTGGCCAGCTCATCTAGAGCCCGCACCAGCGATTCCTCCACCTCCCGCCGCCGTTCCATCATCACGTTGAATGCCACGGTCAAATCCCCGATCTCGTCATTCCGTGGTTCCGGCATCGACATCCCGGATTCCCCGGCCGCGAAGCCGACGACCGCCCTCGTCAACTGTCGCAGCGGCGCCCCAATAGAAGTCCCAATGTAGAGAGCCAGTAGTACCGAAATTACAATCCCCGCGAGCGCCGCCCAAATGACCTGCCGCGTAGTGGCCTCCGTGATGGCCATGAATTCGGTATAAATGGGTGTGTACTCCTCGGTGACTGCTCCCAGGACTTGTCCGGATTCACTCGTCACCGGAACCACGATCAATCTGGTGAGGCCGTGGCCAGCTTCCGTTCCAACGTAGGTGCGCATCATACCATCCCGCAGTGTCTGGGTGAGCGCGTTCCCTTTTCGGTCCGTCACCTTGCCTACCTCTGCCGGTATCGAGTCCGCGATGACTCGCCCTTGCGGATCCACCACCTCCACGTCCCGTCCCAGGGTCTCATACATGTAGCGGCAGATTCTTTCGGTCATTCCGTGGCTCGAGCCGTGATCCGCCGCGGCGATGTAGGCCAGGACACGCGCGTCTTCCTCCGCTTCATTGGTCGTCTCAAGCAGCCCGACCGCGCGCTGGTGCCCAATGGCACGCGCACCCACAACGATCACGAGCAGGCACATGCCCAGCAGCGACCAGAGAATCTTCGCCCGGATTCTCACGCCGCTTCCGATCGCTTGGATTGCGCTTCTTTCTCATTCCATGCCCGGTCCAGCACCGCCCGCACCTTGCTCAGCAACCCGGCTGGCGTGTAGGGCTTGGGAATAAATTCGAGCGCCGGGTCGACGGCCCCGCCCAGCTCGCAGTCTGTGTAGCCGGAGGTAAACAGGACCTGGATGTCGGGCCGGATGGCGCGCACCCAGTCCGCCAGCAGCTTCCCGCCCATCTCCGGCATCACCATGTCCGTCACTACCAAATCGATATCTTTCCCCTCGTTATTAACGATACCAAGCGCTTCCTGCCCATTGGTCGCCTTCAACACTTTGTACCCCTGCCGCCCCAGCACGATCGATGTCATCGCCAGCAGCCCCGGTTCATCCTCCACCAGCAGCACCATCTCCACCCCGCGCCGGGGCGTCCGCGCCTGCTCGGCATTCTTCTCCAACGCCACCGGTGAGGCCATGCACGGGAGATAGACCCGGAAGGTCGAGCCCGCTCCCAGCTTGCTTTCCACCTCCAGGTGCCCGCCCCATTGCTTGACGATGGTCTGGCACGTCGCCAGTCCCAGCCCAGTGCCGCGCCCGGCCGGTTTGGTTGTAAAAAATGCGTCGAAGATCTTCTCCTTCACCTCGTCGGACATCCCGGTCCCGGTATCCGTTACCGAGAACACTCCATAGCGGCCCGCTGCGATGCCTGGATGTGCCGTATCATTGTTGCGGATCGTAGCGTTCCCGGACCGGACGGTGATCACTCCACCGTCGGGCATTGCGTCCCGGGCGTTGACCGTCAGGTTCATGAGCACTTGCTCGACCTGGCTCGGGTCGGTCTGCACCCGGAACATTTCCGGCTCAGGCTCCGTGACAAGGTTGATGTTCTCGCCCAGCAGCCGCCGCAGCATTGGGTCGATCCGCACGATCACCTCGCTCAAGTCCACCACCCGCGGACGCGGCGCCTCCTTGCGGCTGAAGATCAGGAGTTGTTTGGTTAGCGCCGCCGCCCGTTCCCCGGTGTGGAATACCGCCTCCGCGTTTTTGAACTGCTCGGAGCCCGGCTCCATGTCCTGCATCAGGATGTCCGTATACCCCAGGATGATCCCGAGCATGTTGTTGAAATCGTGTGCCACGCCGCCGGCCAGGTGGCCCACGACTTCCATCTTCTGTGCCTGCACGAATTGCTTGCCCAGTTCCCGCCTTGCAGTGTTGTCCCGCAGCATGGCCATGTAGCCGCGTATCTTTCCGCCGCCGTCCCTCATCGGCGTTGCATTCAGCTCCAGCCACCGCCGCGCATCCACCTTGCCAACGGTCTCAAATTCCATGCTGCCCTTTTCCCCGCGTCCCAGCCCTTCGAGACACGCGGCGAACGCGTCGCGCTGCTCGGTGCTTACAAACTCAGCCAGCGCCTTCCCGGACACCTCTGCGGCTGGCGCACCCAGCATCTCCGCTCCGGCGACGTTGACTTCCGTGATCTTCGCGTTGCGTCCCAGTACCAGGATGCCATCCCGCGAAACGTCGAGCATCGCCCTCAGGCGTTCGTCGGTATCGTCGGCAGTATCGCCTCCGGAATGGGGGATCGGCAGCGTCAGCCGCTGCATGGTGTATGTGTCGCTTTCGATGATTTGCTGGGTGGACATGCTGTCGTACCTCAGTAGCAGGCCCGGTACGCGCCATCCGGTAGGAGACTTGGGGGATTGGCCGGGGGTGACTATGTATAAAAATGCACATATTCGCGTAGAAAATAGCGCTGGGTATGGACGCTATAGTACATATAGCTCCCTTGGGGCGCTTTTGGCTCCTTTTTGCCCCTACGAGACCGCGGGCGGCCTAGTTCCCGCCCCCTTGGGCGACGATATTGCCTCCGCCGGCCGCTACGATTCCGCCATTCGCCGTCGCTATGGCCCCGGCTGATCCGGCGCTCGATGCGATGACATTGCCGCCCCCTTGCGCGACAATATTCCCGCCGCCCTGCGCCACGATATTGCCCCCGCCTGCTGCCACGATGGACGCAGTTCCCGTGGGATCGGTCGCGTTGCCGCCCCCCTGTGCCACGATACCGTTGCCATCCTGTGAGATCAGGGAATCGCCGCCATTATTGATCACATTGCCGCCGCCCTGGGCTACAATGCCATTTCCATCCTGCGATATCAGCCCACCTCCGCCTGCGCCCAGCAGTGCTCCTGGCGGGGCGAGATAAATAGTGCCAGACGGCACGAGCACAATGGCGGGCGATGTATTTACCGTGGCAAGCGCGGCACCTTCGGACAGGTGGGCCAGAAGATACTGCGCCGTGGTGGTCCCGATTACAATGCCACCAGCGGCGCCATACACCGCATTATTGCCATCGATCTCAGTAATGATTGTTCCACTTCCTTTGAGAACCGTTGCAACCGGCCCTTCGGCGACCACCGCACCACCGCCGATGTCGATGATAAACACGTCATTGGAGTTCGCCAGGAAGTAGTGAACGGGACGACCGGTGATCGAGTATTGTTCGTTCGTTCCCTGGGGCGCCGGAGCCCCTGCTGCATTGATGGCGATATCCGTGGGCGCGGTATGCAGGATAGGCAGATAGGCTGACAGGACTTCACTATTGGTATCGCTGATGGCAGTCCCCGCGCCGCCGGTTGCCTGGTAGGTGTAGGTGACAGCTACTCCTGAATGCGCGGGAATGGGGTTCCAGAAAACCTCCTCGTCCACTCCCGTTGCCGGTACATGGTTGGGGGTGTCGATAACGAAGCTTCCGCCGTACAGCGTTGTATGGTTCTCCTTTACAAAGGTGGCCCCCGCCGGCTGCTGGAATTCAAAGTTCAGGGTGCCGCTCGGGACATCGCCATAATTAAAGATCACCCACGTGATATCAAAAGTGCTGCCCGAGATTACAGCCTGAGGAGCAACGCGCAGAATTCCCACCTGCGAGACTGCGGGCGAAGCCGTCTGCGGTTGCATATCGGAGGGCCGGCGGATTGAGATCTCACGTGTGTTCTCCGCTCCATTGATGGTACCCACCTGCAGCACCGGGATGTAGGCTTTGTTCGAGTGGGGGGGAGTTTTCGCAGGTGGCGTCGGCGTGTCCTGGATCGCGACCAGCCCATCGCTTTTCCCGCCAATGTAAGAGCCCGTTTGCTGCAGCGCTCCGGTCGTCACAATCACCTCGACCATCGCGTAGCCAATGGTCATCGGCGCCAGCTTCCCGATGACGAACGTCGCCGTGCCGCCAGAAGTGAGAAACCCGCCATTGGCTCCCGCCGGCGGAAGAATGTTGTCCGCGGAGGGCGTCGCAATCAGGTGCGCTGGCAGGAAGCCCGCCTGCGTGGGCGCCGCGGCAAAAGACGCGCGGTAGAAGACCGTATTCGCGGGAATCGGAAATTTGACGAGCGTATTCCCGGAAGCCGGGACGGTGCCAATATTCTGATACTGAATGTAGAATCGTTCCTCACCCGGGACAAAAGAGGTCGGGTTCGTCCCGCTGGTCAGCGGCACATCGCTCCCGGGATAGAGATCTGTGCTGGTCGCAGCCCTGCTGTAATAGGTCGTCAGGGTATTTGCCGTCGTGTTTACATTCGTGCTCACCACCGGATCTGGCACCAGGGTGGAGATGAGCGGCTGCGCGAAGCTTACACTGCCGATGACCTCGATATCTCCGCTGAGATAGAAGCCCGCCGGCGTGTGCGGCGTGCTCGAGGAGCCTATGGCCGATTCGTCGGAATTGATGATCGTCCCATTGGCAGGCGCGCTCGCCCCCCCATCCACCTGGACGGAGTACTGCACAAACACGGAGTCGTGTGGCTCCAGCTTAAGCCCACCGAATCGGACGTGGTGATGATGCCCATCGGCCCCGACCGCATCTTTCACGGAAACCAGTTGGCATAGCTTGGAGCTCGTGCTGGTGCTGATCACCTTTGCCGAGATAAAGGAACTGCTCTCCGGAATTCCATCTTCGATGTAAACATCATCCGCCTCGGTGGCGCCGGTGTTGGCGGCACAGAGCAGGAACGTAAGTAAGCCGCCGGGCTGCACAAAGTTCGCCGTATTGGTCCCATCATCATTGGTGGAAGAGGCCTGATTGCTCACCGCCTTGACAAGCGCAAGCTTCGGCTGCGCCTTCAGACTTCCGGCCAGCGTCACTGTGACGTCCCCGCTTTGGTTTTGACTTACGACCGCGTTTTGGCCGCCGCTGCTCAGGAAGGAAAGGAAATTGGTCTGTCCCGGATTCCCCGCGGTTGAAGTGCGCGACGCGTTAAAATCCGATAGAAAGGTGGCGTATTCGGAGGATGAAGGATCAAAAAACTCCGCACCGTAATCGATGGATGTGATGGCCGGCATGGTCGTCGGATCGATCCACTCAGCCTGGAAGGTGACGTCCAGTGATACAGAATCGCGCCCTTTCGAATCGCCGTGCGCGTACAGGCTGCCGATATCGATTACCACCTGTGGGTTCGGACTGCCGTACCAGAAGTTCTGGATCGGGGCCGGGGCGGGCACAAGGCCCGTATTGGCCCACACGACACTCGGCACTGTGGCTGTCCCGGAGGGGTAACTGCTGGCAAAGCGCATCCCATCAGGAACGACAACCATCGCAAAGGCGTTCGCCACTGCACTGCTGCCAAGGTTTGATAGCTTGCATACGTAGGTGATCAATCCCCCGGGCGCAACGGTCTCTGTCTTTGGCGTCATCGTGAAGGAAATGGGTCCGTCGACCTGCGTCCCAATGTTGGCCGCGCCGCTGGTGTAGCCCGTGGCAACCGTTGGCGGCTGATGGATCGTGCTATAAACTTCGTAGTTATTCCCGAGCCCAAGTTGCTGATCGATCCGGACCTCGGACCCGACATGGACGGTGAGCGTGAGCGATTGCTGGTAGCCCGGGCTCAGGGCTGCCACATTCCAGATCACTTTCGCGTTGTTGGTCCCGGTACTCGTCGCCGCGTAATAGGTCCCGTATTGATTGAAAGTCAGCGCGCTCTTGGGGAATTGGTAGATGAGGTTGCTGGTGGCATCGATGTAAGTCGGCACAGGCGTCTCGACCTGCAGATTTTTGGCAGGCGCGTTCCCCTGGTTCACCCAGGTAAACGTGTAGGTCAGATCGTCTCCGATATGCGTGGTCGCCCCCGCCGCGGGATCTGTAGTGGAGGTAAGCGCGACGGAGATGGAGAGATGCGCCTGATCGAGGGAAAGAGGTCCCAACACATTGGAAATGCTGTCCGTGTATCCGGTCTCGGAGGCAATCGCGCGGAAGTAAACAGCACTCCCCGCTGGATAGTATGTCGTGCCGGCGGTCCCGGTGGTGTACACACCTTTGCTTCCTGTCAGCGCCCCGGCATGCCCATCCGCAAGGTCACTCCAGCTGGCCTCTACTGCCGGAGTAATGGAATATTGCACTCGCACCGCTGCGCCGGCCTGCGCCTGCGTCGCGGTAAATTGAAGTGGTCCGCCTGCAACCGCGGTCCCGCTCACCTTCAGGACCGTGGCGGGAAGCTTGGAAAGGACGGCCGCAGCAGGGATGGCGGCAATCGCCTCCGGATATCGAATCGCGACCATGTTCATGTTCAGCGCGACCCCGTTTAGCGTATACGCGCTTACCTCATACCGGTCGGTGTCGGCGACAAAGAGATCCGTTCCCGAGGTTGCGACAAATTGCGGAAAATTCAGCGCAACCAAAGGAACGTCCACGGCGCTCGCCGTGGATCCCGAGAAAGAGTATTTGTCCACGGTCCCACTCTGCGGGTCAGCAACGAACAGGAAGTTCCCGGATATTGCCATGCCTGCTGGATCCTTGATCCCCGTGATCAAAGACGCATTCACTGCCGCGCCGGAAGTGGTGTATTCGCCCACAATTCCCGAGTAGACATCGCTGACGAAGAGATTGGTTCCCGTTACTGCGATGCCGTCGGGATCGCTCAGCCCCTTGACGAGCGTTTTGCTGATCAGCGTTCCAGTATTGCTGTATTCCATCAGGTACGCGCCTCCCACTGTGCTTTGGCAATTGTTGGACAGGAAGATTGTCGTTCCGGAGGCTGCAATGGCTCCTGGAAGCTTCAAGCCGCTGATGAAAGCAGCCTTTGTCAATGTGATCGAAGTCCCCGAGATGGTATACTTGTCCACTGTTCCCGCGCTCGTATTCAGCATGTAGAGATTCGAGGCCGTAGCGGCGATCCCCATCGGCGAAGGTGTCCCTTGAGGCTCTGTAACCAAAGTGCGGACCGCAGTCGCGTTCGTCCCGGATACCGTGTATTCGCTTACGATGCCGATGTTACTGGTGGTATACTGCGACACGAAGATTTGGGCGCGTGCCGCTGTCGCCATCCCACATACCGCAATCAGCAGAACGGTTCGGAAGAAAATGCGCGCGGTTGCTGGGGTGTGGGGCTTGGAATTCATCGTTATGTAGCTAATGCTTGTTGGGGGAGGGGGTGGTCACGGTTTACTGAGCGGAACCGATTTTACCTCAAAAAAGAAAGCATTGATACGTAAACTTGCGGTTAATAACGCGGCAGTGTATGCCCAAACTGGCGATTTCCGTAGCCAAGACAATGATTCCGGCTAGACCCGATTTTATCCCATGGTGAGCACATGCCTCGGACGGTTCGGCCCGCGTAGTGCCGGCGCCGTCCGGGAGTTCAACTCATACCAAACCCAATAATTATCTGGCTTGAACGATCGCGGGTGACCCGTCAGGCCGCTTGCCGTGGGGCGGTGACACAGGGCTGAAGGCTGTGCTTTGCGCGGGCGGACTTTCAGCCCGCGGAGAGGCCGGATAATTACTGGAATTGGTATTACTGCCGTTTTTGGCTCTTTTTCCGCCTTTACGAGACTGCCGCGGCCTGCGGCTCGGCCAGCGCGCCGCGCAGGATCTCCGCCAGCATTGCCGAGTTGTATGGCTTTGGAAGGTAATTGACCCCCTCCTCGAGCGCGAGGCTCCCATCGAAAAGATCCGGGCTGTAGCCGCTGGTATAGATGACCTTCAGGTCCGGCCGCTCCTCGAGCAACCGCTCCGCCAGTTCCCGCCCGCTCACGCCCTTGGGCATCACCATGTCCGTCAGCAGCAGGACGATTTCATGGCTGTACTCCCGCGCCAGGTCCAGCGCCTCCTCGCCATCCGCGGCCTCGATCACCTTGTACTCGTGATGCAGCAGGATGTCCTTGACCAGGAAACGTACCGCCGGGTCATCCTCCACCACCAGCACCGTGCGCCCTTCGCCCGCGGGTCCCGCGGAAGCCGGGGGCGCCGGCCGGGCAGCCTGTGCCGGACGCTCCTCGCATACCGGCAGGAAAATCTTGAACGTCGAGCCCTGGCCGGCCTCGCTCTCGACCTCCAGCCAGCCGTCGTGTTGCTTGACGATGCCATACACCGTGGCCAGCCCCATCCCGGTTCCCTTGCCAATATCCTTGGTCGTGAAGAACGGCTCGAAAATGTGGTTTTTGGTCTGGAGATCCATGCCTGTGCCAGTATCGCTCACGCTCAGGCACACGTACCGCCCGCTCACCGCCTCCGGAACCAGGCCGAGGTGCTTGTTGTCGATCGTCACATCCTCCGTGCTCACCGTCAGCGTCCCGCCACCGGGCATCGCATCCCGCGCGTTGACCGAGAGATTCAGGACGATTTGTTCCATGTTGCAATCGTCCGCGAACACAGTGGGCAGATCCGGCGAAAGGTCGGTCACCAGCCGGATATGCTCGCCAATGAGCCGCGGCAGCATCGTGCTGATCTGTTTCACGAGCCCATTCAGGTCGAGTTGCCGCTGCTGCATCACCTGTTTGCGGCTGAAGGCCAGCAACTGCCGCGTCAGCTTCGCAGCCCGCTCCGCCGCGGAAGCAATATGCTGAAAGGAATCGATCACGTCATCCGGCAGCCCCTCGAGCGCCATCTGGAGGCTCGCGTGCCCCTGGATGATCGTCAGGATATTGTTGAAATCATGGGCCACCCCGGCGGCCAACTGTCCCACCGCCTCCATCTTCTGCGCCTGGCGCAATTCGCTCTCGAGTTTCCGCTTGTCCGTCAAATCCTCGGCGATCATCAGCACGTGCGGCTTCCCGCCCAGGGAGAAAAGTTCCAGGGAAACAAGGGTCTCGCGCACCTCGCCCGTGCTCGCCGTGACCTCACACTCGACATTCCGCACGCTCTTTTGCGTGTGCAGGAGCGGCCACGCCCGCTTCTCGATATCCGCGCACAGCTTCAGCTCGCCCGCCGTGCGCCCGATCAATTCCCCCGGCTTGAATCCCGTCATCCGCTGGAATGCCTCATTCGCATCCGCGAAACGCCCCTCGTCCAGCGAGTGGATTGCCATCGGGAACGGGCTCGCGTGAAACGCCTTCGAGAACCGCTCCTCGGAGCTCCGCAGCCCGTCGTGTGCCGTTTGTAATTCTTCGGTCCGCTGCCGCACCATCGCATCCATCTCCTCGATCCGCAGCGCCGCCTGCCGCGTCACCTGCCATTTCTTGGTCAATGCGTGCGCCAGTTGCAGCACCTCCACGTTGTCGAATGGCTTCTTGAGAATCAGCAGATTGTCAGAGCGCCCGAACCGCCGCATCATCTCCTCCCAGGAGTAATCCGAATAGGCCGTGCAAATCACGATCTGCAAATCCGGCTGCACTTCCCACATCCGCGCCACCGTCTCGATCCCGTCCCAGCCCGGCGGCATCCGCACGTCCACAAATGCCGTGGCGTAGGGGCGCCCGGCCTCGATCGCCTTGCGCACCATCTCCAGTCCTTCCCGCCCCTGCATTGCGGAATCCAACTCGAATGCCTCCAGCTCGCTCGGCCCATCGTTCACATCGCCAAAGAGGATCGCTTCCGCCGTCTCCAGATGCCCGGTCCGGTTGCCTCCCTCGTGGAGGATCTTGTTGAAATCGGTGTGGATGGCGGGGTTGTCGTCCACCACCAATATTCGGTTGTTCTGCATCAGGTTCATGTTGAAAAACTTTCGGAGACCGGCAGGTCCAGCGTGAACGTGGCGCCTCGGCCCGGCCCTTCACTCTCAGCAGACAGGATGCCGCCCATCTCTTTTGCTGCATTTGCACCGCTATGAAGGCCAAATCCGTGCCCATCTTTCTTGGTCGTGAACCCGTGGGAAAAGATCCGCGTCAGGTTCTCCGGCGCGATCCCGCATCCGGTATCCCGCATGATCAGCCGCACCGCCCCCTCGTCCGTCCGGCGGATGGTAACGTGGAGCCTCCGCTCCTCTGTGCTGTCCATGGCATATTTGGCGTTTCGCAGCAGATTGACCAAAATTTGCAGCACCTTGTGCTTGTCCACCCTCACATTTGGGACTGTCGCATAATCCCGGACGAGCCGGACGTGATGCCGCTCGAAGGCCGCCGCGTTCATCTGGATGGCATCCTCGACCAGTTTCTCCAGCGGCAGGATCTCCGTAAATCCGGACACCCGCGCGTAGTTCTGCTGCATCGCGACGATCTCCTTGATGTGCTCCACATTTTTCACCAGCAATTCCAACTCCGCAGTCATTTCCGTGTGTTCCGTCGAGAGATGCTTGCCCAGCTCGGCCAGGTAATTCGGCAGCATCTTCCCCCGTTCATCCTCCGTCAGCCAGCGGGCCAGGTCCCCGTTGCGACCTAGTAGCAGTTCCGCCGCTCGTGCCACGTTTACCGCACGCGATTTCCGCAGCCGGTCCGCCAGCAGCGTCGAGGAGACGTTCACGCTGTTGAGCACGTTGCCCACGTTGTGCAGCACCCCCGTCGCCACCTCCGCCATGCCCGCATGGCGCGACGCCTCCACCAGTTGGTTGTGCAGCGCCTCCACCTCCTCCTCCGCCCGTTTGCGTTCGGCGATCTCGTGTTGCAGCTCCTGGACCTGCTGCTCCAGCGTGTTCTGCACCGCCTGCAGCGTCGCGTCCTGGTACTGGATCTGTTCCAGCATGTGGTTGAACGTATCCGTGAACCCCCCGATCTCGTCCTTCTCCATCTTCTCCGCCCGCAGCGAGTAATCATTCTTGTCCGCGATCACCCGGGCCGTCTCAGCCAGCTTCTGGATCGGCACGGAGATCACCCTCTGGAGTTGCGAGGAAATCGCGAACGCGATCCCCGAGGAGAGCGCCAGCACCGCCGCCAGCGCAAAGAGATAGAGATGCAGCAGGTCCCCGTACATCCTCCCGTAGTCCGACCGCAGGTAGAGCGTCCCGATCTTCTCGTTATCCAGGATGATCTGCTGCGTCTGAAGCAGGTCCCCGCCGTGGAACTTGAACCCCGTCACCGCCGGGTACGCGGAGACCGGGACCGCCACCCCGGTCCCGCCCACCCGCGCCAGGGTCTTTCCGTTCGGCAGCACGATCAGCGCATCCTCGATCTGTTCCTTCACCTTCAGCCCCGTCAGGATCTCCTTCGCCGCATCGGGGTCGCCAAAGGTGATCGCCGCCGTGCTGTTGGACGAGATGATCTCAGCCAGCGACACCAGGTCCCGCATGAAATTCTGGCGGAACGTATAGACTTGAAAGGCAAACAACGCCGCGCTCGCCACCAGCAGCGCGGCCGTGGATGAGACCAGCACCACCAGCGTCAGCTTTCGGCGGATTGGGATATTGCGTGGGAACCAGATCATAAGCGTGGGGTGTCTATTGGGATGGAAGCGCAAGGCTGGAGAGCTTCGAGCTGATCTTCAGCCCGGCATGCCTCGCCGCGGAGTCGTTGATTTGGAAATGGACCGAACTGCCGATCATCACAAAATTGATCATCCCTCCCTTGGAGATGAACTTGTCCGTCTCACCCACCGTCAGCACATTGTCGCCCCGCACCTCGCTCAGGATCGGCCCCAGGCGTTCCTCTTCTGAGCGGCACACGAAGATAATGTGGCATTTTCGCAGTTCCTCCATCGTGTCGATATGCCGGATCGCCACCGCCCGGTCATTGATCCGCTTGTCCTGCACCGCCTCCTCCAGCAGCCCGCCAAACGGGTCCTCCCCCACGATGCCGATCAGCAGCGGCGAATCCGGCTGGGTAAACTTCCGCGACGGCCAATCCACGAATTTCGCAAAATTGAAAAGAAACGCCGCCTTGATCTGGTATTCCATCCCCATCTGGCTGTCGTCGTCATCGGACGCGCCAAATGCCCACGCCACGGGCCCGACCGCCATGAGGAGCGCGACCGCCAGGAGCATGCACGAGCGAAAGAGACGGCTGCTCATGAAGGCTGGAAAAGCGGGGTGGGCTCGGATCGGGGTAAGGGTTGATTCGCAATTGCCGCGTTCAATCCGGCCACACGAATCCCCGTGCGCGCGGACCGTCCGGGAGACTCCCTCCCCTGAGGGTGGGAAACGCCCGGCGACCAGCGCGGGTGGAGCTGGAAGCGGAGAAGTTGCATGCGACTTCGCAAATTCAAAAATAAACCCTGAGCAGGATTCGCGCCCCCACCCTCCCGGCCCCCTGCGTAATCCGGCCCGCGCGAGGGACATGCGAGTGCTCTCCCCGCACCCCCAACGCCTCCCAAACCGCCAAGTCCTTTGCCCTCCTATAGGCCCTATACGCCCTATCCCCCTGCCGGCCCTCCCGGAATTTCCGGCGCTCCCAACTCCGCGACCACCTGCCTCATCTTAGGAAAACTCCCGATAGACAACGCCTTGTCCACGAGCACATTACCGAATTGCCGCGCCCCACCTTACACTCATTTTGGTCCGTTACGTCCTTTTCGTTACTTCCCCCATCAGTTCCAGCACCCCGATGGACCATCCTGCCTACCCGCCTCCTACACCCCGTTTCCGATACAGCACATGCGGCCTCAGCGGCTCTCCTCCGATAGCAACGGGTATCCCATTGCAGGAGCGAATTCAGTCCGTCGCCGCCGACGCCGATTTGGAGGAAGTTTACAACACGGAGCGGCACATGCTCTACGTCGCGTGTACTCGTGCCCGCGATCATCTGCTCGTTACGAGCGTTGAACCAGCATCCGAATTCTGGATGACCTGCGAGCATGAATTGACCGCCGGATGTCGTGGCGCTAGAATCCAAACCGATGAGCGTCGCTGAGATCGTCAAGGAAGTGCCGAATCTTTCCCTCGAGGAAATGAAAGAGGTTGCTCGCGCTTTGCGCGACGCGATGGAGGATGCCGATGACCTGTCCGATGTGCTGGCGGTTCTCAATAATCCGGGGACGCCTATCCCGATGTCCGAAATTCGGAAGAAATACGGCCTTTGAAATGGAAAGTGGCATTCGACCCGGCCGCGGAGAAGCAGTTCTCGAAGCTCGGTAACGCGGCCCAGCGGGAAATTGAACGATATATCGCCAAGCATCTGGAAACCGATGAGGATCCGCGGCGGTTCGGCAAACCATACCTTTCAATCAAGAATGCATGGCGGTACCGGGTCGGCGATTACCGGCTGGTGGCCGCGATACAAAACCAGCAGGTGACTGTACTGGTTCTTAAAGTGGGTCATCGCCGAAACGTTTACGACTAGCACGGTCGATTGCCGATCACCGCGACGCTGACGCGGCCTCCCCCCACCCCCGTCTTCCGATAAAGCACATGCGGCCTAAGCGGGCTCTCCTCCGGCAGCAGCGGGTAAAGAAAATCCTCCTTTGGATCCCTCGTAAACCCCAGCCGTTCCATCAGCCGGCGCGACCGTATATTCCCGGCCGTCGTGAATGACACCAGTTCCGCCAGCTTCAGCCTCTCGAACGCGAACCGCTCCGCCATTCGCGCCGCCGCATACGCAATGCCACGCCCCCAATACTCCCGCCGCAATCGCCACCCGATCTCCACGCAAGGCGTGAAATGCGCCGTGAACGACGGCACCGCCAGCCCCGTGAATCCCGCCAGCACCCCGTCCACATCCACCGCCCAAAGACCCCATCCCCGTTCATCGATCCACCCCCGGATCCGCGCCAGGAACGCCTCGGATTCCTCCCGCGTCAGCGCCTTCGGCAAAAACTCCATCACCTCCGGGTCCGCATTCATCGCCGCGAACAACTCGATGTCTTCGTCCCTCCACCGCCGCAACCCAACCAATTCC
>Ga0302320_10013287_pt1 | contig 17222 bp, 16 predicted proteins | sample Bog_T0_3_FD_202130 | JGI IMG/M metagenome (GOLD analysis project Ga0302320, IMG submission 202130) | Peat permafrost microbial communities from Stordalen Mire near Abisko, Sweden - Bog_T0_3 | ecosystem: Environmental > Terrestrial > Soil > Wetlands > Peat | place: Sweden: Abisko, Stordalen Mire...
GTCGCTTCTTCAAACTGCACGTCCACCGCGGGACCGGAGATCTGAATTACCTTGCCGATATTCTCTGCCATTTTTCTGCCTCGGGGGCTAAAGCCCCCAACAAATTTGTATTGCGTCTTTGGCATGACTAAAGTCGTGCCCTTTCAAAACTTCCGGTTGCATTGTGTGCGGGACTGGAGTCCCGCACGACAGCCGGTCTGGAGACCGGCGCTACACTTGTTCCTTACAAAGCTGCCGCTCCACTGACAATCTCGATGATCTCCTTGGTGATGGCGGCCTGGCGTACGCGATTCATGTGCAGCGTCAGGTCGTCGATCATGTCCGAGGCGTTGTTGGTTGCCGAATCCATGGCCGTCATGCGCGCCGCGTGTTCGGCGGCAACCGACTCCGTCATCGCGTGATAGAGCATCGAAGTCACGTATTGCGGAATCAGCCCGGCAAACAACTCTTCCGAGGGCTGATCGTAGATGTAATCCACCTGACTGGTGCCGAATTTCTTTGCTTCCTCGTCGGCCTCGGCGGTATCGACCGCCTCGATCTCGATGCCCGCGGAGAGAGCCGCCTCGACGGCGCGCTCCTTTTCTTCCTTGGTGGGTTCGACCGCGCCGGTAATCTGCGGAATGCCGATCTTCATCAGCGGCAAGAGCTTCTCAACGACCAGGCGCTGGGCGATTACTGATTTGAATTCGTTGTAGACGATGTAAGCGGCGTCGATCTCCTCATGGATGTAGCGGGCGATGATGCTCTGCGCCAGCTCGAAGACGCGGCTCTGTTCCAGCTTGAGCAGCATTCCGGGATGGTCGCCCGTGACCTCGACCGGAGCCTTGCGCTCACGAGTCTTGAAGATGTGCGGGTTGTCGCCCAGTTGATCCGACTCGGTGTGCTCGCTGTAGACGGCCTCCGGATAACGCCGCCGCATCAGGTCGCGCGCCTTGCGGCCCACCGCCTCGACGTCGATCTCTTTGTCCGTGTTGCCGTTGATGAACTGGAAGGCCGCCTTGAGAATGTTGGCGTTGAATGCGCCGGCAAAGCCCTTGTCGCCGCTGATGACGATGAGCAGAATCCGCTTCTCAGGCCGCGTGACAAAGAGGGGATGGCGCAGGTTGCCGGTGGCCTCGTCAAAGATGTCCACGCGGCGGGTCAGCGATTCCAGCACACTGGTGATCATTTTGGCGTAGGGCCGGGCATTCATCGCCCGCTCCTGCGCGCGGCGGAGCTTGGCCGCCGAGACCATCTTCATGGCCTTGGTGATCTGCCGCGTGTTTTTCACGCTGCGGATTCTGCGCCGTAAATCGAGTACGTTTGCCATAAGACTTTCCAGGGGTTAGGGGTTAGGGATTAGGGGTTAGTAACAGAAACATTGCTGCATTCTGAACTTCTATTCCTTATTTCCAATCCACCATTCCCTCATTCTCTGAACTCAGGCTGGAGCCGGTCTTTCTAACCCCTAACCCCTAACCCCTACTTTGCTGCCAGTTCCGCCTTGAAGTTTGCCGCGTATTCCTTGAGCGCGGCGTGCAGCTTGTCGCGCAGGTTGTCCAGCTTCTTTTCCTTGGTCAGCTCTTCGACGAGCGCGCTCTGCGCCGATTCAAGATACTTGTAAAGGCCAACCTCGAAGGCGCGAATATCCTTGATCTCGAACTGATCCAGATAGCCCTGCGTACCGGCAAAAAGGATGATGGTCTGCTGCTGCCAGGTGAGCGGCTGGAACTGCGGCTGCTTGAGTAACTCCGTCAAGCGCGCGCCGCGATTGAGCTGCTTCTGCGTCAGCGGATCAAGATCGGAGCCGAATTGCGCAAAGGCCGCCAGTTCACGGTACTGGGCGAGATCGAGTTTCAATGTCGCGCCGACCTGCTTGACCGCTTTGATGGCAGCGGAAAAACCGACGCGCGAGACCGAGAGGCCGACGTTGACCGCCGGACGAACGCCGGAGTTGAAGAGGTCGGTTTCGAGAAAGATTTGCCCGTCGGTGATCGAAATGACGTTGGTCGGGATGTAGGCCGACACGTCGCCGGCCTGGGTCTCGATGACCGGCAGAGCGGTGAGGCTGCCGCCGCCCTTTTCCTTGGACATTTTGGAGGAGCGCTCGAGCAGGCGCGAGTGGAGATAGAAGACATCGCCGGGATAGGCTTCTCTGCCCGGCGGACGGCGCAGCAAGAGCGAAATTTCGCGATAGGCCATGGCGTGCTTGGAGAGATCGTCGTACATCACGAGAGCGTGTCGGCCGGAATCGCGGAAGTACTCGCCAATGGCGGTTGCGGCGTAGGGCGCGATGTAAAGCATCGGCGCGGGCTCAGAGGCCGATGCGGCGACGATGACGGTGTGGCCCATCGCTCCGGCTTCGGTCAGCGTCTGGACAACCGCCGCAATCGACGACCGCTTCTGGCCAATGGCGCAGTAGATGCAAATCAGGTCGTTCTTGGCGTTGTTGATGATGGTGTCGAGCAGGACGGCGGTCTTGCCCGTCTGGCGGTCGCCGATAATCAGCTCGCGCTGGCCGCGGCCAATGGGAATCATCGCGTCGATGGCCTTGAGGCCGGTCGCCATCGGCTCACGCACCGGCTGGCGGTCGATGATGCCGGGGGCGAGGCGCTCGATGGGCAGCGACTGGGTCGAGGCAATGGGGCCTTTGTCGTCGATGGGCTGGCCGAGCGCGTTCACCACGCGGCCAATCATCCCCTCGCCCACCGGGACACTGAGAATCTTTCCGGTGCGCTTGACCTCGTTGCCTTCGCTGAGTTCGGTATAGTCGCCCAGAATCACCGAGCCCACCGAATCTTCTTCGAGGCTCAGCGCGAGGCCCGCGATGCCGTGCGGGAAGCTGAGCAGCTCGCCGGCCATGACCTTGTCGAGCCCGTGAAGACGGGCAATGCCGTCACCCAGCGATGTGATGGTCCCGACTTCGTCCACCTGGACCTTCGCGTCGTAATTCGCGATCTGCTCGCGAAGAAGTTGCGTAATCTCGTCTGCCTTGATCTGTGCCATCTCTGTCCTTTAAGGGGTTAGGGATCAGGGGTTAGGGGTTAGTTTGAACCCATCAACCCCGACTTCTTTCCCAAGCTCCCAATTCCCGATTAGGGGTTAGGGATCAGGGGTTAGGGGTTAGTTTGAACCCATCAACCCCGACTTCTTTCCCAAGCTCCCAATTCCCGATTAGGGGTTAGGGATCAGGGGTTAGGGGTTAGTTTGAACCCATCAACCCCGACTTCTTTCCCAAGCTCCCAATTCCCGAACCCCGACTGCTGAAGACTGTTCGCTGCCCAAGGGTCAGCAATCCCTAACCCCTAACCCCTAATCCTTGATCCCTGCTCTTAACCGTTCCAGCCGTCCGCGCACCGAGCCGTCGTAGACTGTGGAGCCTATCCGCACGACCGCGCCGCCGAGGATTGCCGCATCCAACTTGAAGCTGGCCTCGATGGGCGCGCCAGCCAGTTTGCCGACTCCAGCCTTGAGGCTGGCGCGATCCTCTGCGTTCAACTCACGCGCCGTCACAATCTCTACCGAACGAATTCCCTGCCGTTCCCGCATCTCGGTGCGCCAGGCTGCTGCCACCTCTTCAACCGCGCCCATGCGGTCGTTTGAGATCAGCACCGCCAGCAGGTTGCGCAACTGTTTTGCAAGTCCCAGCTTGGCATTCATCTTGTCGAGCAGGGCAACCTTCTGCGTTGCGGCCACGGCTGGATTTGCGAAGAGCGCGCGCAATTCATTGCTGCCTTGCAAAGTTAAAAGAAAATCGGTCAGTTGCCGGTCAAGAGCGGCTGCGTCGAGCTTCTCCTGGCTCACCACATCGGCAAAGGCGCGGGCGTAATGTGCTGCAAAGGCTGCCATTTACTTCTGCCCTCCGTTCTTTGCGCCGGTGAGGAACTCGGCAATCAGCGCGCGGTCGGCCTCTTCGGTCAAAACCAGCTTGCTGGCTGCTTGATCGATGGCCAGATCGGCGGCAAAGTGGCGCAGCGAACGCCGTGCCTGCGCGGCCGAGGAGCTGATCTCCTGCTCGGCGGCGGCGACGATGCGGGCCGTCTCTTCCTCGATGGTGGACTTGATGCGCTTCTCGTCTTGCAGGCTCTCGGTTTCGACCTGCGCGCGTATCTGCGCAATCTCGCCATCCAAGCCGGAGAGTTTAGCCTCGATTGCGCCCAACCGCGCGTTGGCCTCAGCCGTCGCCTTGCGGGCGGCCTCCAGATCGACGCGCACCTTCTCACCGCGTCCGCGCAGCAGCTTGGGAAGCACCTTGACCAGCGGAACGCCGATCAGCAATACAATCACGCCAAAGTTGATGAATTCAAAGAGGGTGGCCGCTTTCTCAGGCGAAGTATTGAGAGTCTTGGCCGTCCACTTGACGATGGGGCCTTCGAGACGAAAGACATTGGCCTGGGCCTCGTCGGAGTTTTCAGCCGCTGGCTTGGCCGCTTCCGTAGATGCGGCCGGCGCGGCGGCGGAGTTCTCGGCAGTCTGGGCCGCCAGATGAAACGGCGCGGCCAGCAATGTGGCTCCCAAGGCAAGTCCAAAAACGGAGGCGCTCAAACGCAAACGCAGAATCGAATCACCCAGCACTCTCAAAGCGACCCCCCGGCGGCGGCGGGCAGCACGGCGCGCATGACCTGACTGGCCAGATCTCCGGCCGAGGCTTGCAGGCTGGTCCGGGCGCTTTCCGCCTCGGCCTGCAGCTCTGCCTTGGCCTGGCTCACCTTGACGCCGGCGGCCTTGCGGGCGGCATCCAGAACGGCATCGCGTTCGGCGGTCCATTGCTTGATGCGGGTCTCGCGGAGCTTGAAGATTTCAGCCCGCGCCTGGCGCAGGCTCTCGGCGTATTGGCCTGCCCTGGCTTCGGCCTGGGCAATGGCCTTCTGCGCGTTCTCCTGTGCTCCCTCGGTGCGCGCGCGGCGCTCCCGGAGCGTAGCCGTCAGCGGCCCTTGGATCAGAAACTGGTAGGCCGCAACGAGCACGACAAAGACCAGCATCGTGGGCACGGCGCCGATAAAGAGCGTTTCGAGTTGTTGAAAGATTTCCTGCATGCCGGTCCGGTTTTAAAGATAGCCTGATTTTTCAGGCACTCAAAAGGCCTTTTTCTTAAGTGGATCACTTTTTTTGTATCAGGGGAGAAGCCTCAAGTCAACGCAAACGGGACCAAACTGGCAGGGTGCTGTGACTGCTGTCACGATTCGGGAATGATTACGGATTTGGTACTTGCATTCCGCCGCAACAAGCCTACACTAAGAATATCACCTAGACCCGGTCCAGGGTCCAGCGGGCTGATAGCCTCGGGAAGTCCTTCCACTCCCGGAGTTGTCAGCCCGCCTCTTATTTTTGGGGCCACATTTGTCTCGATTTCTCCCCGCTCATTCACAGCCAGCAAGCCGTATGTCCTGGGCAGCCGTTCGCCGCCTGCGCGGTCAGAATTTCCGCCAGTTCCAAACCGTAGCGGGCAAAGTAGCAGGCCGCGCCGTGCAGCCGCTCCTGCAACGCGCCGGCGGGGTAAAGGGCCTGGCTAATCGCCTCGGCGTGACGGCCGAGCGAGGCCTCGCGCTGCAATTCAAAGTTGGCGGCAAGAGTTCGCAGACGGCCCATCTGATAACGAATTTTGCCTGCCGCGGTCTCTGCCGACTGGCCCAGCCCGGCATCGAGCGCCAGCATCCACTCGACGAGCGGCGTCAGCTCGGCGTCGAGTGCGGAGCCAGCGGCGGCAAGTTTCTGCTTGCCTTCGAGGGGCATGGAGCGGGCGGCCAGAAGCTGCGCCAGCGAGACCGCGCTCTCAGGCCCGCAGACCTCGAAGATGCGCTCTAGCGATAGCTCGTGTCTTTGCATGAGTTCGGCAATGGCCGGCTCGATCAGCGTGGCTGAAAAACGCGCCAATGAAGGCGTGATGCGGCCTGTTCCATTCTGGCCGAGAATGCGTTCGTAGAGCACGGCGGATTGGGCAAAGTAGGCGATCTCGGCCGGTCCGCCGACGATAGCCGAAGTTGACAGCAGGAAATCCTGAAAGACGGGCCGCAGCAGCGCCGAGGGCGAGATGCGTTCCGGCGCGGCGTCGAGAATTCCCAGCAGATCGGCGGTTGAATAGCTCTGCTTTCCGGCCAGCCAGAGACCGCCGGGCTCATGGACGCTTGCCGGGTGCCGTTTGAGAGCCACGCGCGCGCCGGTTGGAGCATCGATCAGGAAGAGCAGGCTGGACAGTGGCACGACGGCGACCTGGGCGTGAAAGCCGGCGGCTGCAAGCTGGACGTTGCGGTCAAGCAGGGCCTGATGCAGTTCGTCGGCGCGTTCAATGGCGGCGCGCAGAACCGGAGCGCCAATGCGGTGAAATTCGCGGCCGCCGGCGTCGAGCACGAGCAGGCCCTGCGCGGCAAAGATCTTGGAATAGAACTCGGCGAAGGCCTGGGCAAAGCTGCGGCCGGGCAGGTAAGCGGCGGCCAGGGCATCCATCGCATCGGAGGGGCCGAGTAGCTCCCAGACCTGATCGATGAGGGGCGTAATTGTCTCGTCGAGCAGAATGCCGCCAACCGGCTGAGCCTCAGTGTGCGCCCCGGCGTAGGTGAGCTTGCGCAACTCGCGGCGCGCGGGAAAGACGACGTGGTCGATCTCGGCAAAGTCGTGATCTTCAGTGGCCAGCCAGAATACGGCCACATGAGGTCTGCCGCACGCGGTACCCTGGCGGGCGCGGGCCAGAGCCGTGGCCGCTTTGAAAGGCGTGAAGAGCGGACCGCCGAAGAGGCCCACTTGCTGTCCTGTAACGACTGTGCCCGCGCCATTGCGGAGAGCTTCCAGAGCTGCTGCGGCAGCAGGCGAGGGGGCGGGATTCTGCGCGGCCAGAAGACCGGCCACTTCCTGCCAATGCGCGGGAAGCGGCGGGCGCGCCTGCCAGCCAGAGTCGGCAGGCAGCGAGGGATAGAACGGCCGGACCGATGAACTCCCGGAGCAATAGTCCAGAAAGAGCCGGTGCAGTCCGGGGACGACGGAGATGGGATGACATTCTGCGTTCAAAGAATCGCTCTCTCGACGGTCTGGGCTGGCAAACCGGAATCTCGGCCTGAACTTTCAAGGCGAACGCAAAGCGCGCCGTCAAGGTCGGAATTCAGCCTTTGTTTAGGATGACACGACAGGGCGATGCGATGCAGGATTGGCGGTTCGCCGGTCAAAGCAAACTGGCGATTGCCTATGTGGCGGGCATCAATAGGAAGCGCGAGTGCGTATACTCTCCTTGTCTGCGCAATTAACCGGAAAGCGTTTCCCGGATTGCGAATCCGGATTGCGAATTTCGGATTGCGAATCCCAGACTTCGGTTCCCAGACTTCGGTTCAAGGAGAGAAAAGATGCCCCCCAAAGAAAAGGCCGTGAAGGCCGCCGCGCCCACAAAGGCCGCCAAAACCAAGGCGAAGAAGAAAGCCAAAACCAGCGTAAACAAGTCCAGCGTGAAGAAGACCACAAAGCCCAGGGCGGCCAAGGTTGCCGTGAGCAAAGCCGCGAAGCCCGAGAAAAAGAAGGCGCAAAAGGCGCTGAAGTCCGAAGCCGCTCCGGAGACGGCGCAATTGGTCAGCTCCGAGGTGGTTTACCAGGGAAAGCTCTTCCGCGTACTGCATGACAAGCTGATTGAGCCGGGCGGGCGCGAGAGTGAGCGCGACGTGATCCGCCATCACGGCAGCGTGGTGATTCTGGCCATTGACCGAAGCAAGAGCAAGCGCGATCCATGGATTGTGATGGAGCGGCAGTATCGCCATGCCGCCAACCAATATCTCTGGGAACTGCCGGCCGGCAAGCTCGACGCCGGCGAAGATGCCGTGGCCGGCGCAAAGCGCGAGCTGGCCGAAGAGACCGGCTACGCCGCGAAGAAATGGAAGCCGCTGGTGGAGTACTACGCCAGCCCCGGCTTTCTGGGCGAATCGATGAAGGTCTTTCTGGCCGAGGGACTGATCGCCGGCGACGCCCATCCCGAGGACGACGAGCAGATCGAGTTTCGTTTGGTGAAGCTCTCCGAGGTGATCAAGATGATTGAAAAGGGAGCGATTCTGGACGGCAAGACGCTGACCGCCGTGCTGCTCTACGATCGCAGGTTGGCTGGCAAGCACGGCAAATAACGCCGCTGTCAAATCATTGCATTCAGCAGGGCCGGCACTTCCACGCTGGCCCTGTTTTGATTTGTGAACCTGATTTTTAAAATTGCTTGAACCCTTCCCGGCATTTTCGCGTCATATTCAGTACGTGTGGAAATCCCCGGCAGCTCATTCCACCGCATTTCACAGGATGTTTTAGGAAGGCGGAAACCTGTGGCTCAATACAAAGGGAAGGTCAAGTGGTTTAACAACGCCAAAGGCTATGGATTCATCGGACGCGAAGACGGGCCCGATGTATTTGTTCACTACTCGTCGATTCAGTTGGATGGATACAAGACGCTGAAAGAGGGCGACGATGTCGAATTCGACATTGTTCAGGGGCAGAAGGGCGCCCAGGCGGACGCCGTGGTTCGGCTCAAGGACATCGCTCACAGCAACACGGCCTAGAGGCGCGTTACTCCAAGCGTAGGCGCAAGACTGCAAGTGAGCGGTCAAGGTGAGGTGCGGCCATTTGCAGGCGTTTTGTCACAGCGCGTTCGAACCCTTTCAAGTCATTTGCTTTCTTGGATTTTATCTTCTTGCCATCGTTTTGTTGCGTTTGGATGGTTGCTGCAGATTGCAAACGCCAAGCCGCATTTGCCGCTTGACGGAATTGCTCTTGACAAGAAGCATCGTACGGGCAATATTCAATTTAAGTCACCTGAGGCGCGGTTCAGGCCCAGAAGCCGTTGCATGAAAATGCGGCGGCTTTTTGCATGGGCAGATCTCCGCTGCCGCAGGCCCTTTCCGGGAAAAAGCTGCCCGCAAAGTGCAGCTCGCGGTACTTCCAGAAACATTCCAAGAAATTAGATGGCCTGTGTTGTGCTTCTAGCGGTAAGATAAGGGCGCTATGAGCTTACTCCATCAGGATTCACCGCAAGAGATTGACGACGCCGCCCGAGGTGAAGAGTTCACCAGGGGAAGCAGTCACGTGCTTTTGGCCGGCTTGATCGCCGCCGTGCTGGTCAGCGTCGCAATCGGCCTTTATATGTGGCTGGGGCAGACGCCACCGGTGGCCAGCGGCGAGATTGTGCAGGTCTGGGCTCACCCAGGGCATGTGGTCAGCTCCGGTTTTGACGCCAACGGGGCCCCGATGGCCAAGGAGAGCGTCGATCAGGTGCTGATCTTTGCCCACGTGAAGCTGCGCAATGAGAGCAAGAATCCGCTGCAGATGGAAAATATCCTGGCCAACGCCAACCTGGGCGACGTGATTCTCTCGGTCTCGGCGGGCAGCGCGGCGCAGTACGAAGAGGTCTTCCTCGCCTATCCAGAAGTGGCCGCAATGCGCTCGACCGTTCTGCGGCCCCAGATGACGATTGCCCCCGGCCAGAACGTCGAGGGAACCGCCTTCTGGGTTGTCCGCATGACCAGGCAGGAGTGGGATGCGCGCAAGGATCTGAGCTTTACCTTCAAGTTCCAGTATCAGCACAGCCTGGTGCTCACGCCTCATACCGCGATTACCGAGCAGTAGTTAGGGAACCGAAGGCGGCGTCGGCGCGCCCTTGGGCGTCGTCAGATAGCCGCTGATTGTCTGATTCTTTCCGCCCACCGAGTTCACCACGATCTCGAAGAGCATGGGCGACTTGCCGCTGTAGAACTGCAGCGGTTCGTTTAGATTCCGATCTCTCTTCTCGTACTCCCTGTCGTCGGAGTAGACCACCAGCGTAAAGCGGCTTTTCTTGGAGTCGGCCTTCTTCAGCTCGAGGCTCACGGTGCCGACCGGCTTTTTGTCGCCCTTGGTCAAGGTGAATTCGTAGTAGTTGCGATCGCCCTTGTGCTTGAGCAGTTCCAGCTCGTCGTGATTGCGGGCAATCAGGCTGCTGTGGTCGCTCAGGTCGCCGCGCATTGAGGTCAACTGGCTGATTGTGGTGGCCAGATCGGTCTGCGTCTTTCCCAGATCGGTTTTCACGCCGCCCACATCGGTCTTCACTCCGGAGACGTCGCTGGAGAGCCCGGAGACGGCCTTCGCGGTCTGGCTCTGCGCACTGGCGAGCCGTTGCGCGGTGGCTTCCTCGCGCTCCTGGCGTGTGATGATCTCCTGAGCTTTGGCGTCCATCTGCTTTTGTGTCAGACCCAGCGATTGGCCCAGCTCCTCGGTGGCCACGTTGAGGTGGGCTTTGGTCTCGCGCAGTTCGGAGGCTTGGGTCTTGATCTGCTCATTGGCCGCGTCGATCTCCTTCTGCTGATTGGCTATGGTCCCGCTCTGCGACCAGTTCCAGATCAGGCCGCCCACCCCGGCCAGCAGGGCGATGGCAATGGCTGCCAACAGCGCGCCGGAATAGCTTCGGGGAGTTTCGTCAAGTACACTCATCGGTTTTGCCTCTCTTTGGCGACCCGTTCCGCGGGCCGATTCTTGTGGTTTCGGCGTCCGGCTCAACAGCCGGACGCGGTTTGAAAAAAGTCAATTCGCCGCCATAGCCTTTGCCTGGCGGCGCGATTTCACCCTGGCGATGCCGAATCGCAAGCTCTTGCTTGGGCGTCGCATGGTGAATCTACAGAATATAGAATGATCCTTGCTCGTGTACAAAAGCTGCTCTTTCTTGACCGTTTTCAGGCTGTGGAGGGGGCTACTGGATCATTTCGGCTCCCTTCCGTCCCACGCTTCGTGACAACAAGGGAACGGCTGCGATATAAACATCTTTACTGCATCTATTTTTTGGCGCCGGGTTTTCTTCTTGAGGCCAGGACTGCCGCCCCAATCGTCAGGAAACCATTGCAAGGGGGAGATCGAGGGCTATGCCGACAGCTGTCGCTGGTAAGGGTTTGGAAGGAATTGTCGCGGCGAACTCCGGCATCTGTTGGATTGACGGAGATGCGGGAGTATTGTCTTACAGGGGCATCGACATTCACGAGTTGGCGGTTCATTCGACCTTCGAAGAGACCACTTATCTTCTGTGGAACGGTATTCTGCCCAACGAGCTGGCGCTGCGCGAGTTTCAATCGCAGTTGTCGCTGGCGCGCGGTCTGGACTTCCGTATCGTCGATATGCTGCGCGGCATCCCCGCCTCGGCCACGCCCATGGAGGTCTTGCGCACCGCCGTCTCCGCGCTCAGTTTTTACGACGCCGACGAAAAAGACAACTCGCACGACTCGAACGTCCGCAAATGCTACCACCTGACCGCGCAGATGGCCATGATCGTGGCTATCTACGACCGCCTGCGCAAGGGGCTGGAGATTGTGCCGCCCGACCGCTCACTGAACCACGCCGCCAACTTCCTGTGGATGCTGAACGGCGTCAAGCCCTCCGAGACCGCCGTCCGCACCATGGATCTGGCCCTGGTGCTGCACGCCGAGCACGAATTGAACGCCTCCACCTTTGCCGCGCGCGTCATCGCCGCCACGCTTGCCGATGTCCACTCGGCGGTAACCGGAGCCATTGGCGCGCTCAAGGGACCGCTGCATGGCGGCGCCAACGAGGGCGTGATGCGCCTGCTGCTGACTATCGACAAGGTCGGCGCAGACCCAGTCGAGTATGTAAAGAATATGCTGGCCGCCAAGCAGAAGATCTCCGGCTTTGGACATCGTGTCTACAAAACGGAAGACCCGCGCGCCACCCACCTGCGCAAGATGAGCGAGAAGCTCGGCAAGGACGCCGGCGTACCCAAGTGGTACGAGATGTCCCGCGCCATCGAACTCTACATCAATGCCGACAAAAAGCTGAACGCCAACGTGGACTTTTACTCGGCCTCGACCTACGCCACGCTGGGCATCGACATCGATCTCTATACGCCGATCTTCGCCATCAGCCGCATCGCCGGCTGGGCCGCGCACGTCATTGAGCAACTGGACGACAACCGCCTCATCCGCCCCCGCGCCGAATACATTGGACCGCCGTACCCCGCGCCATACATTCCGATGGAGGAGCGGGGATAAGGCGAAAATCAATCTTCGATCTTCGAGAATCGTAGTAAACAGGAGGTATGACGAACCGTTCTGTTATTGTCACGACGCCGATTCCCACGCTCGAAGAGTTTGGCGAGAGTCTTGGCATCAGCAAGACACGCCAGAAGGCCCTCATGCAAATCATCATGGGAAGCGACACGGTTCGGCCTTCCAGCCGAAGGGGTACGACCATGAATTTGATGGAAGCGAAGAAATCTGGAAGACGTGCCGCGAAACGCCGGTAAAATCACTCCGAACGCCGTCTTCCTGAATATCCCCTATGATCCGGGATTCCGTTCTCGATAAATTGCTTATGTGGTTGGTCTTGTTCGTCTCGGATTTGAACCGCGGGTCACATTCGGCCTGCGAAACGAGAAACGAAGGCTGGATAAAATTCTTGCGGAGATTCAGGGTTGCCGCTACTCGATTCATGATCTTTCCAGAGTCGCCGTAGATCGCAATCCGCCGTTCTCCACGCCGCGATTCAATATGCCCTTCGAGTTGGGTTTGGCCGACGCATGGGAGCAAATCAGTCCTACATCCCACACATGGTTCGTTTTCGAAGCGAAGACTTACAGGGTGCAGAAGTCTCTGAGCGATCTGAACGGCTACGATCCCCAGATTCACGATGGCAGGGTGCAAGGGATTATGCGGGAACTCTGCAACGCTTTTGTGCGGCCAAAAAATCAGCCCACTGTACCGGAGATGATGGCCGCTTATCGCTTTGTCTTGCCGCGGACAGCAAAGATTATGGCGGATACTGGCGCAGCAAGCCTCTTTGAAGCCTGGGCTTTTCGAGATTTATGTTTTGTGTCCAAAGGCATAACAGAAAAGCTGCAATCGCAGTAACGACACGACACGCTCACCGCCGCGCCTTCCAAAGCAGATACAATCCCCAGGCCGAGAGAGTGCTGCTCGGCGCGGCCTACTGTACCTGCGGCAAAGACCAACCCTCAAGAGCCTTGACAGCGCCCAGCGGCGTCACGTGATTGTCGTCAATAAAGTAGGAAAGATCGCCCTCGCGATAGAAGCAAGAGTCATCTGAAACACACATCTGCCTGCGCGGATCCCAGAATGCAACTCCGGGAACCGAGAGAGCCGTCCGCATAAGGATTTGCCTGGCTTGGCGGCCTTCTGGTGTATTGTCCCTGACTGTGCCTTTGCCTGGATCGGCAGCCCCGGAGAACCCGCGCAGAATCTCGAACAGCCTTAGCCGGGCGGCATTCTGCCCAGTGCGGAATCGCCAGATTGGATTCACCTCAAAAAACGGAACGTCCCCCAGGACAATAACCTGTTTATCGGCATCCCTCAGGGCCATGAGTGTCTTGCGGAGGGAATTCTCCAGGACTTGATTGCTGCGTCCCTGGGACGGGCTCGTAAGCACCTGTCCTTCGTCTGGAACCAATTGATCGCTGTTCTCCAGGGGATTGAAGGATACCGACCATGAAGCCTCCAGGACAACAATCTTCGTTGTGGGGTCTGCAATCAACCGCTGCAAAACAAAGTTGTTATACGCAATACACTGCTGGATATGCTGGGGATAAAGAGAGACATTGCGCGACGCTCCCAGCAACGGCGGGCATCTCTTTTTGGCAAACTCCTGCAAGAAGTATCCCTGTTCCCGGGCGCGGATGCGCAATGTAGAGGCCATCGCGGACGCGTGGCTGTCGCCCCAAACCGCGACTTTGTTTTGATTCGCCGGCTCTCCGGCGCAGAATGAAGAGAGATTTGGGGTGACGGAGTCTTCATCGACATTGCAAGGATCGCTGTCCAGATCAAGCGTGATCTTGTCGATGGAAGCCAGCACGGGAGATCGCCTCTCGATGCCGTTGGACTTGTAGATGAGAATGCAGACTGCAAGCAATGCCGCGCTGACCGCGCCGTAGCTCATCAGCAGCGGAACAGGCGCCCGTTTTGAAGCACGGAAAGGGCGCTCAATAAAATAGTACGAGAGAACTGCAAGTCCAAAGGAGGCCAGAAGGGCGCACAATCCCCAACGCAAGGGAAAAACGTCCCCGCCCATTATCCGCAGCAGCGCAAAAAGGGGCCAATGCCAAAGATACCAGGAGTAAGAGATGCGGCCAATAAAAACTACTGGGGGCAATGAAAGAACATTGCGGTTGATCCAGCTTCCACCCGCCGCTACAAGCATTGCGCTTCCTAGTACGGAAGGCAGCGCCGCAGGGCCGGGAAAGGGTGTTGTGGCCTTGATCGCGAAGAAAGAAACCAAAAGAAATAGTACGCCAACGCCCGAAAGGAGATTGGTGAAAACTCCCGGTTTGTGCAGGGGCAGTTGCCGCGCCTTGGATTCAAGCATGGCCAGCGCTACGCCTGCCGCCAGTTCCCATGCCCGCGTATGCAGCGAGTAGAAAACAACCGTAGGATAAGCGCCAAGCTGAAGCCATGAGAGTGTGAACGAGACGCCAATCACCACGGCGATCAGCGGCAGGACAAGTTGCTGGCGGATTCTGGAAAGCAGAACCATCAGCAGCGGAATCAGTAAGTAAAACTGTTCCTCGACACCCAGAGACCAGGTCATCAGCAGGGGATTGGATTCGGCCTGAGGATTGAAGTAGGACTCTTTCAACCAGAGCAGGATGTTGGACGAAGAAGTCGTCGCCGCCATGGTGTACTCGCTTAATTTAAGAAACTCAAACGGCGCAAACAGAAAGTAGCCGGTCACCAGCAGCGCCGCCAGTACTACATAAAGGGCAGGAAGAATTCGCTTGGCACGCCGCTGATAAAACTTTAGATAACTGAATGTACCCCGAGCCAGGTCGGCATGAATGTGCCCGCCAATCAAATAACCGGAGATAACAAAAAATATATCGACGCCGGTAAAACCACCGGCTAGAAAAGGCACTCCGGCATGAAACAGAACCACGGAAAGAATCGCCACGGCGCGCAATCCATCGACGTCGGGACGATACTCCCTTTCACGCGCAGCATGCACTGCATGATTCATGAACGGATTCTCAATTCTTCAAATGTAAATCATAACTATTATAGTTTTACCCCCGCCTCCCCTTCCAAAGCAGATACAATCCCCAGGCCGAGAGAGTGCTGCTATCGCGGATGGTTCCGTCCAGCATCATCTCTTCAAACTCGCTGACCGCAACGGTACGCACAATCAGATCGTGCTCCTCGGCGTCGGGCCTCTTCTCGGTCTCTGTCAGCCCTTTGGCCAGATAGACATGCTGCCGCTGGCGGGTAAAACCATAGGAGACCCAAAGCCTTCCCAGAAACGTCATCTGCTCGGCCTCGAGGCCGGTCTCTTCGCGGAGTTCGCCGCGAGCCAACTCCTCGGGATTGGCAACCTCCATCTCCCAGCCGCCCTGGGGCAGCTCGAGCGCGCGCTCTTCGATGGTGTAGCGATACTGCTCCACCAGCCAGATGCGGTTGCCGTCGATGGGCAGAATGATTGCCGCGTCGTGCTTCTCCACCACGCCGTAGAGCCCCGGCTCGCCGTTGGAGCGGAGAATGTTGTCCTCGCGCACACGCATCCAGCGGTTGCGATAGACCTCGCGGCTGGCTAGTGTCTCAATCGACCTCTGCTGGCTGGCTAGGACCGGGTTCATAGGCTCTCCTTGGGGCTCGACGCGTTGATCGGACCCGCTTATCATACGACCGCTGCCGTATTGAGAATGTTAACAGTTGACTTCAATTGCTCCGGCTGGAGCGGACCGCTGTCTGCGATGCTCTGAGGATTTGATCGGCCAGAAGGTACGATGGAGAAGCTGGCGGTAAGATAATCTTGAGTTGGTTCAACCTGAGCCGGATTTCTTCCCCTGCAACCCATGGAGTCTCCGCACGATGCTGCGCCAGTATCACAAAGGCTATTCCAGGCAATTGGGGCGGGAGATGGAAGCGCTCATCTTCGGCCATGCCGGGCTGCCTGTCGTGGTCTTTCCGAGCTCCCGCGGCCGTTTCTACGAGTTTGAGGATCAGGGCATGGTGGCCGCACTCAGCTCCAAGATCGACGCCGGCCAGTTGCAGCTTTTTTGCGCCGACTCGGTGGACGCCGAAAGCTGGTATAACCGCGCCGCCCTGCCCCGCTTGCGCATCAACCGGCATAAGCAATACGAGGAGTACGTGATGCGGGAGGCGCTGCCGCTCTTCGGCCAGCACACATCCGATCCGCGTCTGGTCTCGCTCGGATGCAGTTTTGGCGGCTACCACGCGGTCAACATCGCGCTGCGCCATCCGGAGACATTCACCGGCTTTGTCTCGCTCTCCGGCGCCTTTGATCTCTCCGCATTCCTCAATAACTACTACGACGAGGACTGCTACTTTCATCTGCCCACGCACTACCTGCCCAACCTGACCGACCCTCAGCTCCTCGATTGCTGCCGCCGCTCGAGCTACATTCTGGCCACCGGCTGGGACGATCAGTGCCTCGCGCAAAACCAGCAGCTCGACAGGATACTGAACGAGAAGGAGATTCCTCACCAGCTTCGCATCTGGGACTCGTTGAATTCCCACGGCTGGGCGACCTGGCAGCGCATGGCGCAGGAGTATCTGTAAAGGGGTTAGGGGTTAGGGGTTAGGGATTAGGGGTTAGGGGTTAGGGGTTAGGGGTTAGGGGTTAGGGGTTAGGGGTTAGGGGTTAGGGGTTAGGGATTAGGGGTTAGGGGTTAGGGGTTAGGGGTTAGGGATTGGAGAACACAACCTTTGCTCAATCTTTCACGCGATAGCTATAAATCACAATCGAAGGAAACTCGCGCAGGCGCTTGAAATGCGGATTCGCATCGAGCCAGCTCAGCCGGGGGCCTTCGGCTGTGCCGCTCTCTTTATAGGCAATGAAGACGCCGTCCTCGGGGAGGCTATCGAGGGTCTCATACAACTCATCGCCCGTCCCCAGTACCGGATCGACCTTCAGATTTGTGTAATAGGCAAAGACCGGGTAATCGACCACCGAGTATAAAACGGCATTGGCTGGAAGGGTCTGCGTCAGATATTCCGAGACCGTGATCTGGTCGTAGACTTCGTTGTCGAGGAAGGGATTCTGAAAGAGCTGAGTCGTCGGCCAAAAAGCATAGATCATCCCGCCGGCCAGCAGCATCGCTCCAGCCGCGCGCACCGCTCTGCGCCGACCTTTCACCAGCACACTGAGCCCGGCGCCAGCCAGCAGCAGCAGCGGAGGCGCCACCGGCAGGGCGTAGCGCGGTTCCTTGTGGCTGAGCAGGCTGAAAAAGAAAAAGACCACGACAGCCCAAAGACAGAGAAAGCCTTGGAGCTTCAGCACACTTTCCG
>Ga0302320_10013290_pt1 | contig 17219 bp, 2 predicted proteins | sample Bog_T0_3_FD_202130 | JGI IMG/M metagenome (GOLD analysis project Ga0302320, IMG submission 202130) | Peat permafrost microbial communities from Stordalen Mire near Abisko, Sweden - Bog_T0_3 | ecosystem: Environmental > Terrestrial > Soil > Wetlands > Peat | place: Sweden: Abisko, Stordalen Mire...
CTATCCCAGCGTTCAATATTCTCCACGAAAATATTTGTTTGACTTTCTCTAAAACCCGCAGTACACTCGCACCTGTCGAAATCGTGCGTTCCCTCTCCGTTGCCAAAGACGGAAATTCGCATGTTCCCCCGACGAGTCGCAAACCAACTTCTCCATCAAGCGGCAGAGTCTCGTTTGCGGCAAAACTCTCTCGACTCACCAAACTGTATCAGCGCTTCAACGCGTAAGCAAATGAGCTTACTAGTCTTGCATGGAGTGAGGCATGGCCGATCAGCCAACGAATGGAAATTCGCAGCCGGGTAGCGCTTCGCCTGGAAGCACGCAGACCGAAGCGCCTCGTCTCGGCTTGCCCAAAGGCGGCGGGGCCATCCGTGGCATTGGGGAGAAATTTACCGCCAATGCTGTGTCTGGCACCGGGGCCGCGACGGTTCCGATTGCCACCAGTCCGGGACGCTCGGGGTTTGGGCCCAAGCTGGCGCTCTCGTACAATTCCGGCGCGGGCAATGGAGCTTTTGGTTTTGGCTGGTCAATACAGCTGCCGGCGATAACGCGGAAGACCGACAAAGGGCTTCCGCAGTTCAACGACGCGCAAAACTCCGACATCTTCCTGCTTTCGGGCGCTGAAGATATGATGCCCGCGCTTGTCGAGAACAAGGGCGAGTGCAGCTTTGACATCTCGTTGCGCTCGCTCTACGGACAGCAGTACAACGTCCAGCGCTATCGTCCGCGCACAGAGGGAATGTTTGCGCGCATTGAGCGCTGGGCCAATGTGTCTGATGCCTCCGATGTTTTCTGGCGGACCATCTCCAAAGAGAACATAACTACCTGGTTCGGGCAGAGTGCGGAAAGCCGCATTGCCGACCCATCCGATCCGGCGCGCATTTTCAGTTGGATGATCGGCACGAGTTATGACAGCAAGGGCAATGTTATTGCCTATAGTTATAAAGCCGAAAACTCGAACGGCGTCAATCTGACGCAAGCGAACGAACGGAATCGAACCGTCAAGACACGCTCCGCGGAGCATTACCTCAAATTGATTCACTATGGAAATCGTTCTCCGTACTTTCCCGATCTGACTGCGCCCGCTCCAACGCCGCTGCCCACTGACTGGTGCTTCGAGGTGGTCTTCGACTACGGCGAACACGATCTGCAAGCGCCAACTCCCACTGAGATTCAGCCCTGGAACTGCCGGCTCGATGCGTTCTCGACCTATCGATCGACTTTCGAGGTGCGCACCTATCGGCTGTGCCGCCGTGTGCTGATGTTTCATCACTTTCCCGACGCGGCAAATGTCGGAATCAACTGCCTGGTGCGTTCGACGGACTTGACGCACGCATCGAATGTGCCAGCCGACCCGAGCCAGCCGTTCTATTCCTATCTGCTGTCGGCTTCGCAGTCCGGGTACACGCGCGACGGCGCCGGGGGGTACGTTTCAAAAGCGCTGCCGCCGATCGAGTTCACCTACAGCCAGGCAGTGATCGACGAGACGGTGCGCGAGCTGGATCTGGAGAGCCAGATGAATATTCCCAGCGGCATTGATGGCACAGTCTATCGCTGGATCGATCTCGATGGTGAGGGTGTTTCGGGAATCCTGACGGAGCAGAGCGGAACCTGGTTCTACAAGGCGAATCTCAGTCCCGCGAATGTGCAGGGAGCAGGTTCCCCGGCGCTCACGCTGCCTTCGTTCGCGCCCGTGCAGTTCGTCGCAAGCATGCCATCGCTTGCTGCGCTCGGTGCTGGCTCGCAGCAGTTGCTGGGACTTTCCGGCGATGGGTTTCTTTCGCTGGCTCAGTTCGATGGACCGACGCCGGGTTACTTTGAGCGAACTCAGGATGCCGGATGGACGCCATTCCAGCCGTTTCAGTCCATGCCTGTGGTGAACTGGAAGAATCCCAATCTGCGCTTCATCGACCTGACGGGCGATGGCTTTGCCGACGCACTGATCAGCGAGGACGATGTCTTCTGGTGGCATAACTCGATTTCGACCGAGGGCTTTGCCGAGGCGCAGCGCGTGGCGCAGTCGCTCGATGAGGAAACCGGGCCGAAGTTAGTCTTCGCTGACGGGACCGAGTCGATCTTTATGGCCGACATGTCGGGCGACGGGCTAACCGATCTGGTGCGGATTCGAGTTGGAGAGGTGTGCTATTGGCCGAACCAGGGGTATGGGCGGTTTGGCGCGAAGGTCACCATGGATGGCGTGCCGCGCTTTGACCGCCAGGAAGTTTTCGATGCGCGAAAAATTCGCCTTGCTGACATCGACGGCTCGGGAACCGCGGACATTCTCTACTTTGCCGCCGGTGAGATTCACCTCTACTTCAGCCAATCGGGCAATGGTTTTGCCGCGCGGCGCGTGCTGAGCCATTTTCCTCTTGTTGACACTGCTTCTTCCGCTACAGTACTCGACCTGCTGGGCAATGGAACCTCTTGCCTGGTGTGGTCGTCGCCGTTAGCGGGCAACGCGCGAACGCCCATGCGCTACATCGACTTGATGGGCGGGGTGAAGCCGCATCTGCTGGTGGGCATGGTCAACAATCTGGGCGCCGAGACGCATATCAGCTATGCGCCTTCGACGAAGTTTTACGTGGCTGACAAGATCGCCGGCACGCCCTGGATTACGCGGCTGCCGTTCCCTGTGCAGGTGGTTGAGAAGATCGAAACAGTGGACGTGATCAGCCGCAACCGCTTCGTAACGCGCTATGCATATCACCACGGATACTACGACGGCGTGGAGCGGGAGTTTCGCGGATTTGCGCGCGTCGATCAGTGGGACACTGAAGACTTCGCCACGCTGAGCGCATCGACCACGCTGCCGCAACCGACCAACGAAGCGGCCGCGTCGAATCTGCCTCCTGTGCTGACCAAGACCTGGTACCACACAGGATGCTTCTTCAACTCGAGTTCCATCACGACGCAACTTCAGGCGGAGTACTACAACGAAGGCGATGCAGCCACAGGCCTTGCGGGACTCAGCCCGGCAGAGACACGGGCGATGCTGCTGCCGGATTCGATTTTGCCGGCCACGATTTTGCTCCCAGATGGAAGCCGCCTGGCCTATGATCTCTCCGGCGAGGAGATGCGCGAGGCTTGCCGCGCTCTGCATGGCTCCATTCTGCGCCAGGAGGTGTACGCGCTGGACGGAACTGCGGAGGCTGACCGCCCTTACACCACATCGGAGCGCAATTACACCATCGAAGTGCTGCAGCCGCAGGCGACCAATCCCTACGGTGTCTTCCTGACCTATTCGCGGGAGACGCTGGATTTCCATTATGAGCGGAAGCTGGTACCGGTGGTTGGCAATACGCTTGCGGATCCATCCGCGCCTCCGTCGGGCGCGAAGCTGTTGGCCGATCCCAGGGTCACGCACTCGATGACCCTGGCGGTGGATGGATATGGCAACGCGCTGCAATCGGCCTCAATTGCATACGGAAGGCGCTGGCTCGATCCTGCGCTGAGTGCGACCGATCAAGCCAGCCAGCAGACGCTGCTGGCGACGGCAACCTACAATACGTTCACCAATGCAGTGACCAGCGACGATGCCAATCGCACGCCACAGGCCGCTCAGTCGAATGTGTATCAACTGCTGCAATGCCAGCCTTCGTCCAACCTGCCGGCTTTCACCAATCTCTTCGGCTTTGCCGAGATGCAGGCTTTGGTAACGGCTGCCAGCGACGGCGCGCACGACATCGCATTCGAGGATCTGCATCCATCCGGACTGAATGCCGGCGAGCCCTATCGGCGGTTATTAAGCTCGACAAGAGTCCTCTATCGCCCGGACGATCTGGGGCAGGCCGCAGGCAGCCAGGACGCGCTGCTGCCGTTGGGCACCGTGGAGTCAATGGCGCTGCTGGGGGAGAGTTACAAGCAGGCATTGACGCCGGGGCTTATTTCCGCGGTTTTCATGCGCGGCGGAACAGCCTTGCTGCCGACGCCCGCGACGGTTTTCGGCAGCACGGCATCGGACGGCGGCGGGTACGTCGATCTGGACGGCGATGGTAACTGGTGGATTCCTTCCACGCGCGTCTACTACGCGCCCACCGCGGGTACGGCGCTTGCGGAAAGCACGGTCGCGATCGCGAACTTCTATCTGCCGCAGCGCTATGTTGACCCCTTCGGCAGCGCAACAGCGGTGGCCTACGACGCGCCTAACAATCTGCTGGCGACTTCAACTAAGGATGCCGTGGGAAATCTTGTCCATGCGCAAAACGACTATCGGGTTCTTGCGCCCGCGCTGATCACCGATGCCAACGGCAATCAGACCGCCGCGCAATTCGATGCTCTCGGACTGGTGGCTGGAACCGCCGTGATGGGAAAGCCGGGGCAGAACCTTGGCGACTCGTTTACCACGTTCACAGCCGACCTGACACAGGCGCAGATTGACGCGTTCTTTTCCGCCGCCGATCCACGCGCGCTGGCTGCATCCCTGCTGGGCACGGCGACAACGCGCATCCTCTACGACCTGCAGCAGTATGTGGAGTCGAGCCAGGCAGCACCCTCCGATCCAACCGCGTGGCAGCCGGTTTTTGCTGCGACACTGGCGCGAGAGACTCACGTTAGCGACCTTGCTCCAGGCCAATCGAGCGCCATTCAGGTCGACTTCAGTTACTCCGATGGCTTCGATCGCGAGATTCAGCAAAAGCTACAGGCAGATCCAGGCCCTGTCATCGAGGGCGGCCCGGTTGTCAATCCGCGATGGGTTGGCAGCGGCTGGACGATCTTCAACAACAAAGGCAAGCCCGTCAGAAAGTATGAACCGTTTTACAGCACACTGCCCGCACAAGGCCATCGGTTTGAATTTGGCGTGCAGGCCGGCGTCAGTTCCATTCTCTGCTACGATTCGGGTTCTCGAGTGGTCGCCACGGTCCACCCCAATCAGACGTATGAGAAGGTGGTCTTCGATCCCTGGCAGCAGCAACTCTGGGATGTGAACGATAACGTGCTGATAGCCGATCCAACAGCCGATCCAGACGTGGGCGGCTTCTTCAAGCGGCTGGTTCCAGCCGACTATGCGCCAACCTGGTATCAGCAGCGCTCCGCGGGCGCTCTGGGCGTGCAGGAACAGGCCGCCGCCACCAAGGCCGCCGCACATGCAAACACGCCGGCAACTACCTATTTCGATGCGATGGGCCGGGCGATTCTGGTCGTGGTTGACAATGCAGCCGCGGGAAAGTATTCCACGCGCACCGAGCTTGATATTCAAGGCTATCAGCGCTCCATGACCGATGCGCTGGGACGCGAGTTCGTTACCTACGAGTACGATTTGCTGGGCACCAAGCTGCTCCAGTCGAGCATGGAGGCCGGCCAGCGTTGGATGGTTCACGACGTAGCCGGAAAGAGCGTACTCAGTTGGGACGATCGCGGGCACAACCGGCGCGCCACCTTCGATGCGCTTCGCCGGCCAACCGCGCTCTACGTTCTTGGAACCGATCCAGTCAACTCCGATCCACGCACCCTCGCCGGCGAGGTCTGCTGCGAGTTGACGATGTATGGGGAAGGGCAGCTCAACGATCAGGCGCTCAATCTCCGCACACGTGTGTATCAATCGTTCGATGGCTCGGGCATCCTCGTCAACATGGCCGTGAACCCGGCGACGACTCTGCAAGAGGCCTACGACTTCAAGGGCAATTTGTTGCGCAGCACGGTCCAGTTTGTTACTGACCCGAAGGCTTTGACTAACTGGGCCGGAGCCACACCGCCGATGATGCCCGTCTATATGGCGAGCACGAGATTCGACGCGCTCAACCGGCCAATCGCGCTGACCTCGGCGGAGGGCAGTGTAACTACTCCAGTCCTCAATGAACGCAACATGCTCACGGCGGTGAGCGTCAACTTGCGTGGAGCGGCTGCTGCCACGGATTTCGTTACGGACATCGACTACAACGCCAAGGGGCAGCGCTTGCAAATTACGTATGCGAATGCCGGGACTAACACGGCTTATACGTACGATCCGCTGACCTTTCGCATGACCGGGTTGACGACAACACGGCCGGCTTCTCCAGCCAATCAGCAGACTGTGCAGGATCTCGCATACACCTTTGACCCGGTGGGGAATATTACATATATTCAAGATGATGCTGACCTGCAAGATACGGTCTTCTTTCGCAACCGCCGCGTTGAGCCCAGCACCGACTACACCTATGACGCCATCTACCGGCTCATTGAGGCGACGGGCCGCGAACAGTTGGGGCTGGCCACTGGAGGCAGCCCGCTAGCGCCCGCGCCAACCTCGTACAACGATGTGCCTCGCGCCGGCCTGGCGCAGCCCGGAGACGGCAACGCGATGGGCATTTACGACGAGCAGTATCAGTACGACGCCGTCGGCAATTTCCTGAAGTTCATCCACCGCGGCAGCGATCCTGCCAATCCGGGGTGGTCGCGCTCGTATACCTACAACGAACCGAGCCTGCTCAATGCGGCGCAGTTCGGCAATCGCCTCAGTTCGTCGGCCGTTGCGGGCAATCTTCCACTGATCGAAAACTACACCTACGACCCGCACGGAAACATGACCGCGATGCCGCAGTTGCAGCAGATGAATTGGGATTTCAACGATAGGCTTTTGATGACCCAACGCCAGGCGGTGAACGCGGCCGATGCGGCTGGCACGCTCGCGCAGGGACAGCAGACCTGGTACGTGTACAACGCTGCCGGTGAGCGCGTGCGCAAGGCGACGTTCTCCGCGGCGGGCATCCTGATGAACCAGCGTTTGTATATCGGGGCATGCGAAATCTATCAGGAGTACGACGCGACGGGTAATCCAACGCTGGAGCGCCAGTCACTGCACGTGATGGACGATAAGAGACGAATCGTGCTGGTCGAAACCGTGACCGTGGATGCGAGCGTGCCAGCTGCGTTGCTGCCCGTGACAACGCAGCGTTATCAGTTCAGCAATCATCTGGGCACGGCATCGCTGGAACTGGACGAGAGTGGCGGGGTGATCACCTATGAAGAGTATTATCCATTCGGCTCAACAGCCTATCAGGCCGGTAACACAGTTACAAATGCTGGATTGAAACGGTATCGATATACCGGTAAAGAGCGCGATCAGGAGACCGGACTCTATTACTGTCAAGCGCGGTACTACGCGTGCTGGATTGCCAGGTGGATCAGCACAGACCCGAAAGGGGTCGAGGGTGGAATCGATCTCTACGCTTACAGCAAAGGAAATCCAGTAGTTCTCAGCGATCCCGGTGGGATGGAGCCAAAGAAGGATCCTCCCCCCGACAAAGGCGCCCCCGATGCCGTTGTGCAGGCAGATAGGCCCGACGCGCCACCTCCTCCTCCGCCAGGGGGCCGGCCTGGAAAAGACGCCGGATCGAGTGCGGGGCTCCAGTACTTGACCAATGGAAACCCTCCCAATGGCGCTACGCAACCCGGCCGCGTTCAAGGCGAAGCGGTCGGCGCAGTTGGCGTTACCGCTGCACCGGGGAGCGGTGGCAGTACAAATGTTTTTGGCTCAAGCTCACTCACATTAGCAGGCCGCTCAGGACTCTTTCTGACTCGTTCGGGACTTGGCGCCGAGTACGGAGCCCTTGTTACTGGGTCATTCTTGCTGCCAGCGCCCCTCACCGCGCAGGGTACGTTCCACCTGGGCGATCCGAACTTTGGGATCTACTTGAACGGAGGTCTGCTTTCCGATCCGACCGGGCATAATCTGGGCGGGATCTACGCTTTGAACTTCGCTCAGGGATGGAGTGTTGAAGGCAGTCCGTGGTCTGGATATGTGAATGAGATCGTAAACGGCGCATCAGCGGGGCAGGTTGCGAATCAGAATGTCACAGGGGCAACAAGTGCAACATTACTCACAGGGTTGGTCTTTAACCCGCTTGTCCTTCCGCCCGTAACAACCACCGATGTTGCCGCACCTTCGCCAGAAGAGCGGGATGCCGTTGCACCTGCCGGTGGATCGTCAAGTACGGGAAGTACCCCCGAGCGGATACCGGGTCCGAACGCATACGGATTGGAAGCCTCAGTCGCCATCAATAGTGGCCGATCGGTGCTGACTGGCGCAAATCTACAAACCTTCACTGCCACGGCGCTTCTGTTTTATACGCATGCGTTTAACCACAACCAGAACATCTTTGGAGTTGCAGCGGGCGGATCTTATGAGTCCAGAGGCGGTGGCGTGTCGGGATTCTTGAGGGCAGGGATTGCGCTGGACCGTGGAGCGGGACAAAGTTTCGTGCTTCCGCCCATTATATTTTCAAATCCGTTGGAACGATAGCCAAGTCAATTGCGCGAGCAGACCTCGAAAAGCAATCAGCTCGACCGCGGCGCCGGAGTTCAAAAGATGTTGCGGAATGTTTCAAACAAGGACAAAGTTTTGGTAGAGCCCTTGAAGGAGTATCAAAATGGCCGAACACAATGAAGATATTTGCCTGCGGCTTGAAGTTTTGAACCCGCGGCATCAGCCCCTCGGCGGCACGGTTGACGTCGTGTGCAAACCGCATGGCGATGAGGTTGTGTTGCATCTCGACTCGGCCGACGCGTCCGGCTTCATCGACATCCGCGGCCTTCGCCGCGATCTCGATGGCCCCTTCGAAGTGATTGTAACGCCAACCGGCAGCTCGCAGTCCGTGTCACAGCTTGTCGCCGTTTCTGCCAAAGGATTTCAGACTGTACAGTTTTTCTTTGACGCCGCGGCGCAGGCGAAAGGCGAATCCGATTCGAACGCGTGCAGGTCTTCGCACACTCTGAGCGGCAATCTCGTCACCGATCGCGGCCTGCCTGCGGCGGGAGTAGTTACCCGCCTCTATAACATTGGATTCGCCGGCCAGGACACGCTGCTGGGGCATACGATAACGGGCACAACCGGCAGTTATTCGATTAGCTACGGGAAGCCTGCCAAGGGCGCGGCGAACTTGCAGGTGCGGGTGCTGGACCCCGCCGGCAAAGAGGCGACGCTCTCGACGACCAAGTACGATGCAGCGGCGCAGGAAACGCTGAACCTTGTCGTCCCCTCCAGCGTGCAGCCGCTCACGCCCGAGTTTCATCGTCTTGCCTCGGACATGAATCAAGCCATTGGCGGTGTCGGCAGCTTGGCTCAGGCAAAGGAGAATGCGGGGCAACAGGATCTGACCCTGGTAAATCAAACAACCAACTGGGACGCGCGTTTGGCGGCGTTCGGAGCGCTCTCAGCGCAACACGCCGCAACTGTCGGCATCGATCAGGAGGCGCTCTATGCCATGTATCGCGTGGGACTGCCGACCGATCCGGGGACGCTCGCGGCCGTGCCCGCAACGACGGTTCAAAAAGCTCTGACAACGGCGAACAGCGCGGGAATCGCCAGCTTGAATGAGAAGCAGGTTGCCGAGTCCGTTTCTGCATTCACGACCTTTGCAAACAAAAGCCAGCTTGCTGCCACGACTCCCGGCGCGGTTTCAACCTTCAGCACGATGGCTGCGGCCCACCTTCCCGATGCGAGCCTCCAGTCGGCCTTCACCAGTCTTACCTTGCGTGCTGCATCCTCGGAGGATTTGTGGACGAGCGCGGCGAGCCTTGGCATCGGCGCCGACACGTTGAACGCACTCAAGCTTCAAGGAAAGTTTCTCTATCTCACCTTTAACAACGCACCGCTGGCCAATGCGCTGCAATCGCAAATCGGAAGTCTTGACAAACTCTCGCAGCTTACCGAGAAAGACTACGACCAGAGCGCCACTTGGCAAACAACGTTGCAAAGTGTGGCGCAGAACACACCGAACGCAACCATCGACTCTCTGATTCCATCCGTCTATACCGGCGCCACCACAGCGGAACGGCTCGCCGCATACACCGGCGATCTGGCGCGCAAGGTGCGATTCAGCTTTCCTAATGAAGTGACCGCGCGCATGATCGAGCGCAACGAACTCGCTGTGAGTGACTCCACAGCCGCGCCAGCCGCGGCGTTTCTGCGCGGCGCCTCACAACTTGGTTATAGCCTTGGGCGCACGCCGCTCAATGCATTTATTGCCAAGTCCTCAAGCCAGTTGCCTGCGCTGGATGCGGACAGCCTGGAGAGCGTCAAGAGCTTGCACAGGATTTACCAGATTACTCCAAGCCCCGAGTCCTTTCAGGCCGCAATGAGTCTCGGCTTCATTTCGGCACGGCAGATTGCGTCCAATTCCAAGGAAGATTTTCTCTACAAATACGGCGGCCAGTTTCCCGCCGGCGAAGCCGAGTGGGTGTATGGCCGGGCGCAATCGATCACTTCGGTTACCTTCAACATCTGCTCCTCGGCGATTGCGATGGATACCGCGCCGCCGGTGTATTCGCTCTCGGCCAGCAGCACGCAAAAGCAGGCAGCCAAGAGCTCCCTGGTGGAACAGTTTCCCAGCATTGCCTCGCTCTTCGGCAACATGGACTACTGCGAGTGCCAGGACTGCTCCTCGGTGTTAAGCCCCGCCGCATACTTCGTGGATGTATTGCAGTTTCTCGGTAACTCCGCTGCCAACGCTGGCGGTTACACTCCGCTCGATGTGCTGATTGGCAGCCTTGACAAGTCGGTGCCTGGGCGCAGGCCCGATCTTGGCGCTCTGCCGCTGACCTGTGAAAACACCAATACGGCGATGCCTTACATCGATCTCGTCAACGAGATTCTCGAGTACTACATCGCCAACACGCATCTCGATACGAATTTCGCTTACGATACCGGAACGGCCACTACTGCTGAACTGACCGCGGAGCCGCAGAATATTCTGCCTCAGGTCTACAACACGACGCTGAAGCAAACGCTCTATCCGCTCGATCTTCCCTTCGATCTGTGGATCGAGACGGTCCGCGGGTTTCTCAACTACTTCAAGACGCGGCTCGCGCAGGTACTCGATACGCTGCGCCCTGCCGATGCCCTGGAGTTGTTCGGCGACGCCAGCAATTACCCCTACTATAGCGCGCAGATCTTCGCCGAGAGCCTTGGGCTCTCACCGGCCGACTATCAAGTGTTGACGGGAACGGCAAGCGGCCTGTCGCCAATGACAGCAAACTGGTTCAAGTTGTACGGCTATCCGAGCGAGGCCGCGGCGCTGAGCGGAACCGCCGATCTGGAGCCGCTGAGCTCGGCCGAAAATCTGGCACAAGTGCTTGGGCTGACTTATCAGCAACTAACTGACTTGCTCGAAACAGGATTTCTCAACTCCGGCCTCTATCCGCTGATCTATCAGTTTCAGCGGCTGGGCATCGACATGAGCGATGCCTTCAGTTACACCGGCCAGCCGGGTTATCCTGCGCTGGCCGATGTTCCCGCCTTCGAGGCGCAACTGAACGCCATCACAGCTCGCTACAGGGCTTTGAACAGCGCATCGAGCTTCGATGCCATTACCTGGCTAAAGAGCGTCCTACCTGCAAATTATTCAAGCAAGGTGCTGGTGCTTGCGGATCCGGATAGTGGATGTAACTTCGGCGCGACCAAGCTTCAGTACGCCGATAATGCGACAGCGGCCACACCGCTCGATTTTCTGAAAATCAGCCTTTTTGTCCGCCTTTGGCAAAAGCTGGGATGGACGATGGACGAAGTGGACCGGGCGTTGCAGGCGTTCTTCCCTGCAAATCTTCCGGCATGGTCCGATCCAGGCTTTGACGCAGCCTTTACCGGCGCGTGGAAGACCGCGCTCGTCTACCTGGCTCACCTTGACTCCCTCAATACGCAACTTGCGCCGGCCATGGGTCGCGATGCTCTGTTGCCGCTGTGGGCCAATCTCCCGGTGCAGGGGCCAAGTCCTCTCTACGGCCAGCTCTTTATCAATGCAAGCGTGTTGAACAACGACTGGGCCTTTGACGATCCGGCCGGTAGCTTCCCGGTTCCCATCGCCGATCTGACCTCTGCTTCGCTTCAGACGTTTGCCGCGCATCTAGCTTCCATTCAGGGCGTACTGGGCTTGACAGCCGACGACATCAATGCGATCTTTGCCGATCCTGGTGTTCCGGCGGACGTTGTCTCTGTGGTGCAGAATGGGCAAACGGTCAATGTGCCTTCATTCACTTTGAACAACCTTTCGATCTGCTATCGCTACAGCACCCTGGCGAAGTGCCTTGGCCTGGATGTCGAGGACATGATCGCACTCAAGCAGATGTCGGGGCTTAATCCGTTTAAGCCGGTCTCAGGCGTGAACCTTGCCGTGCTCAACGACGATGTTCTGTTCGATAACACGCTCAAGTTTGTGCAGCAGGCGCAGGCGGTTCAAGCGAGCGGCTTCGCGGCAGAAGACTTGCAGTATCTGCTGCGGCATCAGTTCGATCCGGTTGGCAAGTATCAGGTGGATCAGAATGCATTGCTGACTCTGCTGCAACAGACAGCGGGCGGACTGGCGCAGATTCAGAGCCAGAATGCGCTGCCGGCCAACCTGATGACCATGCCCGAGACGCTGCTCGACCAGATACTCTCCGGGTTGATTCCCACGGCAATTCTCAAAAGCCTGCTGGCGCTGCTGACCAACGCAAAAGACTTCACAGCGACGCAAACTGGCGTTGCCACCGCTATCGATCCGACTCCGTTTGCGGCTGAGACCGAGTTGAACTTCAGCTACGATGCTCCCTCAGGGACACAAAGCCTCACATGCAAAGGGCTGTTACTGGACTGGAAGAAGGCGGAGTTACTGGCGATTAATTCGTCCGCTGAATTCAGCGCTCTACTCGATGGTTTGCAGCAGCAGGCAACGGCGGCGCTGAGCACAAGTTTAGGCAATATCCTGGGCGTGTGGGCCAGTCTGGTTGAGTATGAAGCGGTGGAAGCGGACGCAGCGGGAGCGCTGCGGAACGCTGCGTTGCTTCCCGTAGACCCGGCGCTCAGCTTGAGTTACGATGCGATCGGGCAAATCCAGTGGGCGGGTTATCGGGGCGTGCTTACGGATGCGAAAAAGGCCGCCCTTGCTGCGGTTCCCATGCCGTCTGCCGCGCTGACCACAGTTCTCACAAACATTCTCAGCGATCTACAGTCACAGGCGATGCCTGCCTATAGCCAGTTGGCAGGCAGTTTGCTGGCGATGCTCACCAATGTGCAGTTCTTTGAGGCGAGCGCGACTGGAGTTACGCCGGCCAATCAGGTGGATGCCAACGCATTCTTTACCGCGCTGGCAACTGCGCAACAAGCTGGGACCATCACTGGGCCAGTGCCCGCGCTTCAATTCAGCTACGATGCTGGCTCCCAGACACAGACCGTTAGCTGCCAGGGAGTGCTGACCGACGCGCTGCGCAGCCAGTTGGCGGCCCTGCCCGGCTTGAACGCAACAGCGACGGGGTTGCTGCAATCTGTGCGCACAAGCATGGCTGCGCTCTTCAATTCACTGGCGACTGGATTGCTGACGGTCACTGCGACAAGCCTCGACAGTTATGTTGCGCCGTACCTGGGGCTGGATGCGACCAAATCGCAGAGTCACGCGAAGGCAGAGCTGATTCAGGTATTTTTGCCACTCCAGGCGCAGAGTCTCTCCCTGAATTTCGTGCTACAGACTCTCACTGCGAATCTTTCTTCCGATCCTTCACTCACCGAAGCTTTGGTAACGGACACGGCATTTCTATCCGATCCAACCGCTCCGGGCAAAGCTTTGCTGGGATCGTTTCTGGGACTCGCGCAGCAAGGTGTCAGCGCCACGTACTCTTCATCGGGTAGCACTGTGCAAGTAATCGCCGCAAATCCTGACACGGCAGATCCTGCAAACAGCGTAACTGGCGTCACAAGCTGCCAATTCTCAGGTTATCTGCAAGTGCCAACTGACGGGCCGTATCGGTTCTTCGCCGAGTTAGGCAATGCCGGCGCCACGGCATCGTTCCAATTGGTAGCGCCTGCGCCGTCGGCGTTGCTGGCAAACCAGATTGTTCCATCCATATTCACGGCAACGGTGGACAAGGATGAGATCAGTCAGTTTGTCACACTTCAAGGCGGTGTCTTCTATCGGTTCACTCTAAACTTTGCGAACCTCGGCAGCAACGGAGCGAGGCTGCTGATCCAGGGCGAGCATCTGGGCAAGGGGCCACTGAGTCAGATCACACTCTGCCCGCAGACCGCTGCCGATAACTTCCTTTCCACATACACATTGCTGGCCAAGACTCTGCAAATTCTTGAAACCACCGGCATCGACGTGCGCGAGATCGGTTACATGATCGCAAATGCGCCACTCTTCAGTGATTTGCGGCTTAGCTCGCTGCCCACCCAGCCCAGCGACGCGAACATGACTAGCCTCTTCGCGCAAATGCTCATGCTTATTGATTACGCCGACCTGCGCAAGAATCCGGCCGGAGCGACAGATGGGCTGATCGATGTCTTCCAGGGAGTGGGAACCACATTCACTGAAGCGCCAGGAAGCATGTCGAGCAATGCGAATCCGCTGACGCCGTGGGCGGCCCTGGCCACGCTGACCAGGCGCAATGTTGCCGACGTGCGGGCAATTGCAACGTACTTCGGATTGATTCAGGATACGATTACGGGTTCAGGATCGAGCGCTGTCGAAAATGTCACAGCTGTTGGCGACTTCGGCGACAACAAAGGGATTCGCCGCATCTGGCAGGCGCTGCAACTCATCCAGATTCTCGGCATTCCCGTCTCGGCAGTGACGGCATGCACAGGCATTGCAGCCTTGTCGCCGCCGGCTTCCGCGCCCGCTCCAAACCAGATTGCCACGAACTTGAAGAATGCGGTCAAGGCGCAGTACACGAGCAGCCAGTGGCTGCCTATCGCACAATCGGTTTACGATCCGCTTCGTAAGAAGAAGCGCGATGCGCTGGTCGTGTATCTGGTGAAAGCGCTCACTCTTGAAAACGAAAATCAGCTCTTTGAATATTTCCTTGTCGATCCGGGCATGGAACCGGTGGTGCAGACTTCGCGCCTGCGCTTGGCCATGTCGTCGTTGCAGACCTTTGTGCAGCGCTGCCTGTTGAATCTTGAAAATGGCAACACGGTCAACACGCTGGTCAATGTCTCCCCGTCCGCCATCGATGCCGACTGGTGGTCGTGGATGAAGCGCTATCGCGTGTGGGAGGCGAACCGCGAGATATTCCTCTATCCAGAGAACTGGATGGTGCCGGAGATGCGCACTGGCATGACGGACCTCTTCCAGACTTTGGAGAGCGACCTGCTGCAAGGCGATGTAACTGATGACCTGGCAAACCAGGCGTTCCTGAATTACCTGACAGGCCTCGAACTGCGCTCCCGCCTGGATGTGGTGGCAACCTATCTCGACCAGAATCTGACTGACGCGGGAGTTAGCACACTGCATGTGCTGGCGCGCACGTATGGCCATCCCCATAAGTACTTCTACAGAACGTATTCGAGCAGTGTTTGGTCAGGATGGGTGTCCGTAACTCCCGATATCGATGGCGACCACATTGCGCTGGCTGTGTGGAAGGGACGGCTCAATGTCTTCTGGGTTACTTACATCACCCAGACTCAGGCACCGCCGCCACCTCCCGCAAGTAACTCGCCCGCCATCACGTCGCTTGGCTTTGGCGACCTCGCTGACAGGATCAGCGCTGGAAAACCGACAAAACTGGTTCAGGTGCAGCTCCATTGGTGCGAGTATTACCAGGGCAAGTGGAGCACGCGCATCTCTTCGGATATCAATAAATACCCAGCCATCGCAGTTGCCGATGCATTTGACCCGAGTCAGGTCTACATCCGCATTACCAAGGAGGGCGACGAGAGCGTTGGCGAGGGAGCGCTCCAAGTTCATCTGGACTTTCCCCCTGCTAATATTCTGGATCCTGCCTATATTGGGGCCGCAATCGGCTATCTGATCGGCGCGATTATTGATGGGATTTTCGGCATCGTCGATACAGACCCTGTTCCTCAGCCCAATTACTCATTCCGCGTGACCAGCAAGAACTGCGACCTGGTTCTGAATCAGGACTTCCTGAACCATGCGCCGATGAATCCTTATGACACCACCGGCATTGACGCCACACTTTACACCGGATCGGGCAAGCTGACATCGACCTTCCAGAGTACCTTCAGCGCCAGCGGCACAGGGCCTATGACAACCGAAGAGATTTTGCAGACCGTCAACAAATTCGCGGTGCTTCCTTGCTCGAATCCCGTTGTCCCGTCGCCATTCCTCGATCCGACAAAACCCGACTACCAGCAGGCAGGAAGCCTTGTGAGTCCGTTCTTCTACAAGGATATGTCCGACATCGGCACCGCCGATGAGATGACGTTTTATGTGCAGCCTTCTCTAACTGAGACGACGATCACGGAATGGAGGTGGTGGGCAGTGGTGAATTCGGGAGTGAGCCCATCTCTGGCTAACGGGAATATCCTCGACAGAATTCCGATCAGTGCGCAGGTTCCCACTGCCGGTCCGGATGCGCAACTGGTGATCGATCAGACTCATTCGCTCTATCCCATGGTGGCCAACACCGATTGGGTTGCCGCGCCAACCACGGCCATTGTTTATAACGGTACGCTCGTCGGAAAATCCGGAGGCATCAACAACGCCACGCGCCCGGCCATTGCGGCCAGAAATCCCAGCGCCGTCACCAGCACCATGACGGCGGCATCCGGTCGCAAGGAGCAGTCTGGGCTGACAGTGGTTGGCCCGCAGGGGCTAACTGATAGCCATGCGCAAACATTTGCCAGATTAAGCCGGACTTCATCAGCCCGGAAAGTCAAGCCCTGATCCAGTCGCGCATTCCAGAAACTCGATCCAGAGACGTGAAACCGATACGCTGAGGAGAATTCCCATGGTGTCAAGCAACCAGAGCTTCCACAACACGGTAGACCTGACTGTCAGGCCCTATCAGCAATACACGCAGCAAAACGAATGGGGGCCGGCCGCGCCAATCGTCACCAGCACAGAGAGCGTCGCGTATCAGTTCTATCCGTTCTTCCATCCTTATGTCGGCCGCGATCGAGCCTTCGTCCCCGGCGTCATGCTCTCGCTGATCCAGCGCCTTCGCGATGGCGGCGTGACAGAACTGTTGCAATCCGACACGCTTTACATGCCGCAACCCAACCCAGCGGCCAGCGCGCAGCCACTTCAGGTGCAACCCAACAGCACGCGCGCAACACTGGCCGCCAATGTCACAGGAACTCGTCCGGGCGATGGCACATCGGTTGCACTTAATGCGGGAACACCGCTCAAACTTCCCGATTTGACGAGTGTTAGCGTAGCTGCCGGGGAAACAGTGACCAATCTCAGCGGTCAGCCAACCGTCTTATTAAGTCCGCTCAACTTTACGCTTCCTGGCGAGATACCCTTTTCCGCAGCCAGCGGCATTCAGGTCACGGGCACCGGCACCGTCGTGCCCGATTACACTCTCGTTAC
>Ga0302320_10013291_pt1 | contig 17219 bp, 6 predicted proteins | sample Bog_T0_3_FD_202130 | JGI IMG/M metagenome (GOLD analysis project Ga0302320, IMG submission 202130) | Peat permafrost microbial communities from Stordalen Mire near Abisko, Sweden - Bog_T0_3 | ecosystem: Environmental > Terrestrial > Soil > Wetlands > Peat | place: Sweden: Abisko, Stordalen Mire...
ATCACCGGCGCCTGGGAAGACCCTCTCTTCTGGTTCCACACCAAGGCCGAGGGAAGCCTCGAATACACCACCCTCTTCTATATTCCCGCCAAGGCTCCGCTCGATCTCTATCAGGCTGAATACAAGGGCGGCGTCAAGCTCTACGTCAGGCGCGTCTTTATCCTCGACGATTCCAAGGAGCTGTTGCCACAGTATCTGCGCTTCGTTCGAGGCATCATCGACAGCGAAGACCTTCCCCTCAACGTCAGCCGCGAACTCCTCCAGCAAAATCGCGTCCTCGCCAGCATCCGCACCGCCAGCGTCAAAAAGATCCTCTCCGAGCTGAAAAACATCGCCGCCAACCAGCCCGAGCAGTATCTCAAGTTCATCACCGAGTTCAACCGCACCCTCAAAGAGGGCCTCTACGGCGATTATGCCAATCGCGAAACCCTGCTCGATCTGATCCGCTTCAAATCGACCAAGGTCGAAGGGCTCACCAGTCTCGCCGACGTCAAGTCCCGCATGAACTCCGGGCAAAAAAGCATCTACTACATCACTGGCGGTGTTGAATCCCTGCTCCGTACCTCGCCCTTGCTCGAAATCTACAAGAAAAAGGACATTGAGGTGCTCATCCTCGACGACGACTTCGACGAGATCGTCTTTGCGGGCGTCGAAAAGTACGCTGACATCGACCTCAAGGCCGTCAACAAGGCCTCCACCAGCGATGATCTCAAAGACGAATCCGAACCCGAAAAAACCGAAACCCTCCAGCCTCTGCTCGACAAGATCAAGGCCACTCTCGGCGACCGCGTCAAGGATGTGCGCGCCTCCGCCCGCTTGGCTGGCAGTCCCTCCTGCATTGTCAGTGACGAGCAGGAACCATCCATGCAAATGCAGCAGATGCTCCGCGCCATGGGCCAGGACAACGTTCCCGCCCCCAAGCCCACCCTCGAGATCAATCCCGATCACGAAATCGTTAAGAAGCTCCTCGCCCGCCCCGACGACTCTGTCTCGCAGGATGCCGCATGGCTTCTTCTCGACCAGGCTCTACTTATGGAAGGCGTCCCCCTCAACGATCCAGCCACCTTTGTGCAGCGCCTCAACCGCATCCTGAATCTGTCCATCTAGCTTTCAGGTTGCTTCAACAACTATCCAAGCTGGGTAGCCACACCGCAGGCCGCCACAAACTCTGTTCCCCCTCCATTCCGCACTGTCGTCGGAATGGAGGGGATAGCAGTTCACTATTTCACCCCTACCGCTTCTTTCCCGTCAGGTGCAAAATCAAAGTCGAGCGTGCCCCTGCCTGTGTGGGCTGCGTAACCCGCACGCGCGCCGCGTCATCTGTTCCGCGCAGCAACTCGCCGCCTTCCACCCTGCGAATCTGTTGCGCTCCGCGCAGGTCCAGCTCAAACACTCCGCCCTGCGCGCTCTCCAGTTGTAGCGTCCACGTCGCGCCGTCAGCCGACCAGCTTTCGTGCGTCAGCCGCAGCCCCCGGCTCGCCTCGCCCAGCCCCGGCAGTGTGGATTCGTAACTGATCCCCACGTCTCCTTCGGTGCGCACTTCGACATTCTGTTCGTGCCCATCCAGGGTCAGATGCGTCAGCAGCCGCTGGTCCGTGGCGCTGACCGCCACCGTAAACGGCAGCTTCTGCCCGTTCGCCGTCACGCCTAGAATCCGCGCATGAGGACTGAAGGTCGGCGTGTAATCCAGCGCCGCACCCGCCGCTGCGTTGGCCGCAATCCGCAGCCGCTGCACGCCTTCTCGTTGCGTGACGCCAAAGTCCAGGCTGGCCTCGCCCAGCCGCACTCTGCGCACCGTCGCTTCGTGCCAGTTGGCGGGCAATTGCGGCGCCAGCCCAATCTGTCGCTTGGCGGCGTCCACGCGCAAGTCCAGCATTCCCAGCAGCAGCGGCTCAATCACCATCGCCGACGACCAGGTCTGGTGCGGCGTCGAGGCCGTCAGCCCCTGATGCGCATTGCCCGCCAAAACCTCCGTCACGTGCCCCGCCGCGCCCGAATAAGTCAGCAGCGCATTGGCGCGCAAATTTTCATAGCCCTCCAGCGGGCGATGATTGCGATACTCCGCCACCGAGGCCCAACCGGTAAACAGCGGCCAAACGCTGCCGTTGTGGTAGCCGCTGGGGTTATAACGCGTATCGTTGTCGGCCAGAATCCTGAAGCCCCAATCCGCCTGATGCTTGGGCTGCGCCAGTTCGTCCAACTCCGTGCCCGCACGGTCTTTGTCCATCAGATCAAACCAGATCGGCACCGTCGCCTCCACGCTGGGCGCATCCTGCGGCGCTCCGTGGCTATCCAAGGAAAACCCATAACGCTTCAGCGCCGGCATCCAGAACGACTCCAGATTAGGCCGCGCCAGCGCAAACTCCGCCTCCGCCGCGTCGGCTTCCGCCGCATGGCTCGTGGCGCGCGCCAGCCGCGAGTAGGCCCGCAGCGCTTCCACGCCCAGACCCGCCTGATAAAACTCCATATGCACCGGAAACAGCGGCCCGCCCTCGACCCATCCATGCCCCACGCCCTCGTTGTGCGCCAAATGATTGGCGTCAAAGGTCGAGCGCAAAAACTTCACGGTGTTTTCCAGCGACGCCCACTTTTGCCGCGCAAAATCCACATCCCCACTGCGCGTCACGTAGTCGTCAAAGGCAATCAAATAGAGCGGCGTGGCATCGGCCGAGGCAAACGAAAATGCGGTCTTCTCCAGTGGTCCAATCAAACTCGCGCTTTGCGGAACTTCATGCGGCATCTTGCCGTCTTGGCGCTGATAGCGGCTCAAAAACTCCAGCGCTGCGCGCGTCGTCTGAAAGTCCCCATCGGCGTCCAGCGCCAGCGCCGTCCAAAAGGCGTCGCGGCCAAAATACCAGTCGTAGCCGGGCCGGCGGTCGCCCCTGTCCAGGCCATATCCGGCGCTCATCCCCGTCCCGATCAGCGGATTGTTCACCATCGCTTGCGCCATATTGACGCGCGCCCAGTCATAGGCCTGCTGCAACGCCTTATCGGGAATCTCCAATTCCACGGTCCGGCTCAGTTGCTGCTGGTAATAGGCCGCTGCCTCGCCCTCAAACTCGTTTGCGTGGTTGATCAGATCCGTGTAGGTTGCATCCAGTTGCTTGGCCCCCTCGACCGTTGCCGCCAGCGCGATTACCTTGTGGTCTTCGCCCGGCTTTGAAACTCCCAGCCGGAACGAGCTTTCCCGGTAAGCCGCGTAGTTGGTCACCAACTCGGTTTCGCTCACCGTCGCCGTTGGCGAGCCGATCATGGCCATGTAATCCGGTCGCTCGCAGCCAAAGGTGAAGGCGCGCTCGGCTGGCGTCCATTCAATTCCCGGGTCGCTCAGCGCTGCCGGCCATTGCAGTTGGAAGTCGCGGTCGAAGGCCACTTCCACCTCCATCGGCTCGGTGCTGTGAATATCGAGCAGAATCACCGCTCCCGGCTTGTTCAACGGCACCACCAGGGTTTCGCGCACCGTGAACGTGTCCGAGGCGTACTCAATCGTGGTCGATTCCGGTCGCACAATCAGCGTCCGTGCCAGCGGTTCGGCGGCCTGCGCATGATCCTCGGCATGAAAAATCAAGTGAAAGTTGCGCAGCACCTTCAGCGGATGGACCCACGCCTCAAAGCGCCCCGACTCAGTGCCCAGCAGCGCGGCGCGCGGCCCCACTGCGTCCATGAACTCCCAACTCCGCACCGGACGCGAGATTTCCAGACTTTTTGGCGGGGTGGCAGGCGGGTTCTGCAGCACTTGTGCGGGCAGGGTTGCGGCGCAAATCAGTACCATAACCGTCAGTACGCGCAGCAGGGAATGCCGAGGCGAGGCCGACACTTTAGCTGGGTTCGAAACAGGAAAAACTTTACCGGAGTTCAACGGCTGAAATCTTTCTGAAAAATTGAGATTTTTCATTGCATCCTTGACAGCTCAAACCTAGTCTAATCAAAATTGGAACGTTTCAACAAAAGATTTTTTTGAGATCTAAGCTGGAAAGTCAGAATTTGGAGGGTACCCGTGCGACACCGCAACGAGCTTTTACAATTCATGCGCAGGCAGTTCTCCACCGTGCAAACAGCGTCAAACTTGGCATCAGCTTGTAGGCCGTTGAGCCAAATTGCTCGCATCCTTCGCCAACCGTCCTTTACGATAACAACCCGGCATCATTCGTCACTTTGAATCATGGCCTCCACAGCGGATCGCTCCTGTGGAATTTCATTTCATTCTTTATCCGACTACGAGGTCTTCTGTGACACTGAAAAAATTCTTTTTCGCAATCACGCTTTGCGTTGCCTTCTCCTTCCGTGCCAGCGCCCAGGACTCCGCTTTTCACCCCCAAGGCGAGCAGATCGAAGCCCCTCCCTGCGACTCCGTTCCCGACGAAGAGTCTACCCGCACCGCCATTTGCTCCGAAAAAGCAATCTCTGACTGGCTCTCCGACATTCAGCACTGGCGCAGGGAGAAGCTGGTCCGCATCGGCTACGAGGATGCCTATTACGAGCGTCCGGAGTTCAAGTGGACCCAGTCCAGTCTGGTTCAGACCCAAACCATGGTCGAGGACCGCTACTTTTACGATCCAGTCAGCGGCGAGTACACCGTCGACCGCTATTTAGACGACCTCAAGCAGCGCTATGGCGGCGTCGATAGCGTCCTCATCTGGCACGTCTACCCCAACCTGGGCGTCGACGACCGCAATCAGTTCGATCTCTTCCGCGACATGCCCGGCGGCGAGCAGGGCGTCAAAAAAATGGTCGACCAGTTCCATGCCCGCGGCGTCAAGGTACTGTTTCCCGTCGTCATCTGGGACGAGGGAACCCGCGCCGAAGAGAAGCGCGCATGGGAAGCTCTGGCTAAGGAACTCGTAGCGGTCGGTGCCGACGGCATCAACGGTGACACTCTCGAAGGTGTACCACGCATCTTCCACAAAGAGGCCGAGCTCTTGCACCATCCGCTCATCTCCGAACCCGAAGCCGGCCTCGCTTCTGGTGAAATGCTCAACTACAACGTGATGAGCTGGGCCTATTTGACCTATGGATTTGCACCCCCGGTTAGCCTCTTCAAGTGGCTTGAGCCCCGCCACATGGTCCATGTCTGCAATCGCTGGGCGCACAACCACACCGACGACCTCCAGGCCGCCTTCTTCAACGGAACTGGCTTCGAGAGCTGGGAGAATGTCTGGGGCATCTGGAATCAGATGACGCCGCGCGACGCCGAGGCCCTGCGCCGCATCATGACCATCGAGCGCGCCAACGCTCCCCTGCTCGCCAACGCTCAGTGGGAGCCCAACGTCCTTACCCGCCAGTTTGGCGTTTTTGCCAGCCAGTGGCCGGGCAAGCAGAGCACCCTATGGACCCTCGTCAATCGCAACTCCTACCCCGTCAACGACGGCGTTCTTGAGGTGCCCGCTGTTGCCGGAGCACGCTACTTCGATCTCTGGAAGGGAATTGAGATTCATCCCAAGCCGATCGGAAGCAAAGTCATCCTCGAGCTCGATTTCGAATCCAATGGCTACGGCGCAGTCCTCGAAACCCTCCCCGGCGCGCCAGAACCTACCGCGCTCATGGAACAAATGCAGATTCTCTCGCAAAGACCGCTGGCCAGCTTTTCCAAGGAATGGAAGATGTTGCCCCAGCAGTTGACCGCCATTCCCGCCACCAAGCCCGTCGCCGCCGCGCCTGAAGGCATGATCAAGATCCCTGCCACCGACTTCAAGTTCGACGTGCACGGCATCGAGGTCGAAGGCATGAACGAAGAGGGAACCGACGTCCAATACCCGTGGGAGAGTTCTCCCCGCCGTTTCCATGCCAAGCTGCTCCACATCGACTCTTTCTGGATCGACAAGTATCCGGTCACCAACGCCCAGTTCAAAAGCTTTATCGACGCTACCCACTATCACCCCAAGGATGACCACAACTTCCTCAAGCACTGGGCCAACGGCGCTTTCCCCTCTGGCTGGGACAACAAGCCGGTCACTTGGGTCTCCCTTGAGGACGCCCGCGCCTACGCTGCCTGGGCCGGCAAGCGTTTGCCCCACGAGTGGGAGTGGCAATATGCCGCGCAGGGCCCCGAGGACCAGGAGTATCCCTGGGGTCGCGAGGCCTCGGCGGGCGTCACCATGCCCCGTCACGACCGCGGTAGCATCATGTTGCCCCCCAGCGATGTCGACGCCCACCCCAAGGGTGCCAGTCCCTTTGGCGTCATGGATCTGGTGGGCAACGTCTGGCAGTGGTCCGACGAGTACACCGACGAACACACCCGTGCCGCCATTCTCCTCGGCGGAAGTCACTACGATCCGCAAGGCTCCAAGTGGTATTTCCCCCAGGCTTACCGCCTCAACGAGCATGGCAAATATCTGCTCATGTCGCCCGGCATGGATCGCGCTGGGACCATCGGCTTCCGCTGTGTTGTCGACGCGCAGCAGTAACCGCAATCCGAATACAGCAAAAGGCCGGCCATGCGAATCGCGCATGGCCGGCCTTTTGCTGGTTTGCATGGCGGTGAAAGAGTGCTTTCCTCAGCGCCATGTGGGGGGTTAGAAGGAGATTTTGGCTCCTATCTGCACCTCGCGCGGTCCGTTGGCGGTCGAGAAGATCTGGCCAAAGGTACCATCATCGACCGATGTATCTGGTCCGGCGAAAATGGGGTGGTTGAAGGCGTTCTGCGATTCGATACGCATCTCCATGTCCATGCCTTTCCGCAGCCGCTCCAGCGAGAAGTTCTTCTCCAGGGAGAGGTTGGCATTCCAGGACGAAGGTGTGCGTAGCAGGGCGGTGGCGCGCGGCATGTCGCCCAGCTTGTAAGAATCGGGCGTTACGAATGCGTTCGGATTGGTGAAGTAGCCCTGCAAGCCGGTTTGCACCCATTGCGACTTGGGCGCGCGCTTGGTTTTGCCCACGAGGTTGGGCCGCTGCGCGCCATAGGTGGGCAGCGGGGTGCCGTCGGCAGTCGTCATCTGCAGCGGCAAACCATCGGAGAAGCGCCAGACGCCGTTGGTCTTCCAGCCGCCGACCACCGCATCCAGCACACTTGGCATGTGGCTCAGAAAAGCCTTGCCGCGTCCCACCGGCAGATCGTAGCTGTAGCTGAACTGAAAGACGTAGGGAATGTCGAAGGTGGAAAGGCTTCTTTCCTTCCAGGGTTTGTTGGGGTCTTGCAGGCTCAGGGCGCTGCCCAGCCAGGTGATGTTGTCGTCGTCCACCGAGGCGTCGTCGATCGACTTCGACCAGACGTAGCTGACCAGCAGTTGCAGGCCGTTGGAGTAGTTCTTCTCGGCCGTCAATTGCAGGCTGTGATAGGTGGAGCTTGCAATCGGCGGCACATCCGTGGTCACCGAGGTGAACTGCGGATAGGGCACATGCACAGGCTGATCAAACGCTTGCCAGGCAACCACTGTCGGTTTCGAGAGTGTGCTAAGAGAATTGGTGATATACGGTTTTAGGTTGTTTGTCACCATCGTGTTGAGTTTAGCCCCCACTTCGTCCGCCGAATAATTCTCAATCTCCGGTCCAAGAATATTCAGTGCGTTGGCGCCGCCAAAATAGAGGTGTGTGCCCTTCTTGCCCACGTACTCCGTGTTGAGCAGCACCTTCCAGGGCAGTTGGTGCTCAAGGCCCAGGGTCCAGGTCTGCGCGTAGGGCGTGTTCGTGACCCCGCGCAGCGGTCCGTTGGCGTCAAAGCCCACATCGTTCATCAGTCCCAGCTTGTTGCCGGGCGCAGCCATGATCCCATCGGGAAAAGGGTTGCTAAGACGCAGATAGGGCGTGGAGCCATCGTTTCCGTAGGTGGTGATCAGATTTGTTTTCTGCGAGAAACCCTGTGTGCCATAACTGCCCACGCCGTTGGCTCCGACGCGGGTCTGCGAGTAATACAGGCCGTAGCCGCCGCGTAGCACCCAACTGGGAATGAACTGATAGGCAAAGCCAAAGCGCGGCTGAATGTCTTTCCAGTCGGTGTCTTCGACGGTGCGCTGCTTTGAACTGGCAAAGACCTCGCCGCCGTGCAGGCCTAGGTTGCCCAGCGGAGACGCCACCTTGGGATCGAACCAGTTCTGCCGGTTGTAGCGATCCGTGCGGGGCATGGTCACGTCGTAGCGCAGGCCCAAATTCAGCGTCAGTTTGTTGTTCAGCTTCCAGTTGTCCTGGGCGTACCAGGCGTACTGGTAGTTTTCCGTGGCTGGTTCAAACTGAATCTCGTAGCCGCCCGAGGCTGGTTGGCCCATCAGGAAGCTGGCGAAGCCGTCACCGCCGCAAGTGGACAGTTGGTTTGGGCAGTTCGACGAACCGTTCTGGTCAAAGCTAAAAGAACCCACGGGGGCACTGGTCTGGATGTAGTTCATCTGGTGCAGACGCCCTTCGAAGCCGAACTTCAGCTCCTGCGAACGAAACTGCTTGTTGAGCACTACGGTTAACTGGCCCGTATCCTGCCCTTCCTTGTAGTTGCCGTTGGGATTGGTGCCGATAGAGGTGCCGCCCTGGCCAGTGGAGGAGTAGCTAGGGCCGACGTAGATCGCCGGAAGGCCATTCCAGCCTCCCGTTGTTCTCAGGTAAGAGGGGAAACCGACCTTGCTGAGCGGGTCCGGGACGCCGTTGTTGCTGTTATAAGCGTCGATCCGCTCCATGCCGCGCGTGAAACCGAAGGTCGTCGTCAACAGCAGCGTGGGGCTAAAGGTTTGCGTGTCGGTCAACGTAAAGACGTGAATGTGGTTCAGATTCAAACCGGAACCGCTGTTGCAGGGGTCGGCAAAGTTGCCAAAGCAGTTGCCGTTGATGCCGTGATTCCACTCCTGCGAATACTTGCCACTAAGCAAATTGTTCTCGCTGAAGCGGTGATCGACCTTCAGGTCGATCTTGTCGTCGTACCAGTAGTACGGTACCGACGCGGTCCAGTTCCTGTAGATAGAGCCCCCCTGCATATTGGCCAGGGGCTGCGGATAGAGGTTCATCAGCCGCTGCGCCACCGGATCGATCAGATTGCCGGCCCCGCCCGACAACTGGTAGGGTGTGTTGTTCAAATTGATATTGCCGGGGCTGGAGTATTGAGCGATGTTGTTGTAAGGAATGGCTGTGGTGCTGGTTCTGCCGCCAGCCGTTGCATCGTAGCCACCGGTGTAAGGATCATAAATCTGCCCTTGTGGCAGCAGTTGGCCTTCGGCACTACATTGACCACTCTCATCGAAGGCGCCGGAGACGCCGTTATCGTCCTGCTGCGCGGCGCAGATTTCGCCAAAGTCACCGGCGCGCTCGGCGGCGCTGGGAACGCCGGCCTGCTCGGTGCTCATCGAAGTCTGCCGGGTGCCGTCGTAGTTGAAAAAGAAAAAGGTCTTATTCTTGAAGATCGGCCCGCCGACGGTGCCGCCGTAGTTGTTGCGCCGCAATCCAAGTAACGGCAGGTTATTGAGATTGTTGAACCACGAGTTGGCGTCCATCACCTGGTTGCGAAGGAAGTCGTAACCGCTGCCGTGGAAGGTGTTGGAGCCGGAGCGGGTGACCATGTTGACAATCGAGGCGCCCGAGAAGCCGTACTCGGCGCTGAAGTTCGACTGCTGCACCTTGAACTCTTGAATGGCCTCGGCCGAGGGCAGATAGGTGGCCTGGATGATGCCGCCATTGGGCTCGAAGTTGGTCACTGTCGTGCCGTCCATCAGGATGTCGGCGGTGGCGTTGCGGCTGCCGTTGGAGATAAAGTTGGTGCCCGTCGAGTTGCCGCCGGAGTTGTCCACGTCGGTGACGCCGGGCGACAGATAAGCCAGATCCATGGCATCGCGGTCCAACATGGGCAGGTCGTTGATGAACTTGCGGTTGATGACCTGGCCGGTGGTGGCGTCCTCGGTGGCGATCAGTTGCGATTGCGCCTCTACCTCGACGGTTTGCACGGTGCTGGCGATCTTCAAACTCAGGTTGGATGTTGCGTTTTCACTGACGCTGACGCGCACTCCCGTGCGCATCGTCTTCTCAAAGCCAGCCATTTCGGCGGTGACTGAATACAGCCCTGGCGGTACGGCGCGATAGAAGTAGTGGCCTGCGTCATCCGTAACGGCAGTAAATTGATAACCCTTCTCCTGATCCGTAAGGGTGACCTTGGCGCCGGGGAGAACCGCGCCAGTCGGATCGGTCACCATTCCAGTGACCGTGCCGAAGTAACCTTGTCCCCACAGCATGGCTGGCAGCGTCAGCAGCAATGTAACCAGTAGTAGTATCCGGCCATAAGCTTGCTGGAAGAGATTTCTTCGTGCCGCGTATGACATTCTCATCGTGGTTTCCTCCAATTCATTGATACAACTGCGCAAAAATCATTTGTTGCGGTGGATAGTGCGAGCACTCAAACATGCCCGTGGAGTGGTATTCGGCAAATCCGCACAACACTTACCATTTGCAAGCCTCTCGGATCAAATCTATCTATTTGAAACGTTACAATAGCTTCCCCTTTATATAGATGTCAAGATGTCTTCGCACTTTTTGTGCACGAGACATAGCTGCGAAGTCAAAACTACCGACCCCGCCATATCGAAAGCTGGTATCCCACGGAAATCTATCCGCGCAGTGAACCGCCCTCCTCCGCTTGCGTATTCCTCGGCCAGAGCTTTACCGTTGACTCATTCCCATTGCGTTGAGGAGTCCTGTGCCTTCTGTCTCTTTGCGTCGTTTCTCGCTCCGTCTTGCTCTGTTGATGTTGCTGGTTCTCACTTATGCCGCTGCACAGACGCCGCAACCTCTCGCTCCGTCGGCCGCCCCGCACTTTTCCATCGAGCCCCTGGCGCTTTACACTGCCGCCACCGCCGTCAGCGCTCCTGACAACGCCAATGTCGCCGTCCTCGAAGACGACGAGAGTTTCACTTTCGACGAGGCTGGTCGTGTCACCCATCTCCAGTACGTGGTCTACAAGGTGCTCAATCAGAAAGGCGCCGAGGGCTGGGATTCGGTCTCCGTCGATTGGGAACCCTGGCACGAAACCCGCCCTTCCATCAAGGTGCGGGTCATTGCGCCCGATCTCTCCGTCCACGACCTTGACCCCAAGCAGATCACCGAGGCTCCTGCTCGCGAGGGCGAATACAAGACCTACGGCGACGCCAAAATGCTCCGCGCTCCCTTTCCCGCCATCGCCCCTGGCGTAGTCGTCGAGGAGGAGTTTATCACCACCGAGACCGCGCCCTTCTTTGCCCCGGGCCGCGTGGGTCGCGTCGGTTTTGGCCGCCAATCGGCACCCGTTGCCCACAGTTTGGCCGTCTTCGACGCCCCCGCTTCGCTGCCCCTGCGCACCGATACGCTGCTTTTGCCCGGCCTCAAGCCGCGCCGCGTCGAGGCCAATGGCCGCGTCACGATCACCTACGATCAGGGACCGATCGATCCCATTGATCCGATGGAACCCAACCTTCCCTCCGACGTCCAGCACTTTCCTCTCGTCGAGTTCTCCACCGGTGTTTCCTGGCAAAAAATGGCCACCGAATACGCCAAGATTGTCGATAGCCGTGCCAACCCGACCTCCGTCCAACTGATTGTCGACAAGCTCATCGCTGGCCAAGCCACCGTCGCCGACAAGCAACGCGCCATCGTAGACTTCGTCAATCGCGAAATCCGCTATACCGGCATCGAGTTCAGTGAGGCGGCCATCGTGCCCCACGATCCCGCAGAGGTGCTCGCCCACAAATACGGCGACTGCAAAGACAAGGCCACCCTGCTCGTCACCATGCTCCGCGCCGCCGGGATTCCGGCCTACGTGGCCCTGCTCAACGCCGGTTCCCGCACCGACGTCCCTGCCGATCTGCCCGGCATGGGCCTCTTCGACCACGCCATTGTCTACGTTCCAGGCCCTCCGGCGCTTTGGATTGACGCCACCGACCCCTATGCCCGCCTCGGACAGCTTCCCATCGATGACCAGGGACGTTCCGCGCTGATTGCGCGCGAACAAACTACGGCTTTAACCAAGACTCCTGAGTTCCCATCCACCGACAACGTCCTCTTCGAACAGCGCGAAGTCACCCTTTCTGAAAATGGTCCCGCCAGCGTCGTCGAAATCACGCGCCCCACCGGCGTCTTCGAGGGCGAATATCGTGGCTACTACTCCGACAAGCCCGACAAAGACACCCGCGAGGCTCTCACCAACTACGTCAAAGGCCAATACGTCGCCGAAAAGCTCTCCAAGGTCGAACGCACCGACCCTGCCGACCTTTCCCGCCAATTCGAGCTCACCATTGCCTGCGAAAAGGCCAAGCGCGGCTACACCGATCTGGATAGCGCTGTCGCCGCCATCCGCCTCGAAGCCCTTTTTCTCCGTCTCCCCGACGACCTCAAGCGCCGCGACGACAGCGACGATAAAAAGAAGAAGGACGATCAAGACAAGCCCAAAAAGCCTCGCACCGACGATTGGCAACTCGCCCAGCCTTTCGTTGCCGAGTGGCTCTACCGCCTCGTCCCTCCCGCGGGTTTTATCCCCAAGCCCCTGCCCAAGGACCAGAAGATTCTCATCGGTCCCGCTCTGCTCACCGAGCATTTCACCACTGCCAAGGACGGCGTTGTCGAGGCTGACCTCCGCTTTGACACCGTCAAGCGCCGCTATACCGTCGCCGAAGCCACCGAACTGCGCAACAAAATTGCGGAAATAGCCATAGGCCCGGCGATCCTGGTCAACTTCGAACCCAAGGGCGAGGCACTTTTGCGCGACGGCAAGGTTCGCGAGGCGCTCGCCAGCTATCGCGCCCTCGTCGCTCTCCATCCCAACGAGGCTGTTCATCATCTCCAGGTCGCCAAGGTGCTCATGGAAGCTGGCATGGGCGAAGCCGCCCGCTCCGAGGCTCGCCTCGCCGTCAAGCTCGATCCCACTTCTGCCCTGGCTGAGAAGACCCTCGCCCAAATCCTCAAGCACGATCTGGTCGGCCGCGGCCTGCGTGCTGGCAGCGACCTTGATGGCGCTGCCCAAGCCTATCGCGCTGCCATTAAGCTCGACGCTGATGACCACGGCACCCAGGGCGACCTGGCCATTCTCCTCGAGTTTGATCCCGTCGGCCGTCGCTACGCTCGCCTCTCCAAAATGAAAGAGGCCGTCGCCGAGTACCAAAAACTCGGCCAGGACAAGCTCATCGATCTCGGTCTCACCAACAATCTTGCCTTCGCCCTCTTCTACAGTGGCGATTTTGCCGGTGCCGAAAAAGCCGCGCAATCGCTCAGTTCCGAACCCAAGGCGCTGATCGCCGCTTCCGAAGCCATGCTCCACGGCAGTCAGGCCGGCCTTGCCGAGGCCAACAAACGCTCCAACAGCGCCGACAGCTTCAAAGAGACCGCTCGCACCGCTGGCGAAATGCTCATGAACATGCGTCAGTACGCTCCTGCCGCCGAGTTCATGCAGGCTGGTGCTGCTGGCGACAACGCGGCCCAGACCATCAGCCTCGCCAACATGCTGCGCGGCGCTCAGCACCACGAGGAGATCCACTTCGCCAACACCCCCGCCGACCTTGCCAAGCGTGCCTTCGCTCTTGCCATGGACCCCGAACTGACCCAGGCCAAATTCGACGCCCTCAGCAGCCGCAACGCTCGCGAAGTGATGAAGAACGAAGACGCCGACGAGAAAAAGAAGATGCTTGAAACCGGCAAGCAGATGAACAGCCAGATGGCACGCCAGGACTCCTCACTCGACGTCACTGTCGACATGATGCTTCAGGCCTTCGATCCCAAGGTCGAAGGCTCGGATGCCACCGGCTATCGCGTCAAGGTGCAAATCCCTGGCGGAGCTAATTCCACCTTCTTTGTCGTCAAGGAAGACGGCCAATACAAACTCCTCGACTCCGACGACAGGCCCAACGCCATCGCTCTCGAAATCCTCGATCGCATCCAGTCCGGCGATCTGGCTGGCGCCAAGGTCTTCCTCGACTGGCTCCGCGAAGACTCCCATCTAGAAGGTGGCGACGATCCCCTAGGCGGTCCAGTCTTTCCCCGCTTCTGGACCAAGGGTGCCGCTCCTGACGCTCGCAAGATGAAGCTGGCCGCCGCCTCTCTGCTGGTTGGCACCAAGCCCACCGTCGCGCGCGGCGTTGCCCTTCTTGAAGAAGCTCAGAAAGACGCCGCCGGTGAGCGTGAAAAGACCAATATCCTGCTCGCTCTCGGCCTCGGCTATTCGGTCCAGAACAATTTCGCCAAGCTCCTCGACACCTCTTCGGCTCTCCTCCAGCAGGAGCCCGAGTCCAAGCTGGCCTTCACTGAAAAGGCACAGGCCTTCCTAGGACTTGGCCGCTTCGACGACGCCATCGCTCTCGCCGATGCCCGCCTCAAACTCCTCGACGCCGACCCCGATGCCCAGCTCATGAAGATGGAAACCGAAGCTAACCGCGGCAACTTTGCCGCCGCTCGTCAGACGGCACAGAAGCTCGTCGATCAAGGCAAGGTGAGCGCCGAAATTCTCAACAGCATCGCCTGGTACGCCCTCTTCACCCCCAAGGTCGAACCGGCCGACATCACCTCCTCCATCAAATCCACTCAGATGGCCCGCAACAACCCTCATATCCTTCACACCCTCGCCTGCCTCTATGCCGCCACCGGCCAAGTCAAGGAGGCGCGCGATCTTCTCCTGCGCAGCATGGATGAGCTAAATCTAGACGAGCCCAACGACGACTACTGGTACGCCTTCGGCCTCATCGCCGAGCAGTACGGCGAGCGCGACATCGCCATCGGCGACTATCGCAAGCTGCAATTGCCCAAGGAGCCACTCGAACTGCCCACCTCCAGCTATCGCCTCGCCCAGATGCGTCTGAAGGCGCTCAGCGCCGACGCGGCCAAATAGCAACGCCTTGGCCCGTCCCATCCAGCTGAGCCATCCCGTCCATAGAATGGTTCGTGTGCCCCCCATTCCGCGCTCTCTGCGGAATGGATGGGGATAGTAACACCGCTGGCTCCATCGCAGGCGGCTGGTATTAGAGCGAAACCAGAGTAACTGTGTCCTGTTGAACTTTGTGCAGGGTTGCCGCTCCCTGATGGTCGCGTCAACTTGAGCGCTGTGGTTTCGGGATACATCAACTCTGGTTTCGCTATAAACTTAACGAACGGTTACTTCCAATCCCACCGGATTGCACGCGCGAAGAAGTACACGAGGAGAAATTCCATGAGCAGCGGCGCGCAACCGATCCTACGAATTCCCCTCACGCTACTGGCTCTGGCCGATCTGGCGCTGTTGGGCAAACTGCTTTGGCCCTGGTCAGAGGTGCCCAGCCTGCCTCTCAACGGTGCCACTGGAATCGATCCAGCCGTCATCCTGGTCTGCTACATCGCCTTGATTCTCTGGATCGTGGGTCGCTTTCAGAACTCCATTCGAAAAGCTCTGCAATCCGCCTCCCTGCTCGGGCTTTTGGCCGGCCTGCTGCTGGCTGCCGAAATCTTCTTCAAGTCTCATGTCGAAGACCCCGCCCAGGTGGAAACTCTCACCGGGATGCACTTTGCGGGCGCTGTGCTTTTGTGGGGTATTGCAGGTTTGCGTGGTGCGCAGGTCACAGGCAATAGAAGCCTTGGAATGATTTCCGGCATCTGGAGTGCCATGGTCAGCGGTCTCATTACCGCCGCGGCGATCCTTGGTCAGGCACTCTATGATGGGCCTCCGCCACCCTCCCAGGATCCATGGCGGCAATATGAAGGCCTAGCGGTTGGCAACCAGGCAACCCAGGCCTTGGTATCCACCCTCAACTCCACCACTTTTTATCTATTGGTCGGTCCACTGGCTGGTGCCGCCATCGGCCTTTTCTTTTCCTTTTTCGCTAAAGGAAAAAAGAGCTGACGCCGCTCTTGTCTTCGCCTTTCCTACCCGTTTCGCATCAAATCGTAGCGTGGGTCTCCTGACCCACGCTTGTTTCTTGTCCAGAACTCGTTCTCAGTCGTGCGAGAGCAGAGAAGTCTTATCACCCAAACAGAATGCACATCGGCGCTGCCGCCGCATAGCTCTTGCCCTTGGCCTCCAGCGCTCCGCTCACCTTGTCGCGTTTGAAAACACTGATCTGGCTCGATCCCTGATTGGCCACCAGCATCCAGTTCTCGGTCGGGTCCAGCACAAAGTTACGCGGCGTCTTGCCCCCGCAGCTTGTGCGGCCAATGGGCGTCAACGCCCCCGTCTTGGCGTCTGCCTTGAACCGATAGATAAAATCAATGCCCCGATGGGCAAAGTACACCGACTTCCCGTCCTTGGAAATCACCGTGTCGCAACCGGTTGAAATTTTGTGGTCCTCGCCCTTCTCCAGCAGTTCAAAGTGCGCCGTCCGAGTCAGGCTGCCATCGGTTTTATTCCATGCCAGCACGCACACACTCGACCCCATTTCATTAATCAAGTAAGCCGTTACTCCGTTGGGATGGAAATGTAGCGTCCGTGGTCCCTCTCCAGGCTCGGCCCGAAAACTGCCCGCTGCCGTTAGCCGCGCCGTCGTCGTGTCCAGCCGATAAATGTGAATGCAATCGCCGCCCAGGTCGTTGATATAGGCAAACCGGTTATCCGGCGAGAACGAGGCAAAGTGCGCATGAGCGCTCTCTTGCCGCGCGATGTTGGGTCCATGCTCCGTGTAGTGCTCGCTCCACGCTAGCTGGTTCAGTCGCCCCTCGTGGATCAGAAAGCTCCCCGCCGAGCCGCCCCCATAGTCGGCCGCCAGCAGCACCCGCCCCGTCCGGTCCAGGGCAATGTGACAGGTGCCCTTGCTGGCCGCGTTTTCTGACGAAAGCGGCTGCAATTCGCCATGCACCACCCGGTAGCTGGCCACTTCCCCGGTCGGCTTGCCGTTAAACAGATCCACCTCCGAGGCGGCATACAGAAACTCGCGCCCCGGCGAATAGGTAATCCAATCCACATTGGCCAGCTTGGCCGCCACTCCGGCTGGCGTCAGTTCGCCCGTCGCCGCATTCCAGTCAAAGGCCAGAATTCCATCCGGTGTGTTCGAGCCCACAAAGACTCGCTGCGTGGGGCTGGCAGCAAGGGCAGACGAAGCGGAAACGGCCAGTGTAGCAGCCGAAGCGGAGAGCATAAAATCGCGGCGCGAAAGTTTTTTCATGGCAATAAGATTGTCGCCGATTCAGCGCCTCTTGCGCCACTCTCGCCGCTTCTTCGTCGCATCTTTGCTTTGCGCTCTTACTCTGGCTCCGATTAGACCTATAAACATCGACATTTGGATGCTCCGCCCTTCGCTTTTTTCTAGGAACTTGTTGAAATTCGCCTGATGCGCTGTCATTCATTGACGTTTCAAGCGATTGTTGAGTGAAAATCGGTTTGAAATGTGGTTCTGTAC
>Ga0302320_10013293_pt1 | contig 17218 bp, 16 predicted proteins | sample Bog_T0_3_FD_202130 | JGI IMG/M metagenome (GOLD analysis project Ga0302320, IMG submission 202130) | Peat permafrost microbial communities from Stordalen Mire near Abisko, Sweden - Bog_T0_3 | ecosystem: Environmental > Terrestrial > Soil > Wetlands > Peat | place: Sweden: Abisko, Stordalen Mire...
TGCCACGGACTCGTTCGGCGACGTGGTGAGCATCGTGTATTTCTTCTCGCCGGATTCGTCGCGCCAACCACCGCTGAACATCTGCTGGACGCCACCCTCCACCAAATCCTCACCGCATGAAACGTCAGAATAAAGCCAAGTTCTTTTGCGGGTGCAAAACACAATACGTTTATGTTTGAAGACTTGATTCGCGAAGTGAGCCGACTTGAACAGAGTCAGACCATCTCGGTCCCACTTCCCGAGGACAAAGAGGGCTACATAGATCGCCAGTGCCCCAGCGCCAAGTGCAGGGTAGAGTTCAAAGTTTTCGGCAAGGACTGGGATTCGAAAGTAGCCAAAAAGCTCGCTTACTGTCCTGTCTGCCGTAACGAGGCACCTTCGGTTGAATGGGCAACAGCAGCCCAAGTGAAATATGCGAAAGCAGTTGCTCTTGAGCACCTCAAGAGGCAGTTGCACGACGCACTAGAGGTCGGCGCTCGGCAGTTTAATCAACACCAGCACCAAACCGGTTTCATAACACTTAGTCTCTCGGTAACACCGGACACCAAATTCGTGTCCCTTGATATGGAGTCCCTCTGCCAGTGTTGGCAACCCCCACCACTTGTGTCCAGTGTTTCGGAGGACTGTTCGCACTGGTCGATAAATTGGAGAATTGAGGCCAGATTGAACAAACGCACGCCTCTAACTTGCCCTGGCTCGCGGATTGAGACAGAGCGGATTTTTCGGTCTGCCGTGAGTTCGTAGAGCTTGGCGCGGGTGAATCCGGTGTAATGCTCCGGCCCGGTTACGGGCGCGCGCACCCATACGGGCAGGAGTCCGTCTCGCTCTTTTATGAGTTCCAAGACACGCGGCGACAAAGCGCGAGGCTTGTCAGTTTTTTCGCCGTTTCGCCGACCGTCTGTTACGTCAGTAGCGTCTGCTGGCATACCCAGAAGATTTACCAGCACCCTGGAAACTCTCAAACGTGCGTTTGTAACACTACCCCAGGGGGGTGACTAATGCAGGACAGTCAGTTTCCAACCGGCGACTTGTCGCTGTCGTTCGTGTGGGGATAAAAGTTTCCGGCGGGTCACGCTCTCGCGCTGGCGGGTGATCGGGGTTGTCTTCCCAATCTTTTGAGTTTTAATGTCTATGTTTTCGATGTCAGCCCAAGAGCGGTTAAGTGGACGTCGGTCCTTGCCTTCATGTTTTGATTTCAAGATCCCGAGGCGCTGCCGTTCCTTCGTTACAAACTGCCTGAACTCCCTGATGCGAGCTGGTTCTTTGCGCCGAAGTTCTTCCGTGTTGGAAATGCCAAACCGTTTTCGTTCTTCAATGGTCAATTCTTGGAACGCACGGGTAAGCCATCCGTCTCCATGTCGAAGATTGAAACGGACGCCCACGCTGGCTCCGCTGGCAAAATGGCCAAGACTGACACGGAAAAGAGAAGTGAGTTTGTCCGTATCGAAATCATGTAGCGAGGCTCCTTCCTTCCAAATCGGCGGGGTAGAATTAAGATTCAGTCGCCAATACTTGTTTATCCATTCCCGGCGCTGCGCTCGCGTCAACCGATTGTAAGGAACGCCACAAGGATAGGAGCCTTTATCCCGCGCTTCCAACTCGTATCCTTTAGCGGCGTCGAGTTCGTGGTCCCACAACAACGCCAACCGCTGTCGAAGCTCTGGGCTGGTATTGATTGCCTGGCTAAAATATTCACGGGCGCGGTCTTGTGCGTCTTTGCCGGACTGTGGCATTCGATAAGGCTGCCGGCGCTTGAAAAATTTGTGGAGTTCGCAATGTGGCCAGCCTTCCGCCTGATCAGCAATCCACATTTGAAGCGGAATATCTGGAATCTGCCACCACCATACATGCTTTGCCAAAAATTCGCTGGTGACTTCACTGGTCGCAGGCAATTTCTCCAAATGTTGGTAAAGCTCATTGTCAGGCAAGCCAACTGTCTTCGTCGCCTTCCGTTTTGATCGAGCGCATTTCATTTTGAGCCAAGAGACGGAATTTTACTTATGGCGGCGCGGAGATTGTCCAGCTCGTGATGCGTGTATTTTTGATGTTCGCCGGCGGTCTTGTGGCCGGTGAGTTTCATCCGCAATTCAGCGGACACGTTTTGATTGGCAAGCACAGAAGTAAAACTGTGGCGCAAGGCGTGGAATGAACGGCGGGAAAACATCTGCTTGCCCGCGCCCTTCACCGTCTGCGAATCCACGCCCGCCTTCCGCATGATGCGTTTGAAGGTTTCGGAAAGCCCGTGCCGTCCGCCGGGCCGCAAATTCGCCATGTGCGGCAGGATGAACACTTCCGGCTTATCTGTCCCCGCCAGCTTGTTCAACCGCGCCAGCAAGTCGGGGTGAAGCGGGGCGGTCACTTTCGCGCCGGTCTTGGTTTGCGTGTAAGTCAGGGTTTCTTCGGTCAGGTCCACCCCTTCCCATTGCATCCGGCAGCAATCGGAAAGCCGCGCTCCCGTAAAATAGGCGAGCATGATTAACAACTTCCATTCGCCGTCCGCCGTGTCCACGAGCATCTTCACTTCCGCCGGGGTGAATGTCCCGCGTTCCATGCCGATGGCTTCGGGCAATTCCACGGCTTCGGCGGGATTGGTAGGGATCAAACCTTGCCGCCGGGCCGCGTTCAACGCCCCGCGTATAATCTTCACGTCCACGTTGACGGTCTTTGGCGCAAGCCCCTTGGCCGTGCGATGGTCTAAAAAGCGTTGCACGTCCGCCACTGTGAGGCTGGTAAGATTTTTGTTGGCACGCTTGCCCAGCGTCTTTAGGAAATCTTCCACGGCCACGCCATAGCGTTCTCCAGTGCCTTCCGACTTCCGATCCTTCTTGCTGGCAAGCCAAGTGTCGAAATGCGATTTGATGGACACGGTTTGCAGGGTTTCGCCCATGTCCGCCCGCTTCATTATGTCCTTCAGGACTTCGCGGGCCTGGGCTTCCACCAGTTCCCCGCGCCGGGCTAGTTTGGATGCCCGTTCGTATTCCATCGCCACGGCCAAAGCGGATTGGCGATCTTGCTGTTTGGTGCTGCGGAGAATGCGGTGGCCGTCCGGTCCAAAATAAGCCGCGTGCCAGTATTGAGAATCAGGGCGACGATGTATGCTTGCCATAGTGCTGCTAATTTTACTGCTAACGTCCACCTATGTCAAGAGCGTTTGAGCTTGTATTTATTGCATTATTATGCTATCTTCCGCCTTGCGGAAACGAGATGAGGGTTCGATTCCCTTCACCCGCTCCATTCATAATCAACGACTTATGAATAGGCACAGGAAAAGTGCAGGAAAATCGGCGTCCCAAAAATCATTTTATTCTTGTCGTTGAATTGTGGGTTCGGCTGTTTTCAGAATTCGGAAAAGACCTGACGTATAAAATATTTCGTTTGAGAACGGTCTGGCAACCCTGGTGCAAAGGAAGTTTTTTCTTCTTTGTTGGTAAATCGAAGTCGCACTTATCAATCGGGGATTTTATTTTTCGCGTGTCGCAACTTTTGCGATTTGCCGCAACATTCCGCCAAACACCAGTTCATGGACCGGATAGACCGCATACCAATATGCCAATCCGAAAAATCCTGCCGGATCAAAACTGGCAGTCTGGCGGATCTCCGATCCGTCTCCGCATGCGACCGCTTCAAATTCCAGCCACGCGCGTCCGGGTAATTTCATTTCTGCCGCGAGCCGCAGACGCCGGGCAGGTTCCAGTGCTTCAACCCGCCAGCAATCCACCACGTCTCCGGGCTGGAGTTTTTCAGGATCCCGGCGCGAGCGGCGCATTCCCACGCCGCCGACCAGCAAATCCAGCCAGCCGCGCAGATGCCAAAGCCAGTTGGCGTAATACCAGCCGTTCGCGCCGCCGATCCGGCGAATGGGTTCAAAGGCCATCGCGGGGGGAACATTCACGCGCACGCGGCGCGAATCAATCAGCCGGTTGCCAAATCGCGTCCCTCCCCATGGCCGCGATGCGCCGCCCGACGACATCGCATCCGACCAGCGCGTCGCCGCCAGTTCTCTGTCTTCATTGCGCAACGCGCTGGCAATCGCTTCGTGAACGCCCATGGGACGAATGGCAAAAGCCTTCAGTGCGGAATCGTCGCACACCACGGTGGGATTGCGGATGCTGTCAATGAGCTTGCGCCCGATGCGAGCATAGAGAGGTGTCACGAGGCCGAGCCACAGACTGGACAATCGCGGCGTCAGCAGCGGTACGCGGATCATCAGCCGTCGCAAGCCGCGTTGCCGCGCATATTCACGCATCAAATCACCGTAAGAAACCCGGTCAGGACCGCCGATTTCAAAAATTTGATTTTCCCGGCCACTCAAATCACACGCGGCAATGAGATATTGCAACAGGTCATTGATGGCCAGCGGCTGCGCGGGAACCGCCACCCATTTTGGCGCGATCATCATTGGTAGACGTTCGACCAGCGCGCGAATCATTTCAAAGGACAGGCTGCCGGAACCAATGATGACCGAAGCGCGAAACTCGATGACCGGCACGCCGGTAGAACGCAGAATGTTTCCCACCTCCTGACGGCTGCGCAAATGCGACGAAAGTTCACTGCCAGCACCGAGGCCGCCAAGATAAATGATTCTTTGAACCCCCGCAGCTCGCGCCGCTTCCGCAAAGTTGCGCGCGGCCAGACGATCCGTTTGCTCGAAATCGTTTGCCGCCATTGAATGCACCAAATAATAAGCTGTCGCCATGCCGCGCATGGCCGGCGCAAGACTGTCCCGGTCCAACACGTCGCCCGCCATCACTTCGGTTCCCGCCGCGACTTTTGGCAAAAGAAATTCGGGGCGGCGCGCAAGGCAACGAACCACCCTGCCATGCCTCTGTAATTCGACCAGTAATCGCCCGCCGACGTAACCGCTGGCACCCGTCAACAACACGCGTTTAAGTTCTGGATGACTCATGGCATGGCGATGGCGATGAAGAATGGATTCGGAAAATGAGGCGAAAAATCGAATATGCCATTACGATCACCATCATGTTTCAGACGAAGCTACGTGATGATCTGAAATTTTCTCATGGGGTAAAACCCTACCGTAGATTGGGGTGGCGTCGCCCGCCCAAAAGGAATTTACAAAGACCTGTCTTTTGTGGAGGGGTGGCACTTCCTAATCGCCCGACAAGTTTGAACCACTTTAGACGACTGTACAACTCACGACGGTTCGATTCCCTTCACCCGCTCCAACTTCAATTTAAGCCAATGATACCAATGGTTTTTCCCATTTTCGGATTTTTAAAAATCCCAAAGCGAGAATAAAGGCCTTACAATTCTTCGCTTTTGACCGGTAAAAGCGTCTGGTTTCAACGTGTTTTGCTGTGCTGAAAATTCGACCGGTGAGAATTCCGCGGCGTCCTCTTTCCAATTTCGACATGCTTCCACGAGACGCTGGCGGCCGACGCAGCATTCGCCGGTGCTTTTCTTGGTTGAGAGCGACAAACCGGATCAAACAAAAAGGTCAGCGGCAGCTTTCCAAAGGACCATCGGACGCGGCCATGGTGGAAGAGTATCGCAGTTGTGTCCAGTGAGCCGGCACGGCCGCCTCCGCTGTCAACTTTGATGCCGTTACATGAATTCCAACGCGCGCCCCAGTTCCGCGTCGGTATTGTAATAATGCGGAGAGAGCCGGAGGTAATTTTTCCCCGCGCGATCCGTCCGCAGCGACATGACGATTCCGGCGTCCGCCAGCATTTGGTGCAGTTCCGCGAGGTCTGTTTCCGGCCGATAAAAGGAAAGTATGCCGCCGGCATTTTCCGGTTGTGCGTCCGCGTTCAAAACCGTAAAGCCTTTGGCCTGCAAGGCGGGAACGAGCCAGGCCCGTTTGCGCCGCAACTCGGCGGCGATGTTTTCGATGCCCACTTCCAACGCCAGTTCCATCGCGGCAATCAAACCAGCCACGCCAACCAGATTCTGCGTGCCCGCCTCGTATTTCAACGCGCCGCGGCGAAAAACGATTCTTTCCTGCGCAACAAAATTCGGGTTGTGAACGTTGTGCCAGCCGTAAACCGGCGGGTTTAACCGGTCCTGAACTTCGTGCCGGACGTAGAACACGCCGGCCCCGCAGGGGCCCAACAGCCATTTATGCGCGTCGGCAGCCAGAAAATCCACGTGTTCGACCGTCGTCGGAAACGCTCCGAGAGTTTGAATGGCGTCGAGGCAAAATAAAATGCCGCGCGCGCGCAGGAATTGACCGATGACCTCAAGTTCAATTCTAAAACCGCTGATGAAATGGCAGGACGCCAGCGCGACCAGTCGCGTGTTCTCGTCCACCTGCCCCATCACGTCCTTCGAACGAATCACGCCGAGGCCGCGCGTGTTCAGCAGCCGCACTTCAACCCCGCGCCGGGCCAGCGCCATCCACGGATAGACGTTGGACGGATAATCATCGTGGTAAATGAGAATGTTATCGCCCTTGCGGAAATTCAGTCCGGCGGCGACAAAACTCAAGGCCAGCGAGGTTGGCCCGACAAACGCGATTTCCTCCGGACGGCAGCTGAGCAACTGCGCCGCGACCTTGCGGCCGTCGTTCAGCCGCTGGGGGTACACCAGCGTTTCCTGGTCATCGACCGTGCCGCGTTGCGCGCAATCGGCCACCGCCTGCGCCACCCGCTGCGGCAACGGACAGACGCCCGCATGCGCCAGAAAAACCTTGCCACGCACCACGGGAAATTCCCGCCGGCGCAGCTCTTCGTTGGTGAGCAATTCGGTCAATGTCATACGACAAAATTACTGCGGGGACGCCCGGCACGCAAAGTGGAACTAAAAATGGCTCACCGTATTGATTTCATTCACGTAAGCCTGCATGCCCCGGACTGCGATGTAGGCCACAATGAGCGCCACTCCCAGGTAAATCAACTGCGGCACCCATTTTGAAACGAGATGGAGTTTGCGCGAGCCTTCCTCGTTGTAAAGCTGGTGCAATTGACGCAAGGCATCATCCAATTTACCGCTGACTTCGCCGCCGGCATAGAGCCCGGTGAACGTGCTGGGAAACTGCGGACAGACGCGGACCAGCTCGGACGGGGTCTGGCCGGCAACCAGCTGCGGTTTCCAGGCCAGCACGGCGCGGCGCAAGGCGGGTGAACCACTCGCTGTCGCGGCGAGTTCCCAGGCTTCGAAGATGTTGACCCCCGCGTTGAGCAGGGCTTCAAGGGCGGCGGCCAGCCGGGAGAGGGCCAGATAATGCCGCGCCGTTCCCAAAACCGGAATGAACCGCAAAGCCGATTCCACTTTTGCCCGCCAGGTTTCATTATGCCGGTCCTGACTGGCATAAAGCAAAAAGGCGGTGATGGCATAGACCGGAATAAACCCGCCAAGCAAAACCCGGAGCCAGGGCCCGGCCCAGACAAATTCAAGGAGGGCCACGACAAAAATAGCGAGGTGAAAAACAAACACCGGATACATCAAATCGCCGATGATCTGGCGGATGAGGCGGGCACGTTCGTCATAATAATCGGCGAGCAGATGGAAACAGGCGTCAATCCGGCCACTGCGTTCACCCGCCTCGATCAACGCCAGGTCGAACGCCGGCAGCCAGCCGAGCCGATGTAATGATTCCGCCACCGTCGAGCCGCCCGCCAGCTCTTTCAGCAAATGTTGCAACGGCTCGCGGAAGGACCGGGCGGGGGGACTCAGTTTGATCTGTTCGAGCGCGGGAACGATGCCCACGCCGGCGGACGTGAGCCGGGCGAGTTGATGAAACAGTTCCGCGCGTTGCGTCAGCTGCCGGGGCGTGACGATGAAGGGCATAAGCCCTCAGGCCGCAACGCGGTCGAGGCTGGCCTTGAAATCGCGCTTGCTGCGCGCGCCAACAATCTGCTCGGCAACCTGGCCATTATGGAAAACCAGGAGGGTGGGAATGGCGCGAACGCCGTACTCGGCGGCCAGGGACTGCTGTTCGTCCACGTTGACCTTGCCAATTTTGACCTTGCCATCGTACTCGTCGGCGAGTTCATCCAGCAACGGGGCAATCATTTTGCACGGACCGCACCATTCGGCCCAGAAATCCACCAGCACGGGTGCGGGCGATTGCAAAACCAGCTGGGCAAAATTTTCCTGCGTGAGCGTGACAATGAGAGGAGAGGCCATACGTCAATAACGAATTGAAGGTTTGAACAACAGTTGGAAAAATCAAGTGGTGGGGATGAGTATCAGCCAGATGACCGTGCCGGCGGCAAACAACCCGGCCACTCCCGCCGCAATGGCGAGCATTTGATCCAACCCGCTCATCGCCGGAGCGGCAGCCGCAGTTCGCTGCATGGCCGGGGCGGGACGCGGTTGGGCAACGGGTGCCGCTGCGCGAGGCGCCGACGCCTGGGCCGCCGGGGTGGGCGCGGGAATGGCAGTTGGCGCACCGGTTGGCCCGCCGGGTGGCAGCGTCGGCAGCTTGATGGTCGGTGCGGCCGATGGCTTGGGCGGCAGATTGATGCGGACGGTCTCTTTTTTGGGCTGAACCTTGCCGGTTTCTTTTTTCGGCGGCAGCACAGCCCCTGAGGAAATGTTCGGAGGTGTCTCGGCCATAGTTATTGTTGGTAAAGATAAACGGCATTCCGCGGGTGTCAAACCCATATTCAACCATATCTCAAAAGACCGGGCCCCTGAAAATCACGACCCGAATTGCCGCTTCAACTGCATGAACCCTGGTTCTTCCAGCCACCATCGCAGGCGGATGGCAATTGATGCTGAATCGGGAGAGACCGGCTGAAAAACGGAGATCCTCAAGCTTTTTCATCAATCAACTCCCGGCGGGCACCGCCGAGCAATTGCTCGATGAAATTGGTCGAATAAACACCCCGCCGGAAATTGGGATCCTGCATGATGGCTTGTTGGAAGGAAACGTTGGTCTTGATGCCGGTGATCATGTATTCCGACAATGCGCGGTTCATGCGATCCATCGCTTCACGCCGGTCATTGCCGGTCGTGATGAGCTTGCCAATCATCGAATCATACGTTGACGGAATGCTGTATCCGGCGTAGGCGTGGGTATCCACGCGCACCCCGCGGCCTCCGGGCTGATAATACATCTCGATGCGGCCTGGACTCGGACGAAAATTATCGAAAGGATCCTCGGCGTTGATGCGGCATTCAATGGCGTGACCCTTGATTTGAATGTCGCTCTGGGAATGTTGCAACGTCTCCCCCATCGCCAGCAGGATCTGATAACGCACCAAATCTATGCCGGTGACCTCTTCCGTGACCGGATGCTCGACCTGAATCCGTTTGTTGAATTCGAGGAAATAATAATTGCCGGCGTTATCCACGATGAACTCGACCGTGCCGGCACTGGTGTAATGGGCCGCCTCGGCGATTTTAACAGCCGCCTTGCCGATTTTGTCCCGCAACTTGCGAAATTTGTGTTCCAGCAACGGCGATGGCGCTTCCTCAACGACCTTTTGGTTCCGGCGTTGGACGGAACAATCCCGTTCTCCCAAATGAATCACATGCCCCTTGTGATCGCCCAGAACTTGAATTTCAATGTGATGTGGGTTCTCAATGAGCTTTTCAATATAAACGCCGGAATTGCCAAACGACTTTTCCGCCTCGGAACGGGCCGTATGATACCCTTTCACCAACGAAATGTCATTATGGGCAGCGCGCATACCCCGGCCACCACCGCCAGCCACGGCCTTGATCATCACCGGATAACCAATGCGTTTGGCAACGGCCAGGGCATCCTGCTCCTTTTCGACGGTGCTCTCCGACCCGGGCGGTATGGGGACGCCGACTTTTTTGGCGAGGGCGCGGCTGATCGCCTTGTCTTCCAACGATTGCATCGCCCGGGGACTGGGGCCAATGAAACGGATGTTGCAACTATCGCATACTTCAACGAAGTGTGCGTTCTCAGCCAGAAAGCCATATCCGGGATGAATCGCATCCACATCCGTGATTTCCGCGGCGCTGATGATCCGGTCAATCCGCAGATAACTTTCCGAAGCCGGCGCGCTGCCGATGCAAATGGCTTCATCGGCCAGTTGAACGTGCATCGAATTGACGTCCACCTCGGAATAGACTGCCACGGTCCGGATATTCAACTCCTTGCAGGCGCGAATAATGCGAACGGCAATTTCACCGCGATTGGCAACTAGAACTTTTTCGAACATGAATTTTTAGCGAGGTTGAAACGGATTCAAACCGTCCCCTCTCAGGTTGGGCGAATTTTGAACAGCGGCTGCCCAAACTCCACCGGTTTGGTGTTTTCAACCAAAACCTGGGTAATCACGCCTTTGGCTTCCGCCTTGATTTCGTTCATCACTTTCATCGCTTCGATGATGCAAACAACGGTGTCAGGGTTGACTTCGGCACCGATTTCAACGTAGTTACTGGCTTCAGGCGATGGCGTCCGATAAAAAGTACCGATCATCGGCGATTTGATTTCAACTTCCCCGGTCACCGGAGGCTGTCCGGCGACACCGGGAGCCGTCGGAGAAGCGGCGTTCAAGGGCGGAACCGCCACTAGAGGAGGTAAATCGTCGTATTGTACACTGGGAGCTGCGGCACCGGTCATTCCTCGCTTCAACCTGATCTTGGAATCTTGCCTTTCCAATTCAAACTCTGTAATAGAGTTCTTCTTCATCAGGTCAATTATGGCTTTAATATCTTTAAGATCCACGTTTCGTTTTCGTTAAAGTTGTTCCAAATTCACTTTTTTAAGTATTTCCAACAGAGACCTTATGCGCCTTGCAACCTACCTGAACCGGTACGAATTTTCACCACTTATATGGATTGTCCAATCCAACGTCAAGAAGCAAAAACAAAAATGCTCCAAAACGAATAATCAAATAAATGTCATTATTTTGACTATTTAGCAATATCTTTAACGTCAACGGAAGCTTCCAGTGCCAATAAATACGATTTTTGCCCAAATCCAGATATTTGACCCCAACAGACTGGCGCGATGAGTGACTTATGCCGAAATTCTTCGCGCGCGTGGATGTTTGAAAGGTGGATTTCTATGGTTGGAACACCCACAGCAGCAATGGCGTCTCTCAACGCGATACTAGTATGGGTATAGGCGGCAGCATTAAGAACGATCACGTCCTGCGTCCCCTTTGCCTGTTGAATCCAGCCAACCAGTTCGCCTTCCAGATTTGTCTGCCGAAAATCGACTTCCACACCCAGGTTTAGAGCGCGTTTGCGGACTTTGGCTTCAATATCCGCCAAAGTAGCGTGTCCGTACACGTCCGGCTCGCGTTGTCCAAGCAAATTCAAATTCGGCCCGTTCAGAAACAGAACTTTCATCGTTTGAAAGCAAGGTTAGCCTGCCCCGGTTTCCCTGTCGAACTGATTTCCAGCTAATTTCAGCAGCCAGCGCCAAAGACCAGCCATCATCCACCTTGGCAGTTGCCGCGGCCTTTTCCATGTTTTCCAGGCAATCGCATGGCAATTCGCCATATTCTGACCCAAGGAATATTTGCCGGCTACTCTCCTCTCGGAACACATTGCGACTGAAACAGTAATAAGAACACAAAACATTATCGCATAGATGTATAATAGATTTTTATTGACTTTTATGTTTTAGGCTGTCGTTAATAGTCTCAACAACTGGAACGGTTGCGGTTTTGTTTTTCGCCAAAGCCGGAAAGAATATCATGAAAAAAAAATTCATTTTGGCATGTCTGGTGGGAGTGCTTGCGGCACCCGCAGTTCAAGCGCAGATGCAGATTGTTCTCTGGCAGGATTTGAATAATTACAGTTATGGTGATGCCGGTGAATTCAATGCCGTGCCGAATACGGCTCTGCTGTCGGTTAATCCCACCCTGGCTGGTTACACCTCTTCCACAGCAAATTTGACGGCGGGACCTGTAAGTTTTCAGACTTTTTGTGTCGAAACAGGTGAGTATTTTACTCCCGGTGATACTTACGATGTCGTAGTCAACAATGAAACCATTCCCGATGATCAGTTCCCCATCGGCAATCCGATCACAATGGGAACCGCCTGGCTGTACAGCCAGTTTGCCGCAGGCACGCTGGGCGGCTATGACTATGCTGAAGGCAGCGGTCGCATAACCACCGCTGGAAATCTACAACAGGCGATTTGGTACCTCCAAGGTGACGTAACCGGCCTGGTAAATGGCGGTGCCGACGGGACAGTTTTTTATATAGCTGCCCAAACCGCATTGGGCGCGAACATCAACAATGCCGCCAACGGGGCTTATGGCGTGGTTTGTCTTAATTTGCGCGATGGCAACAATCAGGATCAGCTGATGGTGGTTCCTGAGCCGGGGGTGTTGAGTTTTGGCCTTCTTTTGCTGCCACTCGGCGTGAATAAAGTCCGAACCCTCTTCAGGAAGCAAACGACATAAGGTCTCCTGCCCTTACTCCTCACAAAAAGGACGGCTCGCCACCAGGAGATTCGTTCAGATTTGTGAAGTTATCCAGAGCGGTGGAGTGGTGCCCACGACAGGACTTGAACCTGTATGATGTTACTCACTAGAACCTGAATCTAGCGCGTCTGCCAATTCCGCCACGTGGGCACAAAAAACACAGCCTTTTCAATACGCGCCAGCGTGCGTGAGGGCAAGTCAAAACCGCGGAACCATCAATCCAGCTTCACCCACCGGCCCTTTTGATTGGATTCCTCGACCGCCGCCAGGACCCGCTGGTTTTTCAAGCCGTCTTCAAATGTCGGTGCCACCGGCTTGCCGTCCACGCAGGCATTCACAAAATCGGCAACCGTGTGAACAAACGTGTGTTCATAGCCGATAAGATGGCCGGGCGGCCACCAGTGGCCCACATACGGCTGCAAACCGCCGCGCTCGGTGACCAGGATATCCCTAAAACCCTGCCGGTCCCTGGGATCATCGCCATTGAAGAATTTCAGGCGGTTCATGTCCTCAAAATCAAAATACAGCGAACCTTTGCTGCCGTTGATTTCAAGTTCAATGTGATTTTTGCGGCCGGACGCATAACGCGTGGCTTCCAGGTTGGCCAGCACGCCATTTTCCATGCGTCCGATGAGCATCGCCGCGTCGTCCACGGTCACATTGCCCATCTTGCGCGCGCCTTTGGCCAGACCCTCCGCCAGCGGCCGCTCACCCACAAACGTATGGAGCAAACCACAGACCTCCTTGAACTCGCCGACCAGATAGCGCCCCAGATCAACGATATGCGCGTGGATGTCGCCGTTGGCGCCGCTGCCGCTGGTTTCCTTTTGCAAACGCCAGTTGATGGGAAATTCCTGGTCCACGAGCCAGTCCTGCGCGTAGCGAGCGTGGAAGTGGAAAACTTTTCCCAAAGCGCCTTCGCCCATCATTTTCTTGGCCAGCGCCAGTGCCGGAATGCGCCGGTAATTGTGGCAGATCATATGGACGACCCTGGCTTTCTGCGCGGCGGCCAGCATCGCCTCGGCCTGTTTTACATTCAGCGCCAGTGGCTTTTCGCACAAGATGTGTTTGCCGTTTCGGGCGGCGGCGATGGCAATCTCCGCATGCAAATGATTCGGCACGACGATGTCCACAATGTCAATCAACGGCGACTCAACAATTTCCTGCCAGTCTTTCGTGGAGTTTTGCCAGCCGAATTGCGTCCTGGCCGCCTGCACGCCCCCGACATTGCGTCCACAAATGCTGTGCAGCTCGACATTGGCCTTGAGGTTGAAGAAACGCGGCGCCTGCCGCCAGGCATTCGAGTGCGCCTTGCCCATGAAACGGTAGCCGATCAGCCCGACGCGAAGAGTTCTCGCCATAAAAAGTAGGGTTGAACTGGATACGCGCGCCTTTATAGTGAGTCGCGTCAGCCAAGTCAACGGGCAACGTCAATGAAATGCCAAATATGAACTTTACCGTCGCTGAAATCGCCAAACATCTTGATGGCGAAGTGGTTGGAAATGCCACCGCAACCCTGAAAGGATTTGCCCCCGCCGATTCCGCCAGGCCAGGCGACCTCACCTTCGCGGAAAATGAGGATTTTTTTGCGCGCGCGGAGAAAAGCGCCGCGACGGCCATCATTGCGGAAAAGCGTTTCAGCCCGGCGAAAAAAATCCTGATCCGGGTGCCCCATGCGCGCATCGCCTTTGCCAAGGCACTCGCCTTGTTTTTCCCGGAACGTACTTTCGCCGCCGGCATTCATCCCACGGCCGTCGTGGCCCCGGATGCCAAAATTGACCCGACCGCGCATATCGGTCCGTATTGCGTCATCGGCGCGCGCGTGCACATCGGCGCACGAACCGTTGTACAGGGCGGCAATTTCATCGGCGAAGACTCCACGCTCGGCGAGGACACCAATTTGTTTCCCCTCGTGACGCTTTATGCGCGCACCGAAATCGGCCGGCGCGTGCGCATTCATGCCAGCACGGTGATTGGCTCGGACGGTTTTGGTTATGTGCAGGACGGCAACATCCACCGCAAAGTGCCGCAGATTGGAAACGTGGTCATCGGCGACGATGTGGAAATCGGTGCGGGCGTGATGATTGACCGCGGCGCGCTCGATTCGACGGTCATCGGCCAGGGGACGAAAATTGACAATCTGGTGCAAGTCGCGCACAACGTGGAAGTGGGCGAAGGCTGCCTGCTGGTTGCGCAATCCGGCATCGCCGGCAGTTCGAAACTGGGAAATTTTGTCGTGCTCGCCGGCCAGTCCGGAATCGCGGGACACTTGAAAATTGGAAACCAGGTCACCATTACGGGCAAATCCGGCGTGATGCACGATATTCCCGACGGTGAAAAATGGCTGGGCATTCCCGCCCAGCCGGACAAACAATCCAAACGCCAGCTCATCGCCATGCAACACCTGCCCGCCCTGCTCCGGCGCGTGACCAAATTGGAAAAGGAATCCGCGGCGAGAAAAAAGCGGGACAAAAATAAGTGAGCCGTTTTGCAAAATTGCTGCCGCCTGCTGGTGGGTATCTCACCGCCGATTCCCTCGTATGAAGCTCCTGGGAGAAATTTCCGCCGGCGAATGGCGCCGTCCTTCCGTCATAGGACAGGCAGGATGTCTGTCCTACGCTGCTTCGGCCTCGAATTGCGCCAGCTCCGTCCCGGCCGCTTCCCATTCCGCGTTCGCGCTGGCCAGCCGCCGGTGGACTTCCATCAACTCACGGTTGATCTGCGTCGCCCGTCCGCCCGCGGCGTATGTCTCCGGCTTTTCCAGTTCCACCGCCAATTCCCGCTCGCGCGCTTCCAGTTCCGCAATTTCCTTTTCGCGCGCGGCGATGCGTTCCTGAATTTCATGTTTCTTTCGCGAGCGCGCCTGCCGTTGCCCGGCTTCAAGGCGGCGCTGTTCCTTGCGTGATTCGGTAGGACTGACCTGCCGGTCAGCCGGGATGCGCGGCAGCGCATCCCTGCCACTGGAGGTGAGTGCCGCGCGGGCGGATTGCGCTGTCTTGTCCAGGTAATACTGGTAGCCGCCGGTGAAATGCCGGAGCCGGCCGTTTTCGACCCGCACCACGTGGTTCGCCAGCAAGCGGATGAAGTGCACGTCGTGGCTGATGAAAATCAATGTGCCTTCGTAAGGCAGCAGCGCCTCGATAAGCGCGTCCACGCTCGCCAAATCGAGATGCGTCGTCGGCTCGTCCATCAACAGCAGGTTGGGCGGGTCGAGCAGTAATTTCACCAGCGCCAACCGGCTTTTCTCACCGCCGCTCAGCACGCTTACGGGCTTGAACACATCGTCGCCGCGGAACAGAAAACTGCCGAGCACCGTGCGCACGAATTGCTCCGAGACGCGCTGCGGTGTTTCAAGCGCCTCCTGCAAAACGGTGTGGTTGGGATTGAGCATCTGCGCGCGGTGCTGGGCGAAGTAGCCGGACTTTGCGTTGTGCCCGAGCCGGTGTTCGCCCGACAGCGGCTGCAACACCCCGGCCAGCAGTTTCAGCAGGGTGGATTTCCCTGCGCCATTCGGCCCGACCAGCACGATGCGCTGGCCGCGCTCGGCCTCGAAATGCAGGTTTTCGTATATGAGCCTTGCTGCAACGCCGGGAGCGCCGGCTTCCAGCCGGCGATTTTCACCAACCGGAATCGAACTCGCCGGCAAGATGCCGGCGCTCCCGGATTGATACCCAAACTTCACATGCTTCAGCGTAATGACGCGATGACCGCTGCGCTGCGGTTGCGGGAAACGAAATCCCACCGTTGGGCCTGCGCCATCGGGCGTCTCGACCATGTCCTCTTTGAGGCGCTCGATCTGCTTCAGCTTGCTCTGCGCCTGCGCAGCCTTGGTGTTCTTGGCGCGGAACCGGTCCACGAACAGTTGCATCCGGTCAATCTCGCGCTGTTGCGACTTGGCCGTGGCAACCATCGTCGCCTCGGCCGCAGCGCGCTGTTCAAGATATTGGTCGTAATTGCCGGTGTAACGCAGCACCCGCGACGCGCGCAGTTCGGCGACGTGCGTGCAGAGGCGGTTGAGAAATTCGCGGTCGTGTGAGATGAGCAGAATCGCGCCGGGATAATTCCGCAGGTAATCCTGGAACCACAGGAGCGTTTCGAGGTCGAGATGGTTGGTCGGCTCGTCGAGCATCAGCACATCCGGTTCCTGCACCAGCAATCGCGCGAGATGCGCACGCATCACCCAGCCGCCCGAAAGCTCGCGTGCCGGGCGCAAGAAGTCTGTCTGCTTGAAGCCGAGATTGGCGAGAATCTGTTTCGCCTTGGCCACGAACTGGCCGTCGTGCTCGTGGTCGTGCGGCACGGCAATGTCGAGGACGGCCTCATTGCCGGCAGGTTCGCTTTCCTGCGGCAGATAGCCGAACCGCGTGCCACGGATGAACGTGACCTCGCCGGCGTCCGGCGATTCCTGGCCAAGGATGATCTTGAGCAACGTGGACTTGCCCGCGCCATTCGGCCCGACCAGGCCAATGCGTTCGCCCGACAGGAGTGTGAGCGATACGTCGTCAAACAGGACGCGTCCGCCAAAGGCTTTACTGAGTCCGGCAACGGTTAACATTGGAAATTTATAAATGGCAGGGCCGCGCTGCTGCGCGGCCCAAAATTATGGGACGAGCCGCAGCTCGTCCCCACCTTGTTTACTTCGGCTTCAACTGCGGGAACAGGATCACGTCGCGGATGCTTTCCTGGCCGAGCAACATCATGCACAGGCGATCAATGCCCATGCCCATGCCGCCGGCGGGCGGCATGCCGTGCTCCAACGCAACCAGAAAATCTTCGTCCAGCTTCTGCTGCTCGCCACCGGCTTGATGTTCCAACCGCTCGCGCTGCTCGATGGGGTCGTTCTGCTCGGTGTAGGCGGGCGCGATTTCCTGGCCGTTGATGCAGCACTCGAAGAC
>Ga0302320_10013294_pt1 | contig 17218 bp, 10 predicted proteins | sample Bog_T0_3_FD_202130 | JGI IMG/M metagenome (GOLD analysis project Ga0302320, IMG submission 202130) | Peat permafrost microbial communities from Stordalen Mire near Abisko, Sweden - Bog_T0_3 | ecosystem: Environmental > Terrestrial > Soil > Wetlands > Peat | place: Sweden: Abisko, Stordalen Mire...
CTTGAGCCCGTTCGGCTGGCGTCCGGCGACGGTTACGCGATTCATTTTTCATCTCCCAACTCTGCCACCCATTCCCTCGGTTTGCCTAGCCGGGGTTGCTAACACGGATACAGTCAAGGCTCTAACTGGAGGCTATTTGGCCTCGTGGCTGCCTCGGCTGTGGTTCTGACCCAGGGAATGTTTCGGTGACATGCCGCTTGCGCGGCAGGTTGCTTGATCTACCACCTTCGCTCAACCATGTACGGACTCTAGTCTGACCCCTTTCACATAGTCTGTTACTTGCCCTATGCTGTTGGCTGTGAGGGTTCTTGGCGAGAACTGTAAAAATAGTTGGACAAACCAGGATATGCGCCAAGATTCGCACTTTTGGCTTAAATTCCCAAGATGCCCCAATCAATCGCTTCAAATTCAGCGCGGCATACTCTAGAGAATTCTAAATCCACCTGTCCCGCGTATGCGATAAGGCCTCGAAGATGTTCTCGGAAACCTAGTAAAGATCGGAATTTACGCTTCTCGCAGTGAACGCGCACTCCCTTCGTTCGAGCATGATAAAGGTGAAATCGTAATTTGTCCCTGAAAGCCTTCGTTAAACGCGGCTTTCCTGAATCAACTAGTAATCCAGTGACGATGCGACGAGCACCAGGGGGAACAACATGAGTTTTTGCGTCGTTTCTCCTGAATCCAAATCCGATCAGCGCCGCCGTGATGTCTGCAATTAAAGCTTTTGCGCGCGTCCGATCAAATTCTGACGCAGAAAATGCTATGTCATCGGCGTATCTCGTTATAACCCCGCCGCATTTACTCGCCAGTTCCATCAAACGGGTGTCAAGTTTTGCGCATACGAGATTCGCAAGAATCGGACTTGTGGGTGCACCTTGGGGCAGATGGCCAATCAACTTGGCGGTGTATGGCAAAATTGAATATACTTTGTGGTTTCCGCGCCAGCGTCGTCGCTTATTCTTTGATAATCCCATCGGGAAACGGGTACAAAGACGGGTAAGCTCAAAGGAAAGAAGAGCTGGATAACCAACCCCACGAAATACGCGATATACCTGCCGCTCTGAAACCGATTCGAAAAAGCTTGTCACATCAACTTTGACCAACCAACGACAGCCTTGATGTTGTTCAGCATTTTTGACTGGGCCGGCCCCAAGCGAAAATGCTGTGGAAATAGGACTGACCGTCGCCGACAGCAGTATGTTTTGATGAATCCATTTCTGAACACGCATCAAGGCTGGTTCTGGCACCGTAATTTGGCGATATCCGCCACTCCGTTTACGAATATTGAAAACTCGGTATGGATCAAATTCCCGGGAAACAATATCGCGAAGGTAACGATATGGCACATCGCAGATTGCAGCGAGATGTCCCAATGTAAAAACTACCGGCAGCTCTTTTAAGCGGAGTCGCTCCCCTTCGGCGGCCAGTTTTTGAATACTGGCCGCCGAAACACCTTGTTCCAACGCGGCCGCTTTAAAAGTATGTGGTGACCAGTTACTCATCTACTTTGGCTCGCGGAGCGAGCGGGGAACGGCCGGCGAAGTGAGACGACGAGCGGAAACGCTGGGCGTTCCCCTCTCGCTCATTGCGCTGGCTACTACGCGGATACGTGGATTCCACTTCCATTTTCGTCACTATCCAGGGAAGCTAGTTCACCATGGACGGTGCATTGCTAGATTTTCCCTGATCACCACAAATTTACTTAAATTGCCTCGGCACGTAATTGACACCGCGACCGGTTGCCGTAACCGGGAGTTTTGGCAAAGCCAAAAACGATCCTCGCGATCGTTCGACAATGTCACGACCAAAAAGAGTAACAGCGCCCTCTCCGTCAACCAGTCCCAGTTCACGAGATTTGGCAAGCAGATCTTCAATCCTTGAAAATTCTACGGTCATGACTGTTGTCAGATTATTTACTTTAACGCCGCGGAGCAACAGACCTAAAACGGCAAGCAACAGCAAATACTCTTCACTCCGGCCCTTCTTGCGCATCTCAGCTATCAAGGAAAGAGCTAGTCGATGCTGGCCGATATTCCACAACAATCCAGGCCCCCGACCGGAATCACTGTATTCCTCGAAACAGCTATTCAATTCTACCGGAATGCCACGTCCCGGAAAGAGAGCATGGAAAGTCTTACCATTTTTCCACAAAACCACGGGACAATTGTCTGGGCAGCCGTGCTGGAAAACGATGGGGGTGGCCATGTGACCGAAACCTCTCGGGTAGATCGGCAGCTCTGTCCGTTCGGCATGTCGATCAAAAAACGACAAAATTGAATCGGGCCAATAATTGACGGTGTCTAGCAACCGAATTTCAAAGTGGATACGTTCAGTTTGAAGGTAGGTAATGCGTTCGCAAATTGCTTCAAATCCACCGTCGTGAATTGCATAGCCAGCCAGCCACAAATCGCATACATGGTAGGAGAGCCAACTTTTTAATGTCTTCGATGCCCACTTATCCCAGAACTCAATCACTCGGTTTCCGGAGCCGACAAAATCCTCAAACAAAACAATATTCTTCACCTTTTTTGCGCGTAGTTCTGTTTCCGAAGGTTGAACAAGTATTCGGTCCGGATGAAGCCGATTCAGATTGGTGAGGGCGTGAGCTAAACGACCCGCGCTTCCTGGCTTATTGTTTGGGTCAATAATTCGCTCATCCAGGGAAAATACGCCAATGTGTCCCGTAGTCTTTGCGCAGATTGTCTCAATAATATTCGAAATGGATTTCTCAAAATCGGCCAAGGAAACCAACTTTAGTGAATCCAATACGAGCCGGGCGACATGAATATCACGCGCATCAAACTGACCAAGCCATTGGCGCCCCAGCCGGTGTTCTGACAAGCGCATATGGCGTGTTATTCCCAATCGGCGTTCTTGAAGCCGAGCGTCCGGGCGTTTTCCGAGACGGCGCGTTTGGTCAGGTCCTTGGCACCGTCTGGGAAGGTGGCCTGAATCTCGACACTGACCTTCACCTCGGCATTGGGGTCGGCGGCGAGAGTGGCGATGATTTCCTCGGCGATCTGGACCAATCGCATCTTGGCCGTGGCGGCATTGACAGCCACTTGCCCATGAAATGCATGCGCCTTGGGCAAACCACCCGGACCGGACGGTATGGGTGAACCTGATCCCGGAGTCGTGCCGGGAGCGGGCGGCGGTTGTGTATTGCCGCCGTTGCCAGGCTTTGGAGCCGGTGGCGGCAGGAGACTGGCGGCGTAACCGGCGGCAGCGCCCGGTTCAATTAGTAGGAGCGTGTCGTCGAGTTGCACATTGGAATCACCGAATTTGAACCCGTCATATTTGCCCTCGTGTTCGCCATAGGCCGTGCCAAAAAAGTCGTGAGTGCAGGCGCCTTTGACGATGGCCTGCTCCAACACCCCGCGATTTCTCAGGCGCGGCAAATATAAATAACGCAATGTGTCTTCCCAGAAGGCCATCGCTCCAACCGCCGCCTTGGTTTCCTTCCAATAGAGCTCCTGCAGACGGCTGCGGAGGTGAATGGGCGACCACGTAGAGATGACCCATTCATTATCAGTACAAACGCGTTCGATTTCCGTACCAAGCACCGCCCCGCTGGTATTCAGCGCAAATGCCTCAACAGTGACCTGCGTGGCCGTAGCCGAAACCTGGGACGGGCACAGCAACCAGCGATAACATTCACGAGCCGCCTTGGGTACCACTTCCTCGGCCGCTTTTAATTCCTTCTCCGCCTGTTTCTTTTGGGCTAGATCAATGTTCAAACGGCTGGCCTCCACATCATCCACGATGGACTTCCAGGCCAGCGCGGTACGAACGCAATCGTTGACCCGCGTCAGCGACCCGTGATCCGGGGCGAGGAAAATCAGGCGGTTACCGCGATAACGCGGTTTGGAGCCGTTGTTGCGGGTGTAGTTGAGCACTTCGTCGAACGCCAACCGAGTCTCCGCGCGACTATAAAAATTCTCCGGCGGCAGACATACCAACCGTAGGCTGGCGTCGTCCGGAACATCGGCATGGGGAATAAAAACATGTACACCCCCAAAAAACGCCGCGCCAGCGGTCAGCTTATCAAGCACGGTGGCGAGTTTGGGGCGAACGTCGTGCACCTCGTTGAACCGGCGCTTGCGGTCCTCCATCTCGCGACGAAGATTTGCTCGCGTATCGAACCAAAAACGCGTGTTATCTTGCGCCTTATCGCCGGTGGTATTTAGGTAATGCAGCCGGTCGGCAAGCCGATTGAGCGCGTCGGAATAAGTGGAGGAAACCTGTCCCGGCTGGAAACAGCCCAGCAGAACGCGGGCGCGTTCCTGGCCACGAGTGCCAGCGGACCGGGTGGACACAGCCGAGGGGGCCGTGCCAAAAAAGATGGTGCGAGCCACGCGACGGGCGGCCTGAATGGCGCCGAAACGCGGTTCCTTGGATTCTAGTTCTGTGGTTTCAGCGCGTTCACCATCCACGTCACCGTCGATCACAGCATCCCAACCATTTTGCAAGTGGTAGGTTAGCTCGTTCCGCGTTTCGCCCTCGTAGAGCGGTAGGCTGCCGGGCATGATCATGAAGTCCTGGTTTTGATCTTTCCATAGGCGATAGATGACTTTCGCCATGAGTTTCAGAACACCGCGCGTACGCTGGAAACCGTCGAGCGTGGACCAATCTTCATAAAGCCGGTCAAAAACCTCCGGGTGGATGGGATACGCCTGCACGAGCCGGTCAAAATAACGGGCCTCTTGGGTTTCGGATGGCAGTTTGGAACCTTCGGCGATGTATGCGTCCGAAAATGCGCGGCAAACAGCGTCGCGACCTTTCAAATCATTGATGGGTTCAAACAACCGACGGCGAACGATTTCGAACGCCTCCTCGGTGGCCACGGGCTTCCAGAGAGCCTGCACACGGCCAAAGGTTTTTTCCAAGGCGCGCAATGCCGCAACACCCCGCTGCCCACCGGCTTCCGTTTCCGATTCCGGCAAGGAGCCGAGCAGTACCGCGTTGGGAACCAGCTTCATAGCCTCGGTCAGAGCCTGGGCGAACGACATATTACTGTCGTAAGTGCCGCCACTCAGGTTTTTTCCGTCCGGGAATTGGCGGATGTAAGCGACCAGTTCATCCACCAAGACGACACAAGGCGCGTGCTGTTCCAAAAGCCTCCGTAAAACATCCTTTCCGGGCGAGGTGCCATTGGCGTCGGCTTCTCTCAACAAAGCGAAAGCTTCCTCCCCACCCAGTTGCCACGCGAGTTCGCCCCAAAGTGTATGAACAACCTGTCCGCCGTGGTTCCACGGCTGGCCCGGAGAAAGCGCAGTGCCATCCAGCACGGCGATCCGTGCCTTTGGCAAGTCCATGAGTTTCGCCTGATCGAGCAAGGCCGGAATGCCGGGCAAATCCTTCAAGGCGCATTTGCGCGTTGCGAGGTGATAGACCGCCAGCATGGTGTGCGTCTTGCCACCGCCGAATGCCGTCTGGAGCTGGATGACCGGTTCGCCACCCTGGCTGTTAAGCCGCTGGGCGACTGAGGTCAACAACCGCCGCATACCTTCCGTAATAAAGGTGCGCTCGAAAAACGCGGTTGGGTCTTGATATTCACGCGTCGCCTTGCCGGTATGAACCGCCGTGATGTCGGCCGCGAACTCGGACTGTTGAAATGTCCCGGCCAAGACGTCCGCGTGCGGGACAGCGATCTCTCTCCAAGGTTTCAGATTCATAAAAATAGCGCTTAACAAAGATGCTTTTCGCGAAATTGCACCGCAATCTTATTTAGCTGGATCAATTCCCGCTCCACATCGGCGACAAACTTCCCAAAACGAATTTCGGGAAACACCGTGGACCAATTTTGATACTTGGGCCAAAAAACATACGCCGGCCAGGTGGGGCTGGAATGAGGGCTGCCATAAACTCCGGCGAACATTTTCTTCAGCTGTTCCCGTGATTCCGTGGGCAATTTTCCGCCGTCCACCAAACCGAAACAAAAATCGCGGTAGCCTGATTTATCAAACTCAAAGCAAATGCTCAGTGGGATCGCATCCAGTTCAGCGTTGGTGAACTGAAAACCGCTCCACCGATCGCTGAAATCGCAATCGTCAGCGCCCTTGAATTGGAAGCCGAGTTTATCAGCCGTCCGCTTCAACTCGCCCTGAACATGGCGCACAATTTCCGTCTGCACCCCACGCTCAACATTTCGTAGGGCGAAATAGGCATCGAGGGCTTCATGACTGTCGGTGGCAGCTTTGACCATTTCTACATTCATATACGGTTCCCGGTTTTGTTGAGTCAGTTCTTGGACGAGGTGAAGGTATTGAGTGAGAGATTCGCGCACGAGCGGAGCGTTAACGGCCTCCTTGCGACAGTCTTGGAGCCAATCGGTGATGTGTTCGCGATAGGAGGCGCACACGAGATTCGGTGGCCAAACACCGCTTTCCAGGTTCAACGGTTCCTTGCCATCCAGCGTTAGGAAAACCAATTTGGCGCCGGGCGCATGATTGAGATACCGGCTGACCCAGTTGTCTTGTTCACCGGCAAAAATCTTGTTTTCAATTAGAATTTGTTTGGTCGTGCCATCACTGATGACCAAATCCAGCCGGCCACCGCTAACGTCCGTGACGGCACCAATGCCGACCTCGGCAACGACTTCGGCCGCGTCAAAGTCAAACGTGGGTAGCCTTAGCCGGGCAACGAACCGCTGGAGAAAAATAGCCCCCTGGCCGTGGCTACCGCGCGGGTCCAGCAAATCCCGTAAAATTGGCGAGTGGGTGGAAACTTCCAAATGGCCAATGCCAAGCAGGTGAAATAAATTGAATTTACCACCATCACGCCCTGAATTCCGAGCCGCGTTCAATCGCTGCACGCGTTTGGCATGCTGAAGCAATGATTGGACGTGAACAATGGAAGACGAGTGGCTCATTGAAACATTTCCCCTTGTTTTTCTGCAGCAGGCGCGATGGCAGCGGCGGATTCGATGCCGGTCCAACTAGTAATGAGTTCGTTGTAGGCGCGCGCATCATCGGCTTTGCCAAGCCGTTCGCAGAGGGTGTAGAGGCGATACGCCAACTGGCGCACAGCCTCCGCTTTGCCGCCGAGCCCAGCTAGGAGAGCACCCGAGGCGGAATCACCACCTTGTTTAAATGCCCGGATAAGTTGATGCAACGCTTCCCATACTGGCATCCGCTTATCCGTACGAGGGTCCCAATTCGTCGGATATTCTGACCATTTCAAAAGGCGGACATTTCCTCCGCCAGACTGGATAACACCAGCTTCTCTGACGCCATCGACGCTGGTTCCTTTGGCTCGCGCCAATGTGTCGGCCTCACCGAAAGAACTTTCATCCCAACTATGTTGCTCAAACCAGTGCAAGCAAAATTGGGTATCATGATCGAAGTCGTCTTCTGCCAAAAAGCGATTGATTAATTGGAGTGCTGTGCGGAGGCTCATAGGTGTGCCATCCGCTTCCAATACAGCAGCGTATTTTGAGAATATAGCCATACCCGGTCCAATGATGGCCTGCGACAAATCAACTGGAGCAACAGGTGAACGTTCCTCGCCAGCACCCTTAGTCATTTCGTCCAAGGCTTCGGGAAGAACCACATTCAATTCGCGTAAAAATTCACGCCGGGAAACTGTTTGAGCATCGGAGGCGCGTTTGCGGCAAACTAAAATGATGCTAGATGCCAGTGCATTCGAAGCGTTGTCCCTCATTCTACCAGGACGCTCAGTTCTCATCGGCCAGGTACCAACGACCGAAAACCCTGCGGTCAGGACGGCTTCCAAAAATGTTTCCCACCCTGTAGACGAAGTGCCGGCACCGGACTCTGTCTCCGCTTGCTTAAACGCATAATAAATGGTCACCGGGTAACTCGGGTTAGCTTGCTCTGCAATTCTTCGCATCGCCAGCGTCATCCCCGAAAGAAAAAATTGTTCTGCTTTACGTTTACCCCCGTGCCGTTCAGGCGTAGCCACAAGCTCTTCTGCTTTTGGTACAGAAATGGTGGAAAGGAGTGTTGGGTAGGTCTGGCGCAAGGACGATCTTAGCCAAACATAAAAATAATCCGACAAATCTGCGTATCCAATATTGTCGAAATATGGGGGATCAGTTGAAACAACTTTCCCAGCCGAGATAATTTGCGTTTGCGCATCTGCCTGCTGGGCATACCCCGATGCGGATACTGCGATATTGTTGAGATATCTATAAATCCAGTCGATACAGGTTTGCGACCAGCTACCGCTCCCGTTAGAGAATGGATTTCCCTCGGGATAATCCCAAGTCATAGGAAGAGCATTTCGCGTAAATACGTGCGCGACAAAAAGTCCACTTGATTCCCATATTGCCCCGCGCCCCCAGTAATCGGCTGCGCGGCTCACCGCAAAACTCAAATAGACTGAGACGGCCTCCGCATAGGCCAATGCTCCAGAACCACCCTTTTCAAGAGGCGTATCATCATCAGAAAAGCCGGCAGTGAGTGCGTCCTTTCTAATTTCAGTCCTGGCTTCTGAAACCAAGTCGCTGAATGTTGACATGGCAACCAATTGGCGATTGCTGAAAAGATCGCTCCATTTGCTCATTCCATAATTGCCAATTCGAAACCCGAGCGCGTCTTGGAAGAACTCAACATCTGGTTGCCACTTTGGTTTTGCGGATCGCGCCAGCTTTTCGTCCGAATCCGATGGGGACAAAAATATCTTACCCTCTGGTCCTTCTGCGACAATGCCGATCAATTTCTCTGCCAAACGTCCCGCCATTGCTTCTGAGCGAATATATTCTGGACTTATCGGAGCGTCCGAAAGCAGGCAGCGAAAGTTTGCGCCGCGCCCAGGGGCCTTTGTCCCCATATATGCCAATGAGGTTGGTTCGCCGAATTTTACCTTAAAGCTGTAATTTTTCCCTTCAATAACAGGCTCCGCGTAGGCTTCATTATTTGACTGGCTCGACAAAATAAAAGTCGTGGCCAAGGGTACTTCCACATTCGAAAATGCTGGACTCGGGCTTTTCACCGTCCTTGCCCACAGCCAAGCAATAACGGTCATTTTCTGACCAAGCAACGGCTTAAGGTCGCGGCGGTCCAATATCATTTCTTTTGTGATCTCGATGGGAGGATAAAGACTCCCAATGTTTTTTGCTGCGTGCTCCCTAATCCAATTCCCGTAATAAAAGACATCTTCAGCCAGCCCAGAAGCGCTAGGCCAATCACGCTGCAGACCAAGTTCTTTCTTGGTGCTTTTTAATCCCTCGTTTTTGGAAAGATGTGCCGGCGGTCGGCCTTGAAATCTTGGCGGAATTTCAATCATGGCCTTGTTTATCAGCACTGCGACCGGATTAAGATCTGTGGCATAAGATTCGAGTCCAAGCCGCTGCGCTTCTAAGGGAATTGCTCCGCCGCCTGCAAATGGGTCGTGGAATCCCGGCATCGTTGTGGGGTTGAAAAGTTGTGCAGCCTGCGGGTGGTCCTTATTTAATTCACAGATTTCGCGCCATGACCGGCGAATTTCCTCACGGGCTCGCTCAAGAACAACTTCGTTTGTTGTATTCTTCCATTGAACAAGGTCATCAATTATTTTAAATAATCTTTTCCGCTCCGCAGCAGCCTCCTTTTTATTTTTTCCATACTTGAACCCTCCACCTTGCTGGTAGCCGGGGTCGTTAACCATTTGCCCAAAAATAACTGCACGTGCTGCTGCAAGAGGTCGTCTAGCCCACCACAAATGCAGGGTCGAAGGGTGGCCATGCCGAATGGATTTTTCCCTAGCCGCTGCAAAATTTATTGCATCAAGCGGTAGCGCAACTTCAATGAGTTTACGAGGGGTTTTAATTAAATGTGTCACGGTTTTCCTGATTTCGATTGTCCAATTCGTGATGTGCTAAACCCAATCATTTGGTCGATGATTGCTTTTCCATTTTTGGACATTATTAAAAAACTTTGTGGGGGATGATATATCAAGCCGACTGCAAGTTCGGCGGCCGAAACCGGCTTGATTGCCAGATCAAAGCTCCCAAGCTTGTAGCAACCAATTTTATTGTCTCCGCCTATGTATGTTTCGATCTCGTCGGGTGATAAATTAATTTGCTTCGCAAGATCAATTGCTTCCTTTGTAGTCGCAGTAAAAACCCCTTTGATTGCGGCTCTCCCGCAAATTGCTCCGACCGGACTATTAACGTGAAAATACAGCCATTTAAAATCACTGCTTTTAGGTATTCGCTTTCTGATTACAACTGAAAACTTTTTATTTACCAAGCGTTGATGCCAATCTGAACCAAATGACACAATGATACTATCCGACTGTTCGGCGGGAGTCATTGCTTTTACTGGAAGGCGATCTTGTTGATTCATGAGGTTGTCGTTCATGTCAAATTACTTTCGAGAAAATGACGAATGGCGGTTTCAAATGGTGCGCCAACAATCTGGGGAAATTTCCGCTTGATATAAGCCTGGACTATTTCCGGTGTAAAAGCGGTCAAGTCTTTGAGGGCGTCAATATAGGGTTTGACAGCATCCCGACGCGAATCCACGAGTAATCCGGCATCGGCAAGCTGAAAAACCCGGAGGGTTTCGCTATAGCGGATCTTTTCAGAAGTGGTAAGGTCGGCGCGCGGCTGAATCGAGCCATCCGAAATGAAATGCAGGAAATGGTCCGGATCATCCGCGCAGGGATTAATAACATCATCGATATTGACGGCGCGACATTTTCCCGTGCTGCCGACCACATTACAGGTGTCTTTATGTATGCCACAAAAATTGGGATCGTTGCACGACCAAAAAAGATTATTCCAGTCGGTGGTGCGGCTTGGAAAATCTACCTGTCGACGAAAGTGCTCGATATGACCATCCTTCTCGCCGGTGCCCGTACGGCGCTCACAATAGGCGCAACGATTCTGCTGTATTGTGAGTAGGCTGGTGCGGATTTCGCCCTTTTGTGGCCCTCGCAAAGTAGTATACATGCGCGCGGGATTATGCGGCGTGATGCAGGCAGGGGGCGGAACTGATTTGCGATCCAATTGGTGCATATCAAGCTGGCCCTCCCGGTGGAAGTTTATGCTCCCGCTTAAAGACTTGGAGATCGCGCAGCACCGCAGCTTCCTCCAGCAGATGATGGCCTTCGCCAAAGCTGGAGACAAGGTACCGCCAAATTCGCTTGGCTTTTTCAGTCTCATCTAAACCATTTTGAACTAGTCCGCGATAGACGCTTAATACCCGGGCAGGCGCAATGTCCGGGACTGGATTTACATTCATCACGCGGGCCAAGACATTGCCACTTTCATCGCCCCGCGTCTGGGACAATTCTGAATCGGTCCGACCGATTCCATCCGAATTAATTTCGACCACGCGAATTGAATCTGAATTAACCGTCGAAAGCACATGGGGGCTATGGGTGGTCACGATAATCTGAATTTTTGGAAAGGTAGTTTGGAGCAATTCAATAACCATCTGCTGCCACTGCGGATGCAGGTGCATATCCACCTCGTCAATCATTAGAATACCGGGTGTTTCGTGCGCGGCAGCTTCGCCAAGGTGCGGATTCAAGCGAACGCACCGATGCGCCAAATCGGCGACCAAAGCCACCATGTTTCGAACCCCATCACTTAAGTGTGAGAGCGGGAGTCGCCCCGTCACCTGATGTTCTACTGTCACGTAACCGCGCTCGATCAGTGGCCCCCCAGGGGCAAAAACCGGGAATTGCCAATCAATTGTTGACCAACCTGTGGGTTTTAACACCGCGCTCACAGCATTCCGGACCGCGGTTAAATGATTTTCTGGCCGGTCGTTGCGGCCAAGCGAACGGTATTTGGGGTCGCGCACCGCCTCGGCGGTAATCCGATACCACGTAGAAAAAGATCGGTACGAGGATGAGGATGACAGGCAATCGAGATAAGCGGATGTTCGTGTCGTATTCGTCGCGGTGCGTCGCTGGATGCGGGTGAACCTTTTTTCATTCCATAGCCGACCGGTTCCATAAAACGCGACAACGGGTAAGAGGGTTGGCTGGTCCACAGGCTCATTTTTAAGCACATCGGGGCCACTAGATAATTTGATGGCCTGTTGACGCAACGGATCCATCCCGCTCCGCGAGGTAGTGCCAAAAGACCCAGCTTCTTTTCGGATGCGCGCCCATTTGACCGGAGCTCCATTTACATATCCCTTTGCATGAAATTCCACCGGAGGTTGAGGAAGCATATGGACTCCTCGTTCATCAATCTTGATTTGTTTACCCGGCGCCAGGTGAACATCAGTTTTTTCAAAGCCAGGGCAAGACCTGGGTTGCCCCATGGCGGTAACAAAAACATTGAGTGCCAGTTTGATGGCATCAAGCAGCGCAGTTTTGCCGCCGGCGTTTTCGGCGACCAAAACGGTCAGTGTCGGATGCAAGTGCAGCGGACATTCGGCAAAACACCGGAAATTACGAAGATGCAGATCATCAATTCGAAGGAGTGTGTTGGGCTGAATCATAGAATCTGCGCCCTTTCCAATAGCGCCTTGAGGTCGTAATTCACCGAGGACACGCCCCAACCGGGTTCGGTTTCGAACGGGTTGCGCATAAAGTACGGACCTTCGACGACATCACCTTCATCCACCAGCACGATGGCGAGCAAGAATTTGTCCGCCTGATTCAGGGCGTAGAGCATTTCGTTGCGCGTGATGGTGATAGTCGGCGCACCTTTCACGCGGCCTTTCACCTCGATGTGTCGGGCCTCGGGCTGTTTGCCGGCTTCAGCCGGCGGGTAGGATGTAATATCCCAGCCGCATTTCTGTGCCGAAACGTCCACCACGCGGCAGCCGCGAGATTCTTCAACGCGCTGGACAGCGTCCATCGCCAGTTTTTCAATGCGGGCCCGCGCGGCAGGGTCGATGCTGAACGTTGCTGGTGGCTGGTTGCTGGCTACTGGATTGTGGGCGACGCGTAGACGATTGAGCAGGCCTGCGGGGATGACCAGGGCGCCGCTCAGGACTATGGGCGTGGCCGAGGTGACATGCTTCATGGACAAGAGTTCCTTCTTGCGAGTCTCCAGCCTGGATTCGAGGTCGCTCACCGTACGGCGAACGTTGTCCAAATTGGGGCCGATGTCCTTGCCGGCCGCCTTGTCCTCCGTGAGTTTGATGAAGCGGTCGGACCAATAATCAATTTCCTTTGTCAACCGTTCATTCACTGCGGCCAAGGTTTTATCCACATGGGCGATGCGGCGTCCGGCCACTTCCCTGAAATGTTCCGGGACAAGCGTAGCGGCCGCGAGCGACAAAGCTCGCGATTCCAAACCAGAATTGAGCCAATCAGTACCTGATGGGCCGCCATGGGAAGTTACCGCTTGGAGAACGGTTGCGCGCTCGGATGCCGGGAGCGGTTCCAAATCAAGATGTGGCGCCCAGCCGGCGAACGTGGCGCTGCCATCCGGGAGCACGCGGACAAATTGCAGCCGTTTGGAAATCACCTGGCCGTCACCGGATTTAACTTCATGCGTGAGCAGAAACAACAATGAGGGTTGTTCGCCGTCATCCGCCGGGTCAACCAGAATGCTGCCCTGTCGGAGCAGGTTGGCATTCTGTTCGAGCAAGACGTCGCTCAATGCGAGCATGAGCGGGTGGCCCGGATGGATCATGTTGGCGAACGCGAGGCCCGGACGTTCCAAGGGACGAACGGCATCCTTTGTAAAACAGACCCGTTCGTAGCGTTTGAGTACCGGGGCAAGATCGCGGCGATTGCGTCCGGTGATGAGGCGGTCGCGCTCGCGCAAGACAGCAGGTACGTGGGTTACCTCAAAGCGGTTCAGTTCGCGCGGATAGATGGAACCGCCCAAAGCTTCGAACCCCTTCATGAAGAAGGAACGGACGAAATACGGCTGCAACCGGCGGGCCTCGGCTTTTTCCATCTCCTCCTTCACGGCAAAGAGCCGTTCCGGGCTGAGGGTTTCTTGAGCGAGCGCGTTGCGGTCCAGCAGCGCGAGCAAATTCTGCCGGTCGAAATTATGGTCAATCTTCTGACGAAGCTTGGACCGGACATCCTCACGGTCGCCGTAGCAGATCGCTTCAATGAGCAGTTCCTTCAGGCTTCGGCCTTCAAATACCTCGCCGAGAATATCGAACACCCGGCCTTTCAACGCCTCGCTTTCGACACGGAGTTTTTCGAGCAGACGGAAATAGACGTCGCCCTCGCGGGTTTCTTTGGCCACTAGATTCCACAAATGGCAAACCTCCTGCTGGCCGATACGATGGATGCGTCCAAATCGCTGTTCCAAGCGGTTGGGGTTCCACGGCAAATCATAATTCACCATCAGGTTGGCGCACTGAAGATTGACGCCTTCGCCGGCGGCATCGGTGGCCACCAAGACGCGGATTTCGGGGTCAGACCGGAACATGGCCTGGGCCTTGAGCCGTTCATCGCGATGCGTCCCACCGTGAATGGTGACAATGGCGTCCTGATTACCAAGCACCCCGGCGATTTTCGCGTGGAGATAATTGAGGGTGTCGCGGTGTTCGCTGAAAATGATGATTTTGCGCAGATGCCCACCGGCATCCAGCATGGCCGGGTCCCGCTGGAGCATACGGGAAAGCTCCTCCCATTTGCGGTCCTGACCGGAGGCGACCACTTTGCGAGCCTGTTCCTCCAAACGAAGCAGTGTGTCAATTTCATCCTCCAGTTCGGCGATGGTCTTGGCATTGGTCGCCCGATCCACCAGAGATTCCTCAAGCTCCTCCTGCTCGTTGGCCGTCAAATCTTCATCATCCTCCGGCACCTCGGGCAGCACCTGGCTGATGGCCGGATTGTCGTCCGGAGAATCCGCGGGCGAGGGCGCGGGAGCAACCGTCTCGGCAAGATACATTCCCCCACGGTTCGCGATACTTTCCTCCCGCAACCGACGTTGGAGACGCTCGCGGCGGCGTTTGAGCGATTGGAAAATGGCTTCGGGACTGGACGCCAAACGGCGCTGCAGGGACGTCAGCGCAAACCCAACCGAACCCTTGCGCTGGCCGCCGATCTCGTCGGCCTTGCCCATTTCGGTTTTAACGTATTGCGTGACCGCCTCATACAGTCCGACCTCAATATCGGACAGCTTGTAATTGACCGTATTGGCACGGCGTTCGGGAAACAGCGGCGTGCCGTCAAACTTGACCAACTCCTCCTTGACCATGCGGCGCATGAGGTCGCTGGTATCCACCTTATGCGCGCCGTCGCGGAATTTGCCGTAAAACCGATCAGAGTCGAGGAGCGACAGGAACAACTGAAAATCCTCCTCCTTGCCGTTGTGCGGCGTGGCCGTCATCAACAGCAAATGGCGGGTATTGGCACCGAGCTTTTCCGCCAGTTTGAAACGACCGGTCTTTTCCAGCTTGTTGCCGAAGAAATGAGCGGCGAGTTTGTGGGCCTCGTCAAAGACAACCAGATCCCACCCGGCAGCGCACAATTTTTCCTGAAGGTCCTCGTTGCGCGACATCTGGTCGAGCCTGACGATGAGATGGTCCAGGTCTTCGAACGGGTTGCCGCTGGGCGTGACAGATTCCAGTTCGCGGGAGAACACGCGAAATTCCAGGCCGAATTTCTCAAACAATTCATCGCGCCACTGCTCGACAAGGCTGCCGGGGGCGACAATGACGATGCGCCGGGCATCGGCGCGCATGATCAACTCACGGATGTATAGGCCCGCCATGATGGTCTTGCCGGCACCTGGGTCGTCTGCCAGAACGAAGCGCAGGGGCTGGCGCGGGAGCATGGATTCGTAAACGGCGGTAATCTGATGCGGCAGCGCCTCCACGTTTGAAGTGTGAACCGCCATCATGGGGTCGAATAAAAAGGCGAGGTCGATGCGCTTGGCTTCGACAACGAGCTTGAACGTTTCGCCATCTCCCTCAAATGACCATGGGCGTTCGGTGGTGGCGACCGCGAGGTTCGGTTCATCGGCCCGGTTGATGAGTCGTTCCTTGAGCGTGCCATCGGGCGTCTTGTAAAGCACTTGTACCGTCCCTTCGGCGATGGGCACAATGGCCACGACGCTGCCAATAACGGCAGCCTCGAGTCCCGTAAGTGGGAGGCCCGGTTTAATGTCTTCAATTCGCATGGAACATTTCCCTCAAGAATTTGTGTCTGAGCAGAATGCGGAAAAAGGATCCAAACTGCACGGAAATTTTGGGCCTCGATGCAGAAAACGGCATTCAGCCTCCCCCGTGGAAGCTAAATGACTGCGACCTTGGGTGGCCGGGGAATGCTGGAGAGGAATGCCCGCCTCTGCTGCTGTCGACCCCAAGTGTGAGCCCTCGAAACAACTCAGAATTTTGGGATCGAGCCGCCCGCTTCGGATATATCGGATCGGGATGACGCTAAACCCTAAGAAAAGTGACCTCAAACCTCATTGATGCCCGATCCGCAGCGCGTTGCGAAAAGCATCAATGATCAGTTGTCAATTTGCTTCTCTAGGCGCATTAGGATCGTGTTAGCACTGCTTCGAGGAGCACGAACTCAACAGGCCGACAAACATTCGCGAGAACATCAAACGCGAGCTCACCGAGGAGCCGATCGCTGGCCCGCTCGGCACGCACCCGTTCGGAAATCCAGGCGCGGAACGCCGTCTCGTTCTGCATCGCGGGCGCGAGCAGTTTGGTCAGGGCGACTAGTATGTCGGGATCGGTAATTTGCTTCAGTTCAGCGAAAACGGCCTCCCGACACTCACGGTCTGATCGCAGGCGAGTCCGCACCGCTACGATTCCGTCCCGCGCTTCTCGAAAATGGTCGTGCATGAGCTTGCCGGGATATAACACGAGGTAACTGGCCATAAGAGCAGCGTCAGCTTTGGACGCAAACAACCAAGCACCGAATGGCTCTCCAACTTCGATCAGATTATGCAGGTTCGTTGTTGCAGCCGCGATTGGTGGTGATTCCGGCCATCCCCGGCAGAGCGCTATGAGGCCTACGTCCTGTATCATTGGCGAGGCCGCAACCGCAAGCATCACTTGGCCGACTGCCGTACCCGATGCCTTGGATACGCTCCATCGCGCTATGTTTTAAGTCAGGATCGCATGGCCAGCCGGTCGATAGGGCTCCCACGATTTCATTCTCCCACCGACAGTTGATTTTGATGTTTGAGTCGAAGTATGTCTTTAACGTAACGCATGGTTATTGGTTTTCGTGCCATCAGATCCCTGCCTTTTTGGCAGGGTCGCCCTTATGGCACTTTTTCTAGCGTCACGCCACTCCGACTGCGCTGATCCGGCGCATTACGGACACCCCGCCGATTCATTCCGGACACTCGTCCGACGGGACCGAAAAACTGTCCGAC
>Ga0302320_10013295_pt1 | contig 17218 bp, 22 predicted proteins | sample Bog_T0_3_FD_202130 | JGI IMG/M metagenome (GOLD analysis project Ga0302320, IMG submission 202130) | Peat permafrost microbial communities from Stordalen Mire near Abisko, Sweden - Bog_T0_3 | ecosystem: Environmental > Terrestrial > Soil > Wetlands > Peat | place: Sweden: Abisko, Stordalen Mire...
TCAATGTTAAATCCGCTGTTTCGATATAGGCCGGAATAGCAGTGACGATATTCCCAATATACTGATCATAATTATATTCATGCTGCCAAAGCGGATAGGTGCCTTCCGCCGTGGGCTGCGTATCAAACATCACTGGCCAGCGGAAAGACGTGCCAAATATTCCTGAGCTGCGGGAAATTTCCGTGTCATACCAAGTATTCAGGGCCAGATTATAAATCACGGCATTGGTGCAGTAGGTTGCTGTCCCGCGTGGGTAAAGCCACCATATCTCATTTTGAATGTAATTCGCAAAGCCCCAAACCAGATTGCGGTACTGCCAGTTTAGGTTATTAAAGAAATCATCCACATTCATCAGGTTTTGCACCACCTGAAGCGTGCCGTTGTAAGTCATGAACTGCCGCGTTGCTGTCGGCCAGAAATAAATCCCGTTGTACTCAACAGGAGCATTTTGCCCCAAAAGCTGCGTTGCTCCAACGAAATCCGAACTGAAAAACACCGTGCCGCCCTGATAGGACAGCACATGCAAGGAATCTAACGACCAGAATAACCCTGACGGGGCATTATCTGCACCGCCGCGTAATGGCGTGCCCTTTATAATCTTGCTTGAGGCAATCCTTGCGTTACCTGCTTGGGAACCGGTACCTGGTGTCCAGCTAGTTGGCATATTGGCATCTGACCAATTAACCAAACCATCATTATCATAGGCCACTGCGAAAGGCCAAAGCACACAAACCCCGCCTGATACTGATATTCCAGCAGATGTCAGCGCCGCCGTGCCGTAGTTATCACCAATATAAACAGGCGTTTGAGTTGAGCTAGTAAGATCAAGCAAATTCGGTGCGCCGTGAACTAGAACTTGAGAATCATTATCAGTTGCATCATACATGCTGTCCATGGAATAGATATTATTCGGACTAGCCGCAAATCCTGACGGCGTGCGATCATATATTCCTGCGCCGTAGCCAAATTGATCAAACTGCACCTGCTGAATGACGTTGGCGCTTCCTGACGTGAAATAATTTATCCCGTTGCGCGTTACCAGTTCACACCCATAAGACGGGCCAGCGAATTGATCGGTAATCTGACGATAGCCGCCGATTTTCTGCGGCAGACTGCGCTGATTAAAGCGCACCCATTGGCCATCCACATAAGCCTTGCTTGCGAATTTAGTCCCGTCCCTGCGTATTCCTGGCGCGCTTTGTAATGTCGCGAGCCTCATAGCTGAAGGTGGTTGCTGCGGCTGATCTGGTGGCATTAGGTTCCTTCAGAAGAATACGGTGTGGGCGTGTTGCCTTCTGCCAACCATGCCAGATACGCACGATAGTCTGAATTATTAGCGTCAGCAGGAATAAAAGCCCCATCGCTTCTAAGAATGATAGTTGTGGCAGTGAGTGCGTAAGTGTAATTCATCTATAGCTCCGCCGATGCTTGATAATAAAACGTGCCCGAATTATAATTACCGGAAGATGTCCATTCCAGGGCAAAACCTGTCGGCGTAATGTTTCCGGCGCTCACCGTAGGCAACCCTGTAGATGTCAATCCGATAATAGTTGGTGCGCCAAGCATGGGCGTTGGAAAATAGGTAAAATTAGCCGCACCGAAACCACTCATTTGATAGGCACCAGCGTAGATAGGATAATTAGAATTCACGACATAACAATAACGGCAGCAAAGCAGATACTCTAAGCCGTAAGACAATCTTTCGTACGGCGTTGCAACAGTTCCCTGCTCCAATTGCACATCCGTTACTGTCCAGTAACCTGATGTTTGTGCGCCAACATAAAACATTATCTCAACGCCATTTTCGGCACCGGATGGCAAAGATATCTGCGCAGAGTATTTTGTCGGTGTTTCTGTCACAGTAAAGCTTCCAGATGCAATGCTAGTGACGGCAGAAAAATTATTGGTACTGTTGGCATAATATGCCGCCCAAGTAATTGTGTTCAGCAAACTATTTGCCAACACCGCAGAAAGCGTTACCGTATCTCCTTCGAGATCATAAATATTTATGGATTCAATTCTGTGAAGAAACTGCTGCTGCGTAACCCCCGCTGCGCCGTTTATCTGATAGGCGTTACGGTTTCCACCCGTTCCCGTAGTCTGGCCAGCCGTACTATTTGCCCCAACAGAAACAGCCAGCCAGCGATCAATAACATAACCAGCAACTCCAGCCGTTAACGTGATGGAAGAAGAACCGTAACGCTGGCTAACTGGCATGTCGCCATTGATAATACGGTTTCTGAGGCCCGCGAGTGGGCCGCCATTTGATGATGTGCTAACAGTGCCGCTTGAGAAAGTCGCACTTCCTGTTACAGCCAAATTCCCGCTAACAGTAAAATTCCCATTGCTTGAAACCAGTGGGTAACTCGATGCTGATGTCAGTTGCCCCTGAGAGTTTACAATAAAACTAGGAATATCAAGTGAATCACCATAGCTTCCTGCGCTCACACCCGTTGAAGAAATAGAAACCGTTGCGATACTTGAAGTGACACCGACAACGATGCCCGTTCCGCCCATAATACCAGCAATCGCCGCAGACGGAATCGTAACACCAAGTCGGATATTCGTGCCGTCACAATAGCAAGGATTGACACCAGCGGCGGGAATATTCCCATTGGTTGATAAAGTGACGCCCGTTCCTGCAAGCGTTGTGAACGTCGCCGTATAAGAACCAGTCGTGTTATTTTCCACAATCCATTCTGTCACCGCTGCAGGGGCATAAATATTGATATTCCCTGTGAGTGCCCCAGTAAAAGATAAAATCGAAAAAGCCGCCTCTGTTGATGTCAGGGTGATATTCGAACTTCCTGCAACGGACAACACCAAGCGTGTGTAGGAAAAAGTCGAATTATTTGATACAAAAAGCGAGTAAAAATTCGTCCCATCAGTCGCCACCATGGCGGAACTCCCAGGATTCAATACAAGATTGCTATTTCCATCAATCGTGCCGCTACCTGGCGTAATCGTGATAGTGCCACTACCGCTATTCTTAACCTGCGCGTACCAGCCATTTCCAAGCACAGAAGGTGACTGCGTGGAATAAGCAACTGAACCGCCCGTATTGCGAATCGTGTTTGCCCTATCACCAGAGCCTAATGTATAAGAACCGCTTACCGCAGTAATCGGGCTGTTCTGATTGAGCGTAGTTGCGATTGCCAGTAGGCCAGCACCGGCCAAAGCACTTGCATTAACTGTGGCAGAATTAGCACCGAAAAGAATGACAGCCCATGAACCCGTCGTTGTCGTGTTATTCGTAAGATAAATATAATTTGTCAGTCCAGGCGCACAACTTTGCACTGTATTGCCGCTACTGTCCGTCACCGTGAAAGCATGTGAACCAACATTCTGAAACAGAATAGACGTACCAGGACTTGCTTGCGTGGCATCAGGCAAAAGCACTTCAAGCCCAATCGTAGTCGCCGTGATCTGCATAATTCCAGCAGCAATATAAGCGCCCTCAACCGCAACCGAAGGCCATGATAGCGTCGTGTTCGCGCTGATCGTAAGCGGGTTATAAGCCACTTCCGTAGGATTAATCGGCAAGCCCGAATAGATGTCTGTAAAACTAGTCATACCGATTGCCCTCTCACTGTACCGCCGTCTGATATGCGGCCTTTGTCCTCAACATCCACCGTTTGCAGCACGCGGTTATAAGAATCCATGTGGCGCTGAAAATCCTCGCCGTTCTTCAGGTAATCCGATGCTTCCACAAGACTAGCATATATCAACAATTCCGGCACCGTTTCTGTGATGATATTAGTTTGATTAAGCGTATCCAGGTAAGGCGGATTGCCATAATAAACCCATTCAGCAGGGTAATCTTGATCCGGCGTGGGGCAGATCAGGATATTATTCTGCGTGGTATCGGTGTAATAAATCGGCGGCGCTGTCTGCGTATCATCAGGCCAGTAAGCACGGCAAAATTCATAACCTGATGGAATAAGATAATTCCGCGTGTTGTTATTAGTACCATTGCCAAACCACAAGCTAACAGTCTCACGCCAGAGCGCAGGCTTTTGGTAAATCGGTGTGCCAGCCACAAGATTGAAAGCCGAATAAGTTTTATAAATAAGCGACTTAATATCCCTTGCACACTTATTTTCTGCTTGCCGAACGAAAAGCGGAATCTCGTTAGCAAAATCCGTATCGCCAACCCGCACGCAGTAATTGGTGATCTGATTTACAAGATCGTTATAGGTTAGGACGTAAGCCATCAGTCAACATCCGAATCATCAAAGGGGTAAGAAGGCGTAATAATCGGTGTTACGACATCAGCACTCGTTGCACTAATCGGAACATCAGGCCGCGCCCATTTCAGCCCAATCCTATCCGGCGGCGGCGGCGGCAAACGATAAGGATCAATCGGATCGCGGCATTTCTGGCAAACCATCAGGCCGGATTGGTTGCCATCCCGCATCAGCATATCCCACGGATACTTAAAATGGCACCTATCGCATACCGCAATGGCAAGCGTGGGGCGGCTTTCAGTGTCCAGAAAGATAGGCATGGCGCACTATAAATTAGTTGCTGTTGTCATGCCTAGCCTAGTCATCAGAATAGCCACCAGCAGAAAGCAAGTTTAGCTTTGCAGCTTCCAGCGCGCCAACCAAAGTCAAAATACTTGATGTCGCGCTTATCTTCATTTGAATATTCCCGTCCTTAAACCCAAAAACAATCACCGTATCGTATTCTTCTGCGAGGCTATCATTCAAAACCTTCTTGGCATTATCCGCCATCTGCTTATCTTTAGGGACAATATCCAGTTTCATCATACCGCCGTATAAACTGACGTGTCGGGAATATAGCTGCCGTGCGCATCATCAATTTCTTCCATGTCAGCTAACGCATAATCCTTATCGGCTTGGGCTTTAACAATCGGATAGCGCTCCATATCAACCCCAGGAACTTCAAGAAACAGCCTTTCTGCCAATCCTGAACGTAAAGCCGCAATCCAGCGCACCGGAACCTCAATCTCTTGGCTAAGGGTGCCGACATCTTGAATCTGCCGCTGCCGCCAAAATACTAATTGGTCAAAATCATAATTCGAAACAGGCCAAATCCACGCAATCGGATTAGAATTATTCCCGCGCTGCCGATCAAGCCAGAAATTCGTCACTTGTCGCTCACTTTGGTATTTCTGCGCTAACGACGTGTAATCATCAAAATTATAGCGGCCAAGGATATACTCAAAGAACGTGACATTAAAGCAAACCTGCCGCACGGAAAGCGTCGCTCCTGATGTCTCACGGACGCGGTAATACTGCGCTTGAACCGTAAGCGGAATATCATAATACTGCCATTGGTAATCCGTATAAGCCACGGCAGAAGGCGGCTGAAATAGCGTAGCCCAATTCACGCCATCATAGCTGTATTCGTAAATCAGGCTATAGGTATTCGCGCCGTAGGAATTGATCGCCACATTATCCACTATTGGCGTGTTTCCGCTGCCAAAATTATACTCAATGTAACCATTCGCAGCCGATTGCACGAAATAGGTGCTTAGATTCTGATCGAAGGCATTGGCCGCATTATTTCCGTCGCTGCTGATAGGCGTGCCATTCGCAGCCAACGTGCTTTGGCGGTAAATCCCTTGCATGACATCAAGCGTGCCATCAGGTAGCGTGTACTGATATTGCGCGTTTCTGGTGCCTTGCGTAATCCGTTCAATACACCAAAGATTTACTCCGCCGTTAGATAGTGTAATGCAGAAATCATAAAGGCAATCGAAAGCTGCGCGAAATATATCAGGAGTTTGATTGGTAGATGCAACGCCAGCTTTCCTTAACGCGGATTCAATTAACCGCGCCGTGGTAACAACGGTTTGCCCGACTGTACCTGAAGTTGCCATTTAGCACATTCCGCCCTTTTTCATGCAAACGTGGCCGTTAGAACTACCAGTGTTCATCTCAACATGGCCACCGGACTTCAAGCCTTTATGGGCAATCCGTGCGGGTAACGCTTCATGTGCACGCAACTCACCCTTTAATGCGCTGACTTCCTTTTCGACTTTACCGCCGCTTTTTTTATGCAGTACTTTATCAGCTTTCGCATCGATTTTTTCTTTGGTGGATTTAGACATATTTCCCTCGTTGACTGCTTGTGATGCGCGTGCCTTGGCATTGGCTGCATGGGATTTATCCGGCACTGGATAACTGCGCCCAGGGCCAGCAAATTTAGAATCGGGCAATTTCTTGCGCTCTTTACTGGTTAATTTAGCCATGACTACCTCGCGGCTGCTATTCTAGCATAAAATCATACTTTCCCAAGACTATCTAACCAAACTTTCCCGCCGTAGTGCTTCACCCACGCATCTTTATAAACCCAAAGCTGGCCGCCGATATTCTTCCACTTTTGACAGAAAACAAAATCCTCTGACCAGAGCGTATTATCAGGGCCAGTCGCAACCTCAAACAACCGCGCCACAGGATCATTGGTTTTCCAATCGCGGTACCATTTCCCTTCTTGAATATGCGCCTGCTGCATTTTCAAAAGCATATCTTTAGAAAGCATCAGCATTCCAGTACCCAAGTGATCGGCCTGAATAAATCCGGTTTCACGGCAAACAATAAACGTATCTTGGCTAATAATATTACAAACAAACTTCCGTTCTTCCGTTTTGGCCGGATATGCCATGCCGCAGCAATCCTTGCCCGATGCCAGCAGTTTTATAAAATCAATCGGCTGCCAGCCAATATCCGCATCAATAAAAACCAGATAATCACAGCCCATTTTGATAAATTCATAAACGCATTGGTTGCGCGCGCGCTCAATCAGCGCATCATTCTCTATCGTGATAAGATTAACCTCAATCCCGCGACGGGTTAAAGCCTCAACAGTCAGGCCATAAGAATGCAGATATTGTGAAGTGACGCTATTGCCATAGCAAGGCGTGGCGATGCAGACTGTCTTGATATTCTCAGGAATCACAAACCGATTTTAGGCTTGTTGAACCCCATAAGCAAGATCAACACTGGCGTTGCTTTTCAAAACTTGCTCAACTACCAGGTTAATTGCACCATTAGGCGCGGTTGTCTGCGGCGTATAAGTACCCCGAACATCCCCAGTTGCAGCCGTGGCCGGAGTTGTCAAATCAGCAGGCACGAAACCAGTGCTGACAGTAGGATAAATTTGATTCCAAGCCGCACGCACAAAACCAAAATCAGAAGCCGCAAAAGGCAATCCAAACGCGCTGCCAACCCCAACTGAAACTGATGAAGTCGTGGTAGATGCCGAAACAATAGAACTGACATAAGCAAACGCCTTCAAAGTCGCCGTGGTTGCCGTACCTACTGGCGTGATAGCAGTCTGCGACATCGCCTCGCCGTAAACATCATAGCCCTTAACGGTAGCAACAGATGAAGTCGTGGCCGTAGATGCACCCGTAAACTGAACCGTACGAGGCGTATCCAAAGCAAATACAGGCACACCATTAACCGTGGCTGACGTAATACCCGTGGTTGCTTGCAAGGTGAAAAATCCGCCAGCAGAAACAGTTTGCGCCGCTGCGAGATTATTCGTGTAACTGGTAACAGGCGCGACAACCAAAGCACCATCGGCAAGCAATGGGACACCATTTTCAATACCAGTATAGCCACCTGCATTGACATAAATCGGGCTGGACGTGCTTCCGATATTCGTCAGCTTATGCGGCGAATTGCGGATCGTACCCGTACCTTGCTGTGTTCCAGCTGTGCCAATCCTAATTCCGTCAGAAAACTGCGTCATGCTATGCTCCTACTTATTGGCCCGATGCCAAAAACACACCGCGAGGATCTGTCCAGCCAACTTGGTACCGTTCCATGGATTTATAACGCATGGAGTTGGTTTCAAAGTCACCTTCCATGGTTTTTTCCAATGCCGTCCGCTCAACATACTGCAAGCCTTGCATCGCATCCGTCGTAACGCCCCAAAGCGTGTTGCTCGTCAATCGTGACAGCACCGCAGGAACATCATCCAACGAGCCAAGCACGGGGTTGATGTCGTTATTAGCAGTACCAGTCCGCAATGCTGATTTCAGCAATACTTTCCCAGTCATCTCAAGCGCAGGCGGCACAAACAATTTCTTACCGCGCAAGCCAATTTTCTTACCGCGCGGGTCAGTCGCTGCACGAATGTTCTGCAATAAGGTTTCCAGCGTGGTTTGAGACAGCGTTCCCGTGACCAGGTTTGAATAAGTCGAACCGACACCAGGGTGGGCTGCATTAGCCAGTGAGACTCCATCCGGGCCAGGATAAGCCGAGTTGAAGGCGCGAGAAAGGACGTTAGCGCACTTGATTTCTTCCGTTTCACGCAAGGATTTCCCAAGGTGTTTCGCAAGAATTGGGCCAAGACTTTCATGATCGCCGTCATCAACCAAGACTTTCGTTAGAGCAAATGCCAATCCTACCTGACGATAAACGTAGATAGACGTGTATTGCTCACCCGCGAAGTCATAAGTTACAGGGTCGCCATCACCGACATCCGGTGCGGCCCCAAAACCATAGTAAAATGGCTCAACGTGCTGGTTGCGTGGAAGGCCCTTAATTTTCTTAAAGACCAGTTCCCATTCTTTGTTCTCATCATAGAGACCATCAAATGCTTTCCCCAGAATTGGTGATACAGTCGCCTTAAAGCGGGCCGAGGTAATCGGTGCAGCCATTTTCTATTCTCCTATGTGGTGCCAGGTGATTTATCTGCAACCGTTTGCAGACGTGCGATCTTAACCTCAACCCAGGTGTAGGCATCGCCCCAAGCATTGCTTGGATCGTCCCAAAGATTCAGCACTTGAAGCTGACCAGTCAGGCCAGGGTTAGCTGCAGCCGTGGTACTCATCGACGTGTATGAGTTTCCACTCAAGCTATCACCGCTAGTCAGCGTGCCAGTAGCAAAGTCGTAAGATGCGCCAATAGCAGTCTGTGCAATCGAGCCAGCCGCTTGAATACGGTAGATAGTCGTAGGGTCTTGCCATACATAAGCCTGAATTGGCACCTGCGTATTAACAGTCGTATTAGCGGGCCAGTAACCCACGTTAGCGATAATATTCCCTGAAGGGTAATAAGAACAGCCAGCAAATACACCCCAGATATCTTCGGCAGTGGTTGCGGCTACCAAGTAACCGCCAGAAAGTGCTACAGGCGCACCAATGAAAAGGTTGCTCGCATAACCAGATTGAATACCATTGGTAAGTTCAATCGTGCTAGGCGCCGCACCCATCATTCCGTTGCGGACTGCTACTAGGCCAAGTGGCGCTGAAATTGCTGACATTCAATACTCCTTACTGTTGTATCGAAGCTCAGCGCCGGATTACACCCGTATTCACTGCGCCTCGAAAATTAGGCTGTTTACTCTTTTGTCCGGTCTGGTGACCAAACGAAAATCCATCCCCATCTTCGCTGATTAAACTGTTTCCCCTATGCGTGGGAGCTTCCCGTTTGAATTTGGTGGCCGCGTCATTCTCGTATTCGAGCGGTTGATCGTGTCCAACATCGGCCATGTATTCTAAGTAATCTTCTAGCGGAACCTTGTAAGCCTTCTTCTCATTGATGGTTACATTGGAGTTTTCATCCATTCCAACCGGAATAACACTTAGAGGCCAATTCTCTGGGTCTCCTTTGGCTGCTTCACTGTAACTGATCGGGGTGTATCCGTTTCTTAGAAAGTTGTTTCGGATACTGCCCTCATTAAGGGGTTCGCCGCCAATCCAAGTACTGTGATATCCCGATAGCTTCGGTGGAGCGGGAAGCAATTCAGCGTCCTGGAACCTTTTGGTTCGGCGCTGCCTAGGTCGTAGCGGCTGCGCATCTGACAATGAATCTATAACAGATTCATGTTGGGCGCTAGGGGCATCTTTAACCTCATCAATAATTTTTCTGGGACGACCAGGTGGCCGCTTAAATCTCTCATCCATTGCGTTTCTCCTTCTCCATAACCGCTTGATATTCCTTGATTGCCTTATTGCGTGCCTTGGGATCATCCCAAATACCCGCGTTCTTCCATTGCTGCACCGTCCACGAAGGAATCTTAACTTCCTGACGGCTGCCTTCACTGCGCGCACCGCTACCGCGTCCGCTTACAGTCTGCGGGGGCGGCTCATCATCATCATCGTATTCAGGTTCATTTTTCGCTGGTTTCTTAGCCAACCGCTTAGTGGGAATATAATCCGCACACCGACGATCCAGTTCTTCCCAAAATTCAGGCTGCGAGGTGACAAAGCCTTCACCAAGAATATCTTGGGATAGCTCATTAGCAATCCGTGAATCCCGATTGCTCAAATCCGCCTTGTACCAAGCTTTATTGCGATCAATCCAACCTTTAAAATAATTCGCCGTGGTGTTATCAATCGGTGAAGGACGGCTGGCAACCTGCGCTATCTGCTGCTCGCGTTCCTCAAGAGCGCGGTATTCATTTTCAAGTTTAATTTTTAATTCAACTGCTTCCCGCGTGCCTCTCAAATTCCCCTTGGCTTCAAATTCTTCAAGTTGTCTAAGCGTATTATTATAGACATTTTGTAGTTCCTCTTTCTTCCATTTAATCCCATCAAGTCGCAGGCCGTATTGGTTATTCTCAGTCGCCTGAAGTTTCCGCTGCATCTCAACAGTCTGCGCCGTGAGTGCCTTAACCTTGGCCTCAAGACGATTCCGCTGTTCACGTTGGCGCTCGCGCTTTTCCTTACTGCTCAAACGGCGCTTTTCAATCTTCTCGCCGCTCTCGCCGCTTAAATCATCAACCGTGTAATTTTCGCCTTCTTTCGGCTCGGCTGGTTCGGGTGGTTCTTCCGCCGTTGTTACGTTTTCACCAGGTTCTTCAACCACGGTAACGTCAAAATCATCGTCTTCTGGTTCAGCTTCAGCCATGGTTCGCCTATTTGTTAATCGTTAGTTCTTTGAGTGGATCAATAATCTTGGAAAGAATCTCGGCTTCCTGAAGAATGCAGAAAGTGATGTTATCCTTCTCAGTCACGGTTTCCACCGTCTCATAGCCGTCATCATCCTTGAAAGTCCGGCTTTCCTTGTATTCGCGCGTTACCCTCTTGAAAAATCCAGTGCGCGGGTGTTTCGGAATGCGGACGTAATCACCGACTTGATACCAGCGCTCGCCCGGCCATTTCTTCAGCGTGCCATCTTCCTTATTGAAATACTTAAACGCATCAGGGCCAATCAGAATAACCTTGCCGACCGTGTTATCATAAGACTCTTGATCAATGGTTTCTTGCGCCAGGTATAAACCGCTCTCTAGTTTCTTGGGGGCCAGTTTTAGCTGGACAATAATGCAATCACCTAAAGGGGTTTCATTGCAATCGACTTCAGGAAACGCATCCGTCAGGCCGTAATCAGTTTTCTTCTTGCTCATCGTCTCCGCGTAAGAACTTAGCCAGTTCTTCCTTTGTTGTTGTTACGCCTTCCAAGATTCCCGCGTTGCGCACTACGCTCAAGAGTTCATCCTCGCTCGCAATCACGGAAATCTTTTCAATTACGTCTTGTCTTAAATTACCAATCTTATCTTCAAGACCTAAAATAAAATCCTGAAGATTCATTTCTTAGGTTTTTTCTCAGCAGGTGCCTTGCCGCCCTTGGCTTGGAAAGGTTTGCTGCCTTTGCCCATAGCGCGAAGCTTGTGCGCATTGGTGTTTTTAGGTGTTTCGGCCATCTTATTTACCGCTGTGGTGAATGTGGATGTGCACGCCGCCTTTGGCTTTTACTTCATGCTCTTTTTCTTTTTTAGCATGACCGCCGGCTTTCATTTTCTTTTCTTCTTTCTTGTGAGCTTCTTTCTTGTGATGCTCTTTCTTTTCGTGTTCTTTCTTGGCCATCGGGAGTCCCTCGGAAATAGGTTAAGTTGCCAACATGACAACAGTCATAAATAAATATCACAAAATCACCGAAAAATAAATTCAACCCAAATAACCAACCCGATCGCGCCGCCGAATAATACCTCGCCAAGCGGTGTTCCTTGTTCAAAACCTTTAATCTTTGAAGGAATCTTCCATCCCAAAGCATAGCATGGTGCGATTGCAAGCCCTGAAAGCAAAACAGAAGCCGCAAGAAAATATAAAGTAAAAGCCGCACAGATAACCGAAACCGGGAAAACAAAAATCAGCCCCTGATAAGTCAGTTTCAGCGCATCCCAGTTATTTGGCTTAGTGTCGTACTTACCCCACGCCGCAAGGGAAGCACCGGTAAACCCACCGACAAACAACGAAGCCCCATAACACAGATTTACCCATAAATCCTGATTATACCGAACAAGAAAAACCGTAACCGCAAACGGTATAGCCCAAAACATCCGCCCCAACTCCCCAGAAGGGACGTTAATCAATCCACCACGGCAGCGATTAGCCAGCGCGAGAAATAGTATCTGCCAAGGTATCATCATCCGTTCGATCCTATGGACTCACCGTCCGACAATCCGCCGACTCCGTGGCCGGTGGTGGCGCGTATCGAAGCGATATTTTCCGCCGTGGCATTATCATCCGAAGTTCTAATCAATTCCGTCTGGTTTCTCTCATCCGCAATCTGTTTCTCTTGCTCCATTTGCTGAATCTTCAAAAGATTCGCCTGCTGATCCTGCTGCTGTTTCTGCTGCAGCGTCTGCTGCTCAATCTGTATCATCGGATTATTCTGCGCTGGCAGTTGCGCTATCGTATCAAGATAATCAAAAGCCTTAGCAATCAAATCAGTCACAGGCGCACCGTAACGCTTGGTTGCCATAGCCACGAAAGTTTTCTGAATTATCCCACCAACAATCGGGCTGGCCTGCACAAAAACCTTGGAAACCAAATCAGCTTCAGCAGGATCCGCAACCGCCTGCTGCAACGGTACATTGCTGGCCTGCTGCGCGCTCTCAAGATAAATCTGCGGATAGATAAACCCAAGGTGCTTCCGAATATGATCCAGCAGTTTCGCAAGTAGCACCGGCGCAAACATTCGATTCTGGCAGAATATCGGGCTTATCAACTGATCAAAGTGCATAATCAGGTGATCCATGTGATCCTGCTGCGGTACCACATCCACAGGCTGACCAAGCATCAAACTTGAAAACTCACTAACCGGATTTACATTCTGCGGCGGCGGCGGCTTCTTGGGCGGAGTTAGGATCGTATCAATCGCAGGAACCTTCATCTGCGTCAGCATCCGGTGCGCGATCTCATAATCATTCCACTGCACCTGCAACGGCTGCTGCTTCAGCTGCAAGATCGCCTGCGTCTGCGTCAGTCTCTGAAACTCACTAAAGATATTTGGATCGGATATTGGACTGATCACCGGCGGCCCTTGGTAATCCGCCCTGCTAGCCAGCACCTTTCCGGCTTCTTTCAGTTCTTTCTTATCATCCAAGTACTGCGAATTTAGCCGATAAAGAATCTCAAACAACCGCGCCATACCCTGATGCAGCCGTTTATGGATACTGGAATAAACAATCAGCCCTTGCTCAACCCGGCTCAGGTGCGTGCCGACTGGCGTATTCTGGTTGCTGTCCGAGATATTATCCAGCGTCATCTTCAGGACATCGGACATCTCAGTTTTTAACAGTCCCAAGAGCTCAAGCAGCACAGGCGAAGGCCCGTTGAACTGCATCGGAATAATCGCCTTGCGGATATCATCAACCGGAATACCCGTCTTAGTCTGTATCGTCAGATTCTCGCCAGGACGCGGGTTCGAATTCCTGCCGCTTACGCTCGTAATACCCTTCTGCGTGATAGTTGCCGGCGCGTTCTGCGCATGGGCGGAATCAAGTAAAGCCCGAAGCGCGCCCGTAATAGCAGCAGGTAATCCAGCGAATATCTGCGGAAACCCAATACCAACAGGCCCGCGCCAAGGCAGCAAGCGGTAATCAACAATCCAATCAAGCGCCTGTTTTCTCTCATCACTTGGCAACCAATTGCGGTAAACCGCAAGTACCTGCTTGGTGTAACTTTCTATCGTGATGATATACGGCGCTGTGCCTTCATCAAATTCCCAATCCACATAACATTCAAATACTTCCCGCAACCCATCTTCATTCTCGCCCGTATCTTCCGCGCCCTCAACCTTTAGCGTCAGTTCACCGGACTTGGACATCTCAGGCGTTTGAGGCTCGGCATCCAAATCCACATCACGGTAAAGGCCGGATTTAATCCGATCCTCAATCTCTTTAGTCGTCAGAAACTGCCGATGCGTCTTTCGCGGCGTGGTATAGAAATTACTCGCAGAAAACGGCAGAAACATATCATCAATCGCAACAAACTCGATCCGGTTGCGCCCTAGGCCAACATCCCGCCAAACCTTCACATACTGCGAGCCGCCAAAAGGAAGCTGAGTAAGCATCTGTTCAATCTCAGATTCAAATTCCTTCATCTGCTTCGTAATCTGCCAGTTCATATGCGTGGCAATACGATTCCCGCGATCCATTTCAGGCGGCGTTACTGGCTCCTCAATCTCTGGCTTTACAGGGCCGCCAGGCGGCAGTAGTTCCTTGGTGGCGCGCGCAGCAAAATCCATGGCAATCGAAAGCAAGCCGGGATGCGTAACCTTATTCGCACCTTGAAAATCAGCGCCGCCAGGTGCAGGGCCAGCAACGCCCGAACGCTCAAGCGCATCCTTCTGTTGCTTGTCCCTGCGCTCGCGGGATTTCTTGTCATCCTCAATCAGATCAATCAGATCGCTGGCGGCATCGGACAGCATCCACGAATCAAGCACCGTGGCCAGGTTAGTATAAAACCCGTGTTTTTCCTTTACCTCATCCGGTGGCGGCGCTGTCATTACAGTCGCCGAGCCGTCATCGTTCTCAACCGCGTTGAATTGTGGTTCTTCATCGTCCATCCCTGCATGGATAGTATAAAATCTGTAGTCATGGCAATCAGGCTATGCAGCATAAGGATTACCAGCCGACTCTTGGTAATCATCCTCATAATCATCCTCAGTCTGCTTATGCTCGCCAGCGAAGTATCCCTGCTCTAGCAAAAACTTCCATGCCATGCCCGCCGAATCCACGTAGTCATCTCGCGAACGCTGCTTACCCGTAAACTGGCACAGCTCCGTAATCATCTCATTAGCCCATGAAGTCGGCTTCTGGCTCCCCACACCAGTCACAAGATCCTTGCCCTCAGGCACATAAATCTTCCCATGCACAGGAAGATAGCTCACCAGATTGGCGCGCTCGAACTTAGACTTACTGCCAGGATTATACGCCATCACAGGCAAGCCCTCTTTCTGCAAATCCTGAAGCAAACTAATCCCGCTACCCTTTTCCTCAATCAAAACCAGATCCACAGATTTATCATACTCCCCGAATACGCAGCGCTCATACTCATCCAGCACCCTTTCGCGCAAATCAGGGTAACCAAGATGCGCGGCCCAACAGTCAAGAAGCATCGCGCAGCTTCCGCGCTTCGGATGCACAAACATTCCCCAAGTAGTGCAGGCAGTCCGGTCATTGATCGTCTTTTCCGTAAAGGCAGTATCATAAGACTGGATGATGTAGTCAAAAGTCGGCAACGGATTCTTGAAAGCCCATAGCAGGAAGTCAGCGCGGTTGAAAATGCTACCCTCAGCACCTTCTAAAAGCTCGGCATATAACTCTTGCCGTCCGAGCCGCGTCCCCTCATGTTTCAAAAGATTCTTGAAGTAATTTTCCGCCAAGTTTTTACGATTGGCGAAAGTCGAAAACCGCGTCACGATGACTTCGGGATCGTAGTAAAGACTCTTGATTAGTTCAGTGGGCTTGGGCGTGCTAGAAAGAACGTATTTGACATTCTCACCAAGTCGCACGGCCATGTTAAGCATTTCCCACGTGTAAACCGCGCGATCCCTGATATCGTCCATCTCTGTGCTGTTGCTGTTTACTTCGCGCCCGTCATTCCAAGCGGCCAATTCGTCGCACCACGCCATGTTAAACTGTGGCCCGCGCAGTCGTGATGGTTTTTCCGCGCTGTATCCTTCAATCACTGACCCATTTTTTAGAATGATGATATGATCCGTTTTGTTATATTTCTCGATGCACGATGGCGGTATCACACTGATTAGACCCGAATTGCCCTCAAAGCATACTCGCTCAAGGTCTGATGCAGTTGGCGCGACTACAGCGCAGCGAGACTTAGGTTCTGTGAAAGCCCACCAGAAAGTAGTCTCTGCGCCGCTTCGGGTTTTACCGCCAGAACGCCCGCCGCACAGAAACCATTTATATCTGCTTCCGCCATTGGTGCAGAAATCCATGGGCGGCAACTGCTCGCGCCTAGCCAGGTTCAGCCATTCTTTAATGTGATTGAGTCCGTCCTGCATCCATTGTGGTTGCTCGTCGAATTTATACTCTGGCTCTGGCATCCCTCAAGAGTACATCAAGAATCTTTGCCACGATAGGGGCGGGGATAGGCCGCGATCCAGCTTCCCACCTCCGAAGATTGCGCGCGTCCTTGAGTCCGATTAGAGCGGCGAAACCTTTTGTGGAATAGCCGGCTTGAAATCGTAGGTGTCTCAGTTGCTCGCCAGTCATTCCGGCTGACATACCACGTCACCCGGAGTCAGTCCATCGGTGCAGTGATAAACCGGCGGCTGAGGCTGCGACTCCGCTTGCAGGGTTGCTTGCGCGCCGGCAGCCTCGCACTCTTGCCGGATCCGCCAGAGCACAGTACCGATATTTGGATCGCCGAAGTGAGAAGCCACAGCAGCGCTAACCATGCGATCACAAGCAGTGCTTGCGAGCGCGGGCAGGGGAGCGAGTAGCAGGGTGCAGATTAGGAGTAGTTTAGTCATGGTTTATTTTCCTTTCATGGCCGCGCCGGACATAGCCAGCGCGACAAGTTTGGTGTTGCCTTCATTGGCCTGATATTCGCGAAGCTGCGTATGCTCAACCGCGACTTGCCATGTGATCGCCGCTATCAGGGCGGCGAACGCCAGATGCGTTAGGATGCTGATGCGAGTCATGCTTGCACCGCCTTTCTCTCCGTGAATTTGCAGGTTTCAAATCCCGCATAGGTTTTTAGCAAATCAAGGATCATGCTTATACCTGTAAAATGCGGATTAACGGGCCATTGCACGCGGAAACCATCCGCGCCGCCCGGTGCTAGCGGCAAGTTGCCGATATTGTCGGGCATAATCACGTCATACGATTTTGCGCCTGTTTTGATTAGTAAAAGATTCCAGTTTTCCATTTTCGATCCCCTTAATCGTTAAAAACGCGCTCAAATTGAATTTGCTCTTTATTCCAGGAAATTTTATAATTCCCGAATCCCATTGTTTTGATCGTGCGGCTAGTGGCGGATATCACG
>Ga0302320_10013298_pt1 | contig 17216 bp, 13 predicted proteins | sample Bog_T0_3_FD_202130 | JGI IMG/M metagenome (GOLD analysis project Ga0302320, IMG submission 202130) | Peat permafrost microbial communities from Stordalen Mire near Abisko, Sweden - Bog_T0_3 | ecosystem: Environmental > Terrestrial > Soil > Wetlands > Peat | place: Sweden: Abisko, Stordalen Mire...
CCGCCGGCCCGTCAAAGTTCCGGATGACAATATCGTTTCCGGTGAACAGCAGGTTGACCAACTGATAGTCTCCGTGAATCCGGATACGCGCACCCGAAATCCGCTGGTCGCGCAGCGGAATCAATCCTGCGCGAATAATGGATTCCTTGGCCAACAGTTCGTCAGCCGCCAGACGCGCGCTCTCCGGAAGAGTTTTCAAACGAACGCGAAGCGAGTCGAGCGAACGGCCCATCAATCCAACCATTCCGTGATAAAGCCCATGTTGGTAAAAGTCTGTGAATGGCTCGGGTGAGAACTCCTGCACCTCTGGGTGCGAGCTCAATGCAGCGTGCAACTCTGCGGTACGCGCTCCGAGCATGCGTGTCGAGTTCTCAAACGTTCCAAGCAGTTCCGCCATCAGAGCAGGAATCGGTCGTTGCGCCAGCGTCAGCGGACTTCCGTTGATGATCTCCTTTGTCCGTGAGTCTTCTTCGTGAACAGCCAGTGCGCGCTCGAAATAGAGACTCAGATGGTCAATCGTATAGTGCCAGCCGACGGTGGCATCACGAACGTAGCTGGTCAACAGCCCTAGCGTTGTACGCTGAATTTCATCGTCATCGTGTTTGCAATACTCCAGCCACCCCAAGGCCTTCGGGATATGCGGAAAGTCCGTCCTCTCGGAGAGAAACTCTTCCACCTCGCGGTCTGAATTCGTTCCCACCTCAACCTCGCGATAGAGCTTCACCACAAAATCCTCGCCCAGATTCACAAAGGTGTTCGGCGACTCGGTGATTTGCATTTGAGGCTCGCGATTGGATCTCATGTGCGACCACGCTTCTCGAAACGCTTTAGTGTGCCCGGCCACAAGCTCTCCATTCGTGCCCTTGAACTTGCTTCGCTTCAGCACCGCCGTCAGCAATGCATCGCTAAAGCTCCGCTCAGTCAACGCGCTGTGCAGCAGCACCCAGCTCTGGTCAAGGAACTCCAGCCGGGCCATCACCGTCTGCGGATGATCGTGCAGTATCTTTTCCCTCTGCTCGCCTGCAGCAACTGCAATGGGGATCGTGTACCTCTCGTCTTCGCCGTCACTGTACTCAACCCGAATCAGTAGAATGACCGTCTCTGTGCGCCGTAGCGGAATCACCTCTTCCACTGCCACATTTGTGATCGTCTGATTGCGGCCCATGAACCAGCGCCGTTTAGGCAATACTTGCGGCAGCAGCCGCGCCACTTGCTCCAGCGTTACGTCGCTCCACATATCCTTGGCTGACATCGCGGTCAGGGTTGTAATCGTCTCTGCGCCATCACCCTCTTCTTCCAGTTCCTCGCCCACCTCCTTGGGCAACATCTTGAACCAATAGAATGAAAACGGAGCCAGTGAAAGGAAGTACGGCTCCAGCGTGACCGGTGGAAACCGGCTCGCGCCGAAGATCTCAAGCAGAGTCGCGCCCTGAAACTTCTGAAGATCAAGTTCCACTCCCTGGCTAAAGCGGGAGAGACTTGCCACCACCAGGATTCGCTCATCCTCAAACTGCCGGAAAAACGCTAACACCTTGCGATTCGCTGGATAAAGAAATTCCAGCGTCCCGCGCCCAAATGCCCGGAACTGCTTGCGTTGCGCAATCGAGCGCTTCATCCACCACAGCAGGGAGTGTGGATTGCGCTGCTGCGTCTCCACGTTTACCGCCTCGTAGTGGTACTCCGGATCGATATTCACCGGCAAGTACAAACGCTGCGGATTCGCCCGTGAAAATCCTGCGTTACGATCCGCGCTCCATTGCATTGGCGTGCGCACTCCGTTGCGGTCGCCCAGGTACACGTTGTCTCCCATTCCGATCTCGTCGCCGTAGTAGATGATCGGAGTTCCAGGCAGCGAAAACAGAAGCGCGTTCATTAGCTCGATTTTCCTACGGTCGTTTTCCAGTAGTGGCGCAAGCCGCCGCCGTATTCCGAGATTGATCCGCATCTGCCGGTCATGCGCATACGTGCGATACATAAAGTCGCGCTCTTCGTCGGTCACCATCTCCAGCGTCAACTCGTCATGATTTCGCAGAAACAGCGCCCATTGGCAGCTCTCAGGAATCGCCGGAGTCAGCTTCATGATGTCGGTCAACGGATAGCGGTCTTCCATCTGCAATGACATGAACATCCGCGGCATCACCGGAAAATTGAATGCCATCTGACATTCATCACCGCGACCGAAGTAAGCCACCGAATCCTCAGGCCACTGATTGGCCTCTGCCAGCAGCATCTTGTCGTGATATTTTTCTTCAACATGTGCACGAACTTCGCGTAAGGCCGCGTGAGTCTCAGGCAAATTCTCGCAGTTCGTGCCCTCGCGTTCGAACAGGTATGGCACCGCGTCCAGCCGAAGACCGTCCACGCCCATGTCGAACCAGAAGTCCATGGCCGCCAGCATTGCCTGCTTCACCTCGCGGTTGTCCCAGTTCAGATCAGGCTGGTGAGAGTAGAAGCGGTGCCAGTAATAAGACTGCGCCACCGGATCCCAGGTCCAGTTCGAGGCCTCAAAATCCTTGAAGATGATTCGCGCCTCCGCGTATTTCTCCGGTGTGTCGCTCCAGACGTAGAAGTTCCGCCAGCGGCTGCCGGGCGCAGCCCTGCGTGAACGCTGGAACCATTCGTGCTGATCGCTGGTGTGATTGAGCACAAGTTCGGTGATTACGCGCAGCCCCCGCCGGTGCGCCTCCTTGAGAAATCGGTGGAAATCCCGAAGTGTGCCGTAGGAGGGATTTACATCGTTGTAGTTTGAGATGTCATAGCCATCGTCCCGCAGCGGCGAGGGGCAGAAGGGCAAGAGCCATACTGCCGTCACTCCCAGGTCCTCCAGGTAATCAAGCTTCTGTGTCAATCCGCCAAAGTCGCCGATTCCGTCGGTTACGCTGTCATAAAAGGCTCTAACGTGGATTTCGTAGATGATTGCGTCTTTGTACCAGGTCGGGTCCGAACGCGGTGCCATGTTTGGGATGTGCTTCCTTTCGCGAAGGGCTTCGGATCCGGCCCAGCGCTTGCCCCGGAGAAACGCGTCAGGAGCGTACCGGTTACCCAGTTTCAGTCAAAAGCACCGCCGCATCCCTGGCTGACTCTCCGCGAATAGCAGTTGAATCTCTGCTGATACGTGCGTGTTGAGCTGTTTTAGATAGGATGGGCACCGTACAAAGAAGGTTGACTGCGAGTGGAATGCCAGATTTGTGTTACTCTCCTCTTCCACATGATGAAGATTTCCATTATCTTGTCCCGATGCAGCCTGCCGTCACATTTTGCGGTAGCTGCCTTGCAGGTGTTCTTCAGTGTCTGGGAGTAAGTCTCCTATGAGAGCGCCGCTGGGCAAGCACAAACCGCGTAACGTCTCCCCAAAACCTCGCGTACTGGGCGACAAATACCAGCGAATCCTGGATGCCGCTGTATCGGTCTTTGCCGAAAAAGGATTCCATTCCGCCCGGGTCTCAGACGTTGCCGACCGCGCATCCGTCGCCGATGGCACCATTTATTTGTACTTCAGGAATAAGGAAGAGCTGCTCATGACCGCCATCAAGACTGCCTTTGATGCCTTCATGAGCCGCGCCCGCACCGAGTTGGAATCGCTCCCCTCGCCCGCCGACAAACTCCGCCGTCTTGCCCACCTCCATCTTGAAGCCCTCAGCGAAAACCGCGATTTGGCGGTGGTCTTTCAGATGGAGTTGCGCCAGAGCGCACGTTTTCTCGCGCCCTTTTCTCATGAGCACATGATTGAATACTTTGGACTCGTTCGCGCAGCGATCCGCGAAGGTCAGGCTCAGGGTATTTTCCGCCCCGAACTCCGGGATAAGATCGCCGCCAACTGCTTTTTCGGAGCACTGGATGAAATGGTGACCTCCTGGGTACTGGACGAAACGAATTATCAGCTAGCCGATGTAGCCGAAACTGTCGCAAATATCATCCTACTTGGGTTGGAAAGGTGAGCTCGTCGGGCACCGCAGGAAGGGACTGAGCATGGAAGCTAAACCCAAACCACGTACATTGGCTGATATTTTTTTCCAGATTGTGGAACGCAACCAGCCCCGGGTCATGCTCTATGAAAAGGGCAAAGAGTGGCATTCCATCTCTTCCTCCAGCCTTTACCGCAGGGTCATGGGAGTGGTTCGGGCACTCCGCGAACGAGGTATCTCGCATGGCGACCGCGTGGCCATCCTCGCCGAAAATCGCCCCGAATGGACGATCGCCGATTTCGCCATCCTGATCGCCGGCGCAGCCACCGTACCTATCTACGCCACGCTCACTGCAGAGCAAATATCGTTTCTTCTTCGCCATTCCGGAGCCAAAACCGCCTTTGTCTCAACTGAAATGCAATTGTCCAAGCTGCGCGCAATTCAGTCCGAAACCTTTGTCGAATCCATCATCATGATGGATTCAACCGCCCCCAATTCGTCCACGGTCTCCATGTCCGCCATCATGGATGCAGGTCCCAGCCAGCGTGTGCCGGAGCTCGATGCCCTTGCCAAGGAGATCGACCCTGACGATCTTGCCACGCTTATCTACACCAGCGGCACCACCGGCGTTCCCAAGGGCGTCATCCTGACTCATGGCAACATCGCGTCGAATCTTTCGGTCTCACTGGATGAGTTCGACTTCCGAGCTGACTCGGACCTCGCCGTCAGCTTCCTCCCGCTTTCGCATATCACGGCCCGTCATGTTGACTTTGCGGAACTCTACCGCGGTGTCACCATCGCATACTGTCCATTGATCGAGGATCTGCCCCGCGTCCTTCGCCACCTTCAGCCGACCATCTTCGTCGCAGTGCCACGCGTATACGAGAAAATCTACAATCAGGTGCAGCGCGGAGTTGCGGCCGGCCTGAAGAAACAGGTGTATCGCTGGGCAATGTCCGTGGGCTGGGCACACCTGGATCTGATTGTCGCCGGTGAACGCCCCAAGTCACTCGTGTGGAAGCTGGCTAATCGCCTCTTCTTCTCCAAGGTCCTGGCCGCCATGGGCGGCAGAGTGCGAATCTTCATCTCGGGCGGTGCGCCCCTCGGGAGAGAACTTGCGGAGTGGTATGCCGAGATTGGCCTGCTCATCCATGAGGGCTACGGCCTTACCGAAACCTCGCCCGTCATCGCCGTCAATTCGCCCCGCGCTTGCAAACTGGGAACCGTTGGCCGCCCACTTCGAAACATCCAAGTACGCATCGCATATGACGGCGAGCTACTCGTGCGCGGCCCCAGCGTCTTCAAAGGCTACTGGAATATGCCTGAGGAGACCGCCGCAGCCTTTGAAGATGACTGGTTCAAGACCGGTGACATTGCCGTTCTCGATGCGGATGGCTTTCTCGCCATCACTGACCGTAAGAAAGACCTGATCAAGACCTCGGGCGGCAAGTTCATCGCGCCGCAGCCGATTGAGAACTCGCTGAAATCCAATGCTTTTGTTGCCGAGGCCGCCATCCTCGGCGAACGGCGGCGCTTCCCGGCGGTTGTGATTATTCCCGCCTTCGCCGTTCTTGAGGACTGGGCTGCCCAGAAACACGTCGCCTTCAGTTCGCGCCGGCAACTGGTTGCAGATCCCCGTGTCCAGTCTCTTTATGAGGGAATTGTCGAACAGATCAACCAGAACCTCGCGCGGTTTGAGCGACTGAAGAAAGTTCTGGTTGTCCCGGAGGAATTGAGCATCGAAAACGGAACCCTTACTCCCACCATGAAGTTGCGTCGGCGCAACGTCGAGATGCTATACAAGGAAGAGATCGAAAGACTCTACGCTGACGCTACCACTGCGGCCGATACCCCCCAAACCGCATAGCCAATTTCGAATGTGCCCTGCACTTCTGCCCATCTCTATGGGCGGAGGGTGGGCAGTTGTTCTTGTTCGAACAGGCGCCTGCGTCCCGTTTTCTTCCCTCTCGTCAGCCTGCAACAGGATTTACAATAGCTACATGGATCCGCTCATCATCGCAGGAAAATCTTTCCGCTCGCGCCTGTTCGTTGGCACTGGAAAATATAAGGATGGCCCGCAGACAGCCGCAGCCCTTGAGGCAAGCGGCGCTGAGGTCGTCACTGTCGCTGTCCGCCGCGTCAACCTTGATCGCAGTAAAGAGTCGCTCCTCGATTTCATCGATCCTAAGAAATACTTTCTTCTCCCAAACACCGCAGGCTGTTACACCGCCGATGAAGCCATTCGGGTCGCTCGCCTTGGACGCGAGGTCGGCCTTAGCGACTGGATCAAGATCGAGGTAATCGGCGACCAGAAAACTCTTTACCCGGACGTCTCCGCAACGATAGAAGCCACGCGCGTACTAGTAAAGGAAGGCTTCACTGTTCTCCCTTATACCTCTGATGATCCGGTAGTTGCGCTTCGCTTGCTCGACGCTGGAGCCGCCGTGGTCATGCCGCTCGGCGCGCCCATTGGCAGCGGACTTGGAATTCAAAACGTGGCCAACCTGCGCATTCTCCGCGAACTCATCACATCGGTCCCACTCATAGTGGACGCGGGAGTAGGCGTCCCTTCCGACGCTGCACTGGCTCTCGAACTCGGCTATGATGCCGTGCTGATGAACACTGGAATCGCTGCGGCCTCTGACCCGGTGCTCATGGCCTCTGCCATGAAACATGCCGTCTTGGCGGGCCGTGAAGGCTACCTCGCCGGACGCATGACTCGCAAGCTGTATGCTTCAGCCAGTTCGCCCATGGAAGGAATCTCCAAGTAGTGGTAGCGGCCGTCTCAGCAGCGGCTCCGGCCGGAGCCCACGCAGTTCCTTCCGCGCCGGATGCCAGCCAGCGCCCAGCTTGGCTGCCCGCTTTTATTCCCGCCTTCGACGGATTGCGTGGCGTCGCTATCCTGGCTGTTGTGCTGTATCACTGTATGCCTCGTCTCCAGGGGACGTTTCTGGAAAAATTCATTGCCTGGGGATGGAGCGGCGTCAGCCTCTTCTTCGTCCTCTCCGGCTTCCTCATCACCGGAATCATCCTCGATTCCAGTACAGCGCCCCGCTTCTATTCGAACTTTTTCGCGCGCCGCTTTCTTCGCATCTGGCCGGTCTACTGGATGCTGCTCTTCCTGTACTACTTTTTCTTTCCGTTGCTATTTAGCGGCTATCGTTGGATGTTCCATGAGATTGCCGTCGCACCCTGGCTTTTTCTCCTGCTTTTCGTTCAGAATCTCTGGCCCGTCGCTCTGCCCGGTGCCATTGGTCCTACATGGAGCCTGGCTATCGAGCAGCAGTTCTATCTCCTCTGGACGCCGATTGCGCGCCGTGTTCCGCCGCGATGGCTGCTCCCCGCTGCCGCAATAATGTTGGCCACCTCTCCGCTGGTTCGGCTATTCTGGGGCAACCGCTTCACCCCAACCAACACCATCACTCACCTTGATGGCCTTGCCGTAGGCTCGCTTATCGCAATTGCCTTGCGGGTATTACCGTGGCCGATCGGCGCATGGAAGTGGATTGCACGAGCCGCCCTCGCCGTTGGGGCTGCGGGAGTATTCCTGATGCTCCACTACGGCTCGGCGTTTACTGACACTTTACTTGCCATCGGCTTTGGAGGAATGTTGCTTGCGGCTTTACTAGGTCAGGCCGCGCCCCGGCCAACGTTCTACTGCCGCGCGCTCACCTTCCGTCCGCTACTCTTCGTGGGAAAGATCAGCTACGGCCTTTATGTCACACACATTCTCGTCTTCTCGGTATTAGGAGGCTATGTGGACAAGCCCCTGGACCACTTCGGCATACCCGGCAATCTGGCCATTGTCGGCATCCGGCTTGCCGCTTCCATTAGCTTTGCAGCCCTGATGTGGGTTCGCTTCGAAAAGCCCATCCTCGGCTTAAAGCGATACTTTAGCTTTCACTAATTATCCGTAAAATAAAAGAGCCGCTGGAAGCTTCAGCGGCTCTTGATCACTTCTATTTCACTGCCATCATCTGTGCGCAGACTCAGCCGGTTGTGAAGTTCTTGGCGTGGTCTCAGGTAACAGGTAAATCACCTCTCCCGGCTTGGCATAGCGGAGTTGTTCGCGAGCTTCCTTTTCAATTGCCTTAGGATCGCTTTTCAATGCCTTGATCTGCGCATCCAGGCGCTGGTTCTCTCCGTCCATCTGGCGCAAATCCTGCTGAAGTTTCTGATATTCAGCCTTTTTCTGCCGATAGCTAAGCCATCCATTGTTTCCCACCAGCGCGTGGGTGAACATGAGGAACGCGATGATCGCAAACATAGCGCTGGCCAGCAGCGTTCGCCACCGCACCAGCTTTCGTCCGAACTCTTGCAACCATTTCACCGGCTATCCACTTCCCTTTCGCTACAAACTATTCGGTCGCCCAGTGCTTGGCGGCCACACTCAATTTCGCGAGTTCCGCTTCGCTGCGCGCTTCGGTATAGGCGCGTACGACAGGCTCCGTACCGCTCACTCGATAGCACACCCATGAGCCGTCATCGAGTACGAGTTTCAGTCCATCCGTACGCACGATGCCCGAAACCTTCCGTCCGGCAAACTCGGACGGATGAGTACCCAACTTCGTAGTGAACTTCGTTTTGGCTTCGTCAGTCAAGCGGAAGTTCTGCCTTTCCGGGTAGTACGAACCAACTTTGGCAAATAAATCTTTCACCTGTGTCCCGAGACTCTTGCCACGCTTCGCTACCATTTCACAGAGCAGCAGTCCGGCCAAGACTCCATCCTTCTCCGGAACATGATGCCGAATGGTCAATCCTGCGCTCTCTTCGCCGCCGATTGCAATCTTATCCTGCTTGATCAGTTCGCCTATGTACTTGAACCCCACCGGCGTTTCGAATAACTCAATCTTATGATGGTCCGCCACAGCATTGATGAGGTTTGTGGTGGCTACGCTTTTTGCCACACCGTTCCGCCAGCCGCGGGTTTCCACAAGGTAGTCAAACAGCAGCGCAATCACGTAGTTTGGCGAAATATACGTTCCGTCTTCGTCGACAATGCCAAAGCGATCCGCGTCGCCGTCGCAGGCAATTCCGATCTTCGCTCCTGTCTCCTTCATCTTGTGGCGCAATTCGTCGAGCAGTTCACCGTCCGGTTCAGGCGCGTGACCGCCAAACAGCACATCGCGCGTGTCATGTACCACCGCACACTCAACTCCCTGCTCCTGCAGGACAATGTTGCTGTATCCGCGCGATGCACCCCACATAGGGTCAAACGCCACCTTTAGCCCAGACTCGCGGATCGCTTTGAAGTCCACCAACTCTTTGATCCGTTCCAGGTAGTGCGATTTCACCTCAATGGCCTTGCGCCCTGCCTTCTTTACGCCAGCCGGGGTCGCCACGCCATCCTCGTCCGCTCGTACTATGGCGGCCTCAATCTCCTTCGTGATTTCAGGCAGCGCAGGTGCTCCATCCGGCGTCGAGAACTTGATTCCGTTGTACTCCGCGGGATTGTGAGAAGCTGTAAAGTTGATCGCCCCATCTGCCTTCTGCCGGATCACCTCATAGGCAATCGCAGGTGTTGGCGCAGCCTCGGTGATCACCAGCGGAGTGATCCCGTGGTTCTCCAGGATGGTCGCCGCGATATCGACAAACCTCTCACCCATGTAGCGGGGATCGCGCCCTACAACCAGCTTCGGATCCGCCTTGCCGGTGCTCACCACGTAACGCGCAATGCCTGTTACCGCGCGTTGGACATTCGCAACCGTAAATTCATCCGCAACGATTGCCCGCCATCCAGAGGTCCCGAATTTGATCTGTGTCGCCATCGTCTTTCTCTCCAGAACTTCGTAAGAAACCTACCAACGCAATCGGAACTACGCCCGCCAAGAGCGGCAAGAAACTCGAAGCAGACTCAGCACAGATTTTACCAGCGCAAACGCACTCTGCGGCCTCGCCCAGCTTTCTATTGCAAATGCGGGACCGTGTCCGCATTGCTCTTGCACCTGTTCTTCCGGTCAGATAGCGTATACCTGCTCGTTCCACGGATCACGTAATGACCGATAAACGTCTCTTCTTGACCACAGCCAGTTCCCGCGAAGAAGCCACAACGATCGCTTCTGAACTCGTCTCCCGCCGTTTGGCAGCGTGCGTCAATATCCTCGGCCCTATTTCATCGATATACCGATGGCAGGGCGCTGTCGAAAATTCCGAGGAGTTTCTCCTGCTCATCAAATCCACGGAAATCAATTCAATTCCCATCCAGAATGCCATCCGCGAACTGCATTCCTACCAGGTTCCTGAGCTGATCTCGTTCAGCGTGGAATCCGATTTGGAAGCTTATCTCAACTGGATCTCGGCTTCCGTTCGCGAATAACAGCCTGCAACAACTCCACTCACGCGCTCGCGCGAACCGTCAGTCGCACGTAATCCAGCGAGTAGGCTCCCTCCTCCAGCAATGTCCTCCGGGAGATTTCCCTTAGAAACTCGCGCCGCATGGTTTCAGCAAGTTTTGCCGCCGGATGGCGAAGTACTACCGTCTCGAGAAACGCCTCATAACGCTCCCTGCGCTCAAAGTGCGGCACAACCGTGTGCAGTCTGGCATCGCTCACGTGAAAGCCCTCGGCTTCCATCCGCGCCCGCGTGCCAGCCACATCTTCAAAGTGCGGTCCCGCTTCAACCCCTCTCAATTGCTCCCGGAATAGGCTCCTTTCCGCCACTTCGTGCGCCCGGCGCAAGGTTCTCGCCAGGTTGCCCACTCCTCCAAACTGAGCTACCAGCCAACCCTTCGGCTTCAGCGCACCATGCAATGAACGAAACATCGCCGCATGATTCGGAACCCAGTGAAACACTGCGTTGCTGAAGATCCCATCCACTGGCGTCGCGATTTTGAAGTCCTGCAAGCTGGCGTGTACGAACTCTACCCGCGCGCCGAACTTTTCTAATCGTTGCCGCGCCTGCTCCAACATCGCGGGAGAGAAATCCAGCGTCACCAATTCACCCGCCGGAAGCTTCTTCAATAATTCTTCCGCTAATCTTCCGCTGCCGCATCCAGCATCCAGCACGCGCTCGTCGCCTTTTAGCGCAAGCGTGGCCAGTAAGGCCATTCCCCACTCATACATTGGGTCTGAGAGGTCGTCATACGCCACCGCGTTCCAGTCCGCCTCGCTCATCCCGCCTCGCCTCCAGGTCTGCCGCCCGCGAAAAGGTCTCGAACTTTCCTACACTACGGCCAGTGCCTGCTCCAGATCCGCCAGAATGTCCTCGACCTCTTCGATTCCGACCGAAATGCGCACCATTCCATCCGTCAGCCCAATCCTGGCTCGCCCCTCGGCTCCAATCGCTTCGTGCGTCATCGATGCAGGATGTGAAATCAATGTCTCCACTCCACCCAGAGATTCGGCGAGCACACACACCTTCACCTGCTTCAGCAGTTTCTTCGCGTTTTCCAGCGATCCCGTTTCAAAGGTGATCATCGAGCCGAATCCCTTCATCTGCCGCTTCGCCAGTTCGTGCTGCGGATGCTCCTTTAGCCCCGGATATAAAACTCTTTCCACTTTCGAATGCTTGCTCAGATACTCCGCCACGGCGCGCCCGTTAATATCATGCTGCTTCATGCGCACCACCAGGGTCTTGACGCCCCGCAAGATCAGCCAGCTCTCAAACGGAGACATGATTCCCCCGGAAGCCTTCTGCAGAAACCCCAAGGTGTCGGCCTGCTCAGCAGTGGAACAAACGATGACACCGCCCAGCCCGTCACTATGTCCATTCAAGAATTTCGTGGTCGAATGCAACACCATGTCTCCGCCTAGCTCCAATGGACGCTGAAAAAAAGGCGACATGAACGTGTTGTCCACAATCACCTCTGCGCCTTTCGCGTGCGCCACCTTGCTCACCGCCGCGATATCGGTTAGGGCCATCATGGGATTCGTCGGGGTCTCAAGAAACACGTAGCGAGTGTTGCCTTGCATCGCCGCCGCAACATTCTCGGGATCTTTTGTATCGACATATGTGAATGTAATGCCGAACTTGACCATGACCTGGTTGAAAAAACGAACGCTCCCGCCATACAGGTTGTCTCCGGCAACCACGTGATCGCCCGACTTCATCATTTGGCAGAAGGCGGTCACCGCCGCCATGCCGCTTGCAAACACTCGCGCCGCCACTCCGCCCTCCAGCGAAGCCAAATTCGTCTCCAGCCGATCCCGGGTTGGATTGGATACGCGCGCATACTCATACCCGAGCCGGGGCTTTCCCACTTCGTCCTGCTGATACGTGGAAGTCGCGTAGATAGGCACGCCCACTGCTCCGGTCAGTTGCTCTGGCTCCTGACCATCATGAATCGCACGTGTCGAAAATCCCTTGCGTTCCGCCTTCATCCTCGCCCCTAGTCTGAAATTTTCTGCGCCTACGCCTTTGACTATTCCGCGCTGCGATAATTGAAAATGTCCTTGGATAAGTAACGTTCCGCCGAGTCAGGAATCAGCGTCACTACCAGTTTCCCTTCGCCCAGCCGCTTCGCCACTTCGATGGCCCCACACACATTCACGCCCGAACTCGACCCGCCGAGAATGCCTTCCTCCACCGCTAATCGTTTCACCATCGCAAATGCATCGACGTCAGACACAATGAAAGTGCCGTCGCAGACCCCACGGTCAAACACTTCTGGAATGAAACTTGCGCCGATTCCTTCCACATCATGCGAGCCCGCTTTCTGCCCGCTATACACAGAATTCTGCGTGTCGCTCAACACCGCCAGAACCTTCGGATTCTGCTCCTTCAGGTAGCGCGCAACGCCTGTGAAGGTGCCCCCCGTCCCTGCACCGCAGACAAAACCGTCGATCTTCCCTTCCGTCTGCTCCCATATCTCGCGCCCCGTGGTGTCATGGTGAATTCGCGGATTTCCTTCGTTGGAGAACTGCGCTGCAAACCAGAAGTGGTTGTTCTCCGCCACCAATTGCCGCGCCTGCCTGATCGCGCCTTCCATCCCCTCCTCCGTTGGAGTCCGGTGTACCTTTGCCCCGAACGATTCCATCAGCATCACCTTCTCTTTGGAGAACTTCTCGGGTACGTAAAAGACAACTGGGTATCCCTTCTGAACTCCAACCAGCGCCAGCCCCACGCCGGTGTTACCGGCTGTGGCTTCTACAATCGTATCCCCCGGCTTCAGCGTTCCGTCGCGCTCCGCCTCTTCAATCATCCCGATGGCAGCGCGGTCTTTGATGCTGAAGCCCGGATTAAATGCTTCAAGCTTCACCCATATCTCGGCCGCTCCGGCGGGCGCAATTTTCTTCAATCGGACCATCGGTGTCGATCCGATCAACTCCAGAACGCTATCCACCACACGCATTGAACATTTCATCAAAAAGTGATCCTATTCTTGATCGAGTCGTCAATGTTTCAGGCTACGGCTTCCGGCGCAGCCGGTCAACAAGTCCGCACAAAGAAAAGGCCCGAAGCATTCCCTCGAGCCTTCTGTGTCCTCAACCTCTTGCACTTCCTACTTACTTACTGAAGCCTTTTCTCCGCCTGTCGCATAGTATCCGCTGCGGGTCCTCACCTGTAGCTTCTTGTAACCACTGGCTGCAGCGTCCACCTTCACCTGCCGGTAGCCGCCTTCAGTTTTGGGCGTAGAGGGTTTATAGCCGATCGTGTACTGGTTGCGAATGTCATGTGCGATCTGCTGTGAGATTGCCTCTACCTCATTCACGCTTGCTGGGAAGAACGCAACGCCGCCAGTCTGTTCCGCAATGATTCGCAGCGCGCGTCGGGCTTTCTTCTCGCGTTCACCCCCCAGTAGTCCGATCGTGTATACCGTCGGGCCGCCATCCACCGCGATGGCTCGGACCGCCTGCTCCAACGTGTCGCGACTCGCGGTGTCCTCGCCGTCGGTCACTACCAGGATGATCTTCTTCTGCAGCTTCGCGCTCTTCATCAGATGGTCGCTGGTCGCCACCACCGCGTCATACAGCGCCGTTCCTCCGCGCGCCTCAATCCGCTCCAGTGCATCACGCAGCAAACCAACATTGCCCGTGTAATCCTGATCCAGGTAGTACTCGTTATTGAAATTAACGACGCAAACCTGGTCTTGCGGATTGCTCGCCCGCACCAGGTTCAGCGCGGCCGCGTTCACGCTCGGACGCTTGTCTCGCATTGAGCCTGAGTTGTCGATCACAATTCCCAGCGCTACTGGTATGTCCTCTCGCCGGAATGACGTGATCCGCTGCGGACGTCCATCTTCGTAGACCTGGAAAGATGCTCGATCCAGCGTTGTCACTGGCCGCTGATGGTCGTCTACAACCGTCGCGTGAAGTGTCACTTCCTGCACTTCGGTCTTGAAGACGAATGTTCCGTTTTTGTCCTTCTCCGCCTCGCGACCCTGAGCCGGCAGGTTCACCGTGTCACGGGGTTGGTTCGCCGGAGCTGGCTGTCCGCCGTCAAGCGTTTGACTCTGCGTGTCCTGTGGTGAGGCGACTCCACCAGAGGACGCCTTTTCAGGACTTGCACCCTCGGGTGGCGGCAGCACATCGTCGTTGCCGTTCCGCCCGGTTGCGCCGCTCTGCGGGCTCTGTCCCTTGCCTACGTTCGAGTTCTGCGCAAAAACCACAGCGCCGCTCATTACGAGCAGCACGCAAACCATCACGATGAAAATATTCCTGAACTTATCCTCATTCACTGGGAGCATAGTACCCCGTCTTCGCATACACAGAGAGCTGTGGTAATCCCTTTGGAGTATTCAGTTTCACCCGAACCTTGCGCCACTTGCCATCGCGCGCCGGTTTCGTGGGACGATATCCGAGCACATATTGGTTGCGCAACTCCACTCCAATCTTGGTAGCCACATCGGCCAGCTCGTTTGGATTATTCACCGTGAATGTTCGCCCACCCGTAACGTCCGTCACCTCGGCCAGCAATTGCGGGCCATATCGCTCCTCGTCACTCCTTGGAGACTGGTCAAAGATTCCAATCGCGTAAATCTGAACATCGGCTTCCTTCACCATCGACTTGATCTCATTCTCAGTATAACGGCTGCGGTTATCGCCGCCGTCGGAGATGATCAGCAAGGCCTTCCGCTGTTGTTTGGCTTGCCGCATCTTCGTCATTCCCAGGTAAATCGCATCCAGCAGAGCAGTGCGCCCCTTGGGAACGGTGTATACGAGTTGGTTTTGAACATTCTCCACGCTGTTCGTAAAGTCGGCGATCAGCGTGGGCTTATCGTTGAAAGCGATCAGAAAGAACTCATCCTCCGGGTTGGCCGTCTTGAAAAACTCCATGACGGCCTCACGCGCCTTCTCAATCTTGTTAGACATCGAGCCGCTCATATCGAAAAGCACGCCCAGTGAGATCGGAGCATCCTCACTCGAAAAGTGCTGAATCGCCTGCTTCTCTCCATTGTCTATCAATACAAAGTTGTCCTTCTCCAGCCCAGTTACCAGTCGGCTCATCGGATCCGTCACAGTGACGGAAACCAACACCAGATCCACGTCCACCCGAATCGGTTTCGTGCGCGTTCTCAGGCTCGGGTCTATCTCGGATTCCGCTTTGGCCGGTGAGTTCGGATTGAACTTCGCCTCATCCGCCGACTTCACCATCGGCTTTATATGAACTTCGTTGTAGTCGCCCGCGGCAGGAAGCCTTTCCTTCGTCGCCATCGCCGGTGGCAAAATCGCTCCGGCCTCAGGCGGCGGCGTAGGCGCTGCGGGGCTCTCGGTCGTCGGGGTCGTGGTGCTCGTCTGCGCGGAACTGGAATCGGAAGGATTCGACGGATGATCAGAACTTTGAGCAAGTAGATCCCCGCAAAGCACAATCACAAAACACAGCGCAAAACGCTGTGCGAACCGCATCTGGAGCGTGCGGAAACCACCCGCATTCAAGCGGAACCTGCCCAAACTCTGCGCAGGCGCGCTTCCGGAATTCATTTCGCGGAACATCCAGTACCTCACAGGTCACACAAACGGAACCTTTTGCCGCCCATGCGTAGTTACATTCGATGTAGCGCAAGCCGCGATGGTTACTCTGCTGAACCTCACAATAGCCCAAATTCTTCTCTCAATCTAAACTAAACGCCCCGCCGCTTGTTCCGGCAGGGCAACTCTCCCTCACTTCTTCGGCACTGGCATCTGTCCAGGACGCGTCCGCCTACAATCCGTAGCGACTATGCTCCTTGAGAATGCACCGATCCATCACTACCACCACTCCAGCCTTCCGCGCCTTCTCGGCGGCTTCTTCATGCACCACTCCCTCTTGGAGCCACAACGCTGGAAGGCCAAGCTTCAACACCTCATCCACGATCGCCGGAACCGCATCAGCGCGCCGGAAGACATCAACAATATCAATCTTTTCCGTCTTCGCAGCCTCACTCAAGGAGGAATAAGCCTTCTCGCCCAGCACGTGGCTTAGTTGCGGATTGATAGGAACAACTCGGTAACCTTTACTCTGCAGATAGCTGGACACACCGAAGCTGGGCCTGCTCATATCTTCAGAGAGCCCAACTACCGCGATTGTCTTTGCCTTCTGCAGCAATTCCATTATGCGATCTCCCACTCAGCATCCCCTCAATCGAGACTCAACTGCTCTTCCGCTCTGTCTTGATTCGCCACATGCGTAAAGCCATCTTTCTCACGGTCTCATTCAGATCCTTGTTGATCGCCAGCGCCCGCTGATCCTTCAAAAGCAAGTGCTGCAGCAGCGGGAGAGTTACGTCCAACGGGGCTTTAGGATTGTTCACTAACGTCCGCAGCACCCCATAGTTCTTCATATGGCGTCGCTTGGTGGCAATCGCACGCAGCACCGCTTCTTGAACGTTCTTCATCGCCGCAAAGGTTTCCATCTCTTTATCGTTCACCTTCGGGGATTCCAACACCGCCATCGAAACCAGCTTCGAGCGATCCCGGATCAACACCATTCGCTCCTCTCGATTCCCACGCACAGCGAGTTTGATGCGCTCACCCACTCTCATGCTCCCGATTCGCTGCAGCAGTGAGAGCTGTATCACTTCTTCCGGAGGAGCCGAGCTATCTCCCTTGCTCACTCGCGTCATCAGCTTGTCGAGCGAATCGTCCTCGCCTTCGAGTGCAGGAACCAATTCGAATGGCTGCCCTTCATCGAGCGCAATCTCTTCGGCGTGACGCGCCAAGAGGTCTGCGGCGACAACGTCTGCCTCCTTCGCTTCAGCAATCGTCCGCCACTGCATCAACCTTGCTCTTGCCGGCTCGGCCGCTGAATTCGACGCCATCAAATCCAGTAATTGGCTCGAATTGCGCACACGGGCGCTCCGCATCATCGCACGCAGCACCTCGGCTCCGGCGCGGCTCGCCGCCGCTTCCAGTTCCTCCATCGGTAATCCGGGATTGTCGCACAGCACCGCGATCA
>Ga0302320_10013301_pt1 | contig 17214 bp, 18 predicted proteins | sample Bog_T0_3_FD_202130 | JGI IMG/M metagenome (GOLD analysis project Ga0302320, IMG submission 202130) | Peat permafrost microbial communities from Stordalen Mire near Abisko, Sweden - Bog_T0_3 | ecosystem: Environmental > Terrestrial > Soil > Wetlands > Peat | place: Sweden: Abisko, Stordalen Mire...
CTCTGCCAAAGCCGAAGTGTCGCAATACAAATCACACGGATTCCCGATTCTGGAATCCCCCAGATCCGACCCGAGTCAATCCGTCGCACCAGATGTGTGCATGCCCTAGGGCAAACGCCGGGACGACATTCATTATCTTACGGCGTCTTGATCCCCAGCTTCCTCAGCGCCGCCGGCATCCGCTGCGTCGGCGCTCAGGCATCCGTCGGTTCCTTCGCGCCGGAGGGAAGATCGGCCGGCAGCTCGCGCCCGGTTTCCAGCAGGCTCTTCAGGCTCGCGATCACCATCGGCCAGCCGCCGGAGATGTTACGCAGGGTCACGCCGCGTTCATCGAGTTCGTCGTGGGTCACGGTCAGCTTGACGACCTTGCCGCGTGGCTCCAGGTCGAAGGTGACGCGCGAGGTGCGCTCGCGCGGGGCTTCCGGTGAACAGTTCAGGGAGTCCCAGCTATAGGCGAGTTTCTTCGGCGGTTCCGATATCAGCACCTTGCCCTCGATGCTCGGCGTGCCCTGCTTGGCGAAACGGAAGACGGATCCGACCTTCCAGTCCGAGGTGACCCGGTGGCCGAACCAGTAACGCTCGGTGAAATCGCCGTCGGTCAGGGCATGCCAGAGTTTTTCCGCCGAGGTCTCGATGTAGGGTGTAGACGAATTCCGGTTTACTCATCGCGCTTCTCCAGTTGCTTTTTCAATTCGCTCAATGCCGTCAATTTGCCGCGCTCGAATTTCCTGATCCAGCGCTCGCCGATCTGATGTATCGGCACCGGGTTGAGGTAGTGCAGCTTCTCGCGGCCGTGCCGGAACGTGGTGATGAGGTTGGCGGCCTCGAGGATCGCCAGGTGTTTGGTCACGGCCTGCCGCGTCATGGCGAGGCCGTCGCAGAGTTCGTTGAGGGTCTGTCCGTTGTTGGCGTGAAGCCGGTCCAGCAGCGACCGTCGCGAAGCATAGGCCAGCGCTTTGAAGACTTCATCCATGGCCGGCATAATAGGCAACCAAATGGTTGCATGTCAAGAGGGTGTTTTGGCGGGTGCGTTTCGCCGTGCTAAGCGTGGCGGATAAGCCGACCAGGAATGGTCTCGTCAGCCCCGGGTGGAAAAAAACATGAGCGGTTGCGTCAAACTCGCCGGATATATTTGCGTTGCTTTCATCGCCTGCGGCAGCGCTGCTTTTGCCCAGAGCCAGGTGATCGGGGCGCCGCCCGAATCCTCCAACATGAAGCTGGTCGGCAGCAACGACCTGCAGGCGCGCAGCGCCTATCAGCCGACCATCCATCATCAGGGCGACCGCTGGATCGCCTATATCGGCCATCACGGCGGCACCGACGAGATTCCGGATCCGGTCAATCCACTGACCGGCAAGGCAGAGCCGAACGGCACCTCGATCGTCGACGTCACCGATCCCGCGCACCCGAAATATCTGCATCACATTCCCGGGCAGGAAGGAAAATACGAGAGCGGCGGCGCCCAGATGGTGCGCGTCTGCGACGGCAAGACCTTGCCCAAAGGCGATCCGAACGCCGTCTACATGCTGCGTGCGGTCGGCAGCTTAGGACATGAGATCTGGAACGTGGCCGATCCCGCCAATCCCGTTCTGGTCATCCACATCGGCGAGGGCTTGAAGGACACGCACAAGAGCTGGTGGGAATGCGACACCGGCATCGGCTTCCTGGTGTCGGGCGCGCCGGACTGGCGCACCCGCCGCATGACGGAGGTCTACGACCTCAGCGATCCCGCCCATCCCGTCAAGATCAGGGATTTCGGGCTGCCCGGCCAGGAGCCGGGCTCGACCGGCGCGGTGCCGACCGAAGTGCACGGACCGATCTCGACCGGTCCGCAAGGCAACCGCGTGTATTTCGGCTACGGCACCGACAAGGGCGGCTTCCTGCAGATCGTCGACCGCGACAAGCTGCTGCACGGCCCGAAGGAGCCGACCGCGGACAATCTGCGCTACCCCGAGATCTCGCGGCTGGCGATGTCGGCCTTCAACGGCGCCCACACCACCTTTCCGATGTTGAAGATGCCGATCGCCGAATTCGCGCATGACAAGGACGGCCAGAACCGCGACATCGTGATGATCGTCGACGAGGCGATCATCAACGAATGCGGCGAGCCCCGGCAGATGGTCTGGTTCGCCGACGTCACGGTGGAGAACCGGCCGATGATGATTTCGAGCTACACCGTGCCGGAGGCCTCGGGTTCGTTTTGCGAACGGGGCGGGCGGTTCGGCTCGCATTCCTCCAACGAGAGCATGGCGCCGGTGTTCTACAAGAAGATGGCCTTCATCGCCTTCTTCAATGCCGGCGTCCGCGCGCTCGACATCCGCGATCCCTATCACCCGACCGAAGTCGGCTATTTCATCCCCTCGATCACGGCGTCGACCGACAAGCGCTGCGTCACCATCGACGGCAAGGACCGCTGCAAGGTCGCGACCCAGACCAACAACGTCGAGACCGACGAGCGCGGCTACATCTACATCGTCGACCGCGCCAATACCGGCCTGCACATCCTGGAGCTGACCGGCCCCGCCCGCGCCGTGGCCGGGCTGCCCTGATGGAGGCGAGATGCGCCGGGCGCTGACTGCGTTAGCCGTCGCGTTCGTCGCGCTGGCCGGCGCGGCCGGCGCGCAGCCAGTGGTCGTTGCGGGCTGGCGTGAGATCGCCTGGCCCTATCCGCGCGATGCCTGGCCGGCGGGCCGCGCGTTCCGCTGCGCCGTTGAGACCTGCGGCGGCGAGGTCGAGGTCTACCTGCGGCCGAAGATCGGCTTCTGCAATTGCGACTCAGGCGTCGCCGATGACGACGAAGTCGACCGCGTCGCCGATCTCGATCTGATCAGCGAGCAGTTTGTGCCGCTGCAGGCGGGCCATGTGATCGGGATCGCCGGGATGTCCGGACGCTCCCGGGGCTATCAGCTGCAGATGGCCGATGGCTCGCGCCACACCGCGATCGGGATGGCGGTATCGCACCGCTGCGACGTGCTGGTCGCGGTGGCCCAGGGCAAGGGCACCGCGCAGGACGTCGAGCGCGCCGCGCTGGCGTTTTTGGCTTCAAGCGCGATGACGCAGTGGATGAATGCGGCGATGAACGGCGGGTGAGGTGTTCTTCCCTTCTCCCCTTGTGGGAGAGGGTGCGCAGGCGGCTTTAGGCCGCCGTTCTTAGAAAACGCCGATGCTTTGCATCGGCTGTGGCGAAGCATCGCGGACGGGTGAGGGGTTTCTTTCTATCGATAGACCGTAACCCCTCATCCGGCTCGCATCTGGCGATGCGAGCCACCTTCTCCCACAAGGGGAGAGGGGAAGGAAGCGTGCCTTTCGCCGAGGCGTCTGTCATGCATAATGCGTCACCGACAAGTCATTTTGAAAGAATCCCCCATGTCCCTGCAGCTCTATCTCGCCTTCGTCGCCGCCTGCATCGCGCTGGCGCTGTTGCCGGGGCCGGTGGTGACGCTGGTGATCGCCAATGGCCTGCGCCAAGGCACCCGCGCGGCGCTGACCAATCTGCTGGGCGTCCAGCTCGGGCTTGCGATCATGATCGCCGTGGTCGCGGTGGGACTGACTTCGCTGATGGCGACCATGGGCTACTGGTTCGACTGGGTGCGGTTTGCCGGCGCGGCCTATCTGGTCTGGCTCGGCGTCAAGCTCATTCGCTTCCCGGTCGAGGGCGTCAATGCCGACGAGCCGCCGGCGCCGCCGCGCGGCGGGTTTTTCCTGCAAGGGTTCGTGGTGCTGCTGTCGAACCCCAAAGTCCTGGTGTTCTTCGGCGCGTTCATTCCGCAGTTCATGGACATGGACCGCGACCATGCCTCGCAGGTGGCGCTGCTCGGCATCACCTTCATGGTGATCGCGGGCATGACCGACGCGATCTACGCGCTGCTCGCCGGCCGCGCGCGAAAATTCTTCTCGGCGCGCCGCACCCGGCTGCTCTCGCGCATCTCCGGCCGCTTCATGATCGGCGGCGGCATCTGGCTGGCGCTGACGAGGGCGCGGTGAGCGCACGCCGCGATGAACCATCCGCGCCAAGGTCGCGACCAATACTGACGCGGCCGCCGCGTTTCATGGGGATGCATGCCGAACCTGCCCTGGTACGTCTACGCGATGCTGCTGGCGCCGCTCGCGCTGATCCTGTTCGCAGCGGTCTATAAATCGCTGCAGGTGCGAGCGGCGATGGATTGGCTGTCGACGCCGGGCAGAGTGCTGACCTCGGAGTCGCAGGTGCGCGAGATCAGGGTGATCGACCGGAGCCGGGAAGATGGCTACCGGATGGAGCCGCGCAACTTCGCCAACATCGTCTACGAATACTCGGTCCACGGCCAGGCCCTTACCAGCAACGGCATCAGCATCGGCGATGACCGCGGCGATTTCGGCATCGCCGAGACCATCGCGCGTTATCCGGTCGGCGCCGCCGTTGTCGTCTATTACAATCCGCGGCATCCGGACGAGGCCGTGCTGGAGCGTGAAACGCCGCAGGGCTGGTGGGGCTGCTTTTGGTCCGGGATGGCGGTCGCAGTGGCGATCATTTTCGGCTCGGTCTTCGGCCTCAATCAATTGACCGAATTCGTCTCGACCCGGCTCGGCAACCCAAAACTGTCACCGCTGGTGGTCGTGCTCGGCGCGTTCGGCTTCTTCATCGCGCTGTTCGGGCTTGCGATGCGGCGGCAGGCGTCGCTGGCCAGGCAATGGCCGGTGGTTTCGGGCACCCTCGCGATGTCGGACGTCGAGCAATATCGGGCAGCGCCGAGCAAAAACCACCTCCGCGGTCCGATGATGTACCAGCGGCAGGTGTCGTTTTCCTACCGCTACAACGATGTCGCCTACAGCCGCGTCGAGGCCCGCTTCGCCACCGGCGTCAATTCGACTTCGGGCTGGCTGATGCGCAAATTCAGGACCGCCTATCAGGACGGCGCGCGCGTGAATGTCTATGTCAATCCGGCCAATCCCTCGGAAGCGACGCTCGACCCGCGCGCCGGTGCCAGCCTGATATGGATCCTTTGGCTGGTGGCGCTGGCGTTCTGCTGGGCGGCGTATCTTGTTGCGACCCGAGGCTAAGTCGGTATCAGCCCCCGCGCCCGCAACGTCGCTTCGATTCCCGCAAAAATCCGCGCCAGCCGGTCCGCCCACTCGCGCTGCCCCGACGGCTCGGCGATCCGGTCCTGGCGGATTTCGATTCCGGTGTTCATCAGCCCGCGCCGCTCGCCGTGCACGGGAATGGTGTAGTCGGAGTCGTCGCTGACCGCATAGGGCTCGTTGTCGCCGACCACCAGATCGGGATCGGCGCGCAGGCCCTTGAGCAGCAGCGGCGGCAACCTGGTGTCGCGGTGGTAGAGCGTGCCGATGTGCCATGGCCGCGCGATCCCCTTGTATACCGGGGTAAAACTGTGCAGCGCCACCAGCACCGTGGGCACGCCGTCGCGCAGCCTGCGGTCGATCACTTCCTCGATGCGGCGATGATAGGGATCGAACACCTCGCGGCGCCGCGCCGCGATGGCCTCGTCGGTGATGCCGTCATTGCCGGGAATCACCGTCACCTCGCTGATGCGCGGGACCGCGGTCGGCGCATCGGGCGGCCGGTTGCAGTCGATCACCAGCCGCGAATAGCGCTGCGCGACCAGATGCGCGCCGAGTTGATTCGACAGCGCCTCGGCCACCCCGGCGATGCCGATGTCCCAGGCGATATGCCGCGTGAGCTCGCTATCGGGCAGCCCGAGGTCGCCGAGCCGGCGCGGGATGATTCGGCCGTAATGGTCGCAGGTCAGCAGGAACGGCGAGCCTCCCGCGGCATTTACCTCGTGAACCGGTGCGACATCCTCCGCGCCCAGCAGCCATGACGTGTCTCCGGCAGCCTGCAAACCCATGTTCCCTTCCCTTTTGCCCAGCGAAGCAGCATACCGGTTTAGAAATAAGCAGCGATCGGTATAGATTCGATTGCCGGAAATCACGATGATTGGGCGACGATGCCGCTCCTGACGATCCATCACAAGACCTGTTATCGCTACGCGCACCCGGTGGCGTTCGGCGAACACCGCATCATGCTGCGCCCGCGCGACGGCCATGACCTGCGCGTGCTGTCGAACCAGCTCGAGATCGTGCCGGAGCCGATGTCGCTGCGCTGGATCCACGACGTGTTCGGCAATTCGGTCGCGATCGCGACCTTCGACGAGCGCGCCGAAACCCTGTCCTTTGTCAACACCGCGACCGTCGAGCACAGCGCCGCCGGGGAGTTCGCGCTGACCCCGGACGACCGGGCCTATTTCTACCCGTTCCTGTACGACGACGAGGAGTTTCCCGATCTCGTCCACTTCATCAAGCCGCAATATGGCGATCCGCAGGGCGAACTGTCGGCCTGGGCGCGGACTTTTCTCGACGAGGTCGGGCCGACCCCGACCTTCAACATTCTCTGCAACATGACCCACGGCATCCGCGAGGCCTTCAGCTACCGCAAGCGGCACGAGCAGGGCACCCAGCATCCGCTCGACACCCTGCAGACCCGCTCCGGCACCTGCCGCGACTACGCGCTGTTCATGATCGAGGCGCTGCGGCGGCTCGGCATCGCCGCGCGCTTCGTCTCGGGCTACATCGCTATCCCCGGCGATCGCGCCCACGGCTATGTCGGCGGCGGCAACACCCACGCCTGGGTGCAGGTCTACCTGCCGAGCGCCGGCTGGATCGAGTTCGATCCCACCAACGGCATCGTCGGCACCCGCGACCTGATCCGGGTCGCGGTGGCGCGCGACCCCAGCCAGGCGATCCCGCTGCACGGCAGCTATCTCGGTTCGGCCGACGCCTTTGTCGGGATGGAGGTCGGCATCAACGTGTTCTCGGCGGATGCCGAGGCGGAGACCTAGCATGGAGATCAAGGTCGGCGGCGACGTGGCGCTGGCCCCTCGCCGTCATTGCGAGGAGCGCCAGCGACGAAGCAATCCATTCTTTCTTTCTGTCGCGCCATGGATTGCTTCGCGGAGCCTGTCATCGGGCGGCGCTTCGCGCCGACCCGTTGGCTCGCAATGACGGTAACGGACAATCCCATGACTTCCGACCTTCTCTTCGTCTATGGCACGCTGATGCGTGGCTTCGATCATCCGATGGCGCAGCTGCTTGCGCGCGGCGCCGACTTCATCGGCGAGGCGCGCTGCCGCGGCCGGCTCTATCTGGTCAGGCATTATCCCGGGTTGGTTCTGTCTGATGACGCCGACGATGTCGTGTATGGCGAACTGTTCCGGCTGCGCCAGCCCGCCGAACTGCTGCGCGAATTCGACATGTACGAGGCCTGCGGCGAGGGATTTTCCGAGCCGACCGAATACGTCAGGCAGATGCTCGCGGTGACCCGCGAGGGCGAGGCCGCAGGGCAGGCTTCAACAGAAGCCTGGACCTACATCTACAACTGGCCGGTCACCGGCCTGCCGCGCATCGCCTCGGGACGGTTCCTTCTGGAGGGGTAGGGATATCCGTCGTCATTCCGGGGCGCATCGAAGACGCGAACCCGGAATCTCGAGATTCCCCGATGCGCAATTGCGCATCTGGGGTCCACGCTTGCGCGTGTCCCGGAATGACGACAGCGTCAGGCGCGCTTTTTCGGCTTGGCCTTCTGCTGCATGTAGGAGCGCAGCACGGCGTTGATGCGGCGCTGATAGCCGTCGCCCTGGCTCTTGAAATAGTCCAGCACGTCCTCATCGACCCGGATCGAGATCGCCTTCTTCTTCGGCGGGATCACGAGAACGGCGTCCGACCAGTCGAGATCAATCGGCGCCGCATCGGGATCGCTGGCCACGGCCCTGGCGATATCCTCGTCGGTGAGCGCATCGACGCGCGCCCAGTCAGTCTTGCCCTTCCGGCGATCGCCCCATTTCCGCGTTACGATATTCTCTTTCTTCATTTTTCCTCGCGCGACGCGCTGAGATGATCCGGATGACGTCTGCCCGCCGTGTAAACACGACCGTGATCAACCTGTCGTCCAGAGAACCTATCGCAATCCAGCGCCCCTCATTGTTGCGGTTTGATTGGCGGACAACGACTGGCCCGTAAAAAATTCCGGTTGCGTCCTCGAAATCGAGACTGTGTTTACGCAGATTGCTTTCGCGCTTTTTCGGATCCCATCCGAAATCGCGAACGCCCGCGAACAGCTGTTGCACATCTTCCGCCATAGCGAAGCATCCCCGAGAGAGGGTATCGATACATCCGTATCGTCCGAGGGTTCGCTATGACGGACTCGGAGCGCTGTGATGCCGCCCCAATTTAGGGCGTGGCTTCGACCGTACCTCGATCTGGCTTTGTATATACAAATGTATTTAGAGTGTCAAGAGTGCCGTTCCCGGCGCTCTGTGAATAGCGGCGAGAAGCCCAATTCTCTTCGTATTTCGCCCCCGCACCCCTATATCGGTGGTCGGTTGGCGCCACCGCCCGACTCAACGCTAGAATCACCCATGCGCTTTACGCCCCAGTTCCTCGACGACCTGCGCGCCCGGCTTCCGGTTTCGGAAGTGGTGGGCCGGCGCGTGAAGTTGAAGAAGGCGGGACGGGAGTGGAAGGGGCTGTCGCCGTTCCAGCAGGAGAAATCGCCGTCCTTCACCGTCAACGACCAGAAGGGATTTTACCACGACTTCTCCTCCGGCAAGCACGGCGACATCATCTCCTTCCTGATGGAGACCGAGGGCGTCGGTTTTGCCGAAGCCGTGGAGCGGCTGGCCGCGATGGCCGGCATGGCGCTGCCGGCCGCGACCCCCGACGCCGCGCGCCACGAGCAGCGCCGCAAGACGCTGTACGACGTGATGGAGCTGGCGACGAAATTCTTCGCCGACACCCTGGCCTCGCGCCATGGCGCCCGCGCGCGCGGCTATCTCGCCGATCGCGCCATCTCGCCGGCGGTGCAGGTCCAGTTCCGGATCGGCTATGCGCCGGCCGAGCGTTTTGCCTTGAAGGAATATCTGGGAGCCCAGGGCATCCCGGTCGAGGACATGGTGGAAGCGGGCCTGCTGGTGGCCGGCGACGACATCCCGGTACCCTACGACAAGTTCCGCGACCGCGTGATGTTTCCGATCACGGATTTGCGCAACCGCGTCATCGCCTTCGGCGGCCGCGCGCTGGAAAAGGACGTCGCGGCGAAATACATGAATTCGCCGGAAACGCCGCTGTTTCACAAGGGCGACAATCTCTACAACCTCAGCGCCGCGCGGCAGGCCGCGCATAACGGCGCTGCGCTCGTGGTGGTGGAAGGCTATGTCGACGTCATCGCCATGGTCGGTGCCGGCTTCGGCGCCACCGTCGCCCCGCTCGGCACGGCGCTCACCGAGAACCAGCTCGCGCTGCTGTGGAAGATGGCGGACGAGCCGATCCTGTGTTTCGACGGCGACAAGGCCGGCCAGAAGGCGGCGTGGCGCGCCGCGGATCTGGCGCTGCCGCAGCTCAAGCCCGGCAAAAGCCTTCGTTTTGCATTGCTGCCCGAAGGACAGGACCCCGACGACCTCGCGCGCTCCGGCGGGCGGATCGCGATCGAGGAAGTGATCGGGGCGGCGCGCGGGCTCGCCGACGTGATCTGGTCGCGCGAGATCGAGGGCGGCAGCTTTGCCACTCCCGAGCGGCGCGCGGCGCTGGAGATGCGCATCAACGAACTCACCAACAGCATCCGCGATGAGGTGCTGCGGCGCTATTATCGCCAGGATCTCGCCGAGCGCCTGCAGCGCACTTTTGCGCCGCAGGGCGGCGGCGGCTTCTACGGCAAGGGCAATTTCCGGGGGCGGCCGGGCGGCGAATCAGGCCAGCGATTCGGCGGCGCGCGCGCCTCGTTCACCCCGGGCGCGGCCGGCCGGGTCGAGCCCCGCGGCCGGTCCCAGCCCTCGCCGGGCAGCCAGACCATCAACCGCGGCCCCTACCAGGCCGCCAGTCCCCAGCTCGCCTTGAGCCCGATCATGCGCGGCCAGCGCAGCGCGCTGTCCCGCCGCGAGGCGCTGATCCTGCAGACCCTGATCAACCACCCCTGGCTGCTGCACGACCATCTGGAAGAGGTGGCGGCGCTGGAAATGGCCCATCCCGAGGCCAACAAGCTGCGCGCGGCCATCATCGCGGCCTTCGCCTCCGACCATCACCAGTCGCCGGAGCCCTCCGAGCAGGCCGAGAAAATGCGCGCCGATCTCGAAGCGCGCGGATTTTCGCAAATACTTCAAAGGGTTGAGAGAGCGATCACGACCGGGGCGGTGTGGGGCGCCAAGGTCCAGGCGGCAAGGGAGGACGTTCTTTCCACCTGGCATCAGCTGGTCTCCTTGCATCGCCAATGGCACTCCTTACTTAGGGAATTGAAGGACGCCGAGCTGGCCCTCGGTGAGGAAGCCAGTGAGGCCAATCTGGCTTGGCTGCGTGACGTCAAGGGCCGGCTGGAGGAAGTGGACGGTACCGAGGCCCTGATCGAGGGGTTCGGGGAGTCCTCGGGCCGGTTCCAGCGCAGCGTCTGATGAAAAAATGCTGCGGACGGCCGGGCCGGAACCGCGAAAAGACTCGCCAAATCCAAGGTTTGGCGGCAAAAACAGGGTTAAGCGAAGCTCAAGAGCCCGCGGGCTAAGAGTTCGCAATCGGCTGATGAGAGATTCGGGGGTGGCGACGGTTTGCGCCGCCCTTTCCGCGTCATGAGTGTTTCGAGAGTTTCAAGCGGGCGCGGCGACGTACCCTGGCTGAACGCGTTTTGGGAGCAATGAATGGCCAGCAAGGCAAAGACGCTGCAGGTGAAGGACAAGGAAAAGGACGACAAGGCCGCCGACGCTCCTGAGAAGGACTCCGCCGACGCGCCGTCGCCGTTGCTCGATCTCTCCGATGCCGCCGTCAAGAAGATGATCAAGCAGGCCAAGAAGCGCGGCTTCGTGACCTTCGATCAGCTCAATGAAGTGCTGCCGTCCGACACCACCTCGCCGGAGCAGATCGAGGACATCATGTCGATGCTGTCCGATATGGGCATCAACGTCTCCGAGGCCGAGGACTCCGACAGCGAGGAAGAGACCAAGGAAGAAGCCGAGGACGAGACCGACAACGAACTGGTCGAGGTCACCGCCAAGGCCGTCACCGAAGTCAAGAAGTCCGAGCCCGGCGAGCGCACCGACGATCCCGTGCGCATGTACCTGCGCGAGATGGGCACGGTCGAGCTGTTGTCGCGCGAAGGCGAAATCGCCATTGCCAAGCGCATCGAGGCCGGCCGCGAGGCGATGATCGCAGGGCTGTGCGAAAGCCCGCTGACCTTCCAGGCCATCATCATCTGGCGCGACGAGCTCAACGAAGGCAAGATCTTCCTGCGCGACATCATCGATCTGGAAGCGACCTACGCCGGCCCCGACGCCAAGAACAACATGAACCCGCTGCTGGCGGCGCCCGTCGGCGCCGACGGCCAGCCGCTGCCCGCCGCCGATGGCAATGGCGCGGCGGTGCCCGCCGCGGCCGCCCCTCCGGCCGCTCCGCCTTCGCCGACCCCGTTCCGTCCCGCGGCCGCGCCCGCCGCGGCCGCCGAGGGTGAAACCACCTCGGAAGCCGCCGCCGACGGCGACATGGACGACGACGAGTTCGAAAACCAGATGTCGCTCGCCGCCATCGAGGCCGAGCTGAAGCCGAAGGTGGTCGAGACCTTCGACAAGATCGCCGACAACTACAAGAAGCTGCGGCGTCTTCAAGAACAGGACATCGCCAACCAGCTGCAGAACGAGACGCTGTCGCCGGCGCAGGAGCGCAAATACAAGAAGCTGAAGGACGAAATCATCGTCGAGGTGAAGTCGCTGCGGCTCAACCAGGCGCGTATCGATTCGCTGGTCGAGCAGCTCTACGACATCAACAAGAAGCTGGTGTCGTTCGAGGGCCGCCTGCTTCGCCTGGGCGACAGCCACGGCGTCGCCCGCGAGGACTTCCTGCGCAACTACCAGGGCTCGGAGCTCGATCCGCGCTGGCTCAACCGTGTCTCGAAATTGTCGGCCAAAGGCTGGAAGAATTTCGTCCATCACGAGAAGGACCGCATCAAGGAGCTGCGCGGGGAGATTCAGCATCTCGCCGCCCTGACCGGGCTCGAGATCGGCGAATTCCGCAAGATCGTGCACGGCGTGCAGAAGGGCGAGCGCGAGGCGCGCCAGGCCAAGAAGGAAATGGTCGAGGCCAATCTGCGCCTCGTGATCTCGATCGCCAAGAAATACACCAACCGCGGCCTGCAGTTCCTCGACCTGATCCAGGAAGGCAACATCGGCCTGATGAAGGCGGTCGACAAGTTCGAGTATCGCCGCGGCTACAAGTTCTCGACCTATGCGACGTGGTGGATCCGGCAGGCGATCACCCGCAGCATTGCCGATCAGGCGCGCACCATCCGCATTCCCGTGCACATGATCGAGACCATCAACAAGATCGTGCGTACCTCGCGCCAGATGCTGAACGAGATCGGTCGCGAACCCACTCCTGAGGAATTGGCCGAAAAGCTCGGCATGCCCCTGGAGAAAGTTCGAAAAGTTCTCAAGATCGCAAAAGAGCCGCTGTCGTTGGAGACCCCCGTCGGCGACGAGGAAGATTCGCATCTCGGCGATTTCATCGAGGACAAGAACGCGATCCTGCCCATCGACGCCGCGATCCAGTCCAACCTGCGCGAAACCACCACGCGGGTTCTGGCCTCGCTCACCCCCCGCGAAGAGCGCGTGCTGCGCATGCGCTTCGGCATCGGCATGAACACCGACCACACCCTGGAAGAAGTCGGCCAGCAGTTCTCGGTGACCAGAGAGCGTATCCGGCAGATCGAGGCGAAGGCGCTGCGGAAGCTGAAGCATCCGAGCAGGTCGCGGAAGCTGCGGAGCTTTTTGGATAACTAGTCGCGCAGACAATCTTCTGAGAACTTAGGTCGCCTAGACCGTACTTCGGAACTTGAAGAAAGTTTGCGAACAGGATTAGAGTTACCTATGCTCATAGGCACCCAGAGTCTTCTTGCACGCGACGAGAAAAATGAAAGTCAGCCCCGAGAGGGCGCGACGGATCTGTATTTTTCGGCCGATGTTGAAACAGATGGTCCGATTCCGGGGCCTTATTCCATTTTATCGTTTGCGATAGTCTATGCGGGGTCATTTGACGGGCGCAAATTTCAGCGCCCCGAAAATTATGATCGGATTTTTTACCGAGAGCTAAAGCCGATCTCTGATTCATTCCAAAAAGAAGCTTTGGACGTTAATGGACTTGATCGTGCTCGACTATGCGTCGAAGGAATGGCGCCAGAAAGGGCGATGACTGAAGCCTTCCAGTGGATCAATGCGAACGTTGACGGTGCGAAGCCCGTGCTCGTTGCATATCCCCTTAGTTTTGATTGGACTTGGTTGTATTGGTATTTCATTCAGTTTTGCAAATCTGGCTCGCCCTTTGATTATTCGCGTTGTTTCGATATAAAAACGGCGCTCGCCGTTAAGGCTGGTATCCCGATATCGGAAGCTGGGCGTTCGAGGCTTGATTCTTCACTGTCTTCAAAGCGACAGCACACCCATCACGCCGTGGACGATGCTATCGAGCAGGCGGAAATTTTTGCAAATATATTTGAATGGGCGGGCCTTCATGAGCGAGCTCGATAGACGCCGAAAGTATTCCTCTGAGACCATAATCAAGCTGCGTAACGAATTTACTGATGCAGGCAAGTTCGCTTCAAACAAAGCGTGCGTCTATGCAACCGGATCTTTTGGTCGATGCGAGGCCAGCGAACATAGCGATTTAGACCTATTTATTGCAGGGAAAAGCGAAAAGGTGACCCGCGGCGACGGTTCGGGTGAAGATTTCGGCCAGAAAAATCTGCTCAATCATCTTGATGAGATTTGTGTTCAAGCCGAATTGATCCGGGCGTCGCGCAGTCTAGGGTTTCCGGAGTTTTCGGGCGATGGGCGTTATCTCGACCATCACTCAATTTATGAATTTACCAGCACTATGGGTACCGAAAAGGACGATGTTGCGAACACGTTCACCGCGAGGCTTCTGCTCTTGCTTGAAAGCAGGCCGTTACTCGAAGACGCAGTGTACGACGAGATCGTTCTAGATGTTATCGAAAGCTATTGGAGAGATTATCAGGATCATCAGGCGACGTTCATGCCAGCCTTTTTGGCAAACGATATATTGAGAATTTGGCGCACCTTCTGTGTCAACTACGAGGCGCGAACGGCGCGAGAGCCTGAGAATAAGAAGGCTAGCGGAAAGTTGAAGAATTATAAGCTGAAGCATAGCAGGCTTCTGACTTGCTATTCGGCGCTTCTCTATTTGCTCGCGGTTCACAGGTCCAAGAAATCGGTTGCTCCGTCAGATGCATTAGAAATGACGAGGCTGACTCCAACCGAGAGATTGGAGTGGCTAAGAGACGAGCCCAGCTTGGCGGAAGCGAAAAGCACGATTGAGAATCTCTTGAATCAGTATAATCGCTTCTTGGAGACGACAAGCTTCGAGGAGCAAGAATTGGTTCAACAATTTATGAACAAAGACGTGAGCCGTAAGTACATGGAGGCGGCTCACGAATTTGGCGATTCAATGTTCAAAGCTCTGACTATAATTGGAGATAAGAGCCCGTTTCATCGTCTTCTCGTCGTTTAACGCGTCTGACGAGAGGTTGGCGTGGTCGGAACGCCGGCCAGATGCTCAAGTAGGCGCCGCTGCGGCCCGCGCGGCGTCTCGTCATCCGCCTTCGGCAACCCTGCCGCCATGATCGCGCTGCCCATCGCGGCCGACCCGAACGTGACGACGAAGCCGAACAGCAACAGTCCGAGGGCTGCGACGGGCGATTCGTCGGCGAAAATCAGGTCGCGCAGGCCACCGGGATTGAGCGCCAGCAGGCCGCCGACCAGCAGCGCCGCCAGCGCTATTCCGGCGGCGAGGTTGATCGCCAGCAGCCGGAACAGCGGCACGCGCCAGACGATGAACGTGCGGGGTGTCTGTGGCTGGTTTTGCATGTCGTCCGGCATCGCGGCGCGCCTGTATCGCTTGTGGTCCAATTCTATCAGAGATGTGCCGCCGGTTGAAGCACGTCGCGTCGCGCACCGCCGCATCGTTTGTTGCGTAGGGTGAGCTAAGGCGCGGTGCGCCGAGTCCACCGCCACCGAGACGGCTCGGGATGTGGTGGGCTCGCTTCGCTCAGCCCACCCTACAAGCGGGCCGGCGGCCCCGCTGCATACTCGAAGACTGACGAAAGCCGTGCTAGAAACGGGTTCCATCGCCTCGCATTTCCCAGGAAACGGCTGATCCCCATGTCCCTGTTTCGCCTCGCGTCTGCCTCCTGCGTGTTACTGACCGCAGCCATGCTCGCCTCCCTGAGCTTACCCGCCGACGCCGCCCAATGCGGCAATGGGCCGGGCGGTTTCGAAACCTGGAAGCAGGAATTCGCCGGCGAGGCGCGGGCCAAGGGCGTCGGCGCCTCCACCGTGTCGGCGCTGATGGCGACGAACTACGCGCAGGCGACCATCAATGCCGATCGCGGCCAGCGCAGTTTTTCGCTTTCGCTCGATGCGTTTCTCGCCAAGCGGGGGGCGGCGACCATCGTCGCGCGCGGGCGGTCGCTGAAGCAGTCGCAAGGGGCGATGTTTGCCTCCATTCAGGCGCGCTACGGCGTGCCGCCGGGGCCGCTGATCGCGATCTGGGGCATGGAGACCGGCTTTGGCAGCCAGCACGGCAACCAGAACATGCTCTCCTCGATCGCGACCCTGGCCTATGACTGCCGGCGCTCGGCCTATTTCACCGAGCATCTCTACGCCGCGCTGCAATTGATCGATCGCGGCGCGCTGTCGCCGGCCACGCGCGGCTCCATGCACGGCGAGGTCGGCCAGACCCAGTTCATGCCGAAGAACATTTTGGCTTATGGCACCGGCAACCTCGATGTCGCCGCCAACGCGCTGGCCTCGACCGCGAACTTCCTGAAGGCCCACGGCTGGCGCGCCGGCGCCGGCTACCAGCCGGGCGAGCCCAACTTCGCCGCCATCCAGGAGTGGAACGCGGCGGGCGTCTATCAAAAGGCCATCGCGCTGATGGGAAGGCAGATCGACGGTGGCGAGTGAGGGGCGGGGCGCCGGCGCGTCTGGCGCGGGTGTACTAAGGCAGGTTTTACTCCTCTCGCCGTCATGTCCGGGCATAGCCGTCCAGAGGACGGCGTCGCTTCCGCTCGCCTATGTCCCGGGCATCCACGTCTTCCTTTCCTTTTTGGAGCAAAGGACGTGGATGGCCGGGACAAGCCCGGCCATGACGAGAATAAGAACGACCTCCCGCGCGCCGTTTTTCATGGCATGGTCAAACAAATCGGCACCGACAAGGGATTCGCATGCGCGCACTTCATTTGACAGTTTTGTTCGGCACTCTCATCGCCGCCACCCCCTCTTACGCCGCCCGCTGCGGCGGCGATTTTAACAGTTTCGTCGCGAGCTTCTCGGCGGAAGCGCAGGCGGCCGGGGTCTCGTCGAGCGTGGTCTCCTCGGCGCTGTCGGGGGTCACCGAGGATGCGGCGGTGCTGAATTTCGACCGGCGCCAGCGCTACACCTTCAACAAGACGTTCGAGCAGTATGTCTCGACCCGGGTCGGTTCGGGGCGCATCAATGGCGCCCGCGCGATGCTGCAGCGAAACGCGGCGTTGCTGTCGCGGATCGAGGCGAAGTTCGGCGTGCCGCGGCAGATCCTGGTCGCGATCTGGGGGCTGGAGACCGATTTCGGCAAGGGCGACATGGGCAAATTGCCGGTCATCCGCACGCTGACGACGCTGGCGCATGATTGCCGCCGCACGGACCTGTTCCAGGGCGAATTGCTGGCGGCGCTGAAGATCGTGCAGCGCGGCGATCTGCCGTTGCGCGACCTGATCGGCGCCTTTGCCGGCGAGATCGGGCAGACGCAATTCCTGCCGTCGTCCTACATCAAATACGGCGTCGATTTCGACGGCGACGGCCGCGTCGACCTGCGCCACAGCGTCCCCGACGTGCTCGCCTCCACCGCCAATCTCTTGCACACCAACGGCTTCAAGATGAACGAGCCCTATGGCGAGGGCAGCGCCAATTTCGAAGCCATGCGCGAATGGAACCACGCCACGATCTACCGCAAGACGATCGCGTATTTCGCGGACCAGCTGGTGGGAAGGTAGCGAAAGCACCTCGATCCGCGTCGTCCCGGCGTTTGCCCTAGGGCATGCACACATCTGGTGCGACGGATTGACTCGGGTCGGATCTGGGGGATTCCAGAATCGGGAATCCGTGTGATTTGTATTGCGACACTTCGGCTTTGGCAGAG